>ERZ1106963.170-NODE-170-length-103251-cov-19.320700_pt1 | contig 103251 bp, 114 predicted proteins | sample MGYA00403681_ERZ1106963 | MGnify/ENA primary metagenome ERZ1106963 (study PRJEB35170, sample SAMEA104062407) | human gut metagenome | biome: human gut; feature: human-associated habitat; material: faeces | place: Denmark | collected 2012-05-03 ...
TTCCATGGATATATCTTATATAATGGCTCTGCTCTTTCAAGAAGCCATATTTCCACTGCGGTCATATAAGACTTTTGAAGAGGTGCAGAATCAATGGAGATAAAGCCTTTTATCTTATCCGGATATAATTCCATATACATTTGAGCCAGATATCCCCCCATAGACTGACCGATAATTATGGGATTATAAATTTCTTCTTTTACTAAGATTTCATAAAGCCATTCTGCCATGTCAGACAGACTGTAATTATTCGTAAATGGTCTGGATAATGCATGTGATGGTGCATCCCATACAAACACATTCTGTCTCTTCTCAAAATATTCTGTCTGCTTTTCAAAAAGCCTATGGTCTGCCGTAAGTCCCGGTAAAAACACTAACGTAATTTTCTGTTTATCTATTATATTTACAAAATAATGAATGCAGCCACAGGGTGTATTATAACTGTTTTCTGTCATTTCCCGTCCCCTTTCCACAAACCATTTTCCAATGATTTATCCTTCATATGCCACCTTCATTGACCGATTAACAGAAGACCTCATCGGATATCTCATTGACCTGCCTTAGCTTGTTTATAAAGCAGACCGCCTTTAATAAACAATAATAAGAACATTACGGTTATCGCATACGGCTCTCTTGCCATAGCCAAAAACAAAACAGCAATTATACTAAGTCCTACAGACAAAGCGGTAATTATCTTTTTACCTTGTTCAAATTTGAAATAGACCATCAGTATTTTTACAATTCCTATAATCGTTAAACTAACAAACAATGCCCAATAACCACTGAAATGATGCTTAACTGAATGGCATTGGTCATTTCTTTATCCATGTGTTTTCTCCTCTGTTCTATACCTCATTGATTACTGATTTTTAAAATTCCGCAAACCTTTCCCGGCTTGCGGAATCTTCCAAACATATTATAATTTTTCCACGCACCGGATCAGTGCATCCACATTTTCTTCCTTCGTGGCCCAGCTGGTACAGAATCGCACGCAGCTGTGTGTGGCATCGATCCGCTGGTCATAGCTGTACTCGAACTGTTCTGAAATCTTCGCCAGGTGTGCATCCGGCACAATGACGAAGATCTGGTTCGTCCGGTTGGGTGCCAGATAGTTGTAACCCTTCGCCGTAAATGCCTCCCGCAGCTTCTCCGCCATGGCAATGGCATGGGCAGAGATCTCCTGATAGAGACCATCTGTGAAAAGCGCATCAAACTGCAGTCCTAGCAATCTCCCCTTGGCAAGCATGCCGCCATTCTGCTTGATAAGATACCGGAAATCCTGTGCAAGCTCCGGATTTTTGATCACTACTGCTTCTCCGAACAATGCGCCGACCTTGGTTCCACCGATGTAAAAGACATCACAAAGCGCCGCAATCTCCGGTAATGTCAGATCGTTGTCCGGCGCTGCCAGTCCGTAGCCCAGTCTTGCGCCATCTAAGAACAGATACAGTCCGTATTTGTGGCAGGTCTCGGAGAGAGCGGTCAGTTCCGCTTTGCTGTAAATGGTTCCCACCTCTGTGGGATTGGAAATATAAACCATTTTCGGCTGTACCATGTGCTCAAAGCTGTCGTTGTGAATATGGGCTTCGTAAGCCTCTGCTACCTGTGCTGCCGTGATCTTACCGTCGGGGCTTTCTAGTCCCAGTACCTTATGTCCGCAGGCTTCCACCGCACCGGTCTCATGGACATTGATATGTCCCGTGACAGCGCAGAGCACGCCCTGGTGCTTGCGAAGTGCTGCATTGATCACTGTGACATTGGTCTGGGTCCCACCTACCAGGAAATGGACTGCCAGGCTGTCATCCCCACAGGCCTTACGGATCTTCTCGCGCGCCTCTTCACAGTATTTATCCTCACTGTAGCCCGGTGTCTGCTCCATATTGGTCTGCACCAGGCGCTCCAGCACCTTCGGATGCGCTCCCTCATTATAGTCACACTGGAATAAAATCTTATCGCTCATTTTTTTATTGACACCGCCGTGACAGTGTATTTCCTCCAACGTTATTTATATGTTAGCTTTTTCAATTTGCTAACTCTTTACATTTTTCGATCGTTTCTATCTTATTTGCTTCTCTGGACTTCCTGTTACTCAAATTCAGTCAGTCCTTCGTCTCCAGAACCCTTACCAGATATTCCCACACTCTCTTCGTGGAAGAAATGCTTAAGGTCTCCTCGGTCGTATGAATGTCCTTCATATCCGGTCCCATGGATACACAATCAAGGTCTGTGATCTTGCTGCCTAACAGTCCGCACTCCAGTCCTGCATGGATAGCCTCCACCTTGGGCTCAGTGCCGTACATTTCCGCATACAGCTTCACCATTTTTTCCCGCAACGGAGAATGCACACGGTATTTCCAGCCGGGATAATCTCCGGTCACCATGTAATCGCCGCCTGTCAGCTCTACCAGTGCGGAAAGCTTTGCGATCAGGTTGTCCTTCTCACTTTCCACGCTGCTTCTGACAGAATACTCTGCCCGTAAAACTTCCGCATCCGCTTTCAAGATACCCAGATTCAGGGAAGTCTGTACCAGCCCCGGCATATCTGCGCTCATGGCCTGTACGCCATTGGGAGTCGCCTGTAAAAAAGCTGCCACACGTTTTGTAGCTTCCGGCGCAGCACAGGTGATTGTCTCTGCAGTGTCTGCTAATCTTTTTGCGGTTACCTTTACGTCCGGATCCTTGGTGGCAAGTTCGTCACCCAGTTCTGCTTCCAAAGCTGCTACCTGCTGCTCTAAGCTTTCTGTATCTTTTTCCTCTACTACGACTACTGCTTTCGTCTGTCTGGGGATGGCATTGTCTGCCAGTCCTCCGTCCGCAGATACCAGTCCTACGGGCATTTTCCCAGACAGCTTCCACAGAAGTCTTCCCAGGATACAATTGGAATTGCCTCTTTCCTTATGTATCTCTCCGCCGGAATGTCCTCCTAAGAGGCCGGAGACTTCCACCTCATAGCGCACGCCCGTAAGCTCCTGTTTTTTCATCGGGAAACGGCAGTTCACTCTGGCACCACCGGCACAGCTGGTCAGGAAAATGCCTTCGTCCTCGGAATCCAGATTGATCATGCGATGTCCCTGTAACATGGACAGGTCGATCTCTCTGGCTCCGTCCATCCCGACTTCCTCATCCACCGTGATGATCACTTCCAGACGGGGATGCCTGATCTCTTCGGAATCCAACAAAGCCAGTGCGTATGCTACAGCGATACCGTCATCTCCTCCGAGGCTGGTACCCTCTGCGTAGATATTGTCTCCGTCAATGCCGATCTTCAATCCTTCCGTCTTCATATCCATGGTGCAATCCGGTGTCTGCACCGCTACCATGTCCATATGTCCCTGCAGGATCACCACCGGTTCATTCTCGTATCCGGGAGTTGCCTCCTTGACCATAATGACATTTTTCATAGCATCCTGTATATAGAAAAGCTTATGTGCTTTCGCAAAGTCCACCAGGAAATCGCTGATCTGCTCCACATTGCCGGAGCCGTGAGGGATCTTCGTGATCTCTTCAAAATAGTAAAATACTTTCTTCGGTTCTAAGTTCGATAAAACACCCATTTTCATTTCCTCGTTTCTGCGCTTTTATAGAGAACAAAGTGCACTTTCAGTATAAGTATTTGTCATTTTTCTGTCAAGGAAACAATCCGAAGCATTCGCAGAACGCAGTTTGCATGGCTCTGAATAGTTATGCATAATGATATTTTTTTCTCTTGGCGATCAGGAATCCTATTGTCACAAACAGTGCCAGGAACTCTGCCAGTACGATGGACAGCCATACACCGGTAATGCCGATCAGTTTCGGCAGGATCAGCACGATGACGATCTGGAACACGAAGGTACGCAGGAAAGAGATTGCTGCGGATACGGCTCCGTTGTTCAGGGCTGTGAAGAAGGAGGAACCCCACACGTTCATGCCGCGGACCATGAAAGCAATGGCATAGATCCGAAATCCCCAGGTGGTCATCTCCAATAACTCCTGATCGTAGTTTGCGAAGATTTTTACTAACGGTCCGGCCAGAATCTGAGAAGCGGTCAGCAGAATCACACCGCAGGCTGAGATAATGACCAGACTTTTCCGGCAAAGATTTTTCAGTTCCGCATGATTGCCCGCACCGTAATGGAAGCTGACGATAGGAGCAGAGCCCAGGGAATATCCCAGATACAAGGTCATGAAAATAATGTCCACGTACATGATGATGCCGTAAGCCGCCACACCATTCTCGCCTGCTGCTTCCATCAGCTGGAAGTTATACAGGATGCTAACGATAGAGGTAGAGATATTTGTCACCAGCTCAGAAGATCCGTTGGTCACAGTCTGCCAGATTACTTTTCCATGCCACTTCGCCTTCCCTAGCTGCAGTAAGCTGCCGTTCTCTCTGAAAAAATAGATTACAGGGATGATTCCGCCGACGAGCTGTCCCGCTGCGGTAGCCAGTGCTGCTCCCACCAGTCCCAAAGGAAATGCCACGATCAGCACATAGTCTAGCACCGCGTTGGTCAGTCCCGCGATCACATTTACCTTTAGACTCAGTGTCGGCTTCTCCGCTGCAATGAAAAAGCTCTGGAACAGATACTGCATAACAAATGCCGGTGTGGATAAAAACAGAATCCGGGAATAACGCACACAATCCGCTTCCAGTTCTCCGTCAGCCCCCAGTGCCAGAGCGATCTGTGGCGCCAGTGCAAAACAGATCAGTGCCACCACGATGGATACCGCCAGCGTCACATATACGATCAGGGAAAAATATTCGTTGGCAAGCTTCTTTTTACCTTCTCCCAGAGTCATGGAGACCACGGCGCTTCCACCGGTACCCGCCATGAATCCGATGGTTCCTACTCCCATCAGCACCGGCATCACCAGATTCAGAGCGGCAAAAGGTGTCTTTCCCACAAAATTGGATACAAAGAAACCGTCTACGATGCTGTACACCGAAGTACATAGCAGCATTAAAATGGACGGTGCCACGAAGCGCAGCAGCCGCTTATAACTAAAATGATCTGATAACTGTATTTTCATAATAACCTCATGTCTTACTATTACCCGCATGCCTTCCGGCACTTTCTCAACAGATACTTCTGCGAATTATGCAGGCATCGTTTTCGTGTCATCATCGGAGGTTCCTGCGATCACGCGGGATCCCCTTGTCTTGTCAGTTCCTCTATTTCTTCCCGGAAAAATTCCGTATGTTTTTTCATAGTTTTCAGGAATATTTCTGCCTCCTGCTCTCCTATCGCCGCCAATGCCCGGCGCTCCGCATCCATCAGCGGAACCACGATCCTCTCCACAGTCTCTTTCCCCTTCTCTGTGAGATATATCCTCTTATTCTTGCGGTTGTCTTCCTCCGTCCGCAGAATAAGCAGACCTTCCTCCGTCATATTTTTCAGTGCGGAATTCACTGTCTGGGGCGTGTAGAACCAATAGTCGCAGATCTCCCTCTGGGTAAACGCCTCTTTTTCCCGTTCCCGGATACAATACAGAATCCAGAAAGCCGTCTCCGACAGATTACAGTTTTTTGCATAGACCCGGTACAGGTCATCCATCTCTTTGATCAGCTGATTGTACAATGTGATCAGCGCAAAAGATTTTCTGCTTTCCTCTTCCATATCGCTTTCCTCCTGTAACTACATCGTTGCATCTGTTTGTTTTTATCCGAAATCGGACTAAACGGTATTATAATCCGAAATCGGATTATTGTCAACCCATAAAAAAATACGCAAAACTGACACTTCCCATTGTGTCCTTCTGCGTATCGTTATATAATAACCTTGGCATCAGTTCCGGGAGGAGTGCGGTTCGCCCGTATCGCCAGTGTCTAGGTTCACCTTATTGAATATCCCGTAGAACACTCGGCGGCTGATGCTATTCTGAAATATTCTGTTTTTTCTTACTAATAATTTTGTGATTACCCATGACACCGTTAATTATCACACCCGTTCCACGTTTAGATGAGGATATCTATGAATATACTTTGAATATACTTTTTTATTCCGCATTAATTCACAAAGCTGAAGAAGGTGGGTTTTGGATTACCTTTCCTGATTTTCCAGAATGCATGACGCAGGGAGAAGACATTCAAGCTGCCTATACCATGGCTTATGATGCCCTTGAACCGGCTGTAGCATCCCGTCTGGAAAATGAAGAACCTCTGCCAGAGGAATCCCATGTCTGCTCTTTCGATGCAAACTCTTTTAGCATTGTTGTTCCCTTTTTTCAAAAAATACTGGAAAAAGGAAACAATATCAGTTATAATATTTCTTGTTCCATTTGCAGATATGGTTCATCGGTAGAACGCTAGCTTCCCAAGCTGGAAAGGCGGGTTCGATTCCCGTTATCTGCTTATTTGAATTTTCGTTATTTCCGAGCCAAAGATCTTTTTCCTTGTTGTAACTGGAGAGTTAGTTTGGTGTAAAAAGCCTCAAAACAATGAATTCCGTACAAAAAACTTTCTAAACCAGGATTTTTTGTACGGAATTTCTTTGTTTTGCTTATGTAGCGAAAATAGAGACTTTTTACATAGCAAAATCTCATGTTTTTGTATTTTTTTCGCAGAAATTGGCGTTTTAAATACAAACAGAACTCCCGGAGGACTTTCTGCCGCTTCAGGAGTTCTGCATTTCATAAAAACCGTTATAAATGCACTTTTTATGAAAAAAGAACTGTATAAAAGAAGTTTTTTCATAAATTCGGCAAAGAAAACATTTTTATGAAACGAATAGCCCCGGCAAGGTATAAGGAAAAGGTGGCCACCTTTCTTATACCCTGCCAAGGGCTATCATTTTTTAACTAGCTTTCCACTTTTGTCACTATCTTATTTTCTTCCCAGCCGGATCACATTCCAGGACGCTTTCCTCAGCACGGTCTCCAACTGGCCGCCTTCTGCTTTGGCATCGTCGGCCTGACGGGGGTGTACTTTCTCTCCTGCTGCGGAGTTCACGGTCTGTAAGTCATCGGATACCAGCTCGGTCTTGCCGATCAGTTCATAGCCTTCGAAACTGCGCAGGTCCATGGTCAGGGGCAGGTCTTCTTCCAGATTACGGTTCACGGCAAATACGGTCACTTCCTCCGCTTCCTCATTCCATACCGCTACCGCTTCCACATCTGTGATGCTTCCGTGGCCGCTGGTCTCATGCTTCGGGCTGTCGATAGCCAGCTGTAATACAGTTCCTCTGCCATAGCAGGATGCATGATAGAAAGGATAAAAAATGGTCTGTCTCCAGGCAATCCCGTTCTCCTCCGTCATGATCGGTGCAATGACATTCACCAGCTGTGCCAGACAGGCGATCTTTACACGGTCCGCATGCTTTAACAGCGTGATCATCATCAGACCTACCATCAGGGCATCTTCAAAGGTATAATGATCCTCCAGCAGATGAGGGGCTTTCTGCCAGGGATGATTCTCTGTGGTGTCGGCATCCTCCTTGCTGGCGTGGAACCATACATTCCATTCGTCGAAGCTTAAGTTGATCTGCTTCTTGCTGCGCTTCTTCGCTTTGACATAATCGCAGACAGACACTACCGTACGGATGAAATCATCCATGTCATCGGATTTTGCCAGATAATCATTGCTGTCCATAGCTGCATTGCCGTAATAGGTATGCAGGGACAGATAATCTACATAATCATAATTGTGTTCCAGTGTGGTAGCTTCCCACTGAGGGAAAGTAGGCATCTCCCGATAAGAACTTCCACAGGATACCAGCTCGATGGAAGGATCGATCAGTTTCATGGCCTTGCCCGCTTCCTGCGAGATCCGTCCGTATTCGTCCATAGTCTTGCTGCCCAGCTGCCAGGAGCCATCCATCTCATTACCCAGGCACCACAGTTTGATATTATAGGGATTTTCCACACCGTGGGATCTGCGAAGGTCGCTATATTTGGAGCCGCCGGGATGGTTGCAATATTCCAGCAGATTGCAGGCATCTGCCACACCTCTGGTACCCAGATTCACTGCCATCATGATCTGTGCATTCACCTGCTTCGTCCAATGGTAGAATTCCTCCAATCCGAAGGTATTCGGCTCCAGAGATCTCCACGCCAGATCCAGTCTGGCCGGACGCTTATCCACAGGGCCTACACTGTCCTCCCAGAAAAAGTTGGATACGAAGTTACCACCGGGATAACGGATCAGGGGAACCTGCAGTTCTCTGACCAGTTGTACCACGTCCTGTCTGTAACCGTATTTGTCCGCCGTGGGATGTCCCGGCTGGTAGATACCGCCGTACACCGCTCGGCCCAGATGCTCAATAAAGGAACCGAACAGACGGTCATCCACCTTCGCCACCTTGTATGCCTTATCTAATGTAATCTTAACCTGTTTCATGCCCCAATCTCTCCCAAGTTTTTTCTATAAATGATTTCTTCGTTCTTCGAACTCCCGAAATTACAACAAACATGCGTAATCCGGTCTGATCGCCAATCATGCAAGCATGTTGGCTCTCTTGCGCTCATTATATCATATTCACCGAATTCCTTATAAACGGCTTACACTCCACGGAATACACCCCGTTTTTCTGATGTATCTCCTCGCCCCGCAGAAGCTTTAAGATCACCTCGCTGGCACAGTATCCGATGTCATGTAACGGCAGTCCCATGGTGGTCAGCTCCGGCTTCTCATAGCTTGCCATTTCCCTGTTATCAAAGCCTGCCACCGCAATGTTCTTTCCCACCGTATATCCCAGTTCATCCAGTCGGTCATAGGCTCCGCCCGCCATAAAATCATTCATACAGAAAATCGCCGTAGCTCCCCGCTTCACCAATTCTTCCGTATGCTCATAACCGCTTTCACGATCCCATTCTCCGTAAACGATCATTCCGGGATCGTACAGCAGATTCGCTTCGAACAACGCACTCTGATATCCTTCCAGTCGGGACTGGGTGTGGATACTTTCCTTTTTCCCGGCGATGACACCGATTCGTTTGTGTCCGCAGGAGATCAGATACCGTACCAGCTGCTCGGCACCGCCCTTATCCTTTACCACCACAGAGGGGATCTCCGGCTTGTTGGTAAATCCGTAAGCCACCACCGTAGGAATCGGCAGATCCGCCGGGATCACATTGATCAGTCTCTCATGAGACGCCACATAGATGATCCCCTCCACCTGCTTCGACAGTAGCTTCTGGATCTCCTTCTGCACGATGTTCCGGTGAATATTGTCCTGATAATAGGCATCTCCGTATTTTTTATACAGACGTAAATTCACCAGCAGGATCTGATAATCTTCTTTTTCGCAATACTCCGTGATGCCGTCGATGATATCCGGCAGGGCAAAGACTGTCATATCCTCCGCAATGACCCCGATACTCCGGGTATTCTTCGTCTTCAGATTCTGCGCTACGATGTTCGGCGTGTAATTCATCTCCTGAATCACCTGCAGCACTCTCTTTTTGGTCTCTTCGCCCACTTTTCCCTTGTCGTTGATGATATTGGATACCGTTGCCACGGATACTCCGCACTCTCTGGCGATCTCTTTTATGGTAGGCATAGTGTCCCTCCCTTTTGTAAGCGACTTGTCTACCACCATTCTAACACAACTTTTCCCTATATCACAACAGGCTGTGTTAATTCTTCATACCGGTCAGAACGATACCTTCCACGAAACTCTTCTGTCCGAAGATATAGATCACGATACCAGGCAGGATTGTCATGAACGTCGCTGCCAGTGCTACCGGCCAGTTGGTGCCGAAGGATCCGGTAAAGTTCGTCAGTGCCACGGCAAAAGTGAATTTCGACATACTGTTAATGTAGATCAGCTGCTGCAGCATATCGTTCCAGATCTGGATAAACAGCATCATGGCTACTACCACAACTGCCGGCTTGATGGATGGCACCAGGATTGTCCACAGGATACGCATTCTGCCCGCACCATCAATGGATGCTGCCTCGTCCAGCTCCTTCGGGATCGTCATGAGGAACTGACGGATCAGGAAAATATTGAAGAAACCGCCACCGGTTAAGTACGGCAGGATCAGCGGCCAGTAGGTATCCCCCAGCCCCAGTCCCTTGGTCCATACCACGTACAGAGGAAGCAGGGTAACCATGCTGGGCAGAAGGATCGTTCCGACGCAGATATTAAAGATCAGCTTCTTGCCACGGAAACGAAGTCTTGCAAAAGCATAGCCACAAAAAATTGCGGTCACCGTACCAAAAGTAACGGCCGGAATGATGATGGAGAAAGTATTCCGGAAATATCTCCAGTATTCGAAGGTCTCCAAGGCTTTTGAATAGTTCGCCCATAACCACTCATGAGGAATGAAGGAAGGCGGATACTCGTTCAATTTTGCCGTACTCATCAGGGAGGACCGGAAGATCCACCAGATCGGCAGTACCACTAACAGTGCCAGCAAAAGTACGATCAGCGTTGCCACCAGATCCAGAACCAGTTGTTTCCGTTTTTTACTCGGTGATAAATTTGCTTCCATCTTCTATTCCTCCTCTCCAAATAATTGTTCTTTCTGCGTTTTGAACAGAACTATGGTAAATATACCCACAAGAATGAAGAAGATCACCGCATACGCCGCAGCGTAGCCCATCTTGTTCTTCTGGAAACCATACATATAGATCACATAGGACATGAACATGGATCGTTTACCGGGTCCGCCGTTGGTCAGCGCCAGTGCCGGGTTGATGACCTGTAAATGTGTGATCAATGCTGTCAACACATTGTAGAAGATAATGGGAGTGATACTGGGGATCGTAATATTCCAAAATCTCTGCCATGCATTGGCCCCATCGATCTTCGCTGCTTCTATGTATACGCCGGGGACATTCTGTAATCCCGCCAGGAAGATAACGATCAGGTTGCCACTGGTCCATATGGCGATAAGCACCAGACAGGGAATAACCTGATTCGGGTCATCCAGGAACCTCTGCTTCGGAAGTCCCATCATCCGGAGCACGAAGTTGAACAGACCGAAGTTACCTTCATATAACCATTCCCATCCTTTAAATACGCCGATAGCCGGCAGCAGATACGGGATGAAGAACAGGGAGCGGAACAATGTCCGGCCTTTTATATTCATGTTTAAGAGGATCGCTATGATCAGTGAGTATACCACGGCACCGATCACCGCCAGAAAAGCATACCATACAGTTGCTTTGATAGAATCCCAGAAATAGATATCTTTCGTAAAAATACGCTGGAAATTGGCAAGCCCTATAAATTCCGGCTTCGTAATGCCGTTCCAGTCAAACAGACTTAATACAAATACTGCAAGTGTGGGAAGATAGCTGATCAAGGTCACTCCCAGGAATGCCGGTATCAGACAGAGATATGCGGTCAGTTCTTCCTTTCTTCCTGCTCTTGTTGTAGCGTTATTTTTCTGTTTCCCTTTTTTCATTGTAACCCTCATTTCTTCACACATTTTTGCAAAGAGTAACTTATTTTCGTGAATAATTCCAAATCTTCTGATAACAACAGGTGGCCACATCACTGTAAGCCACCTGTTATGTTGTCCCAATACATTGTTGCGGTAATAGTATTACTGGTTGTTAGCCTCGTAGATTCCCTGTAACTCTTCCAGATTCTCATCAATTGCTTCCTGCATGGTCTGCTGTCCGGCCCATACATTGGAGAATACAGTATCCAAAGTAGCGTTGAATTCATCGGTGCCGTTCACATAGTACCAGGATGTGGATACCATGTTGTCCTTTGCATAGTCAACAACTGCGCTCTTATACATATCCTTATCGGGGAAATTAGGATTATCGATCCACTTATCTGTCTTCTCAGCATCAGTATACCAGGAATCCAGAATAGGCATCCAGGTACCTGCTTCGATCAGAGACCAGGAATTCTCTTCCTGATAATACCACTTTAACCACTCCATTGCTTCCTCAGTATGCTTGGTAGTTGCAAATACTACGTTAGGGCCACCGGTACAGATGGTAACCTTTTCCTTCATATAAGGAAGAACACCTACGCCATATTCGAAGTCAGCGCTCGGCCCAAGGAAAGTGCCGACATTCCATGCACCATCAGTTGCCATAACGACCTTCTTGCTTCCCAAAGAAGACTCCAGAGCGTTTGCTGCACTGGTTACGGGAGGTGCGCAGTGGTATACTTCAGACAGATCTGCAATCTTCTGTAATGCGTCTACGGTTGCGGGATCATTGATGGTGCACTCAGAACCATCCTTGCTGTAGTAACCGCCGCCGTTGGACAGTGCCCATACTTCCAACTGCCAGGGCAGGGTATTGATGGTACATCCGTAAATATCAATATTGTTGGGATCGAAGTCAGGATCCAGAGCATTTTTACCATTGATATCGATGGTAAGCTTCTGTGCTGTCTCTACAAAAGTATCCCAGTCCCAGGCATCTGCTGCACTTGCGGGAGGAGTCATTTCCTTGACATCCAGATTCTGTTTCTCACATACTTCGTTTAATAGATCAATGTTGTACCACAGATTCAGTACCTCGTTTGCTGCGGAATAAGCAACAGGCGTTCCCTGATATTTGAAGGTCAGTGCATCCAGTGGCTTTGCATCGCCTTCGCCGTACATGGAGCTGATGTCAGCCAACAGTCCGTTCTCTGCGAACTTCAGTACACCGGCCTCACTCATAATACCGGTATCGGGAAGCTCTCCTGCAGTTGCCATGGCATTCAGCTTGGTTACATAAGTATCATGGTCGATCTTAACCACTTCTACTTCGATTCGATCCTGCTCACTGTTGAACTTGTCAGCCACCTTCTGAGTTGCTGCAGTCTCCGTCTCGTTACCCCACTGTGCATAGGTGATATGTACTCTCTCACCACTGCCGCTGTCAGAACTCGTCTGTGTCTGTGCCGGCTGGCTTCCTGCATCTGCGGATGCTGCCGGTGCCTGATTGCTGTTGCCACACCCTGTAAGTACCATTGCTGTTGCCATTGCGGTTGCAAGGACTGTACTTACGATTTTCTTGTTTTTCATACCTTTCTCTCCTTTACCTTTCTTTATTATAACGACAATAGGTTGTCGTTGTAAACACCAGATTGTAAACGCTTACACGTTCACCGTTCTACACCTTTACCTTGACCCACACCAACATTTCGCCCGGTGTACGGTTACACCAGAGCCCATAGGGAACTGCTGTAAGGTGCATCTGTTCTTTCTCCAGTTTCAGCTCTCCGTACAGGTTTCCCTGTTCGGTGGACCGGTTATGGATCCTTGTAGCTTCATACTGTAATGTCGGAATCTCTCCCGGGAGATCCGTCTGCGGATTCCCCTTCGTGACCTCTGTGTTCTCTTCTACATACAGGTCTGCCAGATATTTTCCGTTGTCGGTCTCCTCCAGACAGTAGACCACGGGGCCGTTCATCAATGCACATCTTCCAGCATCCGCTCTCACTTCGTCATTGGCGGCGATCCATCTGGGCTTTACACCGAAATCAATACAGATTTCATGCTCTCCCGCCGGAGTATTTATCAGCAGATAGCCTTTTTCCAAAACAGCCTTTGCTGTCTGACCATCCACTGTAATCTCCTGTTTCCCCGCATATCCGGGGCGGCGGATCTTAAAGGTTACTTCACTGTCCTGTCTCGTCCGGATCTTCACCTTACTATCCTGCAACAGTGTGGATTCCATGCCGATCTCCACGGTTCCACTTTCCAGGACTGCCTTTGCAGTGGAGGAAATGAACTGGTGGATACATACCGCATTTTCTTCCTGTGCGTAGATGTATTGTCCAAGAGACGCTAACGTCCTCGCCACATTCGGCGGACAACATGCCACGGAGAACCATTTCTGTCTGACAGCCTTCACATGATCCATGTAAGTATGCTCCGTGCAGAACTCCGGTACGACCTCCAGAGGATTCACATAAAAGTATCTGTCTCCCGCTCTGTTGATGCCCGCCAACACTGTATTGTACAATGCCAGTTCCACGGTATCGTAGTAGCCCGCCTCTCCGGTGGCTGCGCTCATCCTCTGTCCGAACATCATCAGTCCGATGGAAGCGCAGGTCTCCGAATAGTTCGTGGTATTCGGCAGATCGTAATCCGTGGTAAACCTCTCCCGAAAACCACTGGATCCGATGCCGCCGGTCAGATACATTCTGTGATTCACCGTGCTGTCCCACAGCCGCTTACAGGCTTCCAGCATCTCGGTGTCCTCGCATTCCACAGCCAGGTCTGCCATGGCGGAGCACATATACATGGCTCTTACCGCATGCCCTTCCGCTGTCTTCTGCTTTACCGGTTCTATATGTGATTGTGAATATTCCAGATCGTAATTTTTGAACTCCGGGAAAAATTCCCAGCCGCCTCTGTCTTCCATCTCCTGTAAAAAATAGCTTGGCTTCTTCCCTCTCTCATGAAGGAAATACGATGCGGTGTCCAAATACTGCTTTTCGCCGGTCACCCGGTAAAGCTTTACCAGCGCAAGTTCAATCTCCTGATGTCCGGGATAACCTTTTTTCTGTCCTTCGCCGGTACCGAATACTCTGCAGATCAGATCCGCATTTTTCCTGGCGATGTTAAGAATCTTCGTCTTCCCGGTGGCCTGATAGTAAGCAACAGCTGCTTCTATCATGTGTCCTGCCGTGTAAAGCTCGTGTCCTTCCACCAGGTTCGACCACTTTTTGTCTGGCTCGTTGACTGTGTAGTAGGTGTTCAGGTATCCGTCGGTCTCCTGCGCCCTTCCTACCAGTTCGATCACATCATCTGCCAGTGCTTCGTATTCTCTGCCCTGCCCCCCGGCAATACAGAATGCTACGGATTCCAGCCATTTGTACAGGTCCGTGTCCTGGAAAACTACCCCCTTTCTCTCTCCCGGCAGCTCCCCCGCTGCCACGCGGAAATTCTGAATACAGTAGGTAGGTTCGGAGTCCTCCAGCTGATCGTTCAAGATCTTCCATTGATGCGGAATGATCTTCTCACTGACCTTTTGCACGTATTCACCGAACAGCTTGTCTGTGATCCTGATATTTCCGTATTCCAGCTGCTTCCTGTGATGTCCCATACCTTTCTCCTATCCTTGTTCGTTCCAAAGGTTAATCGTTTAATCTTTTGTGAGAAAAGAAACAGCCATCTGGCTGTTATACTGCTGTATTCTTCTTTTCTGTAAGTTAATCGTTTTACCTTTTGATGAACTTATCATAGCACCAGATAGGTGTTTTGTAAATAGGTTTTATGTAAATCATCATAATGTATAAGTTTCGCCACTGTTTTTTGTACATTTTGCACGTTTTAGTACAAGCCGTCAGATTCTTAATCGTTTTACTTGTCTAAAACTCCCAACCACTTCAAAGCGTTCCAGATGCCGTCCTTATCTACATCTGTGGTAATATAATCTGCCACTTCCAACACCTGTTTACTGGAATTGCCCATAGCAATGCTGGTGTGGGCATACTGTAACATCGGCAGGTCGTTATTGCTATCCCCAATGGCTACTGTATCTTCCATCGGAATGTTCAGATATTCTGTAATATAACAGATCGCAGTTGCCTTGGAATATCCTTTGGGGACAATCTCATAAAACCCTTGTTCTCTGTCGATAAAATCCAGTATTTCCGACAGATCATGCTTCATTCCGTCCATTCCCGCCGGAGTCTCTGCATAGGCATATAATTTATCGTAGTTGCCCGGTGCATTGACATAGCGATCGTATTTTCTATTCTCAATCTCAAGTGCCATATGGCGGAAAGTTTCGGTAAATACTTCTTCTCCTCTGGGTGCATAGTCTTCCCTGCTGCCTTCCAGGACGGCATCCACATGATATTTTTTCATGACTGCAAGAATTGCCTTAGACTCCTCCATGGAAAACGTCTTGTGCATCAGCTGTTTTCCATGATATTCAATCTCCGTTCCGCAGCCCAATAACAATCCGTCGAATTCCACCTGTCCGGTAAGATTTTCCCCTACCAGCCGTTTCGTACGTCCGGTGTTGATCATGCAGATATGACCATTGGCTCTGGCGATTCGGATAGCTTCCTTCGTGCTCTCCGACATCAATTCACTTCCTCCGCATATTAAGGTTCCGTCAATGTCAAAAAATATTATCTTCATCTCAGATTCTTAAGCTCCTCTACCAGATCCAGATCGGATTTCTGTACCTTCAGATTCGTGGACACAGGCTCTTCGCCGGGTCTTGTGATCGTGATCTCGATAATAGTTCCTTCCGTGATCGCTCCGCCCATAAAAAATCTGCTTACAAACGCTGCAAATTTGGGATGATTGCTCTCGAAGGTATTCTTCGCATTCATCAGTTTCATCATCATTCCGGGATTTATCATAATGGTCTCCTTCCAAATAGTTGCAAAAAGAAAGGCTGTCCGCACCATCCGAAGATAATGTGTCCAGCCTTAACAGTTGCTATTATTTACGCGATCTTGGACTTAGCCAGCTCTGCAAGGGTCTTGAAACCTTCTGCATCGTTAACTGCCAGGTCTGCCAGCATCTTTCTGTTCATATCAACGCCTGCAAGCTTCAGACCGTACATGAACTTGCTGTAAGATAAACCGTTCATTCTGGCTGCTGCATTGATACGAGCGATCCACAGCTGTCTGAACTGACGCTTTCTCTCTTTTCTACCTGCATAAGAGCTGGTCAGAGCTCTCATAACAGACTGCTTTGCTACTCTGTACTGCTTGCTTCTTGCGCCTCTGTAGCCCTTTGCAAGCTTTAATACTCTATTGTGTTTCTTCTTGGCATTTAAGCCACCTTTAATTCTTGCCATGTCTTATTTCCTCCTCGCCTGAATTATAAATAAGGTAAAATCTTCTTCATATTCTTAACATTAGTTGCATCCGTAATTGCAGGCTTTCTCAGATTACGTTTTCTCTTGGTAGATTTCTTGGTTAAGATATGGCTCTTGTAAGCTTTAGATCTCTTTAACTTACCGGTTCCTGTTGCTTTAAAGCGCTTAGCTGCTGCTCTGCTTGTCTTCATTTTGGGCATAACGAGTTCCTCCTAAACTTTACTTAATCTATCGTGCCGGATCCCGACACTTTTTAACTGTACGAATTAACGCTTCTCAGTTAAAAACATGGTCATGCTTCTGCCTTCTACCTTGGGAGCTTTTTCCACTACCGCAATATCGGACAGGCTCTGTGCGATATCATCTAAGATATGCTTGCTGTTGTTCATGTGTGCCATCTCTCTGCCGCGGAATCTCAGGGTGATCTTCACTCTGTCTCCCTTGGTCAGGAACTTCCTGGCTGCACCGATCTTGGTGTTCAGATCGTTGGTATCGATATTGGGGGAAAGTCTGATTTCCTTGATATCGATGACTTTCTGCTTCTTCTTTGCTTCCTTCTCTTTTCTCACCTGCTCGTATTTGTACTTACCGTAATCCACGATCTTACAAACAGGAGGCTTTGCCGTAGGAGCAATCTTCACCAGGTCGAGTCCGGCTTCCTCTGCCATCTTCAGGGCATCTCTGGAAGAAACGATTCCAAGCTGTTCTCCGTCTTCTCCAATCAGTCGTACTTCTTTGTCTCTGATCTGTTCATTAATCATTAAATCGCTAATGGTTGTGTACCTCCATAAGAAAATGTGTTAAACAATAAAAAAAGCAGATAGCATAACTATCCACCTGTTCCCTTCACAGACTGCCCTCATTCAAACAAATTCCAAACGAGTTCTCTGTCTATGAAAAATCTGAACGCTTACCAGCCTGCGCCGTAAGGTGAGAGTGGATACTCTGCTTGTTGTGTCGTGTTCTTCACACGCTTAAATAGAATACCACGAAGTTTTCCTGATGTCAACCCCGTTTCCGATATTTTCTATTTTTTATTTTACCCTAGAATCTATGTACCGGCGGTCTCCCGCCGAATCCGATCACTTGCTCTATTATCCGCAGTTTCGGAACATTTGTCAAGCCGGAATACTGATTTACTTTTCCGTGATTTACTTTTCCGAAAAAGTAGCACAGGCGGTCTCTCTGCAGTCGCTGGCTCCGCAGCCCTTGATATCCACATGATCCGCCACACACTTGTAATTGCTGTTATAAATACATTTTACCGCCTCACAGTCGATACTGATGGTATGGCTTGGATGAGACAGAGAATTACTGAAAGACTCTCTTCCCTCTCTCTTCTGCGCAAAGCTCTCGCAGCAGGTGCCGTCACAATCACAGGCATGCTTACCTCCCACCATGATGTCTCCCTTGCTGCACAGACAATCCTTATTATAGGAACAATTTTCCACAACACATTTTAAATCTGCCATGTCTCCCTCGCCTTCTGCCGCCGTCCCGCGGCTCTTCGTCTTCTTTTTCTGATTTTTAAAAATTTTAAAAGAGGACACGCGGCAAAAGAGCCGATGCAGTCCCGCCACGCGTCATGGATAGTCTGTGCAGATTTGAAATTCTTATTCCTTTTACTTGTTTTTTTATAAAATTCGAGATGCCACTGGCTCATCTCGTTGCCCATAAGAAAAAAATAAAGCGCCACCCCCATTTCTATGGGAAGTGACGCTTTTTCATGTTTTTCTTTTATCTGACTGCCAAATTACTTGCTCAGCTTCTTGGTTGCGATCTCATCCTTTAACATAGCCAGGAATTCGTCTCTGGATACCGTAGTGGTGTTCTGCTGTCCGTGCAGACGATAGCTTACGGTGCCGTCCTGTGCTTCCTGTTTTCCTAAGATGATCAGGTAAGGGATTTTTTTCACCTGTGCTTCTCTTACACGATAACCCAGCTTCTCTGCTCTCTCATCGATGTCCGCTCTGATGTTATTGTCCAGCAGATAGCCGTACAGATCATGGGCATAAGCATTCAGCTCTTCGTCATCGTTCTTGACCGGCAGGATCATAGCCTGTACGGGAGCCAGCCACAGAGGCAGGTTGCCCTTGGTCTCCTCCAGGATATAAGCCATGAATCTGTCCAGAGATCCCAGGATTGCTCTGTGCAGAACCACGGGAGTCTTCTTCTGACCGTCCTTGTCCACATAGGTCAGGTTGAATTTTGCAGGCAGGCAGAAATCCAGCTGACAGGTAGACAGGGTGTACTCATTACCTACAGCGGGCTTTACGTTTACATCCAGCTTCGGTCCGTAGAATGCAGCTTCACCGATCTCCTCGGTGTACTCGATGCCCAGATCATTCAGAACCTTACGCAGAGCATTCTCCGCATTGTTCCACATCTCATCATCATCGTGATATTTTACCTTGTCCTCCGGATCTCTCAGAGACAGGACACATCTGTAATCGGTAATACCGAAATCCTTGTAGGTATTGAAGATCAGGTCTACTACCTTGGAGAACTCGGACTCGATCTGCTCCGGTGTTACGAACAGATGGGCATCATTCTGGCAGAAATGTCTGCCTCTTTCGATACCCTTCAGGGTTCCGCTGGCTTCAAAACGGAAGTCATGGGCGATCTCACCGATACGGATAGGCAGATCCTTGTAGGAGTGCTGTGTGTTAGCGTAGATCATCATGTGGTGAGGGCAGTTCATGGGACGCAGTACGAAGGACTCTCCTTCCACTTCCATGGGAGGGAACATGTTCTCCTTGTAGTGATCCCAGTGACCGGAAGTCTTGTACAGATTCACAGTACCGACACAGGGGGTCATAACATGCAGATAACCCAGTCTTCTCTCTTTATCCTTGATATAATTCTCCAGCTCCTGCCATACGGTGTAACCCTTGGGAAGGAACATGGGAAGTCCGCGGCCTACCAGATCATCAGTCATGAACAGTTCCATTTCCTTGCCGATCTTTCTGTGGTCACGCTCTTTGGCCTCTTCCAGCTCTTTCAGGTGTGCTTCCAGTTCCTCTACGGTAGGGAAGCAGACACCGTAGATACGTTGCATCACGTGGTTGCTGGCATCGCCCTTCCAGTAAACGCCAGAGTGTTTTACCAGCTTGAAGTTCTTGCACAGCTTGGTGTTGTCTACGTGAGGTCCACGGCACAGATCGGTGAAATCACCCTGATCGTATACAGTGATGTTGCCGTCTTCCAGATTGCTGATCAGGTCCAGCTTGTACATATCATCCTTGAACATTTCCATGGCTTCTGCCTTGGAAACTTCTCTTCTGTAGATTTTCTTGCCTTCCTTACAGATCTTCTTCATCTCTTTTTCGATGGCAGCGATCACTTCATCATTGACTACATCGTTGCCGAGATCGATATCATAATAGAATCCTTCCTTTACCACAGGTCCTACCCAGAATTTTGCATGAGGGTACAGATGCTTGACAGCCTGTGCCATAACATGGGCACAGGAATGATTCAGAGTTGTCAGTCTTTCGTCTTCCTTAAAATTAACCATTTTTGTTCTCCTTTTTGTTGTTTTCTAAACTATTCAGCACCTTCATTCGCAAAATCGCATCTGCGATGCTACTCTGAATAGTCGCAAAATAAAAGTCCCTTGCAACGATCTGCAAGGGACGTATCACACGCGGTTCCACCCTGATTGCAATTATCTAAAGATAACTGCCACTCATTTGCTCGTAACGGGAGCTGCCGGGCTGTATTAAAGCCACTCCGAGACGGTCTTCGTCCGCATCCGGCAAAACCGCTCACAGCGCCTGTCTCCGACAGGGCGGTTCTCTCTGGTGCCTTCACTGCTTCCTACTCTTCTCTTCAACGTTTTCTGATCTTAAATAATCATAAATTTCTGTTGCTTTAGGACTTATGTTGATATCATAGACCTTTTCACACGGATTGTAAAGAGGTATTTATATAGCTTTCCACATTTTCTCTGGACATATCCAGTGCCACCGCCAGTTCTCCGTACAACTGGTCCTCTGCGATCCGAAAATATCTGGCATCCACCGCCGTCTCCTTGCGTCCCGCCTCTTCTCTGGCCCGCTTGCGCAGGTAGATGGTCTTGATAATCCGGATCAGATCCTGGCAGTTACAGGCCTTCAGACAATTCTTATATTCCTGCTCCAGCAGTTTGTCATTGGCAATGGTGATCAGCGGGATCTCCGGAATCTGTCGGATCAGACTCTCCGCCTCCTCATGTGCAAGCACTTTCCGCATGGAACCTTCTGCCGTATCCACCGGAATATATACCGTACTGGAAGACAGATACAGAGGTTTTAAAATATAATACTCTCTCTTCTTGTCCACTCCTGCAATATCCAATGTCGTGATCTCTTCCACCACGCAAACGCCCTTACTGCCACATACTACACGTTCGCCCTTCTGAAACACCTTGACCTTCCTTTCCTCTGCCCATTGCAGAAAATTGAAAACACAATTTCCGTTTACTACCAATAGTATACCCTTATTGTACCAAAAGAAACGCCGAAATGTCAGTCTCTTTCGGCGTTTCTGATTATTTTCGTGAATATTGCTCATAGAAAATCGGTCCGGTATTGTGCATTATTTCTGATAAGCGATGCGGGGATCCCCATTTTTCAGGTAAATAATGCCTCTGCGTTCGAAGCCGTTCTTCTCTAATAAGTGCTGCATGGTGTGATTGTCAAAATGGGTATCCGCACGCAGGTAAGGTACTTTCTTCTCACAGAAGGCAACGCATTTTGCAAACAGTCCCTTCACTTCCCCGTCTCCTGCCAGGCGGTGGATTGTGCCGTAAGGTGTCTCCTCCCTCCAGCTGCCGTCCTCGATATAAGCATAGGTCGGTTCCTCCTCCAGCAGAAGCATGAATACCCCGTGGATGCGTCCGTCCTTTTTATACACATACAGCCGCTGTTTCTCTATATCTGTCCGCAGCGTCTCCGGATCCGGATAAGCGCCGTTCCACTGGTTCTGATTCCCGTTTGCCCGCATGTAAGCCTTGGCGATGTCATAGATCTCCAGGATTCTGGGCAGATCTGCCTCTTTTGCCGTTACGATCTCCTCCATCCCGTCGCCATCTTTCCTCTCTTCCACTGCCTCCGGTACCGTTTTCCCCAGAATGTCCCTCACGGCGGTCTCCATCCGCTCTGCCAGCTGTCTGTGGCCCTTCGCTGTCAGGTGCACATGATCCGCCTTCGTCAGTTCACAGCCTCCCGCATCTAAGAAATCCGCCCGCTCAGCCACTGCCAGAAAAGCATATTCTCTTGCCAGTGCTCTCGTTGTCTCCACGCTTTTTTCATTAAAATCAGGATAAATCACACCCTCCTCGATGGGAACCGGTGCCACGATCAGGATCTTCGGTCCATTCTTTCCCCAGCAGGGAACCGATTTCGCCTCTTCCAAGAGGATCTGCATGCCCTTTGCAATCTTCCGCGCATCCGTATTGAATTTCACCTTGGAATCATTGGTACCTAACATCAGGATCAGCAGGTCTAACGGCTCGTGGCTGTTCAACAGGGCATGCAATACCGGCAGCAGATTCACGGAATCCATGTCCGGATCATCATACACACAGGTTCTGCCGCTTAAGCCTTCCTCAATGACCAGGTACTCCGCTCCCAATGCCTTCTGTAACAGGCAGGTCCAGCGTTCCTCTTCATTATATCTGCTGCCGTGGTCGGCACTCTCCGACGGATCGGTGCAAAGCCCGTGGGTATTGGAATCTCCGATGCACAAAATATGTTTTTTCACTGTTTAACTCTCCGTTTTCTATTTCAGTCTGTAACCATCCAGGATCAATACGTCAGGCTTCAATATTAGGGAAAAATACAATAACATCATCCCCCTGGCATTCCACATACATGCCCTCCAGTTCCAGGTTCACATCATCCACATTGTGATCGTCGAAATATTTGGTCAGGTTCATGATCGTTTCCATATAGGAATTGTCACCCTTTACCAGGATTCCCAGGCCCTTTTCCGGCTCCTGCTCATAAAGCTCCAGTCCTTCGGTTCCATTGACATACTCACGTATTGCTTCTGCTACGGTCATTTGATTTTTTCTCCTTCTGCTGTTCCTTTGTTCATATTTGCTGCTTCTCTTTATTGTATCATAAGCTCACGAATTCGTGCTATCGCACTCTACATCCTGCTTCGCAGGATATTCGTTCGCTAATGAGCCCAGAAAAACAAATGTCTGCTTGCAGCCACTTGTTTTTCCTTGAGGCTCATTATATCATGATTCGCACCTTCGGTGCTTGACGTTGCTTCGCAACTATCATGATCAAATTCGCCGTTCGCCAATTATGCAAGCATATTGGCTCACTTGCGCTCATTATATCATAAAAGGCGAACCTTGGCACCGCCAAAGTCCGCCCTTCATCATTTTCTTCTCTTATTCCTCATTCAACTTAACCAACTCAGCTGTATAACTTATGATAATTCCCGTTTCTACCTTTGGTACTTTCTGAAAGAGTAAAAATCTATCTCTTAAGTTCGTGTCATTTTAGAGTCAAAGCAAGCTCTTAATAGTTCAAATACCAAAAAAGAAATCGGAATTGTCCACAAATCAGGTTCGTGAAAGGTAACAATAGTCGAAAACCTTTCAGCTATATTTTCAAGTATCTGTGTTCCGGCAAGTGCACCGGTTCCGCTGATATAGAAATAAATATCTTTCATGGATATAACAGAGGCAATGCGATCCAAAAATCTGGTATACGACATCCCCAATACTACACCCAAGATCAGTATTGCCTGAAGTAATATTTTTCTCCAATTTCTTTGTAGTGTTTCCTGAATCTTTTTCAACTGTCCGACACGGAAGTCTTTTCCATGAGCTAACATACATAACACAACTGCTGTCAATGCAGTAAACAACAGTCCTGTTTTTCCCGGGATCTGAAAGAGCCGGCTTTCCGGCATAGTGATCCAACTCCATTGTTGCTCATATAAATCACTTTCCGTTTGATGTGCCATGAAAATCCAAAACTCTATCATTTTACCAAACTCAGTTAACAAAAAATATCCTAAGATCACAGGCACACATTTAACAGCTTCCTTGATTTTCATCATAGGATTCTCCTTCCAATTTTGTAGACTTTTGTTACTCTTTCGTTCTTTTTAATAATAACTTATTTTTTTATTGTTATCATAATTTGTCCACAAAAAGCAGAAATCTGACCACCAATTATAGCACATCCAACAACATTTTAATACTTACCTGAACATCAACCCTGATTGTCAATTCTCCATGATATTTTTCCACGATTTGTTCAATAATCTTCATTCCCCAGCCATGTGCTAACGAACCTTGCTCTGTCTCAGACACAAAATGATTATTTTTAACCAATGGTTTTTCCTTATAGTCATTCTCCATTTCAATTACAAGGAACCCCGCTGCTATCGCAATATTTAATTTGATTTGCTCTTTTGCAGCTTTCAATGCATTATCCAATAAATTGGCACATAATACACAAAGTTCTCTATCTTCAATTTTTAGTTCTGACGGAAGAATTGGGGTTTCAACCTGTAAAAGGATATTACGCTGTTCTGCTTTCTCTTTTGCTTCATAAATTACGGTATCTACAATATCTACGCCTGTATGTACCGGAATCATTTTACACTGCAGCGGTTCCTGCACGCTCTCTATATATGCTAAAGCCTCTCTCTGATCACCATTTTGCAGAAGTCTCTCCAACGCTCGTAGATGATGTTTGATATCATGGTACAATTTAGCATTTTCTGCATAAAAATTCTGTGCTCTGACATACTGGCTCTCAATCAGATCATATTGTGTATCTAATACAGAAATTTGCATCTTCAGTTGCGATTGGCGGAAGCAAAAGCATACCATAAGAAGCAGACTCACCAGGCAGGACAGGAAAACGTAATTCTGAATTGCATTTCCATAAATCATATCCATGAAAAAATCACACAGAAATGCTGTACTGAAGAAAGCAATGCCAAATGTTTTCAACAGATTCAACGCTGTAAAAGTTTTTCCTATTCCTTTATGTCTTATAGCAGATATCAATATACTATTTAAAATCAGCCATCCTGCCTGTGCGCAAAATTCCGCATTTGTCAAGAAATGTTCCACCAGTCCCAGTAAAACAGTCCAGATAAAAACATAACTGACTACAAGGGATGCCACTTTTTCCACAGAGCCATTCCATAACAGGTATCCTAAAATAGTAAGAAGTAATAGTAACGGAATCCACGACAAATACTTTTGCAGACCATACCATAGCATTCCCGATAAAAATATTGTTAATATAAATTTTTTATCTGAATCTATGTATTTTCTCCGATCAAAAAGCATATCCATCCATATCAAAAGCCATGCCGAATTGTGTATGCTCCACAGAATTTTAATCATCTGCATTCTACTCTCCATTCATCGTACCTGCCTGCCAATATTCCATTATTCGATGTTTTAATTGTGCCAGCCGTCGTTCTCCTATGTACAATTGCTGCCCCGTAGATAAAACCATCTGGTTATCTTTGATCTGTTTCACATGATATAAATTACACAAATATCCCCGATCCACCCATACGAATTCATCTTCCGGTAATTTCTCCGATATCTTTTTTAAGGAACTTCTTACCTTACACCTGGTAGCATCTGTCTTTTCAATATATAAATACTTGCCTTCTCTCCAAATATATACAATTTTTCTAAATGGGATTTTTTCTATGCCCTGTTGATTTTCTGCAATATAACCCTCTGAGGTACGTGATACAATTTCCCTGAATGCTGCCTCCAGTGCCTGTGTGATCATACTTTCCATTTGTTGCTTCGGAATAAAACGAAATGGTCGGAATTCAAATGATTTATACACATAACTCTCGTAAGCAGACACAAAGATGATCAGAATATCCGGTGCTGTTTCCTGAATTTTAGCTGCCAGTTCAAAGCCATTTAATTCCTGCATTTCAATATCCAAAAACAACAAATCAAACGCTTGACCATCCTCAATTTCATACCACAATGCCTTACTGCTCTGATATACATTACATTCATAAGGAATGCTTTTTTTCATGAAATACTCTTTTATATGTTTTTCCATGAACGCCGCATCTTCTACCGTATCATCACATATTGCAGCTTTCATTTTCCATGCTATATACTTTCCCATCGTTTCCCCTCTCCTTTATAGTATAATTATGCCACAACTATGTCCTTTTTCAAATTATTTTTATTCATTAAAAGCATACATAAAAACGGCCTTTAGACTTATGCCAAAGACCGTTACTTTTACAATATTATTCTTCATTCATCTTAGCCAGCTTGGCTGCCTGGTCGGCTGCGATGCAGGCATCGATGATCTCTTCGATATCTCCGTTCATGATCTTGTCTAACTTATACAGGGTCAGACCAATACGATGGTCGGTGACACGACCCTGCGGGAAGTTGTAGGTACGGATCTTCTCAGAACGGTCTCCGGTACCGATCTGGCTGCGGCGCATCTCTGCTTCCGCATCGTGTCTCTGCTGCTGCTCGATGTCATACAGCTTGGACTTTAACAGTGCGAATGCCTTAGCCTTGTTCTGGATCTGAGACTTCTCAGTCTGACTGTATACCACGATTCCGGAAGGATAGTGGGTCAGACGTACTGCGGAGTCGGTGGTGTTGACACACTGACCACCGTTACCGGATGCTCTCATGACATCGATACGGATATCTTTGTCCTCGATGACGATATCAATGTCGTCATCCACTTCCGGCATAACCGCCACACTGATGGTGGAGGTATGGATACGTCCGCCGCTCTCGGTCTCCGGCACACGCTGTACGCGATGTACGCCACTCTCATACTTCATCTTGGAGTAAGCACCCTGTCCGCTGATGGTAAACTGTACTTCCTTCATACCGCCGATACCAATCTCATCCACGTTGATCAGCTCTACCTTCCAACGCTGCTTCTCGGCATAATGCACATACATACGATAGATCTCCGCTGCAAACAGTGCAGCCTCATCGCCGCCGGCACCGGCACGGATCTCCACGATCACATTCTTGTCATCATTAGGATCCTTGGGCAGTAACAGGATCTTCAGTTCCTGCTCCAGCTCTTCCACGCGCTTCTTGCTGTCGTTTAACGTCTCCTTGATCATCTCGCGCATTTCTTCGTCTTTTTCCTCTTCCAGCATGGAAAGAGAATCTTCAATATCCTGCTTGCACTTTTTGTACTCTGTATACGCATCCACGATAGGTGTCAGATCACTCTGCTCCTTCATCAGCTTGCGGAAACGTTCCTGGTTATTCGTGACCGTGGGTTCATGCAGTTCGCCCATGATCTCTTCAAAACGAATCAATAAATCTTCTAACTTGTCAAACATAACTAATTCCTCTCAATATAAGTTGTAACAGTTCAGCCATGAACATATTGGAGAGCAAAAATCATGCTTGCATGATTTTGTGAACGAATATGTTCATGAACTAAGCGCCAGGTTTATGAGCAAAGGTAGTCACGAAGTGACGGAAAGCGTGTCAGCGCGACTTTGCGAATGGTGCGGGCTGAACTGTTACATACGTTCCAAAAACTACCCGGTCCAGACCGGCATAATCCTGCACCACTTGTACCTCGCGGTACCCTTCGGTGCGCATCAGTTCCGATACAGCCTGTCCCTGGTCATATCCGATCTCAAAAAAGAGCATTCCACTGCTCACCAGATGTTTTCCTGCTTCTTCGATGATACGGCGGTAAAAATGTAAACCATCCTCCGTACCGTCCAGTGCCATCCTGGGTTCATGATCCCGTACCTCCGGCATCAACTTCTCCACTTCCGCACTGGCGATATAAGGCGGATTCGACACAATGATCTCGAATTTTCCCTCCACCTTGTCAAACAGGTCACTCTGTAAAAAATGAACCCGATCTGCGTTCGCCGCATCCAAAAGCGTCTCCGCATTTTGCTCTGCCACTTCCAGCGCATCTGCAGACAAATCCACACCCAGTCCTTCACAGGCATTGCTGTAATGCAGAAGGCTTAACAGAATACATCCGGATCCCGTACACATGTCAAGCACCCGCATTCCGTCATGGAGTTCCTTCAATACTTCCTCCACCAGAATCTCCGTATCCTGTCTCGGGATCAGTACGTGCTCATTGACAGCAAAGGTCAGTCCCATAAAGTCCTGCTCCCCGGTCAGCTGCTGCAGCGGAATGTGCTCCGCCCGCTGTCCGATCCAGCCAAGATATTTCTCTTCCGCTTCCGGTGTCACCGACTGTTCCCCGTGCACCAGCAGATCATTACGATTCGTACCGCATACCGCTTCCAGCAGAAGTCTCGCATCCAGTGTGGCTTCTTCGATTCCCGCTGTCTGCAAAGCCAGACAGCCCTTTTCATAGCATTCCCGATAGGTCATCTTAATCCTCTGGTTCTGCGGATGCATCGTCCTTCATCCAGCTCTCATCCACTTCGTAACCGAAGGTATCCTGTAAATATTTCTTCCAGTCGAACACAGCTTCTACGGAAGCGATGGCTACCTCTGCCATGCTCTCATCGGGCTCCCTGGTGGTCATACGCTGGATCCACATACCGGGAGCAGACAGGATCTTAATAAACACATTATCCGTGCGTCCGGCCAGACGGATGATCTCGTAGGAAATTCCGGCCACAACCGGCATCAACAGAATACGAAGGATCACTTTCTCCGCCACATTATCCACCTGGATAAAGAAGAACAGCACAATACTTACCAGCATAACAAAGAAAATGAAGCTGGTGCCGCAACGTTTGTGCAGTCTGGAGCTGCGCATCACATTGTGCACCGTAAGGGGTCTGCCCTTCTCGATACAGTTGATGCATTTGTGCTCCGCCCCATGATACTGGTACAGCCTGCGGATATCCTTCATGGCGCTGATGCCCCATACATACAGCAAAAACAGAGCAATACGGATCACACCCTCAATAATCGCCATCAGGGAGCGGTTGCGGATAAAGCTGTCAAACAGAGAGGAAATGAAATACGGCAATACGATAAAGATGCCTACTGCCAACATAATGGAGATCACCGTCACAATACCGGACAGCAGCTTTTCTCCGTTGCCACCGCTCATCTTGTCCATTGCCTTATCGAATTTCGTTTCTTTGCCTTCCTCTTCTTCATAGAAGGAAGCGGAATAATTCAATGCTCTGGTTCCCAGGATCAGGGAATCCAGGAAATTAAAGATACCACGGATAAAGGGAAGCTCCTTGAACTTACTTCCGTGAGCCAGACCCTGATAGGTCTCCACTTCCACTTCAATCTCGCCGTCCGGCTTGCGGACCGCTACCGCATACTTCTCTTTATTTTTCATCATAACGCCTTCCAGCACGGCCTGTCCGCCGATACCGGAATAACGACTCTTTCTTCTAGCCATAAAACCTCATCCTTATAAATGCAGTATTAAATAGGAACATAGTTTCCTATACGACAAGAAAAGGTTGAGATAAGAATACCTCAACCTTTCGCTTGCAATCTTATTTAACACCGTATTTCTTATTGAACTTATCAATACGGCCATCGGTTCTTGCAGACTTCTGCTGGCCAGTGTAGAATGAATGACACTTGGAGCAAACTTCTACGTGAAGCTCGGGCTTGGTGGAGCCGGTTACAAATGTGTTACCACAGTTGCAGGTTACAGTTGCCTGGTAGTAAGCGGGATGGATTCCTTCTTTCATTTCTTTCACCTCTCTATAAAAATGTCGTGTATAAGTTCTTGTTCTCATCCTCACTGCTTATGGAACCACAAACAGCGGTATTATTGTACCATAAGAGTTTACACGACGCAAGACCTATTTTTACATATTTCTTCCCTGGTATTGTACCGTAATGATATAAACTGTTTTTTCAGTCTCATCAATCTTATAAATTGCCATATAATTATCGACCAGAAGCTGTTTATACCCCTTTCCGGCATACTTTCCCTCTAATCTATCCTGATGTGAACCGGGAAAAGTCTCCAGTTTTTTATCGCTCTCCAAATTCTGTCTGTTTGTGCTTTTGCATTTTCCGGAACCTGTTTTTCTATGGCGATATACCTGTAGGTTTCTTCCATATCACGATATGCTCTCGGATACAACTTTATATGGTATTTAACCATAATATTTTTTGTCTAGCCTTTCCATTGCGACATCCATATCCATCGTATCCGCACCCGCAGCAACTTCCTCTTCCGCCTCACAGATGGCCTGGTCGATTTTATGAATTCGTGCAAAACGCTCATAAAGTTCTGCGCTCATCACTACCAGATCGCTGTAGCCATTCTTAGTAATAAAAATCGGTTCCTGCTTTGTATGTGCTAATTCGGATATTTCACTTGTTTTTCTCAAATCTCTGATTGGCATGATCAATGGCATAATAGCACCTCCTTTATGCCATAATTGTAGCACAATTATGGCACATCGTAAAGGTATATATTCTGCCATCATTTCCAATTTTTGTCAATTTTCTATCTCTTGCCTAGATAAACCGGTTCTTCTTCACCATATTCACAAATTCCACATTATTGCGGGTATGGGAGAACATATCAAGGATGCGGTCGGTAGCTTCGTCGGGCTTTAAGCCATTCAGGGCCTTACGCATGATATTAATGGCTTCCAGTTCTTCCGGTGTCAGCAACAGATCCTCTCTTCTGGTGCCGGATTTTGCCAGATCGATAGCCGGGAAAATACGTTTCTCGGACAGCTTTCTGTCCAGAACCATTTCCATATTACCGGTTCCCTTGAATTCCTCGTATACCACATCATCCATCTTGCTTCCGGTCTCTACCAGTGCGGTGGCCAGAATGGTCAGGCTTCCTCCCTCACGCATATTACGGGCTGCACCGAAGAATCTCTTGGGCATGTGGAGTGCGGCGGGATCGAGACCACCGGACAGAGTACGTCCGCTGGGGGGAACCACCAGGTTGTACGCTCTGGTCAGACGGGTGATACTGTCAAGCAGGATCACGACATCCTTCTTATGTTCTACGAGACGCTTTGCACGCTCGATCACCATCTCTGATACTCTCTTGTGGTGCTCGGGAAGCTCATCGAAGGTGGAATAGATCACTTCCACATTGTCTCCGTGGATTGCTTCCTTAATATCGGTAACTTCCTCGGGACGCTCATCGATCAGCAGGATCAGCATGTGCATCTTGGGGTTACCGTTCAAAATAGACTTTGCCACTTCCTTCAACAGTGTGGTCTTACCAGCCTTGGGCGGGGATACGATCATACCACGCTGTCCCTTACCGACAGGGCTTACCAGATCCATGACTCTCATAGCCACGCTGCAGCCGGGAGTCTCCATCTTGATGCGCTCATCCGGGAAGATCGGCGTCATATCCTCGAATGCCATTCTCTTGGCTGACTCTTCCACTGTATAACCGTTGATGCTCTTGACGAACAACAGTGCACTGAACTTCTCCTGCTGGGTCTTGATTCTCTTGTTGCCCTTCAGGATATCACCGGTCTTCAGTCCGAAACGGCGGATCTGGCTGGGAGCCACATACACATCGTTCTCACCGGGCATATAATTCTCGCAACGGATAAATCCGTAACCATCCGGCATAACCTCTAAGATACCGCTGGCTTCGATACCGCTGTCCAGTTCCTTGGGATACTGGCTCTCATCGTATGCCACGTTATTCGGATTGAAGGTACGCTCTCTGGTGTAAGCTTCACTTCTTACGCCGACCATCTCTGTACCGGTTTCGGAACGGTCAGTGCGTTCTGCACGATCCGTACGCTCGGTACGGTCTGTCCGATAGTTTCTGTCATTTCTATCCTGTCTATCATATCTGTCCTGTCTGTAATTCCTCTCCTGTCTGACAGGGCGTTCTGTTCTCTCCGGCTTCTCTGCCTCTTCGCTCTTAGCAGCCTCCTGTTTCTCTTCCGCTGCCTTAGCTTCTTCCTCTTTTTTCAGGCGCTCATCTTCTGCAAGCATAGCTTCTACCAGATCTGCCTTTTTCATTGTGGAAGTTCCCTTCAGGCCACGTACTTTTGCCAGCTCCTTTAACTGAACTAATGCAAGTGATTCATATTTTTCTCTCATATACCCTCCTATGGAAATAAGATTTACTATAAAACTGTTAACTAAGGGGAATTACATCCGATTTACATTCGACATGTCAGTTGAATAAAAAGATATTAAAACTGCATCTGAAGCCATTATAATACATTTCTTTCCAAATAGGAAGTCCCAAAATAAAAATTTTATTTTTTGTAAAAGTGGTGCTAAATCCTTGCGAAGATATCGATTCTATTATATCATTATGAATAGCGTCCGGATTTCGTATCCGGCAAATCATCCATGATTATATGAAGTAATGACCAAACAAAAATAAGAGAGGTATTGTCATGACAACCAATGAAAAAGCGTTACTGATGCATGAAAAATGGAACGGTAAACTGGAGACCGTGTCCAAGACTCCCGTCAAGACCCGTGAGGATCTGGCTATTGCTTATACTCCCGGTGTTGCGGAGCCCTGCAAAGTAATCGCCCAGGACAAGGAAGCTGCTTACAAATACACCATGAAGGCCAACACCGTAGCCGTTGTCTCCGACGGAAGTGCGGTTCTTGGTCTTGGCAACATCGGTCCCTACGCAGCCATGCCCGTTATGGAAGGCAAGGCAGTCCTCTTCAAAGAATTCGGTAATGTAAATGCTGTCCCCATCTGTCTGGACACCCAGGATACCGAAGAGATCATCAAGGCTGTGACCTATCTGGCTCCCGGCTTCGGCGGCATCAATCTGGAAGACATCAGTGCTCCCCGTTGTTTCGAAATTGAGGAACGTCTGAAGGAGATTCTGGACATCCCCGTATTCCATGATGACCAGCACGGTACTGCCATCGTCGTTCTGGCCGGTGTCATCAACGCCCTGAAGGTAGTCGGTAAGAAAAAGGAAGACTGCCGCGTAGTGGTAAACGGTGCCGGAAGCGCCGGGGTGGCTATCACCAAACTGCTTCTGACCTACGGTTTCCCCAATATCATCATGTGTGACAAGGTAGGTATTGTCTCCAAAGATACCGAAGGCCTGAACTGGATGCAGAAAAAGATGACCGAAGTGACTAACTTAAACAACGAGACCGGCTCTCTGGCCGATGCTCTGAAAGGTGCCGATATCTTCATCGGTGTTTCCGCTCCGAACATTGTCACTCCCAAGATGGTAGCTTCCATGAACCGCGATTCCATCCTGTTTGCCATGGCGAATCCCATTCCCGAGATCATGCCGGATGTAGCCAAGGCTGCCGGTGCCCGTGTCGTAGGAACCGGACGCAGTGATTTTCCCAATCAGGTGAACAATGTGGTCGCTTTCCCCGGTATCTTCAAGGGTGCTCTGGAAGGTCGTGCTACCCAGATCACCGAAGAGATGAAACTGGCCGCTGCCGAAGCCATTGCCGGTCTGGTACCCGCAGACAAGCTCTCCGATGACAATATCATGCCGGAAGCATTTGATCCCCAGGTAGCCGAAGTTGTAGCAAACGCTGTAAAGAGCCACATCCGCTAATGTGTTCGGACAGCATTGTGAGAGACTGGCACGGCAAGCCCTACTACTCTCTGGATTCCTATTGCAAAAATATGTTTCACCATAAATGCTATAAAATAGCCCTGAATGCCCGGATGTCCTGTCCCAATCGGGACGGAACTCTGGACACTCGGGGCTGTATCTTCTGTAGCTCCGGCGGCAGCGGTGACTTTGCTGTGGACATTGCCGGGAAGACTATGGAGGAACAGATTGCGGAAGGCATGGCAAAATTCGGTGATAAAGTGACCGGTCATGACCTGATCGCCTATTTTCAGGCATACACCAACACTTATGCACCTCTCCCCTATCTGGAAGAGGTGTATCGTTCTGCCCTGAGCCATCCCAAAGTCTGCGGCATCTCCATTGCCACCAGGCCGGATTGTCTGGGGCCGGAAGTACTGGCTCTGCTTGCAAAATTAAAAGGCGAATATCCGGACAAATTCCTCTGGATCGAACTGGGATTACAGACAATCCACGAAGAGACTGCCCACTATATCCGCAGAGGCTATCCCCTGTCCTGCTTTGAGAAAGCCTGTACCAAGCTGAAGACACTCAAAATCCCTTTTATCGTCCATACGATTCTGGGACTCCCCGGAGAGACCGACCGACAGGTACTGGAAACCATGAAATACTTAAACCATATTGCTCCCTTTGGCATCAAGCTCCAGTTACTGCATATTTTAAAAAATACCGATCTGGCAAAGGATTATGAAAAGGGAATATTTGAGGCACTGACTCCGGAACATTATCTGGATCTGTTGGTCTCCTGCCTCGCCCACCTGTCTCCGGACATCGTGATCCACCGGGTCACCGGTGATGGGCCAAAAGATCTGCTGATTGCTCCGAAATGGAGTCTGGACAAACGAAAGGTACTGAACTCACTGCACCACCGTATGAAAGAGCAGGGCATCCGTCAGGGTGACCTTTATGAAGCAATAAATAAAGATAAACATTAGAAAGGCTGTTATCCCATTATGTTACAAGATCCGCTTACTTTATATAAACTTATCGTTCTCTACATGCTGAACCGTGTGACTTTCCCTCTCACGGCCGCACAGGTCAGCGATTTTATCCTTGGAAAGGAATACACGAACTTCCTGACCCTGCAGCAGGTCATCAATGAACTGACGGATGCCGGAATGATCGCCACCCAGTCGATCCGCAACCGGACCCACCTGTCCATCACTGCCGAGGGCAAGGAAACTCTGAATTTCTTCGAGAACCGCATCGGTGATACCATCAAGCAGGAAATTGACAGCTATTTTCAGGAAAACGAGTTCACCCTGCGCAACGAAGTCTCTGTGCTGGGGGATTATTATAAATCCACCTCCGGTGAATACGAGGCTCATCTGGTAGCAAAAGACCGCGGTATCAATCTGGTGGACATCACCTTATCCGTTCCCGTGGAAGAAACTGCGGCTGCTATCTGCGACAACTGGCAGAAAAAAAATCAGGAAATATACAAATACCTGATTACGGAGTTGTTCTAATCCCGCAATCAGGTACCTGATTTTATGATTCTTTGTTTTTAGAAGAAGCCTCTGCGGCTTCTTTTTTGATTCTCGCCATATGCTCTCTGATCTTCACCTCATAACCGTTACCCGAGGGCTGATAGAACTCCCTGCCACTTAATTCATAGGGCAGATACTGCTGTTCCACATAGTCATTCGGGTAATCATGTGCATATTTATATCCTGTTCCGTGTCCCAATTTTGCTGCTCCTTTATAATGTGCATCCTGCAAGTGTGCGGGGATCGGCAGATCTCCTGTGGCCTGTACTTCCTGCATCGCCTGAAATACCGCTTCGCAGCTACGATTGCTCTTGGGTGCTGTAGCAATATAAGTCACTGCCTGCGCCAGAATGATCTGCGCCTCAGGCATGCCTACCCGCTCCACCGCCAGAGAAGCATTCACTGCCATCACCAGTGCCTGGGGATCCGCATTGCCCACATCCTCCGATGCACAGATCATAATACGTCTTGCAATAAAAGTAACGCTTTCGCCAGCATTTAACATCCTTGCCAGATAATATACTGCCGCATCCGGATCTGACCCCCGCATACTCTTGATAAATGCAGAAATCGTATCGTAGTGGTTGTCACCGTTTTTATCGTATCTCGCCGCTCTCTTCTGGATACACTGCTGTGCCACGTCGAGCGTAATATGGATCTTGCCATCCGGTCCCGGTTCTGTGGTCATGATGCCCAGTTCAATAGCATTCAGTGCATGTCTGGCATCGCCGCCGGAGATATCTGCCAGAAAATCCAGTGCATCCTCGTCTATGGTGCCGTTGTAGGCTCCCATTCCCCGGTCTGTATCGTAGACTGCTTTTTTCAAAAGCTCTTTGATGGCTTCCCTCGGAATCGGCTTCAATTCAAAGATCACCGAGCGGGAGATCAGAGCGCCGTTGACTTCAAAATAGGGATTCTCTGTAGTAGCTCCTATGAGAATGATCGTACCGTCCTCCACATACGGGAGCAGATAATCCTGTTGTCCTTTATTAAAACGGTGGATCTCGTCAATGAACAGAATTGTACGCTTCCTGTACATTCCCTGCAGTTCCTTCGCCTTTGCCACCACTTCTTCCATATCCTTTTTGCCCGCCACTGTGGCATTAATCTGTTGAAATTCAGCACTGGTAGTATTGGCAATGACTTTCGCCAGCGTCGTTTTGCCGGTACCGGGCGGTCCATAGAAAATGATGGAGCTGATCTTGTCCGCCTTGATGGCACGATACAGAAGCTTGTCCTTGCCGATAATATGCTCCTGCCCCACGACCTCATCCAAGGTTCTGGGACGCATTCTGGCCGCCAGTGGAGCTTCCTTTTCCATATTGGTGCTTCTCATGTATTCAAACAAATCCATAATATTACATCCTCTGTTTCTATTGCAAAGATACCAAAAGACTGAAGCACATTCTAAGATATGCTCCAGTCAATTATAACAAAGTTTATCGCAGCTTGCAATTTTGCATCCAGATCTTCACACGCCGCTTCAATGCATTTGCTTCCAGCGGAGCCAGCAAAAGATCCTGGATTACTTCGGTCTCCAGGGCATTTTTCATCTGTTTCAGATTGCCTTCCCTACAGATTGCGATGGTCGGAAATGTCTGTTCCGTCTGTACTTTCCGAAGTTCCTGCCAGCGTGCCTGTCCCTGATCCTCTTCTTCCGATACATCCACCACAAGAGCCAGTATTCCCTCTTCCGCCGCTTCCTCCATACACTCTCTGATCATTTCCACGGAATCCACCTGTTTCAGCTGTACGGAATCCAGCAACGCAAATTCTATCATACTGGTGACATTTCGGGACCCGGACCACACTATAGCCAGCTGTTTTCTGCTCTGCTCATGGTTTTCTTCGCCATATACACTGTAGCGTCCTTTTCCCGACTTCTTGGATACATACAATGCCTGATCTGCTTTTGCCGAAAGATCATAGTAGCAATGATCCTCTGGATCGGAAAATGCTATTCCCACACTGATGGATATATTTTCCGGTATGGATAAGTTCTCTTTATATTTTACGAGGTTGACCAGATTCTCTGCCTTGATCAGTGCGATCTCTTTGGACGGAATGTCTCCCATCAATACTGCGAACTCATCTCCACCCATACGTCCCACATAATCTGTGCTGCGGAACTGTGAAGAAATGACTCCTGCAATGACGCTGATCACATGGTCTCCCATAGTATGACCGTATACATCATTTACGGATTTGAAATTATCGATATCTATCACCATAAGAGCATGCAGGCCATTCTCATGCTCTGTCAGAGTCTTCGTGATCAGCTTCTCTACTGTCATCTTGTTGAACAGACTGGTCATCTCGTCGATCTGCGACTTTGTCTTCCAGGCCTTCTGCTCATCTCTGCTATTCTGCAACCTGCGTTTTACCCCCAGTGTATTGTTGATGCGGGTAAGCGCTATCCGGGTATCTACCGGTTTGATAATGAATTCATCCGCCCCCAGTGCAAATGCTTCCGACTGGGAAGACACCGATTCCGTATTCGTCAGAACGATAACCGGCGTGTCCTTGAAGCCCTCCATATTCTGTCTGCGGCGCAGTACTTCAAAGCCGTCGATCCCCGGCATGACCAGATCCAGCAGCACCAGATCAATGGCATCGCTTTCCTTCTCCATGATCGTAAGACATTCTTCACCGGAAACAGCCTCTGCGAAGTTAAAATGCTCCCCGAGAGACTGTCTGATCACTACTCTTTGAAATTTTGAATCATCAACGATTAATAATGTTTCTTTCTTTTGTAAACTGCTCATGGCTGTCGGATCCTGCTTTCCGTATCACGTCGTTTAAAACGCGATACAGTTATAGTATATCCAACAGCCATGTGCTCGTCAATTTAAAAATATATCTACTTTTTACACAATCTTTATGTGGTTTTTCCCTTTAAAGTTGAATTTTACTACGTCTGCAGAGAAGTCCGCCGAATGTCACCAGGCCTGCAGCTACAAGCAGCAGTATCTCGGGCATCCATCCCATCACACCTTCACCGGTCTTAGGCACGCTGTCCAGCTCCGGCTGTGCAGCTGCGGTGTTTGCAGCTACCGTAAATGTGGTGTTGGCGGAATCATCGATCCACATGATGTCTACGGTATGCTCACCTTCTGACAGGGACGCCAGATAGGAAGGCTTCAGGGTCACGATAGTGGAACCTGATTTTGCTTCGTAATGGACGCTGGGAATCCAGTTGCCATCTACACGGACACCGGCGAATTTAGCAAAATCACCATCGCCGCGGATGGTCAGGCCTTCGGTGGTGCTGCCGTTCCAGGTACTCCTGGTGCCTTCTATGATCTTGTAGGGATCTTCCTGACTGTCATCACTTGACTCCGATGTATCGGTCTCCGGCGTAGTGGTCCCGGCCTCGCCTACTGTAAATTCGAAACTGGTAACTTCTTTCCGGGTATAAGGAACTATATCATCATAAGTCATTGTAACCGTCATGGTATATTTTCCGGACGGAGCACAATCCTGTGTCTTATAGCTTACCTTTACGCCTTGTCCAACTGTTTCACCGTTGTTGCCGGCATAATCAGTCGTTTCCACCTGAAACAAATCGTCTGCATTATCACCTGCAGCATTCGTAATATGATAGGATATGCTCTGAATTGTCACAGAGTCATAACTCAAATTCCATCCTGTATAAAAGGAGAAAGAACTGGTTGTATCATTGGGAAGCAGGCCTTCATTTTCTATAAACTTTGTGCTCAGATCCAGGTTTACAGCTTCTGCATATAAGATTAAGTGTCCCTTCTTACCGATCAAACTACATACTTCATATCCATAGCCGGTTGTTGCACTGCTTCTTCCAATTGGAGTCAACGTAATGAAATTTATCACGTCTCCCGCGTCATCCATTATCGTTGCCTTAACCGTAGGCTTATCTGCAAAACAATATCCATCCTCCGGCTCTATGTAAATAACATAATGATTATCCTGGTAAGGAGTATTGCACCCAGTTCCATAGCCGACACCCATACCACAATTCAGCTCGCAATGCTCAAGATTATAAGCGAAGTCCCAGTTTTCTAATTTTGTGTAATCTCGTACCAGGCCTATGGTGTCGTCGGTTACTTCCGCTTTCGCTTCCATCCCCTGCCAGCCCCACAGCAGCATTCCTGCCATTGCTAACAGTCCGATTCTCTGTAATATCTTTTTCATCTGTTTCCTCCAATCCGTATTCTTGTAATACCTGGTTTACAGTCCCAACAGCTGTTTCTTCTTGGCTTCGAATTCCTCTGCCGTGATAACGCCTGCATCCAGCAGTGCCTTATACTTGGGCAGTGCCACGGTAGGATCCTCTGTCTGTACCGGTGCAGCCTGCGATGTACTCTGGGTGTTCTGGCTCTGTGTGGAGGCATGGGGATCTATTACCTGTTCCTGTACCTGGGGATCGATGATCTGCATCAGGTTCTGTGCCAGTGCATGCAGTCCTTCTGTCTTCTGGGTATAATCATCCAGATAGTCGATGGTGCTGGGCTGATTAGAATCGAACTTCGGTGCTCCTGTCTCTTTGTAGAAACTCTTCCAGTAAGGGTGCTCCAGCGTGATCTCCACAGCGAATTTCTCTACCGGATTCGGAATATTGAAATCCGGTTCGGTCATACGGTCTCTGTAATCCGGATCATCTCTTCTGAAGTTATCATCTCTTCTGAAGTTATCGTCTCTTCTGCTGTCCTCCAAGTTACGACGCATTTCCTCCATCATCTCATACTGATGCCGCAGCATTCTGTATTCATCGATCCTGGGCTTTAACTCATTTAAACGCTCCTTAATATTGCTCTTGTAGCTCCGGAAGTTCCCCTTTTCTCCTTCGTACAATACCTCGCCGTCCTCCAGAATACGGAAGGACTTAATGTCGGAGGGCTCCAATGCAAATGCCGTGTCAACGACTCCCAGCCGCAGCAGCTGATGATCCATATCCAGTACCAGGCTTCCCTTGAAAAATCCGAAATCATAACGGTAAGTCTCTGTGAAGCTGTCACGCAGCGGCTTGTTGGCATCATAACACTTGATATATTCCCGGAAATCATCCAGCGTCATGGAATTCAACACACCATCCGGCAGATCGATCTTGGCTGCACACTCCTTACAGAGATTCTGCCCCTCCACCGCTGAAGCCAGCAGTCTCGGTGTCGGACTTCCGCAGATCGGACATAGCTTTTTGTTGTTTGTAAATAATCCCATCGTTTTACCCTCCTTAAGAATGTATATAGATTACATGATCTCAATTAACTTTTTCCGGTGAAACCCGCAGATTCCCGCTGCGATACGATCCGGTATTCTGTGAAGCATCCTATTGTAGTTTTCCACGGAATCGTTATAAATCAGTCCACTGGTCTCCACCATATGTTCATAGCTTTTTGCTGCTTTCCAGTACTTATGATAAGTCTCCTGTGCCTGCAAAAGCGGCATGCTTTCCGAGATCTCTGCAATTTTTTTCTGTACTCTCAATAATTCTCTCTGTTGTTCTGCCACCCATTCCGGCAGTCCGGCCTCTCCGGCAGTCTGTGCACTCTCCAGCGAATGTTTCATTCTCCGGAAAGTCTCCGCATCCATGGTCTGTCCGAGAAACTCCGCCAATCCTTCCAGTGCCTCCCGCTCTGCGGAGAGCTGTACCAGAGTCTGGTACACGGCATTCCGGATATTTTCTTCCTGTGTCTCCAGCTTACGCCGCACCGACAATAGCCAGACACCAAAAAGGGAGGCAAGCAGCAACACGATAATCACAATTTCCATCGTTACCTCTCCCTCCCCTTTTCGTCTTTTTAAGATCTTTTCAAACTATCTTACTGCACAAAATAAAGTCCGTCATAACCATTCATATCAGACATAGCGATCAGTGTTACAGTATCTCCCACCTCAGACAAAAATCCGGCATAGGTAACCTCTGTTCCACCAAAATCAAGTGTCATCTTGATAGCTGTGTTGTCATCGGAATACTCATAAGTACCTTCTGCATTTCCGCCGCCCTGTACCATGGTAACTGCACCGTCTTCACCAAATACAAGCTGTAAGGTACCGCCATAAGTCTCCAGTGTTGCGTTCAGATCCTCTTCCTCCATCTCAACACCATCGATCATACCGCCGGCAAAGTTCCATTCTGTACCACTCAAATCCGGGATTTCCATAACTGCCACCTGTAACAGGGGACCGCCCTCTGCTTCCGTTCCTGCCTCTGCAGTGGTCTCTGCCGGAGCTTCTGTCACTTCCTGGGTCTGTACTTCCTGGGTCTGTACTTCCTGGGTCACTTCTTCGTTGGTGTCCTCCACAACTACCTCTTCCTCACCACAGGCTGCCAGTGACAATGCCAGTACCAGTCCCATTGCGCATGCAAAATTTTTTTTCTTCATAACAGTTTCCTCCTTCTTACAACAGTTCTCTGTTGTCTGAAGATAGTGTACCTTATTTTTTCCATTTATGACCGTTTTTGACACCAATCGACCCAAATATGACATGAAACGACCGGAGAAAAAATTCTCCGGTCGTTTTATGCTAAAAATGTCTGGTTTTTACGAAAAAAATAGGAAAAAAATTTGTCTTTCAGTTCCGAATATTTTCCATGCGGAATCGGGATCTGGGTACCGTCCGACAGGATCACAGCTTTGTTAGATATGCTCTTTACATAATCCATATTGATCATATATGACCTGTGGCAACGGACAAAGCATTCATAATCCTTCAACTGTTCGCACAAATCGTCCAGTTTACCAACGCTGTCCAGTACTTCTCCGTCTTCTTTGTGAAGCAGCAGATTCCTCCCCGTTACCTCGCAGTACTTCAGTTTGTCCAGTTCCAGCCTTGTGATTCCCGTCTTACATCGCAGGATCAGACTGTTCTTTTCATTCTTGCGGCACTCCCTGAGTACCGAATCCATCAATCGGTAGAAGCTCTCCTGCCAGATAGGCTTCAACTGATAAAAATAGGCCCCCACTTCATAGGAATCCACAGCGTATTCCGAAGAGGATGTCAGATAAATGATCTTCACCGAAGTATCATACTTACGGATCTCTCTGGCGGCACTGATTCCATCCTGTCCCGGCATCAGAACATCCAGAAATATAATATCCAGCCGGGTCCCCCGCTCTACTTCCGACAGCAATTCCAGCGGACTGTGAAATGCTGCATAAGTAATATCCTGATTCCGTTCTACCCGATATCTGTCCATCAGAACGCTTAATTCCTTAAGTACTGACAGATCGTCATCACAAAAAGCTACTTTTATCATGATTCTTCCTTTGCCGCACAAACCGATGCAGCTCATTCGTTTTATCGTATGTGTCTTGACATGTTTTTCTACGCTTATTACAATAATTATATCCGTACATCGATGTACGATGCAAGGATAATTTTGAGAAAGGCATATTTTTGATGTCATCAAACGAAGAAAACGGAAAAAGTGAAAAAAGACTGATGTCCATCGGAGAAGTCTCCAAAGCGATCGGCATCACCAGAAGAATCATATTGAACTACGAAGCCAAAGGTCTCCTGCTTCCGGATAAAAAAGAAGGAACTGCCGGGAATCGCTATTATACCCCGGATTCCATCTCCCTGATCCGCTCCATCCGGGTACTGCAGAATTTAGGGCTGTCCCTGGATGAGATCTCCTCCTATTATAATGGATCCACGGATCTGGAACCATTGATCGAACGTCTGGAAGCCTTACGAGACGACCTGACGCAGAGTATCGAGAAGTTAAAGCAACGTACTGCGTCCCCGGCTGCTTCCATGATACAGTTTCTTACCCTCCCCGCCCAGACGGTGTACTGCCGCAAGGGGGCTTTTAACGGAGTGGAAGAGCGCAAAGAATTCCTGCGGGAGGTCTTCATGGAAGCCATTCATCTGTACGGCTCCGACAGCAGTAAGCGGATGTTTTTTATTGAGTACAATCTGGAACATCCGGAAGAATTCACCTGTTGTATCTCCGTACCTCCTGCCAGCAAGGGAGAACATGTGGTGCATCTGCCGGATCAGAAAGCTCTCGGCATCTTCTATCACGGCTGTTACGAATCACTCCCGGATGCCCGTAGAGAACTGTCTGCCTACGCAGCTACGCAGAATCTGTCTCTGTCAGGCACGGTACGGCATACTTATCTGGAAGGTCCTCCCCAGCATAAGGATCCGGCGAATTTTATCACTCAGGTGGCTCTTGTTTTACAATGATTCAGTCAAACAGGATTTCCTCCACCGTTACGAACTGAAAGCCTCTTTTCTGCAGAATATCCACTACTTCCAGTGCTGCGGTGACAGAAGTCTCATAATAATCATGCATCAGAATAATATCGCCGTCCCCCGCCTTCTCCACCACTTTGGACGCAATACAGTCTGCATTGTGGGAACACCAGTCCAGAGGATCGATATTCCACAGAACCGGGAACATATTCAGTTCTTTCTCAAAGCTTTTGTCCCAACTGCCGTAAGGCGGCCGGACAAAGCTTATTTTCTCCCCTGTGATTTCTTCGAGAATTTCATTGGTCTGCACCAGCTCCTCCCGAAAGGTCTCCCGGTTGCGGGAAGTGAGCTGTATGTGACTATAGGTATGGTTCCCGATCAGATGTCCTTCGTCCTGTTCTCTCCGGATAATGTCCGGGTAATTCTCCGCATTCTCTCCCGTCACGAAAAAAGTAGCTACCACTCCCCGCTCCTTCAATCCATCCAGAAGCTGTTCCGTATACTTCGGATGCGGCCCGTCGTCAAAGGTCAGCGCGATCTTTTTCGGTTCTCCTGATGTCCCGCACACGCCGGTGTCTGTTTCTATATAGGTTCCATATGACTTCTGCTCTGCGTATCGTTCCGTTCCCACTGCCAGACACAAGATTCCCAGAAGCATGTCAAAGATCAGAATTCCCGCCAGTACTTTTTTCATTTCAAGCCGTCCGTTTCACGCTTTCACAGAAAATATATGCATTCTCAAAAGTGACCATTCCTGCTGCCGCAATAAAACATGCTTGCAAAAAAGGAGACCCGAGACTCTCATCTCCCGGATCTCCTCTGTATGTTACTTTTTTATTTATACTCAGATCTTGAATACGGAAATCTCGTTCTTAAGTCCTTCCATATTCTCATCCAGTACACTTGCAGTAGTGCTCAGCTTCTCCACATGGTTCAGAAGCTTATTGGCCACATCGTTGACGGTCTCGGCACTGCCTGCGGTCTCTTCAATGATATCGGAGATATTCTTCACGGCTGCCACAGCAGCGCTACGCTCACCGTCTGCCTTCTCCGTGCTTACCACGATATCTTTCAGTCCCTCGATCAGCTGGCCCATACGCTCCTGCATCTCGCGGAATACTGCGATCACTTCTTCCACAGCTTTGGTCTGGAGTTCTACCATTGCTTTCGCCTGGCTTGCACTCTCCACGCTGTTCTGGGTCTGGGCTGTAATGTTGGCCACATTGTTGCGGATCTCGCCGGCTGCCTTTGCAGAATCATCTGCCAGCTTACGGATCTCTTCTGCTACTACAGCGAAGCCTCGTCCAGCCTCTCCCGCTCTGGCTGCCTCGATAGAAGCATTCAATGACAGCAGGTTGGTCTGCTCTGTGATCTCTGTGATCGTAGCTACGAAACTGTTGATGATCTCAGATTCCTTGCGAAGAGATTCGATACTCTCACTCACTTTCACAGTCATCTGTGTTGTCTCGCCAGCACGATCACCCAGTACCTGTACGATCTCCATTCCCTTGTTGATCATGCCTTCCGTCTCGCCTACCAGCTTCTCCACACGTTCTACCACATGGCTGACTTCCTGGATCTCATTGGAGAGGATATCGGTCTTCTCCACGCACTCCTGTGCATGTCTGGACTGTTCTTCCATACCTTCGTTGATCTCACCGATGGCACGGGTAATATCCTGTGAATATTCATGAATCAGTTCAGAAGCCTGTCCCACGTTCTGTGCAGACACTTCCAGCTCTCCGGTAGCATTGCTTACCTGATTGACCAGCTTCTTCGTATTCGTGATCATGTTGGTAGCCGAGCCTGCCAGATCCTGGAACTCATCATGTCCCTTGGCAGATACGGTAACCGTCAGATCACCCTTCGCCACATCACCGAACTTTCTGGAAATGCGTCTCATGTTATTCTCAATACCTGCAGTGATAAAGATACCTACGATCACTACGATCACACATGCCAGGATCACCAGACCGATGGTCATGTTGCGGATCTCGGTAGCCTGACTGGTCACTACTCTCATAGGTACCAGTGCACAGGTGGTAAAGCCGATATCTGCACTGTGGCTGTAAATGAAAAGATACTTCTCACCCTGGAAATCTACCTCCGCAGTACCTGCATCCGCTACTGCCTCATCCATGACAGCTGTATAATACTCCTGTCCGGAGAATACATTTCCCTCTTCCGGAAGGACACTTTCTTTTCCTTCTTCTACATTCTCAACAACCAGTTCTCTGCCTCCGGGAGTTACAAATCCGATGATACTGCCGTCTCCGATATCGATCTCTTCCATGAAATCCGTAATAGCAGAAGGCTTGATATCGATGACAACGCAGGCATTGTTCGACTGGCTCATCATTTCGAAGGCCATAATATAATCTTTTTCGGTCTCCGTTACCTTTTCATCCAGTACAGGATGACTGTCGATCCACTGCGGGATACTTCTTCTGCCTTCCCCGCTTGCCACGTCTTCCTTGTACTCATCAAGGAAACCGTCCACACCGGATGAAAGCTTAGTGGACAGAAGGTTTACTCCCTTCTTGGGAATAATGTGCATGTGGCTGATGAACGGGTTGGAGGTCTGCACCGAAAGAAGGTTGGACTTCGTAGATGTCAGGAAATTCAGCTTATCCACGGGATTATCTTCGAACATTCCCAGGAAATATTTCCGCAGATCATCATCGTAAGCATATTTCAGACCCTCTGAGCGGATAAAATCACAGCTCATATTCAGATTTTCCGTGGCCATACGCATCGTCTGTAATGTGGAATCGGTGAATTTCTCGCTTAATCCTTCTGCGGATTTCTGGTATGCTGACACACCGATGATCACCATAAACACAATAGGCACCAGGAAACATACAACGATCTTGTTGCGGATGCTGAGCAGTTTCGAGCTCTTTCCACTCTTTTTCTGCTTCGGAGCCTTTTGCTTCTTCTCCGCAGATGCCTTCTTTCCCTTCACTGCTTTTTCAGGCTTCGGCTTCTTTTCGGAAGTCGTCTCTTTTTTCACCGTAAAAAGAGATTTCTTTGGTTTTTCAACATTCGTACTCATTTAATACCCTCCGGTACTTGTTATACATATTTAGAATTATAGCATAATAATTACCAGAATGGAACAACATTTTCTGTCATTTGTTACGCTTTTTGTATATTTTTAGTTAAAATTTATCTTCGTCAGAAAGGTCTCAGGGAACTTCTCTTCCTCCGCCAGATTTAGGATACGTATCTGCAATTCCTGCCGTTTTCGAAGGTCATCCCCACCATCTGGCAATGTTCCTTCCGCCGTTTGCTTTCCACCTGCTGTAAGGATCCGACTGCCCACCATGGCTGCACCGCTCAGTGCCGTATTGCCGCCGGTCACCGTGCAATCTGCCAGTTCTTCCGGAAGCAGCCCGATAGCCACAGCCGCCTTCGGATCCAGATAATAACCGAATCCTCCCGCCAGCACCACTTTCGAAATGTCCGAAAATCTTATGCCATAGCTGTCCGCCAGAATCTCAATGCCTGCGGCAATGGCTCCTTTTGCCAGCTGCACTGCACGCACGGACTCCTTCGTCACCAACACATCGCCGATACGGACTCCTTTCGTAAAATAAGGTTCCTTCAAAAGACCCTGTCCGTCCATCAGCCCCTCTTCCAGAAGTTTTTGTAACAGTCTCACCATATCCGCGCCCCAGATGCCCCGGTTGGCTCCGCCTTCGAAAGCAGGGCCAGCCGCCGTGGCACAGGCATGTAATCTGTGCCGGTTTCCCAGTGCCATCTCCCCGTTGGTTCCAAGATCGATGAGCAGGGTGGAGGCCTCCTGTTCCAGCATTCCACTGGCCAATATTCCGGCAGTGATATCGCCGCCTACAAAGGCTGACAATCCCGGTATGATATGACAGGCCACTCCTGCAATTTCTGTCTCCACTGCGCCGCTATGACTGACTGTAAAAGGTGCTTTGCCCAGTTCCTCCGGATTCCAGCCCATGAGCAGATAGGTCATGGTGGTATTTGCCGCAACGACCATCTGCAGAGTCTCCTGCGGCTGCAGCTTTTTGGAAAAACGCTGCACTCCTTTTTCCATGAGGTCACGGACTTTTTTCTGCATATCTGCCGCTTTTCCCGGATCCTTTGCTGCCTCTATCCGTGAGAGCACATCGGCACCATAGCTGACCTGGGGATTCACACTGGGAAAGCTGTCCACCACTTTACCGGTCATGTCATACAACTGCATGGCAATGGTAGTGGTACCAATATCCACAGTCATCAGCCGTTTACCGTCCGGATTTTGTAATGTTAACGGAGGAAGTTCCAGCTTTTCCGTCACCACCTGCATCCCCCGGATCACTCCTGGACATCTGCCACAACCGGTACAGATCAGGCATCTGGTTCCCTTTTTTCCTGTGGGATTGGTACTGCTCGTATTATACAAACTGATTCCTCTCTTCATCGTAATGATAGTCAATGGCTGCCAGTTTATCTGTGATCTCCTGTTCCTTCACATCCAGATCATCGCAGAGTTGTTTCAGGCTTCCGTAGAAATCACGGAGTTTTAAATTTATAAAGCTTAATAACATTACGGGATCCTGTGGTATCATAACGTTTTCCTCTCTTTTCCTGTTTTTGACAGAGTTATATTGTAAACGAAAGGAGCAAAAATGACAAGTATCATCATCTTTGCTCCTGTTTTATTAAAAAGTCAAGCGTTAAATGCGAAAAATATCACTGGTTTTTGTGTTCTCTCTTTTTCACAATTTCCATTCTGCTTTTTTGTGCATATTCAACAACCTTCTAACTTTGCCATTTCTTCGTTGAAGCGCTCTTCGGCTGTTCCATAGTTAAACAACCGGCGCGGATAGTTATTGATCCAGATCTCTATCTGTTTTACTGTGTCGCCGGACACCGTGTCAAAATCTGTCCCTTTAGGTACGTGCCGCCGGATCATTCTGTTTTGATTTTCATTTGACCCCCTTTCACAACTGCTATATGGGTGACAATAATATAATTTCACTCTGCTTCCTTTTCTGCGCGCTGCCTTCTCCATTCCTTCAAAGTCTGCAAATTCTGATCCATTATCAACGGTAATTGTTTTAAATACCTTATAAAACATTTTTCCCCATTTTCTTTCAAGCTTATTTAATGATTTAACTACTTCCGCGGCCGTATGCCGTTTTAATTCCATGATGATTTCTTTTCTTGTTTTTCTTTCCGTTAATACCAGAAGCGATTTTTTCGATTTCCCCCGAAGTCCAACTACTGTGTCCATTTCCCAATGTCCGAACGTTTTTCTTGTATTTACTACTTCCGGGCGTTTTTCTATGCTGTCGCCCTTTTGCACCCGTGTTCTGCGCACTTTATCATATTTCTTTTTTTCATTCTTCTTTACCGGCAAATCTTTATTTGTCAAATGAAGGAAAATTCCCTTGTCTATATAACTATAAAGTGTCGTTTTGCTTATTGTAACAGAAAACGTAATTCCCTTGTGTTTGATTTCTCCTAATACTGCTCCCGGTGAGTATTTTTCATTCACAATCTTATTTTCGATATACTCCGCTAATTCTATATCATTTCCAATTTTTAGCCCCGGACCTTTTGCGGCCAAATTTTCCCGGTATTTTTCGTCCGCTATATCTGGACTGTACCGTTCTTCTGTTGTCCAGTCAGAATTGCGGTGTTCATACCTGCCGCGTTTCAGTTCTCTATATATTGTAGAAATATGGCAACCGATATTATTTGCAATTTCTTTCGGTGTGTGTTTTTCTTTCAAAAGTGCTTCAATTTTTATTCTATCATCATGTGTCAGGTGGTAAAAATGTCTCATGGCTTCGATCCTTTCAAAAAATAACGCCGCGGCCATTATAGCCCCGGCGTTATTCTTCGGTTTCTTCCAACAGCCATTCCACATTTACGTGTAAAACTTTTGCAAAAATTTTTAATTCATAATCAGTGACAAAGCGGGTTCCTATCTCGATCCTGCTTATGCTATCCCTTTCAAGTGTCACGCCTGCAATCTGTACTTTTGCCGCTAAATCAGATTGTGAAAGGCGTTGTTTCAATCTGGCTTCCCTGATTTTATCACCGGAAAGGTTCTTCTTTCCCCTGTATGAATATATTTTCATTCGTTGCGGCTCCTTTATGTGTTAATGTTCAGAAACTTTCTTGACTTTAACACATAAAGTTTCTAAAATTGTGCTAAAGGTCAGCAACGCGAACTTTTCTACCTGCTGCCCTTAAAAATCTAACCGCAAGGGGGAACAAAATATGTTTATTTCTATTGGTATTGACGAAGACGGACGCCCGTATATCACCACTTCCGACGGATCGCGTGAAAAAGTCGTGCGAAAAGGTAAGGGGAAAAGCGTTATAGATTTTCCTTCTACTTATACCGTACTCGACATTGAAACGACCGGCCTTGATCCGCGTTACTGTGAAATTATTGAAATTTCGGCCATGAAATATTCTTCCGGCCAAAATATCGGTACTTTTTCAACACTTGTGAAGCCTTCCGAACCTATCGACGAATACATAACTTCACTTACAGGCATTACGAACGATATGTTGAAAAGTGCCCCGGATATTTCAGAAACTATGCAAAAATTTTATAATTTCGTTGGTTCCGATCTTATTGTTGGCTATAACGTCAACTTCGATATTAACTTTTTATATGACAATCTTCTGAACTGTCGCTCGCTTATTTTGTCAAACTCCTTTATTGATGTTATGCGGATCGCGCGGAAAATTCTTCCTGGTCTAAAAAATCATAAGCAAGCAACCGTTGCCGATCATTACGGAATTTCTACCGCCGGCGCTCATAGAGCGGCCGTTGATTGTGAAATATGCAACGCCATTTTTGAAAAATTGCAAGCCGATATTTTAGCCACCGGACAAAGTCTCGAAGATTTCAAATTATCCAGTAAAAGAAGCGAACTGCACGCTAAAGATATTTCTACGGAAAACATTTCTTTCGATACTTCTCACCCGCTTTTTGGTAAAGTGTGTGTGTTCACTGGAACACTTGAAAAAATGTCGCGTAAAGACGCTATGCAATTAGTCGTTGATTTTGGCGGTTCTGTTGGCGATAATGTCACAAAGAAAACGAACTATTTAATTTTGGGTAATAATGACTTTTGCCAGTCTATCAAGGATGGGAAAAGCAACAAGCAGAAAAAGGCCGAAGATCTGATCCTCAAAGGCCACGACATAGAAATACTTTCCGAAAATGTATTCTATGATCTTGTACTTGAAGGATAACTATATAACCACAACGGGCGCTATCCCTTCCAGATTGGAAAGGCCGGCGCCCGTTGTTATATAGTCCTTTTTATTATTCCTGTTCTTCTGCCGTCATGCGCTGATCGCGTTCCATTCTTTCTTTTATCGCCTGATTTATATATTCACTTACGTTTTGTCCTGCTGCTGCTGCTATTTCTTTTATAATTGCCCTTTCTCCTTTTTTTACAAGGATTTCCACGCGATCATAATTTGCCTTCTTAAATTCGTTCTGATATTTAATCTGGTTAAACTCTTCGTTCTTTGCTCTTGCCATTTTGTCTTATTCCTTTTATAATGAATTTAACGGATCGGGCGGCTTTGGCAAGTCCACCGCCCTTTCTGTGTCCCTTATTTCTTATTCATTTTCTTCTCGCGGCTTCGCGTCGACAATTCGTCTTATCAATTCTAAGATTTCATGTTCGCTATGCCCCTTTTCGTCACACCATTCTATGACTTCTTTTATTTCCTTTTTATCCATTTCGCTCATGTTGTTCTCCTTTCTATGCTTGCCCATGTATTCGTTAAGTCTTCCTTAACTGTCTTTATTATATAGCATATTCCGGAATATGTCAATATATATTCCGGAATATGCTATATTTTTTTAAATAATAAACCCCGCCTTTTATTGACGGGGTTTCGGTGACATATTATTCCTTTTTCTGACTTTCAAGGGGTTTTCATGAACTGTTGATAGTTACGTTTTACGCTTTCTTTGCGTAGTCAAGGGAAACCCAACCGTTACGGCCTGCGGCGTAGGCTTTTAACAAGCCCCATTTTGAAGCGCCGGGGCCTTCTGCTTCCTCTACGATTGTAAAGGCTCCCTTTCCTGTGTAGACGGGTTTTCCATCTTTCTTCCAGTAGTCGAACGTTGTTCCCGGTCCTTTCCTGATACGAAGATCCGAAGTCGTCACGCTCACTTTGTATTCTGCAGCAACCGGCGCCGCCGGTGCTTCCGGGTAGATCCTGTTTCCGTCATTGTCAAAGACATAATAACCGGCGTTTTGCTTTGCCAGTTCCACGGCGTTTTCTCTATCCTTAAAGGCTCCGATCTGGCTTGCTGCGTCCTTCCAGTCTTTCCTTACTCTGAAATAACCGGTTCCCGCTGTGCTTGCCTTCTGCTCCGGTGTTGCCTTGAATGAAACATAGTCCGGAACGGCTGTTATATAGGCCGCTGCCCCGCCGTCGTTGATCTGGTACCATTTTTCATCTTTGGAAATTCCGGTAACTGTGAAGGCTGCGCCGTTTTTTACAACCTTCTTCACATTTCCGGAAGTGAACGAAGGCGTTGTTCTCACGTTCAGGCCGTCGGATCCGGTATAAATTACCGTTACCGCACCAGAAAGCGCCTTCACGCCCTGCGCTCCCGTATCTGTAACCGTGGGTGATCCTGTAACTGAAATGTTACCGCCTGCCATGGCTGCTTTTACGTCCTTTCTGAACTGATCCATTGTCAGGCCGTACTTTTTCCAAATATGCTCAACGTCTGCGTGGTTTGTGGCGTACCCGCGGGCGTGTCCTTCCGAATGGGAAAGAATAACGCCGTCTTTCTCCGGGTTCCACCCGAACTTCTGGCACAAATACGCGAAGTATTCCACGGCGTTTCTGTAATTTTTCAGAACAACCGCTTTCGTGTTGCTGCCGTCGGAAAGTTCGATCCACGACGCGCCGCCGGTATATTTAATCGTGGCCGGCTCTGTCATTTCTACGCCGATATGTGTATTATTACAACTTCCCTTCGGTCCGCTGCCGCCATGCCAGTTTCTAACGGCCGTTTTCTTTTCCGGATTGATCGGAAGTCCCACATAAACTTCCCCGGTGTGCTGAATAACCGCGTGAACGCCGGCGCCGGCGTCTGCGCGGTTCTCGTTGTTAATTATGTTCATTGCTTTTTCGCAAGGGCAACCGATAGAATGAAGATAAGGGCCGATCGGTTTGATCGTGCGCCCGCCTGTCAAACACGGGCTTTTCTTCATGGTTGCGTCAATGATTTTAATATTCATATTCTGCCCCGCTTCCTGTGTGTCATACTGTGTCAAGTTCCATTTTTCTATAATGGAACATATTTTTGAAACGTAATTATTGTCTGTCGCGTAGCCGCCGGCCCTTACGATCTGGATCGCTTTCTTGTAGTCTCTTTCGCCCACAAGTCCCGCATATCGAAGATCGTTCCCTTTCTTCGCTCCTGTTAAGTAATCGGAATGATCCTTGATACTTTCGGCCATGCTCTCGTATTTTCGGAACGCTGCCGTTATTGTGTAGACTTCGCCGTTCGGCTTCTGTTCGTTCGTTTCCTTTGTGTAGGTCTGGCCGCCCCAATCGGACGGCCAGTTATTGCCGGAAAGTTCGGCTTTCATTCCGAAAATATTATTCGCGTTCACTGCAAGTTCTCTTGTACCATACCCGCTTTCAAGTATTCCCTGCGCTGTCGTGAGACTTGCAAGTATCCCCGTTTTCGCCATATCGGCGCGGGCCTGTTCTCCTAACAGTGAAACAAATTCTTTTTTCGTCATTTTGCCGCCCCTTCTTCCTGCGCTGCTGTCTCTTCCAGTGCTTCCGGTGCTTCCGGTGCTTCCGCTTCTTCCGCTTCTTCGTCTGTCGGAAGTTCGTCTGTGTACTTCTGCAGAAATGTCTTTACAGTCTGCCAGATCTTCTTCACCGGAAGGCCGCAAAGATACATATTTTTCAAAATGCTTATGATCTCATACGCAACGAAAAGGATCGCGAAGAACTCCATTGTTCCGATCCTGTCAACTGCCATTACTGCGCGCACTTCCTGCGGAATGAAACCGATCAGGTTTACCGCTACAATATGATCCACCGTAACCAGTGCAAGAAGGCAAACTAACATTCCGCATTTTCTGATCGCGCCGTTGATCCCGAAATTAGAATTGAACCTTCTTTCCTTGATCGCGCGAAGAACTCCGAAAATCGTATCAATCACCACCGCGATCAAAACTAACTGCAAAAATGTGTTTCCCGCTGCTTCCGCATAGATATGAATTAACTTTTCCATGTTTTTCACCACCTTTCTTTTATAAAGATAATAAAAGGAAAGGGCGGCAATTTCTGACCTGTTTTCAGGCCGACGCCTTCCTTTCCTTGATTTCTTTTATTTTCTCCTGTGTTTCCTCTATCAAAATATAGCTGTCTGCGTGTTTCATGTGGCCGAACCTGCTTTCGATTGAACGATCGAAATCTTCCAGTTCTACTTCCCCAGTGTCGAAGGCTTTTAATAATTTCTTTAGGCGCCGCATGGCGTCCTTTCTTACCCTCTTGTGATCTTTGAAATGAATATACCCTACGAAGTTTATTCCGTTCTTTGCTGCAAGGATCGTTGTCTTCGGGTTCAGTTCCAGTTTTAATTCCCGGCGAAGAAATTCTTCTATCAGTTCCAGAACGTGCCGCAACTCTTCCGGATCCTCTGATAATATTATAAAATCGTCCATATAGCGAACATAATATTTCATTTTCAGGACGTGTTTTACATATTGATCCAGTTTGTTCAAGTATACATTCGCGAATAACTGTGAAGTAAGGTTCCCGACTGGTATTCCCACGCCCGGCGGGAAAATACCGTTGTGATCTATGATCCGATCCAGAATTTTCAAAAGTGCTTTATCTGAAATATACCGCCGGATCTCTTTCTTTAATACGTCGTGCGCTACGCTCTGGAAATAGTGGTGTATATCTCCCTTTATTGCATAGATTTTCTTCCCCTGTACCACTTCCAGTTCATAAAGCCATTTTGAAAGGGTGTCGCTTGCTTCGTGCGCGCCCTTCCCTTTCCTGCAGGCGTATGAATGGAAAATGAACCGCTTTTCAAAAATCGGTTCAATGATATTTACGATCATGTGTTGAATTACACGATCGAAGAACGGAAGCGCCATAATAATTCTTTCTTTTGGCTCCCACACTTTGAAAATTCTATACTTTCCCGGCGTATATTCACCGCTTTGTATGGCGTCTATTGCTTTTTGAAGGTTGTCTTCCCTGTTCTGTTCAAACTCCAACACTTCCGGGCGAAGTCTTTTACATTTCCGGGCCTTCATGTACGCTTTGATCGCGTTCGGGAAAGTACAGATTTTACCTATTAAGTTTTTAATTGTTTTCATGTTTGCCCTACCGCATTTCACCCCATTTCAGGCCTACTTTTCGGCGGTGCCTTTGTTCTTTTGTCCGGCTTCTCTCCGGAACGGGAACGGCCTTCCGGCCGTCTGTGCGAACCGTCTGACTATATATTTTGATTATTCATATATAACCCTTGCCGTGGATCCGGAGATCGCGCGGTCTATGCGATTTTACAAGTCACACACGCACCACGCGCCAATGTTGCCGTTGACGTTCCACGGGTAATTGTTGGCGTTGACCGCGCGCGAACCGTCGTGAACGCCGTTGTTCCAATTGCCGCCGCCAATGAGCGCGTGAAGTGCGAATTAACGGTTGCCCCAAATTTTATTATTTTCTCTTATTTTCTGCGATCGACTTTATCAGGCCGCCGATCTGCGCGCCGATCGCTCCGGTCTGTTTGGCACAATAGAAATAGGCGTCTTTGTTCATGGCCGAATATCCCAGATCGTAAGCAAGTCGGATCTTTCGTACCAGTCGTCTTTTTAAGCGGTCGGCCGCGTACAAGTGACTTGCTACCTTTGTGATCTCAAACATTTCTATTTCGTCCAGTATTCCGTCGATACTTTCCCGAATATCCTTTTGCAGCGTGAATTTTTCATAGTGCGGAAATTTCTTCATTTTCTCATGAAGGTACACTGAAAAATCATAGGCCATTTGGTGCGCTTCGGTGTGGGTGTAGTCCATTTGTGCGGTTTCCTCTTTCCCCTGCGTCGCGCTTTTACTTCTGCTTTGATATGCCATGTTCTATTCTCCCGGAAAATAGGGGCTGCCCTTTCGGGCGCCCCTTCTGCTTACTGCGCGTCACACACGCACCACGCGCCAACGCTGCCGTTGACGCTCCACGGGTAATTGTTGGCGCCGACCGCGCGCGAACCGTCGCGAACGCCGTCGCTCCAAGTGCCGCCGCCAAAGAGCGCGCGAAGCGCGGTATTTGACGGAATATAGGCGTCACCATAGCCCGCGCCCAGTACGTCGTGCCAGTTCCATGCAGAAGCCGTAGGATCCAGACAAAATTCATCAAGCCACTTCCAAACGTTACCCACCAGATCGCGGATATTAAGCGCCGAAATGGCGTTCGCAACATATCCCGTTTTCTGGCGTCCGGTGTTTCCGGTTGCGCTCCATGCGTAGGTGTTGTTTCCGTCCTGACCTTCCGGAGATCCTGCTGCTGCCTGGCAAAATTCCGCATAGGTCGGAAGTCTCTTTCCTACGCGGCGGGCCTTCTCGTTTGCAATATACCAGTTCAGGCCTTCCGTTCCGGTGATCGGGTTCGCGTTATACTTCGACTGCAGGCCCTGACTTCCATTGTCGGAAGAAAGGTAAATATCGCCCCACAATCCATTCCCAAGGTAAACCATGCCGGAAGGATCGTCGCACTTCGGGCGGTGCTTTGTGGTCCATACGCTGTTCGGAATAATTCCGTTGTATACGTTACCCTGCCAACCGCTGCCGTTTTCTGTTCCGCTGCTGTTGATCGGGTTTCCAAGTGCGTTCACATAGCGACACTTTCCATAATGGAAACCACCGATCTTTCTGCTGTTGTCTGCTGTGTACCCGGAAGGGTAAGTGGAATTTTTAGAAATTGCAAAAACTTCGTCGCGGTCCACGGTGTCGGATCCGTTGGTCGGATCGCAACAATAAATATAATAGTCCGTTCCCATTTCAAACCCGGAACCAGTGTCAAGGTTTGCCGTTGTAAGGTTTGTTAATACGGTTTTGAATACAGAAGAACCGACGGCGATCAGGACGCCGGCCGCGATCGTGATCTGGTTCGGTGTGGCTGCTCCCGCTGCTGTGATATACTGCGCCTTCTGTGATACAATGTCGCTCATGGCTGACAGTTTTTCCGTGGTGATCTTTGCCTTCGTGTTCATCATTGTTTCATCATAAAGAAAAAATTTCATGTGTTTTTCTCCTTTCTTACTGTTGCAGGTCTGCTTTGATTGCTTCCAGTTCTTCTTCCGTCATTCCTAACGTGTCGTAAACGGAAGGTGTGTTCGTGATCTTGATTGCTTCGGAACCGGCCGCGATCGTTCTCGAAAGTGTGATCTTTGTCTTTTCCTTCTCTGCCCTTCCGGATCCGTCCGGTTCTCCGTCGATATGCTCCACGCTCTGAATGGTTGCAGTTACGCCGCCGGCCGTAACCTTTGCGCCTGCTGCCGCTTCGTTGCAATATGTAACCGTCACCGTCTTTTTATCCTCTGATAATTCGCGGATCGGGCAAATAATAAAATTCTGGTTTTCGATCGCTTCGATTGCTTCCAGAAGGTCGGCCGCCTGCAACTGTCCGGCGTCCACCATGTCTTTACAGTTCTTCACGTCCTGCGCTGTTTTTAATACTTTCGGAAATCCTTTCATAGTGTCTTTTTCTCCTTTTCTTAATTTTTAGATACATACGCGCCAACATAGCCGCCAACGGCTGCGAAAGCGTTTTTGTCGTAAATGGTGAAGTTCAACGTTTCCGTTGTCTGTGTGTGGTCCAGAACGAAGGTTTTCGGGATAATTAACAGGTTGTCGGCCTGCGGCTCTACTTTGTAGGTTCCCGGCTCTGTCAGGTAGGTTTTGCCGCCTGCTGCATACGTCGCCGTTGTAACCGTTCCGGAATTTTCGTTCGTAATGTCGATCAGGATCGCCGCCGTTTCCTTTGACTGGTTTTCAAACATGATCTTCGTTGCCAGATTTTCAAAGTTTGCCTGCAGCGCATTTACTGAAAACCACAACGCGGCCGCCGCGTCTTTCGATAACTGATCCTTGATCCGGTTGTAAAGATCCGTGAAAAGTTCTTCCTGCTGCCCCGCGTAGGTTTCAAACTGGTTTTCCATGTTGTGAAGGGCTGCCGTTCCCTGATCCTCTAAGTTCGTAATCGTGGACTGGTAGGCATTGAACTCTTCCGTGATCTGTGCCTGATACTTCTGGAAGAACGCCTGAAACTGTGCTGTGATCTGCGAAAAATCAATTTCTTTTACGGTTGCCATTACCCACCCGCAAACGTCGGCGTTCATTCGTGTATCTGTTATATTGTCCTGCGTGATCTTGATCGCTCCGACTTCCACCCTGATTTCTGCCAGTTTCAGATCGTGGATCGCTTCGGTCCTTGTAATTTCCGGTGCTACCGGGTTTTTGCTGAAACCACCGGTTTCGATCAGAATATAAAAGTCGCGTTCCGTGTCGTCCCTTCGCAAGATCACGTTGTCGATACGGGCCAACGTTCCGGACGCTTTTTCAAGGGTGAAGATCTGCGCCTGTTCAAAATGCTTTGTCTTTCCCTTGATATTTACATAGCCGCCGCCGACGCTTATATTCATACCGTCGCCCGTGGCCGTCACGGCGAAGCAATTATTAAAAACGCCGGTTGTGAAGAATGGTAAAAGCCATTCGCTCATGCTGTCGGCATTGTAAACGCGGTCGCCGTTTCTGGAATTATAGAAATTCGCATACTGTCCCATTTATTTGTCGCTCCAATCTATTTTTTCGGGTAATGCGTCGCCCATGGTCGGTACTACATACATTCCCCCGTACTCATACACTTCTTGAAGTTCTGTGATCCTCTGGTTTAATACGATCCCCCATTTCTTTTTCTTTACCGTCACAATATCCCCCAAGTCGTAATGTGTTTTATATTTGAAATTTATGTCCGCTTCGGTTTCGCACTCCACACTTTCAGAAACAACATTCGCCGCCAATGTTTCCCGGCCGCGTTGTGCCAGTGCTGCTTTGTATGCTGCGTCTGTTAATCCTTCGCTTTGAATGTCCTTCGCGTCCACAAAAATTTCCCGAAGATCTAACCCGGCGCCGCCGCCAACTTCCACATATACGCGGGCGGCTCCTTCGCCTTCCCCGCCGACGATCGCTTTCGTCCTGTACTGTTGATCGTTATATTTATAAATAACGTTGTTTAGGTTGTTGTAACTCTCCGAAAAGATAACGCGGGAATTGATACCCTGTGCCGTGGTCCTGTCGGTCCCTTTGTAGGTTTCAAATATAATTTTCCTGTTCCGGAAGTCTGGCCGGAAGCGATAACCGATCGTTCCGGCCTTTGCCAGTTTTGTTTCGTAGGTCATAAGGTTTTTCATAGTCGCTTGAAACTCTACTGTTTCCGTGAAACCATTTAAGGTTCCCAACTCCACAAGTGGGATCGCCGTCACTCCTGAAAGAAGGTTCCTCATGGCAACTTCTATTTTCCCGGAAAAATTCACGGTTGATTTTATCAGACGTCGATCCATGTAGGACGAAAGGAAGCGGCCTTTTGCTGTGATCTCGTTTTTCAGATCGCTTTCTTCGTTCTCTATGTCTTCAATCACTCCCGCTTCGCTGCTGCCACGTTTGGAAATAATGTTTCCTTTTGCCAGTAAGCGAAGGTTTTGTTCTGTGATCGGGGCGTGGATCTCGAAATTTCCCGGTTCGTAATATTTCCGTGTCCAGATCAAAGAAGTGTGGTTTTCGATCACTCCCTTGAAATTCAGATCGCGATCGTAAATTCTTACTTCCATATCACACCCCCAGATAACGGAACCTGTAAGAAACGGTAACGTTCAGGTAATCTTCGCCGGCGTCTGCCGTATATCGGATCGTGTTTGTTCCATGCTGCAACTGTATAAAGTCGCTGTCTTCGTCCAGATACTCGTTGATCTCCTGTTTTACGCCGTCCCTTACAAGGTACACCGCTTTGTTATTTGTTTCTGTGGTAATAATCACCACGTCGCCGGCATTGATAGAAAAGGATCTGACTTCGTTTCCGATCTTGATAAATTCGCCGCTTTCTGCATGATATACGGCCGGGTTTATTACCGGTCCTTCCGCTTCCAGTGTGACGGTTATTCCGATATTGTCCGCGGCGCTGTCGTTCTCGATCTCTTTCAATACTTCGGCCGTTCTTTCCGCGAACGGCTCTTTCTCTTCCAGAAATTCGTGTGGCCATTCAAAAAGGCCCGTCCAACTTGCCATGGATACGGAAATATCTTCAAGATCCCGGAAGAACGGATCCGGGCAAAGAAGGGAAATACTGAAATTTCTAACCACTCCCGCTTCGTCAATGTCGATCCCTTCCACTTTGTAGTCAATTACGCGGGTTTCGCTGCCTTCTATGTAGGTGAAAAGGCCGGTTGACTTCGGTTTGAAGCATTTGTAAAGTAGATCCCTGTTTGCCTGATAGTCCCGTTCCATTTGTGCCGTTATTACAATGTTTCTTTGTTTGGTGGTACTTCCCTGATACGTGGAACCGTCCACCATGGTATTTTCCGACGTTACAACGTTATTCGACACCGTGTAAATACCGTCTACCGATACAAGGAAGAACGGTTCAAAGGAATAGTTAAATTCCACTTGAACCCCGTCTTCATTCTTGCAAATAATTCTTTTCGCCATTTATCAACCCCCCTGTAACTGTAAAACCATGTTTCGGGTTGCGTTTCGTGTCTGGCGGGCTGTCTCATACGGCGAAAGGGCCTTCGGGCTTGTAATGTTGACGTTCTGAACAAAACTTTTCCCGCCGCCTTCTGCTGTTTCAAGTGCCGTATTCCTTGCCGAAGCCGTAAGCGGTGTTACAACCGCGGCGCCGTTCACCATCTGGATCAACTCCGGGCCTGCTTCTGCCATAATGGCTTGACCGTTTTTCAGAACGCCGCCCTTTGCCAGACGCGGAAGTGATACTTCGCCAACGTGTCCGATACTTACGCCCGGAATATCGTTGATAACGTCGATCGCGCCGTTAATGAAGCTGATCGCCTTATTCACCGCACGTTCTACGGTTGCAAGGGCGTTGTTCATGGCCGACTTGAAGGCGCCGCCGATTGCTTCACCGATATTTGTTCCGACATTTGTAAAAATGCCCTTGATCGTGTTCCAGATCCCCGAAAAGAAGGATCCAATATTGCTAAACACGTTTTTAATATTCGTGTATGCTTCCGTGAATTTTGTGTAAAACCATGATCCAACCGTTGAAAATACGGACTTAATATCTGTGTATCTATCGTTGAACCACTGGCCGATCGCGGAAAATACGTTTTTCACGTTCGTATAGGCATTTTGAAACATGGTTTGAAACCACGTCGCCACGGTTGACAGGGCGTTTTTAATGTCCGTCCACCGGGCCGCGAACCACTGGCCGATCCCCGAAAAGATCGTTGTTATTGCCGTGTAGGCTGCGCGGAACTTGTCCGCAAACCACGCGCCGACGCCCGAAAAGATCGAAACAATCCCGGACCATATATCAGAGAAAATTTTCTTCACGTCAACGCCGAACGTCTGAAAGAATGTGATTATATAATTCACTACCGCCGTTATAAGATTTTTCACAATCTCGATCAGGTTTTTCAGTGCTGCTTCTATGTACTGGCTGAACCCGTCCAGATCGCCCCGGAATAGTGCCATAAATGCGCTAATAATGTTACTTACAAAGTCGATCGCATTTTTCACCGCTGAAATGATCGGCGCCACTGCCGAAAGCGCGCCCTGTATTACCGCCATAACGTAGGTTGTGAAAAACTGGAATACAGGCTTTAATTTTTCCATTAAATTTTTGAAACTTTCGCCCAACTGCTGCAAGATCGGCTTTATTTTCTCGATTGTTTCCGAAACGCTCTTTTTAATCTCTGCGAAGGCTTTATCTACCATTTCGCGGAACCAGTCGCACTTCTTATACATCAATACAAAGCCCGCCACAAGCGCCACCACGGCCGCGACAACGGCCCCGATCGGGTTTGCTGATAAAATAGCCCACAAGCCTTTCCCGGCCGTTCCTGCCGCCTTGAATACGCCCGATATTTTAGAAAACGCCCCGATCGCCTTCGATACTCCCGAAGAAAGTTTCCCGAAAATAATTAAAGCCGGTCCAATCGCCGCCACTACCGCGCCAATCTTTACGATCGTTTCTTTCTGCGTGTCGTTCAGGTTCTTAAACCACTGTGAAAAAGCCTTTACTTTTTCCACTACGCGTTCCAGAACTGGCGCTACTGTCTGCATTAAGGTATTTCCAAGATCTGCGCCTGCTACTTTCAAATTGTTAAGCGCGACTTTTGCCTGATCTGGCGGATCCAGTGTCGCGTTGAATGTGTCTTCGACTACGTTTCCGTAATCTGATAAGGCGCCGGAAAGATCGTCGATAGAAAGGCGGCCTTCCCTGATCGCCTGCGTCATTTCTGCGGCGCCCTTCTTTCCGAATAACTCCGTCGCTGCCTGCAGTGCGTCTGTTTCGCTGCTTGCGTTTTTGATCTTCTCGATCGTTTCGCCCAGTGCGTCTTTTAGGTCCTTTCCGTCCGCTGTCGCGTTCTGCTGCGCCTTCTTCAATCCTGCAAGCGCTGTTGTGGCGTCCACGCCGTTCGCTTCAAACTGTGCAAGTAAATTTACCGAAGACGTGAGATCAAGGCCCATTTCCTTTAATGTGGCGCCGTTGGTCTGTAATGTATTCTGCAGCGTGTCCATGGAAATTCCCGTGTCTTGTCCTGCTTTTGTAAGAAGGCCCAACACTTCGCCGGTGTGGCTGCTGTCAACGCCGAATTTCGTCATTATGGCGTCTACGCTGTCGATCGCGCCGTTTAAGTCCGTTCCGTTGATCTCTGAAAACTGAATGAATTTTGAAGAAAGGTCTTCAAGTTCTTTTCCGGTAGATCCGAAGCGGGTGTTTACCTCTCCGATCGCAATTCCGGCCGTTTCCGCTTCTGTTGGAAGTGAAGTAAAAACGGCGTCCATGCTGTCTTGTAAGCCGTCCAACGCTTCCCCGGAAGCGCCCGTTTTTGTTATGATCGTATCGTAACCGGCGTCTAATTCATTAAATGCCGCGATCGAAGCGGTCCCGATCCCTGCGATCGCTCCTGTCACTGGAAGAAGTTTCTTTCCCAGTGCTTCGGACTTTTTGCCAATCTTTCCGGCGATCTCTCCCACCTTTTCAAGTGTTGAATTGCTGTCCTCTGCTGCCGTTTTCAGGTTTTTCAGGTCTGCTTCTGTCTTTACGATCTCTCTTTGCAAAGCCCGGTACTGTTCTTCCGACACTTCGCCGTTTTCAAACTGCTTCTGAACCTGTGCTTCTGCCGACTTCAAAACGTCCAGTTTTTCAGAAGTAGCGGCCACGGCTTCTTTTAGAAGCGTCTGTTTCTGTGCCAGAAGTTCCGTATTTTTTGGATCCAGTTTCAGGCCTTTTTCGACTTCTTTTAATTCTTTCTGCAGATCGCGCGACTGTTTATTGACGCCCGAAAGGGCTTTATCTAACTTCGTAGTGTCGCCGCCGATCTCAATGGTAATTCCTTTTATTGTGCTTGCTGCCACCTGCTATTCACCGCCCCTTCGTTTGAACTTCTCGCGAATGGCCTTTCGGTCCGGTTCTGTTTGTGAAATTCGCCAACAATTTTCAAGGTATTTTCTGCCTTCCTTTGTCTGGTTCATTTCGTGAATAAACGCTTCGCGCATGAAGAAAAGGTATAGATCAAGGTCCAGTTCTTGCACCTGCCATATATTCAAACCGGTGTAGTCAATCACCAGTTTTTCGCCGCGTGTGAGTGTTTTATAATACACCCCTTCGTTATCCCCGCCGGGATAGAAGGGGATCTTTAGTTTGGGTTATTCTTTACGCCGCCCGCGAACTCCATGTAAGCGTCGATCAGTGCTTCCATTTCCTCGGTGTCGTAATCGTCCGTGATCTCTTTCGTCGTCACCTGCTCCCCGGTCATATTGTGGGAAAGAATTTCGGCGCAAAGGCCGCCCAGTGTGTCCATGGCGTCTTCTGCCGTCATGCTGTCCGTGTCCATTTCCTGCAGTGCTGACAGTTTTTCAAACGTCTTTTTCATAGGCATTTTCACGATCAGTTTTCTATTGTCTTTCAGTGTTACGGTCATGAAGGAACGCTTCACCTTGTTAAAATCAAAACTTAAATTCGCCACGCTAATTTCTCCTTTCTACTAAATAACGGCAAGGCGTACCCGCCGCCCTGCCGTTATGGTTTTGCTTTTATACTGCTGCTGCTTCGCTCTCTGTCATTTCCTCTTCGTACATAAGAAGGGTTCCTTCTTCGTCCATAGGAAGGGCCGTGATCTCTTCGTCCACAACGGTTTCTTTGTCTTTCTCGAAAGAAATTGTGAAGCCTGCCTGATTGCTTCCGACGATCATTACCCAAATATCGCCGTCCACTGCGTCTTTGTGGTGAAGGCAGATAACATAGCGCGCGCCCTGTCTGTTGTCGATACCGCCGATCTTTACGGTGCGGCGCTTCTTCGCCTTGTCTTCTGTAACTCTGGCGGTGTCACAAAGGTATTTGAACTTGTTTCCGTCAAAGGTCATAATTCCTGTTTTCAGGGTTACTTCCTCTTCTGTTACGATCGTTTTGCTCTTCTTTCCAGTGTCGTCCTTTGCGGTGTAGAAAGAAGGTTTGTATTCCACGGACGCGCCGCCGGAAATATAGGCCATTAAATTTTCAGGCTTGCAAATATCTGCAGTCACCGGAACGGTCGAACCGTCGAAGGCCTGAATATACACATCAGCGCTTCCAAGAATTATTCTTTCCATGCTCTGTTCTCCTTTCATTTTTTCTGTGTGATCGTGAAGTCGTAGGCCGTCTGTGTTGTGTCTTCCTGTGGTATCTGTGCTTGATACTTCCGAAACTCAACGTCGAACAAAACCTTTTCTTCGATCTGCTTTTCCAGATCCGGATCCGCTTTTCTCTCTGTGTAAAGTTCCAGTGATCCTTCAATCTCACGGATCCGGTTTTTGGTATCGTCGCCCCGCTGCCTTTCCGCGGAAAGGTACACAAGAAACGGGGGATCTGGTACCGGTTTTTTATTTGTTGCTGTGAACTGATTTCGCGCAATCGGAAGGCCTAACCCTTCGGCGCGTTTTATGATCTCTTCAAACGTCGTCACCTTCCGATCGCTCCTTTCACTTTGTCTTCAAACTCTGCCGCGGCTTTTTCCTCTACCGGGCGAATATGTTCGATCGCTTTTACTCTGCGTCCGTCGCGGCCGACGTGTCCTTTTTCAAGAAGGTGCGTCAACTGATAATCGGTCTTGTTGTAAACCGTGTTTCGTTTGGAACTCTTGCTTTCGTAAGTGTTCTTTTTGGCCCACCCCTTCGCATAAGAACCAGTTAAAACCGGGCTTGTGCTTTTCAACTCCTGAACGGCTTCTTCGGCCACTTCGTCGGTTGCTTTTTTAATCGCGTCCGCTACTTCCTGCGAATACTCGCTAAGCCCCTGCGCCAATTCCTGCGCAAGTTCACTAACCTTTATACCCACTATCTGTTCCCTACTCTCTGCCCTGCGTACACTTCGATCTTGTCGTTTGCTTTCGGGCCATACGTCCGGTACACCGTCAAGCGCTCCGAACCGTACAGAACGACGTCTTGACCGGTGTATTCGTTCGCGAAAACCTCAAACATATAGCGGGCTTTCATTCCCTTTTCACCTGCTGCCGCGTATTCATCACGGCCGATCGGGTTCACTGTCGCGAAAATCTTCACTTTCACGTCTTCTTCGCGGGTTTCTCCCTGATCTATCAATGTTATTACTGCGTCGATCTGTATTCACCGCCTTTTATTTTGGTTAAGATCATGTTGTAACTGTTCATTAACCGTTCGTGGTTTGCGTCCATGCTATAATTTGCCTTGACATAAGTTAGAACGGCTTCAATTATCAACGGATCTTCCGGGGCTTTCAGGTATTCTTCCGCGACACCTATTCTTTTCAGGTCTGCCAGTACAAAGTCAACGTAACGGAAAACGTCTTCGTCCAGTTCGTCCGTTGACATTTTCCGCGTTCGTAACTTTGCGGCCGCCTTTAACTCGTCAATCGTCATAAGAAGCCGCCTTTCCTGTTATTGCTTACGCTGACGCCGGGCGTTTTACTCTGATGAAGCCATTGTGGGCCGCTACGGCACCGCCCGCGAAAATGTCCGCGCGGTATGCGATCTGTCCCTGCTTGAACTTATAATCAAGGGACTTTCTGGCGTCAATGTCAGAAAAGATCGCCATTTCGTAGTTGCTTAACGGCCCGTATGCCATGCAGTAAACGATCGCCTTTGTCTGTGCGTCTGTGACTGCTCCACAAGCGGAATTGATAACATACGGTACACCGTCGATCGTGCCGGTGTTTCCATGGTTCACAATGGTATAAACCTTTCTTCCCTGCTTGTCGCGAAGTTTCGCGAAGGCTTTCAGGTCCTTTTTGTTCAGAACCAGAACTGCAGCGTCTTCCACGTCCTCGTCGCCGCCGAAAGAATAAATAATTTCGTCCAGTGTTCCGTCGTCAACTGCGGTCATAGAAAGATCGGTTGCCGGATCGATAACCTGATCTTTTGTCTCTGTCGGGTTGTGGAAAATTCCCTTGAACTTTCCGGAAGTTCCGTCACCGATCAAGATCTGGCGGCTCATGTATCTACGGATCGCCTTTGTTACGGATCCTTCCACTACGCCGTCATAGTCTGCGTTCGGAAGTTTAATCATTTCTTCCGGTTCCTCGGTGTATGCGGTGATCTTCTGTTTCTCGATCGTTACATAGCCGAAAACGGGTTCTGTTGCGTTGTAGTCGCCGCCTTCTGCGGTGCCGCCTGCTCCGTCGCCGTAGGACTTAACATAGCCCCTCTGGTATGTCTCGCCGCCGTTTAACGGGATAGACGTTACGCGATCCACAAGGGAAGAAACGTCGTTAAAGGTTTCTTTCACATCTGCCGCGCTGTGTGTCGGTGTTACGGTCTGGCTGACAGAAAGGGCGTTCTTTGCGCCGAATGTTTTCTTTGCAGAAAACTTAACCGCCTTTCCGTCTTTGATGTTCTGGCCGCGTTCCTCTCTGGCCTTGTCCTTCACTTCCTCGCCTTTTTCGCCGCCGGTCGGCTCTGCGCCGCCTTCTGCGTCTTTTGCGATACCGGCCAACTTCTCGCGGTTCTTTACGTCGTCCAGAATACCGGTGATCGTGGTTGCTTCTTCCAGAAGCGCGTCAAGGTCTTTTCCTGCTGCTGCCTGTGCCTGTGTGTTCAGGTCTTTCAGGCGATCTTTTAATTCTTTGACGCTCATTTTTACAAGATCTTCATACTTCATGCTTTATTCTCCTTCCATAATTGCTTTGACAGTAAGATCGCGGATCTCCTGTCTTTTTCTCGCGGCCGCTTCTTCTGCCGCCTGCTGCTCCGGATCGTGTCCGTCCTTTGCAATTTTTAATTTTTCCGGGACCTTGCAGTGGGCTTTCTTCATGTAGTCCCCGACTGCTGCCGCGTATTCCTTCGCTTCCGTGGCCTTTACCTCGAAATATTCCGCGGCTTTTTCCCCATTTAACCAACTTTCGGCGTCCATTAACGCTTCGATCTGGTCGATTGTTACACCTTCTTTCAGGTGTTCGGCGTATATGTTCAAAATTCCGGTTTTGATCTGGTCCAGATCGTCGGCCATTTTTCGCATATCTTCCGCGTTGCCTTCGCAATAACTCCACGGGTTATGGATCATCAAGAAGGCGTTTGAAGGAATTTCCGGTGGTTCGCTTCCTGCGAATGCAAGGATCGAAGCGATTGAACCGGCCAGACCGTCAACATAGACTTTCACGTTCGCTTTTGCTGCGTGGCGCTTAATCATGTTATAGATGGCGATCCCGGCAAATACGGAACCGCCGCCGGAATTAACGTAAACGTTCAGATCTTTTCCTTCCTGCTCCGAAAGGAAATTCTTGATCGCGTCCGGGTACTGGTCTTCGTCTTGCCATGCTCCCCACCAGTCGGAAACAATGTCACCGTAGAAATACAGATCCGCGCTTGTCTCCGTTTGATTTTTGAAAGTAAAACCTTTAAGTGTTGGCATTTCTTTTTTCACCGCCTTTCATAATCACCGGCACGAACATTTTCAAAATTTGAATTGCCGTCGCCGCCTGCTGCCCTTCACCTGCTGCCGGCGGTTCTTCGGATCCGGATCCGGGACCTGCGCCGCCGTTTGCCTGTCCTGTCTGGTAAAGGCTTTGATCGTCTGCCTTCACATAGTTCAGACTTACCATTCTCACGTCACCATCTTCGATCGGCTCATAATACATTAGTTCCCTGTATTCGTTGATCGTGATAATTCCGCGGTCGTACAGGGTAGAACCGATCGTGGCTCTTGTCTGTAACGTCGCGTATTGCAGCCGGTTAGAAGTGAAAATGATTTTGTTTCCGAAGCCGCGTTCGCGCTCTGTTAATAACTTGAAAGTAAATTCAAGGGATAACTGCAGGGCGATCGGCTCGATTACGCTTTCATAGAAGGCGTTCCACTCCGCTTCTGTGAACTTTGACATTAAAATATTTTCGTTCACGTTGTAATAGCGGTATAGGTTGTCGCGTAAATACTGGCTTTGTATCGTCGGAATGTTCGGCGTTCTCTGCGTGATTTCGTGAAACTCCATGGTATTATCAAGGCCGCCTATGCCGCCGTCGTTTTCGGCGCTCATGTATGCCGCCTGAAACTCCTGAACCTTCTTTTTCAGTTCGTCTTCGTCTGCGAAGTTGTTGTATTTCAGGTAGCCTTTTAAGTTTGCCGAATTTTTCACGGTATTTTTCAAAGCCTGCCCGGTGGCGTCCAGTAATTCAAGGGTTGTCTGTATCGCCTGATCCGGCGGTGTACCTATAAAGCGTTTTTTACTGAACCGGGCGCGAATATGGATCACGCTCTGATATGGCAATACATACGTTTTCCCGTCGTAGTCCCAAGTGAACCGGAATAAAATATTTCCGTCGTCGTCTTCATAGATCCGGAAGGAAGACACCGTAAGCGGTACGATCTGTTTTACCTTCGTGAAGTCCTCGTTATACATCACCGCTGCGAAGGCGTTCGACTTTCTAACCAGTGTCGCCGCCATTTTGTAAAGTGCGTCGTATGCTGATAACTCCGGCGCCCACCTTAAAGAAAGAAGGCGGGCCAGATAGTCGTCTTTTATTGTCATTCCGCGGGCGTCTTTTCTCATAACCTGCGGCGTTAATTTCGCCACGTTTACCGCTATGCAATTTTCGATAGATCCTATAATGTCGCTATCGTCCAGACCGCCCCCGGCTGAATATTCACCGCGGATCGTGAAGATCGGGCTATACTTGAAACGCCTATAATTCAAAAAATCTTTTATAATTCCCGTTTGTCTTCACCCCCTGTTCTTCGTCCTGTAAGTCCGGTTAAATTTCCATGCTTCAATCGTACAAAAAAAGATCGTGAAATTCTGACCTACTTTCAGGCAGCAAAAAAGAGGGCCGAAACCCTCTTTTTACGCTGCGTTTGTAAGTTGTCTCCCGATCTCTTTGTGGAATTTCATTTTCACGGCCAACGCGTCGAAGATTGACACGGCGCCGTCTATGTGTGCGCGTTTTTCCAACTTTACCGGCTTCATGCGGCTGTCGTTTATGTTAATATCAACGGCCACGTTCAGAAGGTGCGCGCGAAGAAGATTGTTTTCGCCCAGACAGTACGCCCCGTCTTTCAAGTCACCTTCAAAGGTATGTAATACCGGTGTGAGGTTTGTTCCCTGATATACGTCGTCCATGTGGAAGCCCGCTTCTTTCATTTCCTGCACCAGATAACCCGCACAATAACGGTCATAGCCTACTTTTAACGGTTTGATCTTGTAAACCTTTACAAGTTCAATAAACCAGTTAAACACGTCTTTGTAGTCCACCTGATGTTCTCCGGATATTTTCAAGAAGCCTTGCTGTTCAAAAATATTGTACGGAACATTTTCTTCGTTGATCGCCACTTTGAAGCGTTCCCGCGGCATGAAGAATTTTGTAATAACATAGTTCTTCCCGTCCTTTTCGATAATGAGCGAAGCGGCCGTAAGGTCCGTCGTTCTGGAAAGGTCAATTCCTGCCACGCAATAGCACCCGCGGAAGTCTTCAAGGGTGAAGTGCTGTCCTGCTGCCCTTTCTACGTCCACATAGTCAAGCCATGCAATCGAAGAATTTTGTTTGATGTTACAAAACTTCGTCAAGAACTCCGCTTTTGCTGCAAGTGATTTCTTTGCAACGGCGATCTTGTCTTCGTAGTATTCCCACGATACGGAAACGCCCAAGTTCGGGTTTGACTTCTCTAATTCTTCGCGGGTGTCCCACTTCTCCACGTCGTCAATGATAAACAGGAACGGAAGAAGGCGTTTTTCCGTGTCGCCCTTTCCTCTGCCTTTCAGGAACGCCGTTGATCGCTTCATAAGTTCGTCATAAATGCCGTCGTTCTCATATCCTGCAGTGGACGTTGACAAAATAAGCGGCTGTTTTCTGGCTCCCAGTGCCGACGCCATAACGTCGTATTGTTTCAAGCCCTGATCGCCCGGCCATGCTTCCATTTCGTCGTTTAGAACAAAGTGTGGGTTGAAACCGTCAGACTTTTTAGAGTTGAACGCGATCTTCTTTATGGTTGTGTTGAACTCCTGAATATAAATATCCGAACGGCGTTTCTTGCTAATCTCGGAAAGTTCTTCGTCCTGCTGCACAATCTGGTAAAATGCGTCGTATGCAAGATCGGCCTGCTCCAATTTCGGGGCCAGACAGTACAGTTTCGCGCCGTATTCTCCGTCTATATATGCCATGTATGCCATGATCGCGGCGGCGAATAGGGTTTTACCGTTCTTTCTTGCAACTACCAGAAAAACTTCCCTGAATTGCCGGTACCCGGTGTTTTTGTCCAGAATACCGAAGATCGCGGAAATGATCGCTTTCTGCCACAATTCCAACTTTAGAAGGTCGTTTCTGCCTTCTGAATGGTGACAGTAGTTTTCTATGAACTTGATCGCCTTGTTGGCCTTCTTTTGGTCGAAAACCCATTCCCCGTTCTTGATACCCTCAACCAGAATTTTATAGATCGCTTTGATCCATTTACCGGCCCGAATACGCCCCGACGTGATCGCGTCGTGGTATTCAAAAATATAATTATGTACCTGCTTATTCATCACGAAGCGCCGCCAATTTTGAAACTTTTTTCTTCTCTTTTGGCGGTAAATATTCGATCAACTGGTTAATAATTTGGGTATATTGCCGCGCGTATTTTTCATAAATTGCCGTTGAAGGGTGGGCTTTTATGAATTTCTGCGAAGCGTTTTTCGTTTCGGTTGTCAGGCCTTCTTTTTTCAATTCTGTTTTGGCCTGCAGAAGTGCGACTTTCAGGAAGGCCGCTTCGTCAATCACTGAATTTACAAGGGTTCGCCGGTCCTCGTCTTCAATCCCCGCGAACATTTCAGAAAGTTTTGCTTTCTCTTTCTTTATCCTTCCTTCTGTCAGATAATTAGTTCTTTTTTGTGGTTTGTTTTTCGTTGTCGTCGTATTTTCTGGCATATTTTAACCCCCCTTCTATGTGCGCGCGACTTGCAGAGTTTTTTTGACCTCACTCCCTCGGTTCTCTTTGGAAGGCCCGAAAAAGAAATACCGGGGGTGGGGTTCGTGGAATGGAAAAATATTTTTTATTTGCTTTCGATCAAATTTCCTTTTGCGTCGAACGTGTAGCGCTTCGCCTTCGCCTTGTGCTGCCTGTTGTGGTGTTCATCACATAACAGTTCTAAGTTATCAAAGGACAGCGCCACCGCCGGATCGTTTATGTTCTCCGGCGTTAATTCTTTTTTGTGGTGAACAATTATTCCGGGGTTGATGTCTTCAACCCTTCGCGCTCCGGCCAGAACTTCGGCCATGCAACGTTCACACCTGCCGCACTGGATCCGGTAATATGCGTCGCGTGTCTTTCTCCACTCCTTCGACGTATAGAAACCGTTTGTCCATTCTTTCGCCATTCGTTCACCTTCTTTCATTCTATCCAACGGCGCCGGCCTTTTCTGACCTACTTTCCGGGCGCCTGCTGCCTGCTGCCGCCTTCTGGTTCTATGATCTCCATGTGTACCGCTATCAGATAACAGAACTCCTTCCGGTATTCGTAGAACAACCGGCGGCAACAATACGTTTCCCCTAACAACTCCCAAGGTGTGTTATATAACAGGCTTGTGTATAGTTTGTCGATAATGTGGCGCCGGACCTCTGGATCTGTTCCTTCCAGTGGCAATTCCTTTTTTGCTGCCTTTATCGCTTCCGCTGCCTTTCTGTCGAAGTCTGTATGTTTGCCCGCCCTGCGCCTGCTCTGCCGCTTCTGATCGCCATGAACGATCGCTTTTACTATTTTCTTTGTATCTTCGTCTATCGTGTGCGCCAACCGAAGCGGCCCCCTTTCGTGCTAAATGATCGCGATCTTCTCCAGGTGTTCCCAGAATGCTTTCACGTCTTCGTCGTCCGTCGTCCTTACTGCTGCCATTAAATAGCAATAATTGTTTCCCCAGTACAGAAACGGGCTTTCTTTGCTTGTCGTCACTGGCCCGATCGGATCATATTCGCCGTTATCGTAGTCAATGGCTTTTCTGCTAATCAGATTGAAGAACAGTTCTAAAACTGCTTTTACTGTCTTCCCTTCTTCTTCCTGCAGGATCCTCACTATCTTGTCGCCCTGCTGCTGCAAAATGTTTGTAGATCTAAACTTTACCTTTGCGCGCTCAAACGCTGCCGGAAGGTTGAAGATCTCTTTCTGTTCGATTTCGTACTGGTTCCCTGCGCCGTCTATGGCTTTGAATACTTCGCCCGGCTGTGGAAGTTCGCCGCATAATTCAATAATTGCCGCCTTCGCTTCTTTCGGGAATGTCCGGTTGTTGAACCAGATCACCCACCAACCGGAAGAAATATAATAACCGTCCACTTCTTCGTCTTCCGGATCTGTCATGTGTCCGACTGTAAGGCCTGCGCCTTTGTATGCGTCTTTGAATAATCTTTTTAATACCGACGTTTTGAAAAACATAACTATTCCCCTTTCTTTCTCTCTTTGAAAAATTCACATTTCTGGCATGGCGCCCACGCTGCCGGTACGCCTTCGCAACGTCCGAACATTTTCACAGCTTCTTCGCAATTCACCAGATCGAACCCTTCCCCGCGGGCCAGATAATGCCGGATCACTTCGCGGGCCTGTTCTGCTCCGTATGCCACCGCCGTTTTGTAGCCCTGCTCCCGAAGAAGCGCCATAAACTCTTCTTGTGCTTTTGTGGTCTTCCCTTTCCCGAATTTCATTTCGATATACAGACCATGAAAGCCACGGCGCGGAACCGGCAAAGATAGATCCGGAACGCCCGCTTTCATTCCTGCCGCTTTCAATACCGGCCCATTTGTCCGGATCCCTTCGTTCGGTATGTGGTGAAGAAGTCGTAATTCTGGAACATATTCTTCGTTCGCTCTGGCCCAGTTTATAAGGCCGATCTGTTCCGTTGTTTCGGAACGTTTCATGTTTGCAAGGTTCATTTTCTTTTTCTCCCTTCGTTTCAATTCCGCACCATGCGGGCGTATATGTAAAAGGCCGCCGTAACTCCGTTGTATTTCACTTCGGCGTCAAGGAATTTATAACCCGGATAGGCCTTTTCCATTTCGGCTTTTAATGTTTCGTAATCGTGGGCCATGCGCTCAACGGTCCTTTTTTTGAACTTTGAATAACTTCTGGTAGGCTCTTTCGGTTTTACAAGGTTCTTTGAACCTCTCCATTTTCTCTTCCCCTTCCGGTTGTTCATCATGTATGTTGCGACGCCTGAAAGAAGAAAATCTTTGTCCGGCTTTATGCGTCGTGTGTTGGATCTTTCCCCTTTTGTCCACAATCCTTCTAATTCGTCTCGGTTTATCCCCTGTCCCGTCATGATAATGTGGACGTGTGGGTGTTCTGCTCCGTCTACCACTGGAATAATTAAATACTTGATATTCTCCCGGCCTGCCTTTTTCTGTCTGTAATTTATCTTGCGAATAAAGTTCGCTATATCTCGATCGGCCGCTGCTTCGTCTGCCGGAATGTGTTCTTTGTCCCATGTGAACGTACACCATAGATCGTTTTCACCGAAATTTATATTTGCAAGGCGTATAAAATAGCGCCTTGAATTTTTGTCATTCAGATTTTTTTGTGAAGGCTTGCTTTCTCTGCCCTTCTTTGTGTGTGGAACGTCCGCTTTGTGACAAAATGACGGGTAGATCTGCGCTTCCAGCAATTCTGATCCGCTTTGAAGGTTCTTCGCCTTCGTGGTGGTGGTTCTGTAAAGGCTTTCCACTTTCCCTTCTTTCAGTAGCCGTTCCAGTTCCCATTCTTTTAATTTCTCTTGCTGCTCTTTCCACTGTTCTTCATAGTCCGGAACCTGCAGCGGGTGTTCCTTCTCAAAATTCTTTCTTGCTTTTTTCTGTATGTCGCGATCCAGTTCCACCGGGAACGCTTCTTCATGGTCGTAATTATCGAATGTCTTTCTTTTCATGTTCCCCCGCCTTTCCCTTCTCTCCTTCCTCTGCGGATCCAGATCTTAAAATATAAAAATATATACTTCGTCGATTTGCTAATACCCATTACAAGGACGGTAAAGGAAAATACTTTATATATAAGAAGAAAGTCTGTTCGACTGCTGCCGTTTTCTTCCTGCTGCTGAATTGCCCGGCCGCTTCTATTTTGCGTCCGGGCTTTTATTTAATAGAACATTTGTTCTTTATTTTGTTATTGTCTTTCGTGGCTTTTCTTCGTGCTTTACTGTCAGGCCTGTTTCGCCGTCGCTAATATGCACCGCTTCCGGAAGAAGAACAACTTCCTTTGTTCCTTTGGAATACATCATTTCAAAACACGGCGCCGTCTTGTTTCCCTCTGGCGTGAAACACGCTTCGATCCGGATCTCAAAATCTCCCGGAAGCCCTTCTGTAATTTCTCTAAATTGTGCAAGTGTAACCATTGTCTTTTTCTCCTTCTTCGTTATTCAGTAATCTTTCTATTTCCGGCGGTAATTCTCCGAAGATCCGGCGGCACTCTATAAGGGCCTTGCGAAGTTCGGCGTTTTCCTGTGCCGCTTCGTTAAGTTTCCTTCTATAATTGCCGCCCACGTCTCGCGCCTGTTCCAGTAATTCTTCCAGCGCTTCTTTTTCTGCGTTCAGGTTGTCCGTTGTCTCGAAAAAGGCTTCTTTATACTCTTTCAGTTCCTTTTCTGCTGCTGCGGCCCGGCCTTCTGCTGTTGTGCGGTCGTAGTCTTCCGCGGCCACGGTTTCGACTAAATATATAAGATAGCCGCCGCTTATCTGCCCCGTTGCTTCCATCTGTAAAACAACCTTTTCAATGTTCTTTACATTGTCCGTTCCTACTACTGCATAAATGCGGCTTTTCTCATGTGTTTTTACCATTGACTTTCCCCGCCTTTCTGATATAATGATTTTAGGTTAGATTTCCAATGAACGGACTTGAAAAGGCCCCCGCCTTTCAAGCCCGTTTTTTTGTTACTCATTTTCAAGTCTTTCACGTTCCCCCGCGCTGATGTAGTGAAGAACCCGTAAGATCTGGCCGCGCTGTTCTCTGGTTATCTCTCCAACTGCTGCCGCCTGATCCGCGGTTCCTGCATAATATCCGGTGTGATATTCCAATTCCTGCAGCGTCCCGCAATTTGTCAGTGTGAATATTGCCAGAAGGATTTCGCTTGTTCTCTTTCTCTGTCTTCTGGCCCTGCTGTTTCTTCTTGCGATCCTGATCGCTCTTTTAATTCTTTTCCACATGGTTAGATCTCCTTTTCTCAAATTCTGCCTTGTCGATCGGGTTTGCGTATGGGTTAAAACCGAACATTCCGGCCGCGTGTCTGTACGGAACCGGGTTTACTGCCTTGTCGTCTATGTAAATGTCGGCGTTTATCTTCCTGCAGTCGTTCTTGTATAGGTCGATCAGTTCCGGAAGGTTTGCGTTTACCGTGTCGAATGTCAGGCCGTGGGCCTTGCACCACTCCACCGCTTCTTCCAGAAGGTCGCCTTCTCTGTTTGTCCATAAGATCAGGCGGGCGCCTGCTGCCTGCTGTTCTTTCAGGTGTTCGATCAGGATCTTGTTTTCCTCTCCAATCTCCGGCCACGCCTGCTTGCAAAGTGTCCCGTCAAAATCTACTGCTATTACCTGATTTCCGTTAAGGTCCATTAACTCGCCTTCCTTTCCTGCTGCCGGTCTGCCATTAAGGATAAGTTAAGCGGCTTCATATTTCGGATCGCGTCGTTTAGCTGCGTTTCATTCGTGATCCCCATTTCTGCCAGTGCTGCTTCGATTGCTTTTCTCTGGTTCATAATTCGCCCCGCCTTTCTGTCTCTGATAAGCATTGATCCACGGCTCGAAGGTCTATACTGCTAATAATGCCTTTCCGGGCCATGGCTGCGGTTTGTATCGCTTCCACGGCCAGATCAAGGGCCGTTTTATAAATGCCTGTTAATTCTTCGTGCAGTACTTCCGGATCGTGGTTTTCTTTCACGCCGATCCAGAAATTATTCATTAAAATATCAAGGTTTCCCGCTTCTTCCTTTGCTTCCTCTGCTTCTTCCAGAATTACCGCAAAGGCTTCATGTGTGGAATTAAAAAGCGGGAACTTCTGGTTTGCTGCTTCCAGTTCCTTGTCGATAAGTCCGTAAAGGTCGCGTTTTACAACGTCGCTCATGGTTAGATCTCCTTTCTGTCTCTTAAACAATGCCGTGATAATTATTTTCGGTGCAAATACGGTTGAAGTCGTCCAGAAGGCCGTCACGGTACCGGCTTACTTCTAAGGCCTGATAACCTGCGTCGTAAAGGCTGTTTTTTATCGCCTGCCATTTTGCGCCTATGTATGTTTCCAGATAATCATTAAAATAAACCGTGTTCGGCTCGAATACGGTAAGGCCCGTTTTTGGATCTGTGGCCCTGCGTCTACGCTTCTTCTTTGCCGGTTCCTCTGCTGCCGGCGTGTTCTGTCTCTTCATGCTCTTTTTCCTTTCCGAAAATAACCACCATAGACGGGAACGGCGCCGCGTCCTTGCAGCCGCCGAATTTCAGACGGCCTTTAATGAAGCGAATTTCCGCTTTGTGGTATATGTAATCGTGAAAAAACCTTGTGTCAGTGCGCGCCGGAATAAGTGCAACGACAACCGTTCCGGGCTTCTTCGCTTCTTCGTAACACTTCCGGATCCATTCGCCCGTTGATGTTCGGCCGTATGGTGGATTGCAGAAGACGCGACGCCCCCCCAATCCTTCAAAAGTCCGTTTTCCTCTTTTGTAAAATATTCCTTACACTTCGCGTTTTCTGCGTCTGCGCAAGGATCCAGATCGAAGTGAAATTCTTCGTCCAGTTTGTCGAAAAAGTCCTGTGGTGTCGCCCAGTCTTCCTTTGTGCTACTGAATAGGGCTTTGCTTAATTGTGCCATGGTTAGATCTCCCTTCATTGTTACCACTGGCCTTCTAATGCTGCGCATTTCCCGGCCAGAAAATAGTTATAATCTTTGCAATGCTCCGGGCCTTTACATTCCTTCTTCTTTCCTTCGTAAAATTCCCGGCATAGTTCGCAAAATTCACATTCGCTTTCTTTTCTCATTTTCTAAATACCGCCGATATTCATGATCGTTAAAATCACAAATACAACCGCCGCGGCCGCAACCGCAAACAATAAAATAAATAATATGATCCAGTCTGCAACGTTCATTTTTCGCCTTTCAAATACAGATCTTGTAATACAGTTTCATTTCCAGATCTGAAAACTTATAGTCCGGCGCCTGTTCCGGTTCGATCGGGGCCATAAGGCCGCGCGCCTTCCAGTCCTTCGCCCGGATCTCCGGATCTATTCTGAAAGATACCATTTCCGCTTCCAGAATGTCCGGCGAAAGGTCCGCGGCGCCTTCATGAACTAAGGCGCCCTTGTAACCTGCGAAAAGGACTTCTTCGCCCTTTACAATCTTGATCCGGTCCGGGTTCGTTATCTTTTCCAGAAAATCTTTTACCGTAATCATGCAGTCACCGGATAGATCCAGATCTTGAAGATATACTTTCCGGCGTTCTCTGTATCTGCTGCCGGCTGAATGAATTTCACTTCGCGATCCAGTAGTTCTTCGTGATCTCTTATTTTTACGGATCTATCTTTGAAGGCCGGTTCTGTTTCACCTTCTTCGATAATGTGTAAAACCTGCGCCGGTCCTACTAAGGTCAAAAACTCTTTCAAGGGCAAGTTCATTTTTCCTTTCATGCTGTGTTCTCCCTTCTTGCTAATTTCTCGAAGTTGCTATTCCAAGTTCTAACGCGATCCGGAACATTCCTTCGGCCTGTTCGCGTGGAACTCCATTTTTCACGCTGCTTTCGATAATCTCCGAAATTGCAAACGCCAACATTTTCGCGATCAGATCGCTATCTCCCACCACCTGCACCAGTGGCGGCCGGTTCTCGTCAATGCTTATCACATGGAACCCGGCCTTTTCTTTTAATCTGAAAGCCTGTCCTTCTTTCAGGCGGGCTTTGAACTCTTCTTCGGTTCCCGCTTCTTTCAGGTCGTCAATAGAAGGCGCCTTCTGTCCTTCTCTCTTCATGCTCTGCCCCCCCGAAGCCGAAACGGCCTTCAATGAAGGTTCTAAATGCGTCGTAATTGTTGTTACTCATTGTTTGATCTCCTTTTCTTATAAAAATTCTTCTACAATCTGCCTGGCGAAGTCTTCCGCTTCCTCTTCGTCGTATGCTTCGTCGTTGCAATATTGAAGCCAGTGTTTCCATTCATGGGCCACGGTTTCGATCATGCCTTCTTCGCCGCCCGGTAAGTCGTCGGCAATATAGATCTTTTCTTCTGTCGGAACAAATACGCCGAAGCCCATTGATCCGTCTGGTCCTTCTATGCTGTCGTAGCCTTCTAAGAACTCCACTTCCACCTCTCCGGATCCTTCCGGTGGTGGGTAATGTTTCCGCAGGTAATCTACAACGCCATATTTTCTTTTCATTTGCCGTTTTCCTTTCAAAATAATGTCAACTGCTGCGCCGTCTTCTCTGTCTTCTGATTGCACCATATAACTTCCCGGCGCTGCTGCGCGTTCTGTGCGTAATTTATCCGTTCTTCCCGGTACCAGTCTTTCAGGCGTTCTTCGTATAGCGGCGAAGAATAGCCGCTGATAATTGCCGGGCCTTTGTGCTGCAGCAATGCTTCCAGTAATACTTCGTGATCCTCGTCCGTCATTTCATGCCGGTACTGTTTCCGGCATCTGGTAGAAAGAACGTAAGGCGGATCGCAATAGATCAGAACGTTTTCAAAATTGAACTTCCGGATCACTTCTACCGCCGGGCGGTTCTCTATTTGTACGCCCCGCAGGCGCTCCGCTGCTTCCATTATCTTTTCCGGTATCTTGCACCAGTCCGCGGCCGCGTAGGCCTTTTCCCTTCCCTGAACGTCCAGTTTCCACCCTACTTTCTCGCCCTGTGTCCTGAACCCGTGGCCCATGTTTAGGCGCGTGTAAAACAGAACTGCTTTTTCAAGGTCGTTTTCCGGTTCTTTCTGGTATGCCATTTCGTAGGCTTCCCGCGAATATGGTGTGAAGTATATTTCGCGGGCCAGACGTTCCGGATCGTTCCGGATCTGCCTGAAAAGGTTTACCACTTCGCCGTCAAGATCGTTTATTGTCTCAATGTCTGATCGTGGTTTATTGAAGAAAACGCCGCCGGAACCGAAGAACGGTTCTAAATAACTGTGATGTTCTGGAAAGTGTGAAATTATCCAGTCCGCGGATCCCCACTTGCTACCCGGATATTTCATAAGTGCTTTCACTGTTTATTCTGGTTCGCAAGGTGTACGCCGAAGGCCACAAGGCCAACCGTGGCGGCGACTGCTCCCGCGATAAAACATATAATTCCTACTGCTACCATGTTTCGTTCTCCTTTCTACCCTCTGCAGGTGGTTTCCTCTGCCGCTTCCAGAATACTTTCCGCGGTTACTTCTGGCGGTTCCTTTTCCGTGTTTTCCTGCTCCTGTTCTGTGTTTTCCTGTTCCTGTTCCTGTTCCGCTTCGTCCTCTGCCGGTCTGAACTTCTCTTCGATCTCCGCGGTGGCTTCCTGTAAAATCTGTCTGAACTCTTCCGCGTCGAAGCCTACCTTCACGACGCCCAAAACGGTTTCTTTTTTCTCCGGAATTTCCGGAACCTCTTCTTTCTTTCCGGTCATTGTTTCCCTGATAAACCGGTGCGGAACGTCGCAATTTACGGCGTTCATAAGCGTTTCATACTGCGCCGCCTGCTTTACCAGTGCGAAGAACTCCGAAAACTTCACTTCGGTTCTGTCCTCTCTTCCGAATACGTCTGCTAAACTCATTTTGTTAGATCTCCTTTCTTTGGGTGAAATTGTATCTATAAAACAGGCGCGGCGCCTTGCGTCGTCCTCTTTTATAATTAAGGTGTCTTATTACCTGCCGGATCCTGCCGACTTCTTCCGCGGTCAGGCCGTCGCCGGTAATCTCGAAAATAACTTTTCTTTCTCTTTCCGTTTTTCCGTTCTGTCTGGCCGGTATAAAATAAGCGTTCGTTTTATTCATGGCTTCACTGTCCCTTTCATAATTTCCAGAACGCGGGTAAAAGAACAATTCCGGAAGCGCGGATCGTTGTTATATTCCGATCCTGCCGTTATGTAGTCATAATGTGGGATCGCTATGTCTGCGCGAAGTCCGGCGTTCTTCGGATCGTAGGGCGAACCGTTCCGGAACTCTACCCGGTGGCCGTTCGCTTCTATTGTCAAGGTTCTTTTGTTGGCCTTCGCTCCCGGTACGTCGTGCAGCGCTGCCGCGAACGTGCTGAAATCGTCTTCCGAATACTTGCGAAGGCTTCTAAAAATAATAATCTTCGTTGTAAATGCTCCTTTCTTCTGGTTCCCCTGCTGCCTTCGTGGTAATACGAAGGTGAAAGGGGGTGTAATTTTGAAAAAAGATCCTGAACTTTACGAAGTCTTTGACTATTTCAGGAAAGTTTTAATTGACGAACTCGACAACGCCGATATTGAAACCACGGAAGGTCAAACAATCAAAACGGCCGTTGTAACCGCTGCTGAAAAGGTTTTGTTCTCAATTAAAACCGATCGAATAGTCGGGCGCCCCGCGGTTTTCACTGCTGCGGGGTTCTCCTGAATGGTTCTTCCCTTTTTTCAATCTCCTTTTTTATTCTTGCGTCTATCATTTCCGGAAGGTAAAGAACTTCGCGGAAAGTCAGCCCTTTTTCTTCTGCTGCCTGCAGCGCTATGTTTGCCACTTCCTCGACGATCTTTGAAGTTTCTTTAAATGTTCGCAATGGTTCACGCTCCTTTCTACTCTCTGTCGCCTGTTGTTTCTTCAATAGGCGGCGTTACTTTGTGGCCGTGCCAGTCTAACGCGTATTCGTTCGGCTGACACGGTGTAGCGCCTGCCCACCGTGAAAGCTGCTTTCCCATTCTGTCTAAAATGTCCTGTACTTCCGAATATGTTCTTCCGGTGCTAATCTCTTTTAACTTCTGGTAAGCCAGAAGATCTTTTTTGTTTTCTCTTTCTCTTGCAATTTTCAGAAGTGCGTCTGTTTCTTTGTCCACCGGTTCACGCTCCTTTCATTTTTGCTATAATCGGCCATTTTATAAGGGTGATATTTTCGGGCGTGTTCTTGTTAATCGGCTTTCACGCGATCCGACGGCTGTTTTTTTGTCGGGAACTTCCAAACCTTATTTACTTTCGCCTTAAAAGTAAAAAACCTGTTATCCTTCATGGAACTTTTTTAAGCGTTCGTGTTCTCCACCGCTGTTCTGTTTTCACCTTAAAAACTGAACCGAAAACCTGTTGACCTACTCCGAAAATATAACCTTTATAAAATGGCCGATCTGTTGACCCGTATTATCTCAAAACTTCACATTGTGCTTTGATTGCACTGTATCCGTCTTTTGTCTGACCGCGTTTCATTTCCCTGTAAATAGTCGCCACATGAACCCCGGTCGCTTCTGCAATCCGCTGCGGCGTCTGCTTCTTTTTTGCCATATTTTCTATAATTTGGCGTTTTTCAAAAGTTAAACTTGTATACGGCTTTTTGCTCATGCTCTCACCTCTCCTTCTTTATGCGTAAAAAAATAATGCGGAAGGGTTGCTATACCCCGCCGCATTATCGGAACTTTTCTATTTTTTTGTAAAAAAATAAATGCGGCAAAAGGTTTTTCAACCTCTTTTCGCATTTATTTTAAAACCCTACGTTTGCTCCTGTTTTATTTTACAGATTATTGATTTTTCGATCCTTTTTCGCACTTGGCGGCCAATTGATCATTCTCCACGGTAATGACAATGGTATCGCCTTCTTCTACCTGATCTGCCAGGATCATCTTGGCTGCCAGGGTCTCCACGTACTTCTGGATATAACGCTTCAAAGGCCGTGCACCGTAGACCGGATCATAAGCATTGTCCACGATATACTGCATAGCTTCCTCCGACAGACGGATGGTCAGCTGCTTATCCTCCAGACGTCTGTTCAGATCGGCAATGATCAGATGAATGATGCCGCCGATATTGTCCTTGGTCAGAGGCTTGAACAGGATTGTCTCATCCAGACGGTTCAAAAACTCCGGACGGAAATGTGCCCGCAGATCATTCATGACTGCTGCCTCTGCTTCCGGCTTGATGGTGCCGTCTTCGTTGATGCCGTCCAGCAGATAGCTTGCGCCGATGTTGGAGGTCATGATCAGGATGGTATTCTTGAAGTCCACCGTACGTCCCTGAGAATCCGTGATACGGCCGTCATCCAGTACCTGTAACAGTACATTAAATACATCGGGATGTGCCTTCTCGATCTCATCGAACAGTACCACGCTGTAAGGTTTTCTCCGGACAGCTTCGGTCAGCTGACCACCTTCCTCATATCCTACATATCCGGGAGGCGCTCCGATCAGACGAGAGACAGAATACTTCTCCATGTACTCACTCATATCGATACGTACCATATTATTCTCATCGTCGAACAGTGCTGCCGCCAGACTCTTGGCCAGTTCCGTCTTACCGACACCGGTCGGTCCCAGGAACAGGAAGGAGCCGATGGGCTTGCTGGGATCCTTGATCCCGGCTTTGGAACGGATGATGGCTTCGGTGACTTTGGTCACACCCTCGTCCTGACCCACCACACGTTTGTGCAGTTCTTCGTCCAGATGGAGGGTCTTGTTACGCTCACTCTCGGTCAGTTTGGCTACCGGAATGCCGGTCCAGCGGGAAATGATCCTTGCGATCTCTTCCTCCGATACTTTTTCATGCACCAGAGACAGATCGGATTCTCCTACCTTATCCTCTTCCTGTGCCAGCTGTTTCTCCAGTGCGGGCAGTTCGCTGTATTTTAATCTGCCGGCCTTTTCATAGTCTCCTTCCCGCTCTGCGATCTGGATCTCATTATTCATGCGGTCTCTCTCTTCCCGCAGTTTGGAAAGTTTATCCACGGATGCCTTCTCGTTATCCCACTGTGCCTTTTTAGTGTTGAACTGATCCTTTAACTCTGCCAGTTCCTTCTGCAGATCTGCCAGACGTTCCTTACTGATCCGGTCATCCTCTTTTTTCAGAGCGGTCTCCTCGATCTCCAGCTGTGTCACCTTACGCTGCAGTTCATCCAGCTCCGTAGGCATACTGTCCATCTCGGTCTTGATCAGGGCGCAGGCCTCATCCACCAGGTCAATGGCCTTATCCGGCAGAAATCTGTCGGTGATATAACGGTTGGAAAGCACGGCTGCACTTACCAGTGCGTTATCCATGATCTTGACACCGTGATATACTTCGTAACGATCCTTCAGTCCACGCAGAATAGAGATCGTATCCTCCACGGTGGGTTCTTCTACCATAACCGGCTGGAAACGACGTTCCAGAGCGGCATCTTTTTCAATATACTGTCTGTATTCATCCAGTGTGGTGGCACCGATACAGTGCAGTTCACCACGGGCCAGCATGGGCTTCAACATATTGCCCGCATCCAATGCGCCGTCGGTCTTGCCGGCACCGACAATGGTATGCAGTTCATCGATGAACAGAATGATCTGTCCGTCACTGTTCTTCACATCATCCAGTACGGCCTTCAGACGTTCCTCGAATTCACCTCTGTATTTGGCACCGGCTACCAGTGCGCCCATATCCAGTGCGAAGATCTTCTTATCCTTCAATCCCTGAGGGACATCGCCCTTGACGATACGCTGTGCCAGACCCTCCACCACGGCGGTCTTACCGACACCGGGTTCACCGATCAGCACGGGGTTATTCTTTGTCTTACGGGACAGGATACGTACCACATTACGGATCTCGCTGTCACGTCCGATGACGGGATCCAACTTCTGGTTCCTTGCTTTCTCCACCAGATCCTGCCCGTATTTTTCCAATGTATCATAGGTTGCTTCCGGGTTGTCACTGGTGACTCTCTGGTTGCCTCTTACGGTAGACAATGCCTGCAGGAAACGTTCTCTGGTGATGCCGTATTCCTTCCAGATCTCAGCGATCTCCTTGTTGGGATTCTTGATCATGGCAAGGAACAGATGCTCTACGGAGACATATTCGTCACCCATCTGTTTTGCTTCGTCCGATGCGCTGACCAGTACCTTGTTCAGATACTGACCGACATAAGGCTGACCGCCCTGCACCTTTACTCTCTTCTCCAAAGCCTGTTTTGCACGGTTTACAAAATGATCCTTCTGGATCTCCATCTTTTCCACAAGCTTTAAGATCAGACTGTCATCCAGCGTCAGCAGACTGTACAGCAGATGTTCCTGTTCGATCTCCTGATTGCCATATTCCATGGCGAGCTTTTCACAGCCATTGACTGCTTCTATGGATTTCTGTGTAAATTTATCAATATTCATAATCGTTCGCCTCCTCACATAAGGTTATGCAATTTGCAACTATTCAGAGCCATTAAATATTGCCTAAGCTTTGTTGATTGCTTGCATTCATAAAAAGCTTTGGCAATATTTATTTGGCGAGGTAGCCTCAATGAGCAAAAAGGAAACTGTGTAACAGCGTTTTGCGAATGAGGCTCTGAATAGTTGCTTTATTTATTTTCTTACTCGCGAACAGATTCACAGGCTTTCTGTCTCATCTGTTCTATAGTTAATATAACACATAGTCAGAGAAAATCAATTAAGAAATTATAAACTTTATATGGAATCTTTCGAAAATTATTTTCCATTCACGCGGAAGATTAATGCCGTTAGGAGAAAAATCACTCTCCAGATACTCATTTTTCACAATTTAAGTATCTATGCCTGAAATTTTTCTGTATAGACCCATACGCCACATATATTCCTGAAATATTGCATTGAAAAGTACCTGCGGATCACTTTTTTCTCTATAGACCCAAAATAGCGCCGTCCGGTGTCGTGTTTGCAAAAACACGGCATCTTGGCAGCGCCATTTCTCTTTTTCCGTTATTGTAACCTACAGTAACACTTTATTTTTCGGTAACGCCCTTTACTTCATATCCTGCGTCCACCACAGCCTTGGTCAGTACTTCGTCTGCCACATCAGAAGCCAGTTCCACAGTAGCATTCTTCTGCTCCAGGCTCATGGTTACGGTCTTTACGCCCTCTACGGCCTCCAGTGCCTTCTGTACGGTCCCGGTGCAGTGGCTGCACATCATTCCTTCGATACTGATTACTTTTGTCATTGTGTTTGTCCTCTCTTTCTCTTCTTTGCTATTTTGCTCTGCGGGGGCTTCCAGTATGCACTGTTCTCCCTCCACAGCTGCCTGCGTTGTCTCCTGTTCCGTCCGGGCTGCTTCCGGCGTTCCTGTTTTCAGCGGAGTAAATCCGCTCTTAAAGCCTCTCAGCCGCAGGGCATTTCCCACGACAAAGATACTGCTTAAACTCATGGCTGCCGCGCCGAACATGGGATTCAGACGGATTCCAAAAGACGGGTACAGCACACCGGCTGCCAGAGGGATGCCGATGCAGTTGTAGAAGAAAGCCCAGAACAGATTCTCCTTGATGTTGCGGATCACGGAACGGCTCAGTTTCATGGCCGTCACGGCATCCCGCAGATCATTTTTCATCAGAATAATATCTGCGCTCTCCATGGCTACATCCGTGCCTGCACCAATAGCCATGCCTACATCTGCGGCTGCCAGTGCGGGGGCATCGTTGATGCCGTCACCGATCATGGCTACCTTATGGCCCTGACGTTTCAGCTCGCTGACCTTTTTCTCCTTATCCTGCGGCAGTACTTCTGCCACGACCTCAGAGATACCCAGCTTCTGTCGTACAGCTTCTGCAGTACGGTGGTTGTCTCCGGTCAGCATGATGACTTTGACACCCATTTTCTCCCAGACACGAATAGCTTCATAAGAAGTGGCCTTAACAGTATCCGCCACGCCGATGACTCCTAAGAATCTTCCTTCCTGTGCCACAAGGAGCGGTGTCATGCCTTCGTCCGCCATCCGGTTCAGACCTTCTGTGGCTTCCTCCGGCAGAGTGATATGATTCTCCTGCAGAAAGGCAAGGTTACCTACATAGAATTTTGTACCGGCAGGAATTATCACGCTACTGGCACCCGATACTGTATTTCTCGCCATCTGGTTCTGTTCCGTTGTCTTGCCGGAGCCATCTGTGGTGTCGTTCTGTTTTCCGGCATAAAATACCGCCGTAGGGCCGTCATTTTTTACTGATTCTACCGCACGGAATTCTGCTGCCAGTGTACCTTCCACGCCACGGCCGAAGGTTGCCTTGAAATCCACGATCTCGGGAATTGCCAGACCGAACTGCTCTGCCCATTCCACTACAGCTTCCGCCAGCGGATGCTCACTTTTTTTCTCAAGAGCTGCTGCGATCTGCATCATGGCATCCATCGGGAAGTCGCTCTGATAACCGCCTGCTTCTTCTACCTTTAACTTACCGCTGGTGATGGTTCCGGTCTTGTCCAGTACCACAGTGTCAATCTCTTTGGCCTGCTGCAGGGCCTCACCCGTCTTGATCAGGATACCATTGCTGGCACCTACGCCGGTTCCCACCATGATAGCCACGGGTGTTGCCAGTCCCAACGCACAGGGGCAGGAAATTACCAATACGGCAATGGCTGTGGAAATGGCAAACTCCGCGGTAGCACCGCTTATCAGCCACACGATCAGAGTGATCAGGGAAATGGTCATGACCGTCGGCACGAATACACCGGCCACCTTATCTGCCAGCTGTGCAATGGGAGCCTTGCTGGCACTGGCCTCTTCCACCAGACGGATGATCTGTGCCAGTGTTGTGTCATCGCCAACACGATCCGCACGACATTTTAAGAAGCCCGCCTTGTTCACGGTAGCGGAGACCACATGGTCACCTGCCTGTTTCTCCACCGGAACACTTTCACCAGTGATGGCCGCTTCATCCACACTGGAGTTGCCTTCTAACACGATACCGTCCACCGGTACCAGACTTCCGGGCTTTACCAGAAAAATATCGCCTTTCTGCAGGCTCTCCGTGGGCACTTCCTTTTCCTGTCCGTCCCCGGTCACAAGAATTGCCACCTTGGGAGCCAGATTCATCAGCTTGGTGATGGCTTCACTGGTCTTTCCCTTGGAACGGCTCTCCAGATATTTTCCAACGGTGATCAGAGTCAGGATCGTACCGGAGGATTCAAAATACAGATCGTGGGCATAATGCTCTACCACTGCCATGTCACCGTAGCCTAAGCCATAGCTGATCCGGTACATGGCGAAAATGCCGTACACCAGTGCCGCGCCGGATCCCAGAGCGATCAGGCTGTCCATGTTCGGACTGCGGTGCGCCAATGTTTTGAATCCTACAGAGAAAAACTTCCGGTTCACATACAGAATCGGCAATAACAGTAAAAACTGCGTCAATGCAAAATTCATGGCATTAGCATTGCCGTGCATCGTGTTTACAATAAATGCCGGAACCGGAATTCCGAACCATTCTTTCAGCATATGGTGCATAGACACATACATTAACGGGATCAGGAATCCAATGGAGATTCCCAGACGCCATTTCATGGCTCTTGCGTCTGCATCCAGCTTCTGCTGCAGCTCCTGTTTGCCATCGGCTGTGGACTTTCCTGTACTTCCCGCATTCCCGGAAGTGCTCTGTCCGCCTGCACCTGCCACACTGCCTTCGGTCATTACCGAAGCACCGTAGCCTGCTTTCACCACAGCATCGATAATTTCCGCCGAAGTGATCTTCGTCTCGTCATAGGTCACATCCATAGTCTCCGTCAGCAGATTTACGGATGCTTTTTCCACATTTTCCAGCTTGTTTACTGCCTTTTCCACATGGGAAGAACATGCGGAACAGGACATTCCCGTAACATGATATCTTTCCTTCATAATACCCTTGCCTTTCCATGACCTGCAAAGTCTCCGGTGCTTTCAATGCACCGCAGCAGCACAAATTTACAGGTTTATCTGCGACCATTCCGCCGCTTATTTCAATTTCTTCACAAGTTCCACTGCCTCATCTACTACAGCAGTATTCCCCTTCTGGATCTCTTCCACCACACAGGTCTCCATATGTTCCTTCAGGATTGCATAGCCAAAGGCCTGCAGGGCACTCTCGACCGCAGCCACCTGCGTTAGGATATCTCCGCAATAGCGGTTCTCTTCCAGCATCCGGCTGATACCGTTTAACTGTCCGCTCATACGGCTTAAACGGTTCTGTAATTGTTTTCTTTCTTTTTCGGAGCGGGGCGTTGCCTTCTGGTGACAATGACAACATTCCATACCCTTCTCTTCTAATTTCTCTTCTAATTTCTCTTCTAATTTCTCTTCTAATTTCTCTTCTATTTGTTCTGCCATACTTTCTCCCATTCTGAAGCCGTTTCCTGCTATTTTTTCTAAATGCCCACATATTCTTTATTGTCCTCCGATCACATAACAGCGTTCAATATATGCAGAAGGACTAATTGTTGCAGCTATGCAAAATACCCCGTAGGGGTATATCTTGTCTTTCCTACAGGATATACCCCCACAGGGTATTTGTCAAGAGGTACTTTCTAATTCCCGCCAGTTCACCTCTGACCAAAACAGATCCTTACGATCTGCATCTTCATGATTCTGTCGCCGGTTCTGGCGAGGAAGCGGAATAATCCGCTGACGGAAGGGTCTCGAAGATCATTATAGCCCAGCATATAGCCACGGCTTGTGACCTGTAATCTGCTGTCCCACGGGGAAATCTCACTTTTCGCATCCGAAACCGCGAAATACGCGCCCACATCCTGAATTTTAGCGCTCCTTAGCCATGTCTTTGCTATCATCTTAACCGCTGTTCGGTTCGCCGCGTCAAATACCAGCACACCACCGGGAAAACTGTCAGCCATTGCCTGTACCAGCGTCCTGACTTGCTCCGTCAGAAAATAATAGAATACTCCGGAGGCAAAAAATATTGCCCCTTCGGATGCGTCGATTTTGGTAAACCATTCCGTATCATTCAAATTGCAGGGAATATTTTCCTCACGGTCTCCGGCGGGCAGTAATTGATTGCGTACGGCGATAACATCCGGAAAATCCAGATTGTAAATTTTACAGCTGCCATTGTCACAGGCTCTGCCGGTACCGTCAAGTCCACAGCCCAAATTGACCACCGCCGCATCAGGATGATCTGCCAGGTAATTTTGTACCTCCCATGCAAGGTCATTCTGCCGCATGGCAACCTCCAGCGAACCGAAACGCTGCATCAAGCTGTGAGATTTTTTCTCCACCTGTGAAAAGTCATAGTCGATCTGGTCGATCAGGTGTACCGCCATCTCGTCCCGATATAGGTTCGGATACAACTCCGAGCATAGCTTTCGGGAATAAAGGGGGATGATCAGTGTCTCCTGTACGGTGTTCTTCTCAATCTTGTATTTCATTGGTATCTCTCACTTTCGCACATTATGATCATTTCTTTTGACGTTAGTTTTCCCTAACCGTCGCATGTAGCTATATGGTTAGCTTGCGCTAACTTATGTGTCTTAGAAAAGCCGCATTACTGCGGCCTTTCGGCTGACTGTTTTTGATTTTCGTTCCTATTATACTGAACTTATTTCTGTTTTGCAAGGTAGATTTCCACCAATAGATATTTCTTGTCTTCTTCCCAGTTATAGTAGAACTGAATCAGTCCGATGCGGCTCCTGGTGCCGGTCTTCTCATTCAACGCAGAAAACATGCCGCTAGAGCAGCGCACGGGAGACAAATAAGGCTGTCGGCGATCACCGGCACCGACAAGAAAAATCCCACTGCCTTGAACGCAGTGGGATTCCCGGTTTTGCTTTTCCATAATAGAAAACAGCTAATGAAAGCATGGTCTCTCCTTATACAGACTGGAAACCGCCTTCCAGATCCTCAATGATATCATCAATATTCTCCGTACCGATGGACAGACGAATGGTATTGCTGTAAATACCCTGTTCGTTCAGTTCTTCCTCAGACAACTGTGCATGCGTGGTGGAAGCCGGATGGATGACCAGAGACTTCACATCTGCCACGTTTGCCAGCAGTGAGAACAGCTCCAGATTGTCGCAGAACTTTTTCGCTGTCTCCTTGCCGCCCTTGATCTCGAAGGTGAAGATGGAACCGCCTCCGTTCGGGAAATATTTTTTATACAACTCCTGCTGCTCCGGATCGGTGGATACGGAAGGATGATGCACACGCTCTACCTGAGGATGATTGTTCAGATACTGTACCACCTTCAGTGCATTCTCTACATGACGTTCTACACGCAGAGACAACGTCTCCAATCCCTGTAAAAAAATAAATGCATGCACGGGAGAAATGCATCCGCCCATATCACGCAGAAGCATTGCACGGATTGCTGTCACGAAAGCTGCACCCGGTACTGCCTTGGTGAAGGTAACGCCATGATAGCTGGGGTTCGGAGTGCACAGGTGAGGGAACTTGCCGCTGCCCTCCCAGTCAAACCTGCCGTTCTCTACGATCACGCCGCCTAAGCTGGTGCCGTGTCCGCCGATGAACTTCGTAGCAGAATGTACCACGATATCTGCACCGTACTCAAAAGGACGTACCAGATAAGGGGTTGCAAAAGTATTGTCTACTACCAGAGGCACCTTGTGCGCATGGGCGATCTGTGCCAGACGCTCGATGTCTACCACATCAGAGTTGGGGTTGCCCAGAGTCTCGATGTAGAGAGCCTTGGTGTTCTCCTGAAAGCTTGCTTCGATCTTATCATAATCGGAAGGAGCCACGAAAGTGGTGGTCACACCGTAGTCCACCAGAGTATGCGCCAGCAGATTGTAGGTGCCGCCGTAAATATTATTTGCAGAAATGATATGATCTCCCTGTTTTGCCAGGTTCTGGATCGTGTAGCAGATAGCTGCTGCGCCACTGGCTACCGCCAGAGCTGCGGTACCACCTTCCAGTGCTGCAATACGCTGCTCGAAGACGCCCTGTGTCGGGTTGCCCAGACGACCGTAGATCTCACCCGGATCTTCCAGTCCGAAACGGGCTGCTGCGTGATCGCAGTTGCGGAATACATAAGAAGATGTCTGATAAATGGGAACGGCTCTGGCACCGGTCACAGGATCGGGCTGCTCCTGTCCCACATGTAACTGTAATGTCTCGAATTTAAGATTACGCTCTGCATAGGGCTTTTTGCTCATGTTCTGCCTCATTTCCGCACTTTGATGTGCTATGTATTATTGCGTAACGATCCTGGCGGAACCGTTACAATTTCTATAAAAACATGCTAAAACACATTGCAAAATCTGTCAATGTAAAACTTTAGCGCAGCAGATATTTTTGTCCACTGCGCCTCTATTCCTCTCCAGATTGCATTATATTACTTTACTTCACCAGCCGGTCCTTATACTTCAGCCATTTTCCCGTACGTACCCTGTTAGTGAACAAAAATGCCCGTACGACCCAGTCCATGGTCATAGCGATCCAGACGCCGATGACGCCAAGTCCCAGACCCTGTCCCAGGATATATGCCATGCCCACACGGCAGAGCCACATGGAAGCGATCGCCACGATCATGGTAAATCTCACATCTCCCGCAGCGCGAAGTGCATTGGACTGTGCAAAGGACAACGGATGCACCAGCATACAACATACACAGCTGTAACATAACAGAAAAACAGTTATTTTCATTGTCTCCGGACTCAAATGATAGATTCCGCAGATCGGCCTTGCAAAAATAATCATGGGAATTCCCAACAGGATCATACAGGCATATGCTACTTTCATCATTTTTTTCAGATAATATAATGCCTGCTCTGTTTCTCCTGCGCCGATGCACTGTCCGATCACAGTGATCATTGCCACACCGATGGCATTGGCAGGGATCTGCTGAAAGCTGGCAATGCTGCCCGTTACGGCATTCGCCGTCGTAGCAGCCATTCCAAAACCGGCGATCAGACTGGTGGTCAGAAGCTTACCGATCTGGAAGATACTGTTTTCCAGTCCGTTGGGAACACCGATATACAGAATCTTTCCCAAGATTTTCGTATCGATCCTCCAGTGATTGCTCACTATGATCTTGTCACTTTTTCCAAGCAGCACTATGATCATCACAGCCGACAATATTCTGGAAAACAGCGTGGACAACGCAGCACCGGCAGCACCGATCCTTACACCATAGATCAGGATCGCATTTCCGGCAATATTTACCAGATTTGCCACCAATGACACTTTCATGGACACCTTGGAATCTCCCACCGCACGGAACAGAGCCGCACCACCGTTATAAATTCCCAGAAAAGGAAAGGACACCGCCACAATATAAAAATAAATTCTTGCGGCATTCATGACATCCGCCTCCACATTTCCGTAAAGCAGTGCCAGCAATCCCCGGTTCCAGATCAGTGCTATCATCATAAACAAAAGTGCCACACCTCCAACCGCTAAAAAAAGCTGATTGGAGGCCCGGCCTACCATTTCCTTATCTCCGTGTCCCATATATTGCGCCGCCACTACGGCACCGCCGCTGGCCATGGCCGTGAACAGACCGATCAGCAATACGCAGATACTATCCACCAGAGAGATTCCGGATACCACAGCTTCTCCACAGCTGGCCGCCATCACCGTGTCCGCCATTCCCATTGCGATTGCCAAAAACTGCTCTATGATCAGCGGCCACAATAATTTTTTCAGTGCATCCTGTGAAAATAACATTTTTTTCTCTTCCGTCATACCTTACATCGTTCCTTTATCATCACATTAACAACTGCCAAAATATCACATTGTCATTGCATTGTAAATAGAAATGTAATTTTATGATTCAGTAACTATTCAGCACCCCATTCGCAAAACCGCCTCTACGAGGCTTTCTTGGAGAACCGGCCGGCCTGTTCTCTGCTCATTGTGGTTACTTCGCCCTATAAATAGTTACAGCTCCTGATATACGAAATAGTCCGCAGCGACCAGGCCGCCTTCCATACCCTGCTCATTGATGGCAAACAGTCCATCCTTGACACCGACCCAGCGTCCCGGAGTTGCTTCCACCATCTGTCCCACAGGCTGTAGGTTCTCTTCCGCAGTTCCCACATAAAAAGTACGGTAGTTCTCCTTCTCCACCTTCATCTGGATGTAAATAACATCACTGTTCCAATCCCCCAGACCGGTGCGTACTTCATCATCCTTCGTCCAGTTGCCGGTGCGCTGCTGTAAGCTCATCTTTCCGTTTATTTTCTGCACCGCAAGTGCTGTATAGCAACCACCCAGAGATACCAGGCCTGCCACATCCCCGTCTTTCATCTCTTCCAGATGCAGACAGGTGGTAATGGAGAATTCCGGTGCCGGCCATTTCTGCAATAACAGGTTGCTGATATCGCACAGCTGCGTCTTCGGGTCTGCGGCCTGGGCATGAAGAATGAGCTGGCCGTTTTCCAGATCATACCATTCCTTTTTATAATTGGCATTCCACTGCCACTGTAATCCCAAGTTTTCCCCTTCGAAGAAATCACTGTCCTCCGGTGCATCGATTGGGTACGTCGCTCCTACTTCCGGCTTTTTATAGCGCAGTACCGGCTCACCGCATCCGTCCACTTCGTTCACGCCGATCACCGGCCAGTCGTTTTCCCAGTGCATGGGCTGTAAATGTACGATACGTCCCGCATTGCCCACATCCTGGAAATGCAGGAACCAGTCCTGTCCGTCCGGCGTATCCACCCAGGCACCCTGGTGAGGTCCGTTGACAGAAGAATTCCCCTGATGCAGGACGATTTTCTCTTCCCAGGGACCGTAAATATTTTTCGAACGCAGTACGGTCTGCCAGCCGGGCTTCACGCCCCCTGCCGGAGCGAAGATATAGTAATAGCCGTTTCTCTTGTACAGCTTCGGTCCCTCGATGGTGGGCTGGGTCGCATGGCCATCATAGATGAACTGACCGTCATCCAGCACTCCGGAGCAGTCCGGTTCGATGGGAGACATATACAGCATGCTCTTGAAACCGATACGGCTTCTGGCGAAAGCTGTCACCATGTATGCTTTGCCGTCCTCATCCCAGAAAGGACAGGGATCGATCCAACCCACGACCTTACGCACATAAGCCGGCTCGCTCCACTTGCCGAAAGGATCCGTGGTCTTGCACATCATGATGCCCTCGTCCGGCATGGGGATAAATACGTAATAAGTTCCCTCATGATAACGGATGGCCGGTGCCCAGATACCACAGCCGTGTACCGGCTTGTCATAATAGTCAAAGGGAAGCTTGTCAATGATGTAATTGATGACCTTCCAGTTCACCAGATCCTTCGAATGCAGCAGCGGCACTGCAGGGGTGTTACAGAAGCTGGAAGCGATCATAAAATAATCCTCTCCCACACGAATGGCATCCGGGTCCGAATAATCGGTATACAGGATCGGGTTGGTATAGGTGCCGTCGCCCTGATCAGCGATCCACATTTTATGTATCTTGGTCTTGTCCATAATTTCTCCATTCCGCAGCCTTTGCCGCCTTTTATTTACAAATGCAGGTGTTCAACACTCATTTGATAATAGTTACCTGTTTCTGAACAATTTCAGTATAACAGATGTTCCCTTGTATCGCGTGCCATTTTCCCATTAGTTTGTGTCAAATCTTGCATTTAGCAACTATAAATGTCATAATAGTGACAAAAGTTGCAGGAGGGAATCCCATTGAGTTTCTTTTACCAGAACCGTCAGGAACAGCTTTATTTATATTTATCCAAAAACAACCCCTATGCCGTCCATCTTCACAGACAGTTGGAGTTGATCTATGTATTGAGCGGTTCCACCACCGTCACCGTGGAACAGCAAGATTTTTTACTTACCCCCGGTCAGGGTGTTCTGGTTTTTCCGAACCAGATGCATGGCCTGAAGCATGTGGAACCCGGTCAGAATCTGCTCTGTATCTTCGAGCCGGATTTCTGCCACTCTTTCCGCCAGTTTTTCCAGAACAAAAAGCCTGCCCGCAATGACTTTACCGTCTCCTCCCTGTCAGAGCACAGCCGTATTGCCCTGCAGGGACTTAAAACACTGGCCGCTGCCATGGAAAAGGATCGTCCCACACCTTCCGATGTACAAGTCTATGCGGAAGGGTATCTCACACTCCTGCTGGCAGACCTGCTGCCATCGTTGCCTCTGCAAGTGCGTAAAAACACAGATGACCTGGAATTGGAGCAAAGACTGCTTCTCTATCTGGATGCCCACTATACCGAAGAATTGTCCCTGGAAAGTCTCTCGAAAGAATTCGGTGTCAGCCGCTTTGTCCTGTCCCGGATCTTCACTGAGAAACTCCACACCACTTTTCCTGATTACGTGAACTCCCGAAGGCTGGACTATGCCAGAGATCTTCTATTGTCCACGGAGCTCTCCGTGACGCAGATTGCGCTGGATGTGGGATTCGGAAGCTCCCGCACCTTTTTCCGGGCCTTTCATTCCGCTTATCACACCACTCCCGGAGCTTACCGCAGGCAGAAAGAGTCTTCCTGATTCCTTCCCTTACGCTGTATCCACAGAAGTTCCTCTCCCGCCCGGATATAATCTTTCCAGGTACCGACGATCTGTCCCCGCTCCGGGATCTGGCACATTTCCACCGTCACCGCCGTATCCACGCCTTCCCTTGCCAGGCCCTCCTGATCAAATTCCATCAGCAGTTTTCCTTTGCGCACGATCTCGTTTTGCAGGACATTGCAATGATAATAGGCGCTGTGCAGTTCTTCCCTGTCTCTGCAGATATTCAACAGCAGTTCCAGTCCGCTGTCCGTGCGGAATCGGATCCGGTTTCCCATGGGATAAAGTTTCAATACCTTTCCTGCCGTGGGCGCATAGACCTTTCCATCCTCTGGCACGATGCTGATACAGCCAGTTCCGGCATCAGCGGTCTCTTCAGCGGTCTCTTCCATGCGCTTACGGATCTCTCCGTTCACCGGGCTGCCTATAGTGACACCTTCCCTCACCAGTTGCCTGGCTGCTGTATTTTTTCTCTCTTCCCTGTCTTCCCCTGTCTCTTCTGTTTCTTCCATTTTCCACCGGATACTCCTGCCAGACCAGAAGCCGACCAACAGTCCCAGCACTCCCGTCGCCACGATGTCATACATCTGCATGTTTCTACCTTCCTTTTTCCATGATAAGGTTCCCGCTCCTTATTCTGTCTCATTTTCGGGAAAACATGCCATTTTTTCATTCATAACTTCCAAAAGAAGTGCCGCCACGATTCCTGCCGCCATGCAGAACAGATTCCGGGATGCGGTCTCCGGAGATGTGGCAAAACTGTTCCATGGAACCGTCATCACTGTAGCTGCACTGATGATCCCGAAGATCCCGTGGGACATCCCCGCATACTGTTTTTCAAGCAGGCGGTTTACCAGCCTGGCCAGGCACACAAAAGTCACCACGCAGCCGGTCATTCCGGGAATCAACACCTCTGGCCGAAGATGACCGATCCCCTCTACGAACGGTGTATACAGCCCTAAGGGCATCAGTAGTGTAGAAAAACTCATCCCCGGAGCGATCACCGACAGAGCAAGGGCAAATCCACAGAACAGATACGCTCCGAGTCCCGGCTCCACTGCAGTCTTGGAAGTCTGCAACGAAAACAGCAAAAAAATCATTGCCGCAAACGTCACTCCGGAGACGATCCTGTTTCCTCCGGTCCTGCCCTGCTCTCCCGCTTCCCGCCACAGGGACGGCAGCATTCCGCCGATCAGCCCCACAAATACACAGACGGAAGGCTCCGGATAAGTCTCTAATACGTAAGATAACAGATTCGCCACCCCCAGAAATCCTGCTGCCGATCCAATCATATAAGGGAATAATTCCGGCAGATGGGTCCGCCACTTATGTACCGGATCCGACAGCAGCTCCATGATCGGTCGATAGACTCCGAACACTACACTTAAAACGCCGCCGGATATCCCCGGGAGTACCGCTCCCAGACCGATCAGCGCCCCTTGTAATACTTTTCCCAAAAATCTAAGATCCATCGTTATTCTCCGCATCCTGTTGCTCTTAAAATCATATGCTTTTTCCATAAGAAAATAGGTCTAAAAATCAAAGATAATTATTGACATTTCGATCAGGGCAATGGTATACTCTAACCGTATTCTAAATGAAAGTCATTGATCTCACATATTTTTGTAAGACATTGCTACTTTTTCACGGATGCTTTACAAAAATATGTGATTTTTTTGTCCTACGTTTTAGAATCATCAAAAGGATCAGGCAAAGCCTGAATTATTAAAGGAGGTACCAATAATGAATAACGGTACAGTTAAGTGGTTCAATGCTCAGAAGGGTTATGGTTTCATCACCAACGATGCTAACGGCGAGGAAGTATTCGTACACTTTTCCGCAATCAATGCTGATGGTTTCAAGTCTCTGGAAGAGGGCCAGAAGGTAACTTTCGATACCGAGTGCGATCCTCAGAACAGCAGCAAGATCCGTGCTACCAACGTTACTGTTGTAGCTTAATAGCAAGACAGACCAAAAGGATCAGTCCCACGGGACTGATCCTTTTTTGTGTATACGATGAGCCAAGTACAGATTTGTGCTTGCACAAGAATCTGTATTTGGCGAATGTAAATCATCGAGCTTTTAAGCGAGATGGTGTACAAAGTATACAAATCGAGTAGGAGCCAGCCTACTCGATTAGCTATTCAAAATTCATCCACCGCTCTGCAGAAATCTCCGGCTTCGTCACAAGGCATTCCGGATCCGGTGCCAGCACATGCCGTACCACCCGGAACACTTTCTGCGCATCACACAGCAGACACTTCGCATCTCCGAACATCACCACTTCCACTGCTCCACAATCCAGAAACGCCTGGTTCAATTTCACAAAATCTTCCGAGATATGGGGCTGGTCGGGATTATAGTGTTTTCTCATATATACTTTCTTTTCTCTTCCGTCCGGCAGGATCGTTGTCAATAACATGGGCTCCGCCGCCAGACGATTCGGAACATTCAGCACCTCTTCCACACTGTGGATGTAAGTATTGCGTTCATGTCCAACGCCAACCAGCAGAATCTTACCACCGCAGTCTTTCAGCCGGTCGTAGGCTCCTCCCGGGGTACATGGAGTGTTACGTTCTTCCTCTCCTGCCAGATATTCGGCAGCATTTTTTCCGTACCCCGCTAAAGAATGGGTGGGATGCAGGGAGCGCACCACACCCTCTCTCTGCCGGAACAGATTGGTCAGCAGTCCCACGCAGGATGGGGTATTACGATAGTCATACACCGGGTGCTGTGCATTCACATTGGCCCAGGTATGGGTCGGCAATAGCAGAAGGCCTTCCGTAAAATATTCCATCCAGGCATCCAGCACGATATCCGCACCGCCCTCCACTTCTCCGATGGCCTTCATGGAAGAATGGATCAGGATCGTCTCTTTTCCCGTAAGTCCCACATTCCGTAACTGCTGTTTCAATTCTTCTTTGGTATACATATTTTTTCCTCGCATATCGCATATAGTAAAAGGCCGGTTTCCTGGGGAGCATGGAACCGACCTTTTTATGCTGTTTTCTCTACTTTCCCGCTTCCGGTACAAAACTGTCGAAGATGAAAATATCGAAATGTTTTCTCGCTTCGTCCAGTTCCTTCTGGCTCTTGATGGTCCATGCGGCTGCAGTATTATGGTACAAACCTCTGCAAAGCTTCCGAGACAGGATTTCAGGATAATGATGATTGTATGCCACAAAATCCGGCTTGGTCACGAAGTTCAGCAGCAGATTCTGCAATACAAAATATAATATCCCGACATACTCTCCTTCTTTCAGAAAAGCATCGGACAACTGGCCTCGCACCAGATCCGGATGTTTCTTCCGATACCACCACACACCCAGAGGGTTGAAGGACTCCATGCAGTACATTCCCTTGTAGGCCCGCAGCATTTTATCTGCAAGGGGACACAAAGACAGGTCGGTGCGCTCGATCTTGAACTCCACGATCAAAGGCACTTTTCCGTCTACCATCTTCAATACATCCTCAAACTTCGGAATCTTCTCCACAGAATCGCACAGGTGAAACTGCTGCAATTCCTCGTAGGTATAATCACTGATCTTGCCTTCGCCGCCACAGACTCTTTTTAATGTAAAATCATGGAACACCACGGGGATCTTGTCCTTCGTCAGCTGAATGTCCAGTTCAATACCGAAGCCCGCATCCGCAGCCTTACGGAATGCCGCCATGGAGTTCTCCGGTGCTTCCGTTGCATTATCGTGCAGGCCTCTGTGGGCGTAGAGCCATTCTTTAAAAGGGGCTGTGTCCGGTTTGTGCAGCATCCTCGGCATGATCATGAGAAAATACAGAACTGCGAGAACTACCAAAACAATCAATAAGATTCCTAATACTTTCATTCCTATAACCTTCTATCTTCCTGTAACTTTTTACAGCGAATCCATACCGTTTCTATCACAGTATAGATTCGCTGCCTTTTACTTTAATCCACTACTCTTTTATTTTCAAGTAGGTATTTCTTAAGATTCTCCAAAGAGCTTACAACACATTTGTCAAATTGTATCGTCCTGCCAAGTATATACCGAAGTTATCCGCATCAGTCATCTACGTCAAAGTTTTCCAGAATACTCTCTTTTTTCTGGGGCTTCACATCGCCGTGACGTACCTGGGTCATAGTAAGGAATGCCATCAGGGAGAAGAAAAGGGCATAGGGAAACAGGGTGTTATAGGACACATTTTCCAATAGGAATCCAGATAGTACCGGAGTCAGGATCTGCGCTGCCATGGAGAACGTATAATAGGTTCCGGTGAATTTCCCCACATCGCTGCCACTGCTCATGGCCACGATCATCGGATAGGAATTCACATTGATGGCTGCCCATGCCACACCGATCAGGGCAAATGCCACATTGACGATGGGGTGATATTCTCTGGCAAAAATTGCGCCACCATAGCAGGCTGCCATCAGCAGAACACCGCCCATGATAGTCTTCTTACGACCGATCTTCGCAGAGATGTTTCCAATGGGAATATAGCTCAGAATAGCAGCTACCGTCGCTACCATCAGACAGTTGGCGAAGCTTCCGCCCTCCATCTTCCATACTACCTTCGTATAGCGGGAAAAAGCTGTGGTCACGGCATTATACGCGGTGAACCATAAGAAGATAGATGCAAGCATGAAGTACATACTGCGCTTCACTTCCTTGGGCATACCCTTGGTGCCTTCCGTCTTTCCTGTCTGTTTTTTCCCGTCGAAAGATTTTATCTCTCCGGTATCTCCCACTGCCTCGATCTCACCAGCAGCTTCCACTCCCTCGGCCATTGCTTTTTCTTCTATTGTTCCTGCATTTGCCGCCTCTGCCTTCTCGACTTCTTCCCGCAGCTTATTTTCCCGGATGGTGATCACAAGAATTCCCACAGCAATCGCCATGACTGCTGCAATACTTGCAAATAAAGGCAGATAATCCGGTGTTTCACCTTTGCCCACCAGAACTTTGATCATGATCAGAGCATAGACGCCGCCCACAGCTCCCATGAGGTTGATCACCGCATTGGCACGGCTGCGCAGATGGTTCGGTGTCACATCCGGCATCAATGCCACCGCCGGGGAACGATACAGTCCCATGGACACCAGGGTGAAAAACAGCACCGCCAGGAAGATCACCTGGTTACTGAAGGACTCTCCTGTGTTCCATCTTGCTTTTTCCGCATTGTCGATCATCGGCAGTAACATCATGAAGATCACTGCCAGGATCGTACCTGCCACGATAAAGGGCATTCTTCTGCCAAGCTTCGTATGTACCTTATCAGACAGCGCACCAAACACCGGCAGCAGAAAGATCGCCAGCACATTGTCCAATGCCATGACCGCTCCCGTCATGGTCTCGCCCAGATGATAGGTATTCTGCAGGATCAGTGGGATAATGTTGTCATACATCTGCCAGAAAGAACAGATGCTAAGAAAAGCCAGTCCGATCAGAAACGTTCTTTTGTAATTTAATTTTGTCTCCATAAGAAAACCTCCCAAGTTGATAGTTCTATTCTATCAAAGGAGAATGCTTCTCGCAATCTTCGGGGGTAAAATTGAGGTAAATTTTCTTTCCGGAACTGCTTTTGCATTGGGCGCCTGTTTCGAAGCATCAGCCACCACGAAGTGACGTAAGTCGTTCCAGCGTGGCACACTGGCTGGTCCACCGCCCGAGAAAACGCTGAAATATCACACTTTCTCCTTGAAATATGTGGACTTTTATGTATAATGGAAGAAGTGACTTTGTAACGCATATAAATAAGAAGAGGTTTTTAGAATGATCAGTGCAAACAACGTAACTTACCGTGTGGGTAAGAAAGCATTATTCGAAGATGTCAACATCAAGTTTACCGAGGGCAACTGCTACGGACTCATCGGAGCCAACGGTGCCGGTAAATCCACCTTTTTAAAGATTCTGTCCGGTCAGCTGGACACTACCAAAGGTGATATCGTCATCACCCCCGGTCAGCGTCTCTCCGTGTTGGAACAGGATCATTTCAAATACGATGACAACGTGGTTATGGATACCGTTATCATGGGTAACGAACGTCTCTTCCAGATCATGAAGGAAAAGGATGCCATCTATGCCAAGGAAGATTTCAGTGACGAGGACGGTATCCGTGCCAGCGAACTGGAAGCTGAATTCGCCGAGATGGACGGTTGGGAAGCAGAGTCCAATGCCGCCATGCTGTTAAACGGTCTGGGCATCGGCACCGAGTTCCACTACTCTCTCATGAAGGATTTAGACGGCAGCCTGAAGGTGAAGGTCCTGTTAGCCAAAGCACTGTTCGGTAACCCCGACATTCTGCTGCTGGATGAGCCGACCAACCATCTGGATCTGGATGCGATCGCATGGTTGGAAGACTTCCTGATTGATTTCGAGAATACCGTTATCGTAGTATCCCATGACCGTTACTTCCTGAACAAGGTATGTACCCAGATCGCCGACATCGACTACGGCAAGATCCAGCTGTATGCCGGTAACTACGACTTCTGGTACGAGTCCAGCCAGCTGCTGATCAAGCAGATGAAGGAAGCCAACAAGAAAAAGGAAGAAAAGATCAAGGAACTGCAGGAGTTTATCTCCCGTTTCTCCGCAAATGCTTCCAAGTCCAAGCAGGCTACTTCCAGAAAACGTGCACTGGAAAAAATTGAGCTGGATGATATTAAGCCTTCCAGCAGAAAATATCCTTATATTGACTTCCGTCCCGAGCGTGAGATCGGTAACGAGGTACTGGCTGTGGAGCATCTGTCCAAGACCATCAACGGTGAAAAGGTGCTGGATGACATTTCCTTCACTCTGGGCCGTGAAGACAAGGTGGCTTTCGTAGGTAGCTGCGAGCTGGCGAAGACTACACTGTTCCAGATCCTGGCCGGGGAAATGGAGCCGGACGAGGGAACCTACAAGTGGGGTGTTACCACTTCCCAGTCCTACTTCCCGAAGGACAATACCGCAGAGTTCGACAATGATATGACCATCGCCGACTGGCTGACCGGTTACTCTCCCGTGAAGGATGCCACTTATGTACGTGGTTTCCTGGGACGTATGCTGTTCGCCGGTGAAGACGGTGTGAAGAAGGTTCGTATTCTCTCCGGTGGTGAGAAGGTGCGCTGCCTGCTGTCCAAGATGATGATCAGCGGTGCCAACTGCCTGATCCTGGATGAGCCCACGAACCATCTGGACATGGAGTCCATCACCGCACTGAACAACGGTCTGATCAAGTTCCCCGGTGTGGCACTGTTCTCCTGCCATGACCACCAGTTCGTACAGACCACCGCCAACCGTATCATCGAGATCCTGCCAAACGGCAGCCTGGTAGACAAGATCACTACCTACGATGAGTATCTGGCAAGCGATGAAATGGCAAGAAAGCGTACTGTATTCACTGCACAGACCGAGGACGACGAGAACTAAGACAAATAAAATGGATGCCGGTAATGCCGACATCCATTTTTTGAAAGGAGCTTTACTATTATGGTAGATTTACATGTACACTCCACCTGCTCCGATGGCACTTTCACCCCGGAGGAATTAGTCGATTACGCGATGGAAAAGGGACTGCGTGCCTTCGCCCTCACAGATCATGATACCGTAAACGGATTGGACCGGGCGATCCGGTATGCGGAAGGATCCCCGGCTGACGCTCCTGCGCCTCAGGTGCCGGAAGTCATCCCCGGTATAGAACTTTCCACAGAATACCAGGGAAAAGATATCCACATGGTGGGACTTTTCATTGATTACCACCAGCCGGATTTTGCTCATTACCTGGAGGATTTCATCCATTCCCGGGAGAACCGCAACGAGAAAATGTGCGCACTCCTTCGAGAACATGACATTGATATCACCTATGAAGCGCTTCTGGCAGAATTCCCCGGTGCAGTTATCACCAGGGCGCATTTTGCAAGGTATCTGCTCTCCCACGGCTATATCCAGAGCATGAAGGAAGCATTTGACCGCTATGTGGGCGACCACTGTCCCTGTTTCGTTCCGAGAGAAAAGGTGACCCCCGCTCAGGCGGTGGAGCTGATCCTTGGTGCCGGCGGCGTTCCCGTGCTGGCGCACCCGATCCTCTACCATATGAGCGACGAGCGATTGGATAACCTCGTGGCAGAATTAAAGAGCATCGGCCTCGTGGGTATCGAAGCCATCTACAGCACCTACAACACTGCTGAAGAACGCCAGATCCGGGGTCTTGCCTCCAAATACGATCTGAAGATCAGCGGCGGCTCCGACTTCCACGGTGCCAATAAGCCCAAGATCGACCTCGGCACCGGCTGGGGCAAGCTGTATGTGCCGGATGAAGTGCTGGAAAATCTGCGCCCGGGCCGGAAATAACTAGAAAGTTAGTTAAGAAATGCTATCAAATCCCCGTAGCCCTTGGCAAGGTATAAGAAACGCGGCACGCTCGCGCTCTGTCGCAGAGCGTAGCGGTACATAAG
>ERZ1106963.173-NODE-173-length-102282-cov-7.217017_pt1 | contig 102282 bp, 80 predicted proteins | sample MGYA00403681_ERZ1106963 | MGnify/ENA primary metagenome ERZ1106963 (study PRJEB35170, sample SAMEA104062407) | human gut metagenome | biome: human gut; feature: human-associated habitat; material: faeces | place: Denmark | collected 2012-05-03 ...
AATCTGCAAGTATTCCACTCCGTAGATTCAAATAGAAGAACCGTTTCCAGCGCCAGAAGAACTGCTGAATCGAAGGAATGTTGTTCCCCGCAACAGCCTCCAGGGACTTGTCGTAAACCGTCAAGGCGAACACTCCGGAAACGGGCTTGCCGTTCAGATCCGTTATCGTCAAATCCACCGGAACCGTGGTGCGCGGACGCGCCGGCTGTTTCGGAACGCTCAGCTTTACATTCAGCATGCGCTTTTCCGGCGGAATGCAGATCTGTTTCGTCACATGATGAACCGTGCCATTGCGAATGGTGGCTGCGGCCGTGAAAATATTCGGCTGGTCCGCTTCCGTTACTTTATGCATGACAAGAGCGGAATAACCTTTCAGCTTCAAATGGCGCATCGTTTTGCCCAGGTAAAAATAAACATCGGCATTCGGACGGTTGGCGGAAATCAGAATCTTCACCGTTTCGCCAGGCCTATATATCGGCTTGTCGAGCGATATTTCTATCGGAAGTTCGGAGAACATGCCTTCCGCACCGTTATCTTCGGTGATGCGGACAATACACGCGGCGGAGTCTTCACCGCCATCCTTTCCGCGGAACTCCGCAACCGCGCGGTAAACGCCGGCAAGGTTCGTCACAAATGACGGAGTATCGCCGTTTTTAAATGAAATAGAGCGTAAAACCGGTCCGTCATTTTCATATTTCAGGTTGTCGGAAAGTTTTGCTCTATACAAACGGATCACGCCGATACCCTCCACCGGCTTTCCGTTCGGATCGACGGCCTCCACTTTCAGCGTTGTCACTTCATCCGGCCGGCGGAAGCCGTTGACCGCGTAAACAAACAGCTTGAACGGTTTTGCCGCCGCAATCAGCGAACCGGAAGCGGAAACGACTTTGCGGGAGGAATCCGTCACATCCGCCTTGACGGCATAACGGTAATTCCGCTCTTTCCGGTCCGCGGAAAGCTTCGTCGGAATGCGAATGGAAAACGTTCCGTCCGCCGCGGTTTTTCCGGAAAATTCCGTTACAACCTCGCGGTCGGAATACCATGGCAGGCATTTCCAGAGATAACAGGTCGACGGCAGTTCGTAGCCGTTGCCGTAAAGCCAGGAGAAGGGGGAAACAAGCGGAATGTAGCTCCCGGAAACCTCACGGGTCACCGTTCCTTTCACCTCCGCTCCGGGAACGGGTGCGCCGAAGTAATAATCCGCACGAAGCGTCGCCGTCACCGTTTCGCCGATACGGACCGGTTTCGAGGGAATGTCGAGTTTCACCTCGTATTCCGGCTTCTTATACTCTTCCACGCGGAACGCAACGCTGCCGAACTGCTCCGCTTCGATGCCGTAATGCCCGAGCGCCGCCTCTTCCGGAACCGTGAACCTGCCGGAAAACGCCCCTGTTTCGGGGCTGACGGGCATTTTTGATTTATAGAAAATCTTTCCACGCGGCTCGCGGACCTTAACCGTCACAAACGACGGATACATTTCCGTCATTTCCGTATAGGAAGCAAGACGAATGAAACCGGAAAATTTCACTGTATCCCCCGGTTTGTAAATCGGACGGTCGGTCAGCATGAATGCGCGAGAACGCGCGTCAATGACCGGATTCCTGCTCGATACCGGACTCCATCCGCTGTAGAATGCATATTTTCCGTTGAACTCCGCGAACGCCCAGAAACGATTCATCTTCTTTTCCAGCGGCACATCAAGCGATCCGTCATTTGCGGAAATGACGGAGAAATCCTTCGTCACAATCCGGACTCGTCCATGTTTTTTCATTTCCTCCGGATTTCTCGAATAGACGGTGCGGAAGAAACGGAAATCAACCTTTTTTCCGGCAACCGGGGCGCCGTCCGATGCACGGTTCAAAAGCAGTTTCGGATCCATCATGTTTGAATTGGTGAGGGTAAACATGTAATCCGTCATCCAGACAATGATCTGACTGGTATTGCCTTCTTTGAGAGCAACGGTGACAAGCCACGCTCCGGCGTTTTTCAGCGGCAGCGGAATCTTTGTTTCCGTTTCCGCATGACGCGGCAGGGGATTGAGTTTCAGCGGAATCTTCGCAATCACGGGTCCGATCACGCCGGAATATTCCTTCAGAAGACGCGGAACGGGAAGCGAATAAAGATCGTAAACCTCGCTTTTCTGCGGTTTTGAGTGTGCGGCAAGCAAAGCTTTCATCAGCTTCGCTTCGTCAATCCGCTGAACAGAAACCTCTCCGGATCTGGCGTTCCGGAAACAGAATTTAAGTTCGGGTTCCCTTCCTGCGGGAAGAATGCGGAGAGACTCAAGCGAACCGAAATTGCCGGAAATCTGCCGCACAAGCTCCTTGTCGCCGGCGCGGCGCGCCATCTCCAGAGCCTTATCCATCTGTCCGCGTCCGAGGTAAATATCCGTGAGAGTCCGCCAATCCTTCAGCTTTTTGCAGAGCAAAATAAAATTGTGTTCATCGGGCATCCGGAAACGCAGAATGCCGTTGGCAAGCCGCGCGATCGTTTCGGAATCGGAAAGAGTTTCAAGAACCCGGCGGCTTTCCGCATCAATTTGCTTCATCTGAAACTGACTGACAAGAAAATCAGCGTAAATCTTATCCGCCGCAGTGTTTTTCCGGTCATGCGCGAGCTTGCGAAAAAACTGAAAACGTTCCCCGTCGTTTGCCGCATCGTCATATGATTTCGGAGTATTGTAGAAAACCGGAAGGCCGTTTTTGCCAACCGGCGGCCAGGAACGGGAAGGACTCCATCTTGTCTCTTCGTAATCGGGCAGAGAACCGAGATCCGTCTTCTGCTGAAGTTTCCATGAGTTGCAATCATTCCGTCCGGTAAACCAGAGCGCGGCGAATTTCGCGTAAAATTCCGCCGGAAGCGCATCCGGATTCCCGCGGTAAAGACGATCGAACAGACGCAACAGCCGGACGCGGTCGCGCTCCGCGCAATCCAGATACACACCGTATCCGCCACGATTGTATCCGCGCGTAAAACTTTCACCGATACGGTATCCGTAACTTGGAATCACTCCCGCTTTGTCGTACAGAGCAAGAACAACCGGCACGCTTTCGGCATATTTTGCACGCACGAGTTCCAGCAGAAAATCAAACTCTTTCGGTTCATTCATCAGGGAGAGCCGCCGAAGCGCGGACACGAGATTTTCCGCATTCTGTTTTTCCGTGGTTCCAGTGGGAGGATTCAGCAGAAGTTTTTTGTAATGCAGATAATTCTCCGTTCCGCTTTCCGCCGCAACCGGGCTGATCACAGGAGCATCCAGAGCGGATACATTCACCGCCAGAGAAAAAAGCAAGGGGAGCAGCAGGTATTTCATAAAAAAAGTTCCTCCGTATTTTTATGCACGGAGGAACTCTATCACGCTTTTCCGAAAAAGCAAGTGTTATTTTTCCGGCTCGGCTTCCGTTTTTTCCGGTTCCGCTTTTTCTCCGACCTTGCCGAGATACTCCGGAAGGTCGAGACCGGCCATGTTTGCAACATCATGCAGCGGCGGCAGACTCTTGATCATGCCGCTGAGAAAATTGGAGGTGGCAGTCTTGCCGTCTTTGGAGTTTCCGCCGTCCCAGACAGTGACCTTGTCGATCTTGATATTCTTGATTGCCTCGGCCTGGAGCTGAACGACCTGTTCGAGTTTTTCGATGATGAGCATCTTTGCCGCAGCATCCGGATCGTTTCCGCAGGCGGAGACGATCTGATTGAAACCCTCGCCTTTCGCTTTCAGAATGGCGAAATTACCTTTTGCTTCCGCTTCGAGCTTGAGATAAATCGCATCGGCTTCACCCTTTGCTTCGCGGCGGAGTTTTTCGGCTTCCGCTTCGGCACGGATGACAGTCTGTTCCTTTTCGATTTCGGTTTTGACGATGTCTTCCGCTTTCTGACGTTCCATTTCCATCTTGGCGCGGGCGACCTGAGCGGCAGTTTCAGCCTCGAAATCAGCCTGCTTGATTTTGGCTTCCGCTACGCGTTTTGCAACTTCTCCCAGACGGAACGCCTCCGCTTCCTGAGAGATTCGCGTGGCGTTGGACTTTGCAATTTCAATCGCGGAGAGGTTTTCGCCTTCGATTGCGCTGGCGTCCGCCTGCTTCACGGCAATACGGCGGTCGCGGTCGGCATTCGCTTCACCGGTCTGCGCTTCCGCGTCGGCGAGACGGACGGCGATACGCCGTTCCTTGTCGGCATTCGCCTCACCGGTCTGTGCTTCCGCGTCGGCCTGCTTGATGGCAACGCGCCGTTCCTTGTCGGCGTTCGCTTCACCTGTCTGCGCCTCGGCTTCCGCGAGAGAGACGGCGATTCGCTGGGCTTTGCGCGCTTCGGCTTCACCGATTCCGCCCTTCCGTTCCTCTTCCGCGACGTCGATACGGGCCTTGTTGATGGCTTCCGCCGTGGCGCGCTTTCCGATGGCGTCAATGTACCCGCTTTCATCGGTGATGTCGGTTATATTGACGTTCAGAAGCTGAAGCCCGAGCTTGTTGAGTTCTTCCGCGACGTTCTGTTCGATGTTGCGGAGGAAGGTTTCGCGGTCGGCGTTGATCTGTTCGATCGTCATGGAGGCGATCACCAGACGGAGCTGACCGAAGATAATATCCTTTGCGAGATCCGCAATCTCCTCCTGCGAGATTCCGAGCAGACGGTTTGCCGCGTTGCCCATCAGGGAGTTGTCCGTGCTCACGCCGACCGTGAAGACCGACGGCACGTTGATTCGGATATTCTGCATGCAGAGGGCGTTGGTCAGATTGACTTCAATCTGCAGCGGACGCAGAGAAAGGAATCCGTAATCCTGAATCACCGGCCAGATGAACGCCGCGCCGCCGTGAATACACCGCGCCGCCTTGTCGCCCTTCGTCTTACCGAAAATGACGAGCACCTGATCCGACGGACACTTTTTATAGCGCGCCGCAATGCCGATCAGGACGATGAAGAGGATGAAAAGCAGAAAAATCGTGACGAGGATGCCCCCCGCCAGGAAACCGCCGGACGATGCAAGAATCAAATTCATGGATACAACTCTCCTTTTCTGTTTTTCGATACATATAATCACAGAAAACAGATTTTTCAAGCGGCGTTTCATATTTTATGCAAAGATTTTTTCGCGACCGGATGTTGCCGGACAGCCCTCCGGAAAACGGCTCAGCGCAAATCCGGATTTTCTTCAGGAAAAAACTTCTTATACTGAAAAAGTTAAAGAAAAAATTCAGTAAACTGTTTGACTTTTCAAAATTAGACTGTATCTTTCCTGTGAGCTGAAATCGACTGCAATTTCAGAAACAATAAAATCCTCCGGGAAACGTTATATGTGCAGCAACCAAAAACGGAGGATAACGGTGAAAAGAAGAATGTTTTTTACTCTGACAGAGCTCCTGACGGCCATCGGGGTCATCGCCTTGCTGGCCGCTCTTTTGCTGCCCGCATTGAACAAGGCCCGCGAAAAAGCAAACAGCATCAGCTGCAGAAGCAATTTGCGGCAGATCGGCATTGCGTTCAAGTCGTATTCCAACGACTTTCAACGCATTCCGCGAGTGTGCATCATGCCCTCGAAACGTTCCGCCGCACAGGCGACCCCGGGCTCGGAGGAATACGAACCGAGCATCGCGGAACTGCTCGAAAATGAACTGCCGAAAGGCAGCCGTGTCTTCCGCTGCCCCTCCGACCGCGGCGCGACCGAAGATGTAATCGGCAAGTTCACCAACGAAGAGGATAACGACAAGCTGGCCGAGATAGAGAAAAGCAATTACGTTTCCGACGGCAAGACCGACTTCGAGCGTGAAGGCTCCAGCTATGAATTCAACTCCTTCATGCGGCGCGTCACCGACCGCACCCGCGCCATGCTCATGCACGACTACCGCCCGTATCACGGACTCGCCGGAAAATCAGGTTCCTGCAATTACCTCTTCGCCGACGGTCATGTCGGCGACATGATATGAGGAGGTGTTATATGACCGGAATGTTCAAAAGCTGGAAATTTTATGCAATTGTTGCAATTCTGCTCTGCGGACTCGTCACAACCTACGCCGTCATCCGCAAGCCGCGTCCGAAATCCGATAAGCCGGAAGACATCGCAAAGTTCGTTGCCTCCGACGGTTTCAAAAAGCTCTCCGACGACGAGCAGAAGGAATATATGCGCCGGATGCGTCCGCCGCGGGGCGCAAACCGCGAGGATATGCGCAAACGAATGAATTCCCTTTCCGAGGCGGAACGGCGGGCCATGTTCAAAAACATGCACGAACTGCGCGAAAGGGAACGGATTGCGGAACTGAAAAAATATTTCGCTCTCTCAAAAGCGGAGCGCGAAAAATATCTCGACGCAAGGATCGCGGAAGAAGACCGCCGTTTTGCCGAGTTCGAAAAAAACATGGCTCAGCGGCGTGCACAGGCGGAACGGGATGCAAGAAACGGCGAGCAGCCGCAGCGGCCGCCACGTCCGTCTGAAGCTCAGCGCGCGGCATTCATGAAGGAGCGAATCGAAAACACTCCTCCGGAAGTCCGCGCCGCACGCCAGCAATTCCGCAAAGACATGCAGGCGCGCAGAAAAGCGACCGGAAAAGAGAGGAAGCATCCGCCACGTCCGCCGCGCGGATAAAAAAGTTCTTTGAAAAAACGGGTGTCCGGACAACCGGGCATTTTTATCTGAATTAGGACAGAGAAAATCCGGCTGCCGCGGTGACCAGCGGAAGAAATTCCGTCAGTCGCCGGGCGCCTATTTAATTTGTTCTGAAAGAAAAAATGAAATCCGAACGACCGCATCTCCGGGGATGAGTGTTTAGAAAGAATTCACGAATGTTATGGCATCCGCCGGAGAACGGAAGAACGGCGATTATTTTTTCGCAGATAAAATGCTCCGGTTCCGGGTGCTCTTTTTCGCGGGGATGCATGATCCGAACACTCGTGCATCCCCGCTTTTTATTTTAAAAGTTTTCCGGAAGAACTCCGGCTGTCCCCTTCCCGTTCGTCCATCATCCGCTGCATGGCGCGTGAAATCTCGCGCAGCATCTGCTCGTCGGCGGAAACCGGCGGAACATCCTTTTTCGGGGAAAGCGCCTCTATGATCCGGTAGATCAGCGGATTTTTCTTCCGGCTCACACGCTCGAATTCATCGCGGACCGTGTAGAGGTTCTGCGGCGGACGGCGGCGTTCGCCGACATTCAGCGCGGCGCGGTAATGATATTTCGCTTTGGAATATTCACGCAAAGCGGAAAACGAACGCGCAAGATAGACGCGGTACAGGATGTTGTCGGGCGCCATCGCAACCAGCCGCAGAAAAAGCCGGACAGCCTCCTTGAAACGCCGCTCCAGATAAAGCCCCCTCGCCTCGCGCCATGTCACAAAAACAAGCGTCCGCTCCAAATCCCGGAACAAAGTCATGAGCGTGGCGTCCTCCGGTGGCTTGTTGCCCACTATCAGCTCCTCCAACGCATCATCCGACTCGGAATCCATGATTGTTTCAACTGACGGCGGACGGCTTGTGACCGACGCCCGGATTTGAAGATTGTACGCATACCGCTTCTCCGGATCGGAAAGTATGTTGAACGCCTCGACCAGCAGCTTGAACTCCTCGTTCTTCTCCGGAGAATTGCCGAACAAATCAGGGTGGCAGGTGCGCACTTTGTGGTAATACGCCCTCTTCAGAGCCGTAAAATCGCAGTTCTGCGCGACTTCAAGCCGTTCGTAATGCGTCATAAGAGCGAGAACAGCAGGACCGCGCGTCTGTAAAAACGGAGCACAGCAAGCCGCAAACCGGAAATGCGGTGTTTCCGGACGGCGTTTCCGCGCGTCATCCATTGCGAATTGCGCACAGTGAGCAGCGAATAGACGCAAATCCATGTCAGGCAGGGCAGACTGTAGAGTCCGAACGCAAACGCCCACGCCGCATCCAGCCAGCCGTTCCGGCGCACGCAGATCACAGCGGGAATCCCCGACCAGACCAGCGCGGTGAGAGCCGAATAGAACACGAACGGAAGCGGCGAAACAACCAGACATGTCAGCCAGAGCGGAATGAAGAACAGCGGAAGAAGCAGATTCATGCTCAGGAAAACCATTCCGAGCTGGAAAGAAACAAGTTCATAATTGAACGGCTCGAAGCGGCGCAGAACCACGCCGAGCATCACCAGATTCTCGCGGACATCGCTGCGGGTCCAGCGGATCAGCATCTTGCAGAGCGTGCGGTAGGTGAGCGGCATTTTCGTGTACGCCTGCGCCGAGCTCTGGAACTCCACGCGCCAGCGTTCGCGCAGAATCATGCTGGTAATCGCCCGGTCCTCGCCAATCCCCGAAGGACGTCCCATGAACGTCTGATTCACCCACTCATCCAGCAGCGGACGAATGGCGGAAAGGCGATATGCGCTGAGTGCGCCCGGCGTGCAGAGCACCGAACCGATGAAGCTCTGGGCACAGCGGATCATTTCAAAACCGAACCCGAACGCGGCCTCCATAATCTTGGGAATGAAGCCCTCGTCGCGGTTGCTTACGCGGATGTTTCCCGCCACGGCTCCGACATCCGGGCGCCGGAACGGAGCCACAAGTGCGCGGATCGCATTTTCCGTAATTGCGGAATCGCTGTCGACCGTCACGGCAATTTCACCGGATGCAATCTGGAATCCCTCATAAAGAGCGCGCCGCTTGCCGCCGTTCCGCAGCAGATTCAACGTCCGGATTCGTCCCGGAAACTCATTGGCGCCGCGTTGAATCCAATACCAAGTGTCGTCACTTGATCCGTCATTGACGGCTATGATTTCAAGCTTTTCCAACGGATAATTTGAGTTCATTATGCTGCGGAGAGTCGTCAAAACGTACTCACCCTCGTTAAATGACGGAACAATGACGGAACATTTCGGCAAGTCGGAATCTTCCTGCGGCGGCGTTTCGCGATAGAGACAGGCTAAAACCGCCGTCACAAGAAAATAGAGAAGCGACGCCAGAGCCGCACAGAATCCGAGGATGGTGACATCGGCGTTCAATTCGGAAAGCAGCGGTTCACGCCAGTCAAAACCAAAATGGAAAAACGGCATGAGAATTGCAGTAATCACCGCACTCAGGGCCAGACACCACAACCCGGCCTTCACCGCATTTTCTGTATGCTTTTTCATAAGATGATTCTCTTTTTCAATTTTAAAGGTTATAATCTACACCGGAAAAGCAATAATTCAACGCAGCGAAGCAACAAATCCGGAAAATATTCCGTCAGGGTATGTTGAAGTGGTGTTTACAATCTGTCAAAAGAGTGTTCAGAGAAACTGAATAACTTTCAGCATGTAGATAACCCGTTTTTCATCAACAGGACTTCGACAAATTCTCCACAGAAAGCAACCATGTGAAAATGAGCGCAAAACAAGGAATTATGAACATTTAAACAGCCCCTACTACTGAAAATACAAAAATAAAATAGAAGAAGTACAGTAGTAGACCTGTGCATAACCGGCGCCGCATGAAAAATCCGTTTTTTCTCCGAATCTTGAACTCAAATATGTCAACAGATTGTGGAAAAAGCGTTTAAAAAAGCTGAATAACTTCGACGATGTTCAGAACTGGGCCTTTTCTGAACATCCGTCAACAAACTGTATACATTGAAGAAAAAAGCTTTTCGAGTTCATTTGACTGAGTTGCGAACATATGGACAGTTCTAATAATGTCTTTAAGATATATAATGGAATCAGGAAAATATCAGTCAGGTGCATAAATTCCCGAAAAGAAAAAATTCCGCTATTTTCCGCATTTGGGACTTGATATTTTCGCGTTTCGGTTGTAGAATACAAGGAATGCAATCAATCGTTTTAGGCAACAGAAAGGCTCAGTCATGAAAATCAGTATAAAGAAGGATGCTCTCCTTAAAGCATTGCAGAAGATTTGCAACATCATCGGCAACAAAACAACTATGCCGATTCTTGCCAATGTCCTCATTGAAACGGGGGCCGACGGCAAACTGACAATGACAACCACCGATTTGGAACTGCGCATTTCCACCCGCGTGGAAGCTGAAATCGCCGAACCGGGCGCTACCACGATTCCTGCAAAGCGTTTCCTCGGACTCGTCGCCAAGTTCAAAGGCGATACCGTCACCATCGAATCCAATGAAAATCACCACTCCAAGATTACCTGCGGAACAGCGGAATTCATGCTCCTCGGGCTTGATCCCGCCGATTTTCCCGCTCCGGTTGATATCGAAGTTCAACGCAAACTGAAACTCAAACAGTCCGATTTCTCCCGCATCATCGATCGCATTTCCTACGCAGCAAGCAACGATGACGCGAGAAAGTTCCTTCACGGAATTCTGCTTTCCGTCAAGGAGGGCAATCTGACGGCGGTTGCTACCGACGGAAAGCGTCTTGCGCTCGTTGAAAAGCTCCTTGAAGAGGCTCCGGAAGGCTCCGACGGCGACATCATCATCACCATCAAAGCCGCTCTTGAAGCGAAACGCTCCATGGAGAAGGACGGCGAGATCTTCATAGAAATCGGCACGAACCAGGTGATTTTCCGGATCGGAGATACCGTCATCACTTCAAAACTGATCGAAGGAACCTATCCGCACTACCGTCAGGTGATCCCGACCGTTTTTTCGAAGCAGGTCGAACTCCCCTGCCGTGCGTTTATCGACGCTCTGGAAATCGTCAGCGTTCCGCTGTTCGACGCTTCCGCATATGTCAAACTGACCTTCTCCAACAATCAGCTCCGCTTTGAAGCTAACAGCATCAATATCGGTGAAGGCCACGAATCCATTCCGGTTGAATACGCTTACGATGAGGTTTCCGTTTCGTTCAATCCGCAGTTCCTCGCGGACCCGTTCAAGCGTCTGGATGTGGAAACGGTTACGCTGACCATGAATGACGCCACCAGCCCGATTGCCATCAAGAGCAATGACGGTTTCCTCTATGTCATCATGCCGATGCGTAAAAACTGATTTGAATTAAAAAAAATAAATTTGACGGGAGATATGACGGATTGACGGAATGTCTCCCGTCTTTTTTACCCGGAGTGAGCGGTGCTGAAGAACATCAAATTGAAGAATTTCCGCAGTTTTGAAACGGCGGAATTTGATTTGTCCGCTCCTTCCACGGTCTTTTCCGGAGTGAACGGACGCGGCAAAACGTCGGTTTTGGAGGCGGTGTACTATGTATCAACTCTGCGCTCTTTCCGCACTTCCAGAATTCGGGAATTGCACCGGATCGGTTCAAAGGGATTCGAACTGCGGCTGACAACGGACCGCGACGGCCGCTGGAAGCGTGAGTTGAAAGTGGAAGAGCTTACGGAGCGGCGTCTCTTCTTCGACAACATCCCGGTCCGCCGCGCGAGCGAGTTTGCCGATTCCTTCAAATGCGTCGTTTTTCTTCCGGACGACCCCGTCATTCTGACGGGGTCTCCCGTCTTCCGCCGCCGGTTTCTGGATATGTTCATCTGCATGATGGAGCGGACCTATTTTTCAGCTTTGCAACGTTATGCCGCCGCGCTGAAGAGCCGCAACTTCCTTCTCAAAACTCGCCGTGCGGACCGCGCCATGCTGAGCGCCTATGCGTCGATTCTCGCAAATGACGGGTCGTATATCGTGCGTGAGCGCGTGGAACTCTTAAGCCTGTTGGAGAAAAAAGTCCGTCTGGTTCTGTCGGCAATCCGTCCCGAACTTCAGAATCTGACGATTGTCTCCCGTCACTCTCCCGACACTTTGGATGCGGAGGTTTTTCTGGATAAACTGGAGCGTTCCGTGAAGAAGGATCTGGAGCGCTGCATGACTCTGACCGGACCGCATGTTGATGATTTTGACGTGCTCTGCGACGGCAAATCTCTGCGGTATTACGGTTCCCGCGGACAGTGCCGGATGGTTTCCCTTGCATTGAAACTTGCCGAATTTGAATTGGTTTCCGAGATGGAGGATGAAGTTGTCGTGCTGGTTGACGACGCCGTAGGCGATCTGGATCACCGCGCCCGTGAGTCGTTCATCTCCCGTCTGAAGAGTGCGAAGCAGATTCTCTATGCCTTCACCGAACTGCCCGATGAAAACTGGTTTGACGGTGCAAATCAGATTGTTCTGAATTGACGGATTGACGGATTGACGGAAGTTCTTGTTCATTTTTTTTATTTTAGATTGAAATAAAGAAAACTTGAGTTACATTATAAAACAAACATCGAAAGGATTCTGAAAATGTGTGTTATGTGTGCCTGTATCAATCGGGATGCGGAAGCTGCGCCGGTGCTTATGAATATGGGAAAACGGATAGAGGGCTTGTGGAGCGGCTATTACACTGGACTTGGATGTATTGGAGATGACGGAGTGATCCGCGCGGCAAAAACGACCGGATATTCCAGATATTGGGAGGCCCAATTTGACGTGAGGGATTTTCCCGGAAAGTGCGGTTTTTTTCATAGCCGGACAGGTAGTGGCGGCGACAGGCGTTTTGCTCATCCGTTTGTCTCTCATGATGGAAGCTGTATGCTTGTTTCACAGGGATGTTCCGGTATTTTTTCTCATGAAAATGAAAAAATTACGGCTATAGCGAATATGCTTTTTGAAAAAGGCGTGCGGTTCAGCAGCGCTGATTTTGAAACACCGAAAAAGAAATATGTCATATTGAAAGATGGTTCACAGGTTCATGTTTCAGATATTGTCTGCGAATATGGCGCATACCTTTTGAAACAGAACGGAAATCCGCTGGAAACGCTCCGGACAACCGGAAATTCCATTCGGGAAGAGGCTGTCTCGATGTTTATCTTCCGGGATTTCCCGGGACATATTTACATTTCCAATATGAATCAGCGCATATTTGTTTCATTTGACGAGGACGGCGCGAAACTCTGTTCCTGTGCACTTGCTCTCGGCGACCGCCGGAAAAACGGTGTTGAACTCCTTCCGAACAGCGTTTCCGATGTCACGGCAGACGGAATCCGCATGGAAACTCTTTCACATGATCTGCATCCGTACGGATTCATTCCCTCAAATCTGGAAGCGGCTTTTATAGCGTGGATGAAAAAGAATCCGCAGACTCGTCTGGCGGATGTCTTTGATTATGCGCTCAAGGGGCATTATCCGCCGGAGATTCTCCGTTCACTGCCCGTTTATGAGATTTTTGAAAAACTCTATTATGACGGTGTCGTGCGTGTGAAGCGTGAGTTTGACCGTCCGGGAATGGATGAAAACGATTCTGTCATGGACTGGATAGTTTACTCTGCTTTGTGTTGACGCCTTCCTTTGAAAAGGGGAACTTTTGCTGGAATCTTCTCTTTTTTCTTTGATTAAGTGGATTTCCGATGTTATATTATGGTAAATAACGAAAAAGGAGATTCCGTCATGAGAAAAATGCTCGTTGTCCTTGTTTCCATCGGCACGGCGCTTACTTTCAGCGCCTGTTCAACGCTGCGGCCCCCGGAAGCCCCGTCCGGGGGATTCAACGCTGAGGATGAACAGGAGCTCCGCACCGCCGCAACCGCATATGTTACGGATGCTCTGAACGGGCTCGAATCCGGAAACTACGAACTCTTCATCCGGAATTTTGCGCCGGAATACAGAAAGACAATGAATTCCGCCAAGTTTGAACTCATGGCAAAGGAGTTTGGAAAAAACAGCGGAAAAGCCGAAAAAATAGAATGGATGGGGGTTCTCAATCAGGGTATTTTTAAGACAGCTCTCTGGAAAGTCCGTTTTGCCCGCTCGCGCGCTTCCGAAGCGGAGCTGAAACGCAATGGGAAGAATCCGGAAAAAGTCCCGGTTCCCGATACGCTAGTCCGTCTGATGCTCGGCAATATTGACGGGCAATGGAAAATATTCGCCATTTTCGTAAACTGAGGGAGGTATGAATGAAACTGTTTTTTTCTCTTTTTTTGAGTGTGTTTTCCGCCGTCTCACTCCTTGCGGAGGTGAATGTTCTCTGTACAACGGCTCCCGTCACTCTGCTTGCAAAAGCCGTCATTGACGGAGTGGGCGGATATAAAGTGACGACAATGCTTCCGGCCGCGATAGGTTGTCCGCACGACTATGCGCTCACTCCTCAGGACATGCGGAAACTTGCAAAGGCGGACGTGATCATCATAAACGGTCTCGGCATGGAGGATTTCCTGGATGGCGCGATTCCCCGCGTCAACCGCAAGGCGCTTGTCGTTGATTCTTCAAAGGGAGTGAAAGGGCTTCTTCCGTTCCGCGACAGCGAAGAGGAATGTTCCGAACATGGACACGCGCACAAGCATGAGCACAAACATGAGCACAAACATGAGCACAAACATGAACACAAACATGAACATGTCTGGAATGAACATCTTTTTGCCGCTCCCGGAACCGCGGCGGAACTGGTTGCTCGCATAGCGGAAGAGCTGTCCCTCAAATTTCCGAAAGACTCCGTCAAATTTTCCGCAAATGCGAAAAAATACCGTGAAGCTCTGCTGAATTTAGACAGAGAATACCGCGCATTCGGCAAGACCGTTCCGGAGGGAAAACGGAATATAGCCGTCCAGCATGGAATTTTCGATTATCTTGCAGCCGCGCTCGGATTGCATGTGACGGAATATCTTCAGCCGCACACCGGAAGCGAACCTTCCGCCGCGCAGATCCGGGAGATGACCGCTCACCTGAAACGGCATGGAACTTCCGCAATTCTGGCAGAGAAGAATTATCCGTCAAAAGTGACGGATCTTGTTTCCAGAGAGACAAAGATTCCGGTTCTCACGCTTTCGGTTCAACCGGAAAGCGGAGCAACGCCGGAGGCGTTTCTGAAACTGCACAGGGATAACCTGGAAGTAATAAAAGCGTTCTATGAAAAATGACTCACAAGCTCTGTCCAAACTGTGCGCATTCGGTAAGTTTCAATCATGTATCCGTCGAAAATGACGGAGTGACGATTCTTACGGACATCAGCGCATCCATTCCGCGGGGAGGGTGCACGGCGATTGTCGGACCGAACGGGGCGGGAAAAACTACGCTAGTTCTGACTTTGCTGGATGAAATACCCTATTCCGGAACCATTTGTTTTCACGGATACGACTCGGATCGTCCGCGCTTCGGTTACGTTCCGCAGTCGCTTTCGTTTGACCGCGGAATGCCGCTGACGGTGCTCGAATTCATGGCGGCGTTTCATCAGAAGCGTCCGCTCTGTTTCGGCATCCGGAAATCACTGAAGACGGAGCTTCTTGCATTGCTGGAAAAGACGGGCTGCGTACAGCTGGCGGATCGTCCGCTTGGTGCGCTTTCGGGCGGAGAACTGCAGCGGGTGATGCTTTCGGGCGCGCTTTCGCAGAATCCCGAACTGCTGATTCTTGATGAACCGGCGTCCGGAATTGATTTCAAGGGAGGAATGGTGTGCTGCGAACTGCTCGACCGTTTCCGCAAGGAGCGGAACTTCACGCAGCTGATGATTACACACGATCTTTCCACGGTTCTTGCTCATGCAACCCATGTGATCTGTCTGAACAAACGGATTGTTGCGGAGGGCGATCCGATGAAGATTCTGACGCCGGAAGTTCTCGCGGAGACGTTTGGTCCGCACAAAGGCATTCCCGCGCCGGGCACGATTCCCGCGACCGGCTGTTCATGCAAAGGAAAACATTGATTATGGAACTGGATATTGTCTCTTTTTTCTGCGGCTGGATCGGGCGGATTCTTCCGCTTGAGTGTATGCAGATGCGGTTCATGCAGACTGCGATGCTGGGTTTGATTCTGATTGCTCCCATGGCCGCCGTGGCGGGAACGCAGGTGGTGAATTTCCGCATGGCGTTCTTCTCGGATGCGATCGGTCATTCCGCGTTTGCGGGGGTGGCGTTCGGTCTGCTCCTCGCGGTCAGCCCGAATCTGACGATGCCTTTGCTGGCGGTGCTGGTAGGTCTCGGCATCATGGCGGTGAAACAGCGCAGCGGGCTCTCGACGGACACGGTGATAGGCGTTTTCTTCTCCGCAGTCGTCGCCGCCGGACTTGCGGTCGTAAGCCGCTATCCGCAGGCGATGCGCGACATGCAGATGTTTCTGTACGGCGATATTCTCACGATCAGCGATGCGGAAATTGCAGCGATGTTCCTTCTTCTGATCGTTTTTACGGCATTTCAGGCGTTTGCTTTCAATAAAATGATCTGCATCGGTCTGAATCTTCAGCTGGCGAAGGCGAACCGGATCCGGATTTCGCTGTATCAGTATCTTTTTGCCGCGCTGCTTTCGCTGGTGGTGATTCTTTCCGTGAAGGCGGTCGGGGTTCTGCTGGTGACAGCTATGTTGATTACGCCGGCCGCCGCGGCGCGGAATCTGGCGTCATCCTACGGAAAAATGCTCTGGTATTCGGTTGGAATAAGCCTGTTTTCCGCGATTGCGGGACTTCTGCTTTCCGCTCAGGACTGGATGCGGACTGCGGCGGGGGCGACGATTGTCCTCTGTTCGTGTGTGATTTTCTGCATAAGCCTTCTGTTCCGCCGCCGCGGACGCGCATAAGCGCATTCAAATTGCTTGGGCAGAGCTCTTCCTCATTGGATGACAGTGTCGGCGGAGCGTCCAGCCAAGCTCGCAGATGGGTTGTTTTGATGAACAACCGTTTACTTTTCGAGCGTGGAAGAGAAGAAATCTTTTATTCTGCAATGAATTCGTGGATTGTTGCGGTGAGCTTTTCCACGGAAGCGGGTTTCCGCAGACAGCGGTCTACGCCGGATTCTTTGATTGCGGCGAGTTCGGCTTCGGTCATTCCGGAGCCGAGAGCGAGAATCACGAGTCCCTGGTTGCTGTTTCCCGTCCGGATTGCGGAAAGAAGTTCCATGCAGAATGCTTTCTGGAACTTCAGATCAAGAAGCAGAAAATCAAAGTGTCCGGATTTGAGTTTTTCGAGGCATTCCGCGGGTGTGGCGGCATGTGCAAGAGTGCAGGGTTCGCCCTCCAGCATCATGCAGAACATGGTGTAGACGGAGTCGGATTTGTCGGCGACGAGAACGCTGTAGCGCTGTCCGGGATGGAGTACGATCCGGCGAGCGCGGTCGGGCGAGAAGATGCAGAATGAAGTGCGGGCGAGGTTGGTATCGCGTTCTTCGTCGTTCTGGGCGTTGACGAGAGTGATTTCCGCCGGATCGGGTTTGGGGAAGAAGAGACTGATTTCAGTTCCGCCCTTTTCTGTTTCCAGAACAGTGAGCCGCGCACCGAGGAGTTCCGAATGCAGTTTGATGAGCGTAAAATTGAGAATCGGCGCGGCAAAGCCGGTGACGGAGTGTTTGCTTCCGGAAGAGCTTATGCGTTCGAGGAAGAGTGTTGCGAGCGAAACGGAGCCGGGTTCCTTCTCGTCAAAACAGCGGAACAGAATGCCGTCTTCCGTTGCGGAGCCGCTCCAGCGGACATGTGAATCCGGCTGGGCGATGGAGATGAGCGTGGAGGCGGCAAGAGTGAGAATGCGGGTCATGGCTTCGCGGTCGGAGATGATTTTTCCGTGCATTCCGGGCCAGTGGATTTCAAAGCGGACGCGCCGTTCGGCGGCGAGGGGAACGCAGGTGTCGGAAAGTTCGCGGATGACGTCGGTTGCGTCGAATTCCGTGTAGACCGGTTCGTGGCGGGAAAGATCGAATTCGGAGAGATTGCTGAGCGCGGTCAGGAGTCGTCCGGCGGCGAGGGCTTCGTCATGAATGCGGGCGAGCGGAGCCTGAACTTCACTGCAGTTTTTGAGTTTGCGCTGGAGCAGACTGGAGAATCCGGTCATCATGCCGACAGGCTCCTGAAGTTCGGCGACCATATCGTTGAGCAGGACGGATTTGAGACGGTTGGAGTTTTCCGCGTCGCTCCGGGCGAGCAGCTCGCGTTCATGACTTTTTTTCAGTCGCAGAGTCATGCCGGAAAGTTTGTCGCGCAGATGGTTGAATATGCTTGAGAGTTCGCGGAATTCCTCAGTCGTTCCGGAGCGCAGATTTTTCGGCGGTTCATCGCCCCTGGAGAGGGCCGTGGCGAATTTCAGGATGCTTTCCACGCATTTTGCAAGATCTCCGGCATGGTGGAAGAGATATGCGAAGAAGAGAAGATAGCCGAGGACGGCGAAGAGAACGATGTTGCAGATCAGGATGCGTTTTCCCTGCGGCGGGGCAGTACTGACGAATTCGGAGGGAAGGGCGCGGACGAGCCGCAGTTCCTGCGTCGGAACGGTGTCTATTCCGAGCGTGGAGGCGGAGAGCTCCCAGGTTTCTCCCTTTCCGGTTATCATGGAGTCCATATCGAACCTCCGCGCGCCGGATCCGGGAATGAGACGCGTCCCGAGGAGGAGCATCCGCGTTTTTAGTTCGGAAAGAGTCTGGCTGTCCTCATCGGTTTCGCATTTGAGCATCCGTTTTCCGTGCAGCAGAACAAGGACGCCCGGTTTTCCGGAAGGGAGCATGGATTTCAGCAGACGCGTGAGGTCCACTTCGCATATGGTGTGAACGGTGGTTCCCTGTGCGGAGTTGGAGATGGAGAGCCGGATGCAGCCGGTTTCATTTTCCGGAACAATCAGCGCGGGTCCCAGCGGCAGGCGTGCGAGAACGGTCTGCGGAATGGAGTTTTGATGAATTTTTCCGTTTTCGGAGCGAGTGAAACGTTGTTCGGTCTGTTCCGGAGCGGTCAGCGAGACGAACAGTTCACCCGGAAACGGGAAATGGCGGATCGTGCTGCGCGCTCCCGCCGGGTCGAGCGCAAGTGCGGCGTTGAGTTCGCTGAGACGCAGCAGAGTGTCATTGAAAAAAGCTTCGAGGCGCAGGGCGGCTATTTCGGACTCAGCACGGATTCGGCGTTCGGATCCGCGTTCGAGCAGATTGAACATGCGGGAATCTCTTTTCCTGGCTTCTACATCGGTTTTCCAGGCGAAAAGAGTCATGGCGAGGAGTCCGCAAAGAAGCGCCGCGGCGCCGATCCGGGTGACGAATTTTTCGCGTATTTTCATAGTCTGCCTGCCGTTTTTAATTTTGTTATCCGGTGAAGTTTATCCCGGACGTACTGAAAGTGTTTGAGACGGGCGTTGATTGTTGCGACGATTTCAGCGCAGTCTGGACGGAATGCGGGATTCGGGTCAACCATGCGGCAGATTAATTCGGAAATGGAGTCGTTGACCATTTTCTTTATCCAGTCGAAATGAATCAGATATCTGCCGTTTTCATCGTCTGCCGGAAGGTCGGTTTCGGTAAGAAGATAATAGAAGAAGGCTCCGAGGGAATAAATATCGGATCGGTCGTTGACTGTTCCGTTTTTCGCTGTTTCCGGAGCGGTGAATATGTTGACGTTGATATAACCGGAGTCCAGCAGAAGTTCGTAGAATCCGAAGTGCATGAGGGAGAGCTGTTCATTTTCGTTGATTACAATATTCTGCAAATTGAGTTCGCCGTGACAGATTTCGCGGTCGAGCGCATCGGAGAAGGCAGAAGCGAGATCAACAATCCAGGAACAGGCTTTTTCCAGCGGAACGGTCTGCACGTTTTGTGTGAGGTAGTAGTCCTGAAGCGTTTTGCCGGAGAGATCCGGGGTGATGTAATACGGGAGGGCGCCTATGACGCCGACGTTGAGAATCGGCGTCACAGTGTGGCTGTGCAGCGAGGCAATGGTCCGCGCGACATCTACGAAACGGCGGCAACGCTCTTCGGAAGCCGCATAGGAAGGGTTGAGAATATGAAGGGTGACGGAGTCGTTCCGGTTCAAATCCACGGCTTCCGTCATGCTGACGACATCGTTCGATTCGGTTACAGGCGCATCAATCCGGTAGTTGTCCAGCCAGAGCGGGCGGGTAATGACATTGGAGCAGAGCGGACAGATGAATGTTGTGAGAGGTGCAATTTCCGTTACGTCAAAATGCTGTCCGCATTTCGCGCAGCATATCTTCAGAGAACCTGTTGCGACTTCTTCCAGGTATTCATTTAACGACAGGGGCTCTTTCTGCTGTATTTCTTTGTCCATAAAAACTAAACTACCCAAAAAGTATCAGTTGGCTGTGATTGTTTTGCTACTTTATATAAAATATCACATCTTTTTAAATAATCAAGTCTTTGTTCAGCCATTCCTGTTACAATTTCCTCTTTGTTGCACTCCGGACTGAGATGTCCGAAGAGGAGAAAGCGCGAGGCTTCCGTCAAAATGGAATCAAGCGATTCCATGGTATCCTTGTTGCTGAGGTGTCCGTAACGGCTCATGATGCGGCGTTTGAGACGGATCGGACGGTCGGAGTTTGCCAGCATTTTGAGGTCGTGGTTGGATTCGAGCAGAAGCGCTTCCGAGCCGCGGAGCTTTTCGAGTACGGAACCGGTGATCTGACCGAGATCGGTCGCAATGGAAATCTGATGTCCGCTGAACCGGAAGTTGAAGGCGACGGTTTCGCAGGCGTCGTGCGGAACGGTGAAGGGTTCGACTTCCAGCCCGAGAAGTTCGAACGGGGTTCCGGCGGTGAAGAGATTCCGCTTTTCGCCGATGCGGTTCTTCTGCGCGAGCGCTTTGCAGACGGTGTTTGTGACGCAGCAGGGGATTCCGTAGGCGTCGGTGAATACGCGCAGGCCTTTCGTGTGGTCTGTATGTTCGTGCGTCACGAGCACCGCGCGGATGGTTTCGGGGCGGATGGAGGCGCTTTCAAGCCGGGCGCAGAGTTCTTTGGCGGAGAATCCGGCGTCGACGAGCAGGGCGCCTTCGGGAGTGTGAATGACTGTGGCGTTTCCCGAGCTCCCGCTCCCGAGGTTTGTCAGTCCGAAAAGATGTTCCATTGCAAAATCCTTTAAAAAAATATTTTCACAGACTTTTATTATAACAGTTTATGCGCTATATTTAAAACGGAAATCAAAAAAATCTGCAAAATTTTTTTCAGGAGGCACGATGGATTCAGTTCAGGGAATGACGCAGACTTCGGTGATGAGACAGGAACAGACGCTCACGCCTCAGCAGCTTCAGTCGCTTGACATTCTCTGCGCACCTGTTCTTGAACTTCAGCAGAAGATCAATCAGGAGCTTGCGGTGAATCCCGTTCTCGAGGTGGAGGAACCCGCCGCGGAGGAGCTCCCCGAACCGCCTCCCGATCAGGAGAAGCCCGAACTCGGCTCCGAGCGCGACGACATGGAAGATGAACTTGCCCGCATCGTCGAACTCACCGCCGGCGGACTCTCTCCCGAAGAGGCGTCGCTTCCTTCCGGTTACGACCCTGAGGATGAAGATGAACGGCAGGCGTATCTTTTCGATTCCATCACGAGCGATGTTTCCATGCAGGAACAGCTTCTTGACCAGCTCCGCGTTGCCGACGCCGATCCGGAGACCGCCCGCATCGCTGAAGCCGTGATCGGCGGAATTGACGAATCCGGTTATCTCAAAACTCACCCAGCCGACATCGCCACCGGTTCCGGCTGTACGCTTCAAGAGGCGGAGAAGGCTATCCGTCTGGTTCAGAGTTTCGACCCGCCCGGAATCGGCGCGCGCGACCTCAAGGAGTGTCTCATTCTTCAGCTCCGCCGTCTCGGAAAAGATACGCCGGAACTGATTGACCTTGTCGAAAACCATCTGGAGGATATTGCGCGCAACAAACTTCCCCAGCTTGCGAAAGCGCGGAACATCTCCCTGGAGAAGCTCAACGGAGAGATCGCTGAAATCAAAAAGCTCAATCCGTGTCCCGGGAATGTCATTGCCGACACCAAGCCAGTCTATATCGTTCCCGAGGTGACCGTGGAGCGAGACGGCGACGGTTTCAAAGTCATTTACAACGATTCGTACATTCCGCATCTGCGCATTTCGAAGTTCTACCTGAAGATGCTTGAAGACCCGAACACGCCCGATGACGTCCGTTCCTATATCCGGAACAAACTCACGAACGGAAACGGGCTGATGAAGTCGCTTGAACAGCGGCAGAAGACGATCAAGCGCATTGCGGATATCCTCGTTGCAACCCAGCACGACTTTCTTGCGAAGGGCGTTGAATACCTCAAGCCGATGACCATGCAGCAGGTCGCCGACAAGCTCGGGCTGCATGAAACGACGGTCAGCCGCGCAATGGCGAACAAATACATCAAAACTCCCGTCGGGCTGTTTGAATTCAAATATTTCTTTTCCGGCGGGTTCCAGTCGAAAGAGGGCGAAGAAATTTCCTCGCGCGGCGTCAAGGAGATGATCCGCGACCTGGTGGACAAGGAGAATCCCGCATCGCCGCTTTCGGACAGCAAACTTACGGCGCTGCTCAAGGAACGCGGACTCGACGTCGCCCGGCGCACGGTTGCGAAATACCGCGAAGAACTCGGCATCCAGTCCTCCCATCTCCGGAGAAGTTTCTGATGAAGCGCGTCCTGCTCCGTCTTGTGCTCTTCTGTATCTGTGTGGCGACGTCGTTTTTCATCAAGACGTGTCACTACAATATGGAGGCCGCGCGGGTTGCGGCCGCTGTCGGCGACGCGGAGCCGCTGCGTTACCGCGATTTCCGTGACGCCCTCCCGACGAAGCGTCCGAATTTTGTTCCCTACACCATTGAAAGCGCGATGATGTTCGCTTATGCGAAGGATGTCGCGGACGGCAAGGGGGTTCCCGCGCACGATCCGCGTCTTGCGTACCTTCCGGACGTTGCGCCGTATGCGCAGATGAACATGGGGCTGGAATGGGTGCTCGGCTGGAGCTACCGTCTGAAATGCCTTGTTTTCCCGCCCGTCGCGCCGTCCGCGGCGGAACTGCGTTACCAGGATTCGCCCGATTTCGCCGCCTTCACCGCGTGGAACGTGCGGCTGTGGACTGCGTTCATTCCGGGGCTGATTTTTCTCTGGCTTCTCGCTCTCCGGACGCCCGCAGGGCTTGCGTTTGCCGGCGGAATGCTGCATGCGGTTGCCGCCTCCGCCATTGCTCGCGCGACGGGACAGGATATTGTGCGCGGCGACCTCTGCATTCCGCTGATTCTGCTGAGCATGGTTCTTGCATATTCATTTTACGCGCGTCCGAAACGCTGGAAACTTGCGGCGCTGTTCGGCTCGACATTTTTTTGTTTTGTAACGTGGGATCTGAGCCAGCTTCTGTTTGCCGGATGGGCCGGTTTCGAGGTGTTCCGGTTCCTCTGCGGCGGCGTTCCGACGCGCAAGCGGCGGAGCGTCTGGCTGATGATTGTTCTTGCGATTGCGCTGAACGCCCTGCTGGTTCCGTTCAACGTCACTTACGGACTGCTGATGTCTCCGTTCTTCTGCATTCTGCTTCCGCTGACGGTTCTGATTCTGTGTGCCGGAACGGTGCTGCGGAAAACGTTTCTGCGCCGTCTTTTGTTCTGCGGAATTGCGCTTGGATGTCTCTGGAGTTTCCATACCGCATTTGTAGACAATCCGGTATACCGGGCAAATTACAGCCATTTCTCCGAAGCGATGAAAGCGAAGGTGAAGTTTAAGAACGTCAAGCCTTCCGATCCGTCAAAACTGAATTATGACGCCCGCATGATGTGGACTCCATCCATGCATTCCGCAACATGGAATATAGCCGTCAGTTTCTTTCCGTCATTTGGTTCACTGCCGTTTTTGAATTCAGTGAAAGCTCCGTCACTTATCCGTCAGTCCTGGAATTACACTCCGGTGGTGCTTGGAATCCTTGCTCTGCTGTTCGTCATTGGCGGATTGTTTACTCCGACACGACGGGCTCTTTTGCGGGATCTTCCGCGCTCAGCAATGCCGCTTCTTTTCCTGATTGGATTCCTGATTGGATTTGTATTCATTGTCCGTTATCATGAGTTTGTCATCATCTATCTTGCACTGTCGCTTCCTCTTGCGGTGCAGGCTGTGCGGCATGGTCTGCGGACCGGATACCGTCCGCAGAACCGGATTGCGAAGGCGATGCGCGGGATTGCCGTTGCTCTGGTTGTTCTTGCGCTTCTGGTCGAACTGACGGCATCGCTTGCGGGACGGCAGCGGGCATACAGCGCGGATGTTTATCTGAAACACACCGCAGAACTGATCGACTGGTTCCGGCGCGAGGATATGCGCGGACAGACGGTTCTTGCAAATTTCACGATCGGTCCGATGCTGATGGCGTACAGCGGAACGAATCTGGTTCTTCAGCCGCAGTTCGGCATGGAGCCGATCCGTCGTCCGGTGGAGGAATACCTGAATATTTTCTATCATCAGAACGAGCGCGCGCTGAGCGGTTTCTGTTCGCGCTACGGCGCGAAATATTTCATTTACGACCACGGCTCGCTCGGCCCGCTGCATCCTTATTCAAGCGCGTATATTGCGAATGCTGTGAATATCCGCCGGACTGCTCCGGCATACCGGATGTATTACGAAGCTCGGAAAATGACGGATTTTTATCCCGTCACTCCTCCCGCCGATTTACGGGATTTGAGTGCGAAATATACCGTTTTTCGTGTCGTCACTTTTGACGAACGTATGGAGGCAATCGGGCTTCTGAACCGTGCGGAAAAAGCTTTGAGAGAGCGCAGCCGCGCGGAGGCGCTGCGTCTGCTGAAGAAATCTCTGAACCTTGATCCCTGTTCTCCGGAAGCGCGGAGACTGTTCCGTCGTCTCTGCGGAAGAATGCCGCGAATCGGGCTTAAAGATGTGCAGTAAAAAAAACAGTCGCACCGGTTTGATGCGACTGTTTTGACGGATTGACGGGTTATTTGACGGCGTTCTTTTTAATGACATTTCCTTTGATGGAGTAGTTCTGAATGAATTCATCCATGAACTTGAAAGCAAGATTGCCAGGTGCGCCATGGCCGCCGGTCGGGGTGGTCTGAATGTGTTTTACGATGTCTTTCGGCAGGTTGTTGTATGCCGCGTAAACAGAGGTGGGAGCGCAGACGAAGTCGACGAACCCGGTGTAGAAGTAGGTTTCGCATTTGATGCGCTTGGCAAAATAGACGTGGTCGTAATATTTGACGGCGTCAATGACTTTCAGATCAGCGTCGTTGAGATTTTTCTTGTTTACATAGCAGGGCCATCCGGGGCGGCGTCCGACGAGCCGTCCGGCGTGGTCGCCGAGAGCGGGGACTCCGGCATTGCAGAAGGTGACCTGCGGATCAAGCGCCGCGGCAACGATTGCCTGAGCACCGCCCTGGCTTCCGCCGCGCACGACCAGCGTCTTGCCGTCCCATTCGGGGAGGGTTTTCACGTAATCGAGGGCGCGCATGACGCGGAGGAACATATCCTTGAAATAGACGGTGTCGCGGTTTTCTTTGCCCTGTGTGCGGTATCCTTTGAGCACGCCTTTGTTGAGGTTGTCATAGTACTCTTTCGGCTGTCCGTTGAGGATTCCGTGCGCGTTGATGGCGAACGCGATGCGACCGGTTGCCATCTTGAGCGGCTTGTATGAATCGCGGACTCCAGCTCCATCAAAAATAACTTCGGCGGGGAGGGAACCCTTCTTTGCATTTTTCGGCATGGAAAGATAACCGGAAACGGGCTTTGGGCCGGCGCATTTGACCTTGACGTCATAGCAGACAATCTTATCCTGGAATTTTTTCGGGACGGGGACTTCCACGCGTTCGGCTTCGACGGGAACCTTGTCGAGGAGTTCGCGCTGCGCCTTCCAGAACGCGTCAAAATCTTTGGGTTCGGGGGCGGATTCGGTTATTTCGAGCGGGTCGACCATTGCGCCGATTTCCGCTTTCAGGTTCACGTTCTTTCTTTTCGGATTTTTCAGTTTTTTGCCGTCCGGTCCGATCGCGAAGACTTCAATGGAGACCCAGCCGGGTTTGTCGAGTTTTGCTGTTGCGGTGAGAGGTTTGTCGGATTTCGCCTCAAGAAATTTGTCCCAGTTTCCGTTTTCGGAGAGGCGGTAGCTGAGTTTGAGTCCCGGCGCCGGCTTGCCGTCCTTGAGCAGTTCCGCGGTGAAAGTGATTGTTTCGCCCTTTTTGTAGATGGCGTCCGGTTTGTCGGTTGCGATGCGGAGCGAATAATTTTCGATTTTAGGTTCTTCTTTTTTAATCGGCTCTTTTTCCTGAGCGGTGAGCGGAAGAGCCGTTCCGCAGAGCATCAAAGCCGCGAGCACGGACGAACGGATCATGGAATGTCGCATTTTGAATTGCCTCATAATTAATTGCTGGTTTATATAACGTAACGCATCACGGGAATTTTTGCAAATGGAAAATTGCAAAAAATAAAAAATGTGCTAAATTTTCCGTATAACGGGAGCACACATGACGGAACGGAAATCAAAACGGAATCAGACGCTGTCGCTCTCCGCGGAGGAGATGACGGCTTTGCGCACAAAACTTTTTATGCCGGAACAGATGATGACGGCGGAGGAGGCGGCGGGAAATGTGTTCACCGGAGATTCATTTGAAGTTGCGAAACTGTTGCCGGAGGGCGCGTTCGATCTGCTGATTCTTGATCCGCCGTACAATCTCGACAAGGATTTCCACGGGTTCAAATTCTCCAAAATCTCCGATGACGCCTATTTCGAGTATATCGACCGCTGTCTCTCCGTGTTCGTGCCGCTTCTTGCGCCGACGGCGTCGGTTTATCTTTGCGGCGACTGGCAGTGCACCGCCGCGCTTTACGCGGCCGCGCGGAAACATCTGAAAATCCGCAACCGCATCACCTGGCAGAGAGAAAAAGGACGCGGCGCGCTGCACAACTGGAAAAACTGCACGGAAGACATCTGGTTTGCCTCCGTCGGGAACGATTATTATTTCAATCCGGACGCCGTCAAGGTCCGCCGCAAGGTCATTGCGCCGTATCGCAGCGGAGGCCGGCCGAAAGACTGGGAGGAGACTGCGGAAGGCAATTTCCGCATGACATGCGCGTCGAATTTCTGGGACGACATCACGGTTCCCTACTGGTCGATGCCGGAAAACACCGATCATCCCACACAGAAGCCGGAAAAGCTCATAGCGAAACTTATTCTCGCTTCATGTCCGGAGAACGGGCTTGTTCTCGATCCGTTTCTCGGTTCGGGAACGACGACGGCGGTTGCGTCGAAACTGAACCGCCGCTTCTGCGGAATCGAACGCAATCCGGAGTACTGCTGCTGGGCGCTGAAGCGTCTGGAGCTCGCAAGAGAGAATTCGCGCATTCAGGGCTACACGGACGGCATTTTCTGGGAACGCAATTCGGAACCCGACCGGAAGCGTCCCCGTTCTCCGCGGAAATGAAAGAGGTTTTTCGATAATTCCGGTTGCAAATCCGTTGCGGTGAATTATATTGCGGATATGGAGAAAAACGGAAAAATCATTTTTATAGCGGATGCGCACATCGTCGACGATCCCGCCTCTTCGGAGCTCTTTTTCGGGCTGCTTGACCAGATAGCGGATTCCGGTTTCGGCGTCGTGTTCCTCGGCGATATTTTTGAACTCTGGATCGCTTTTGACGCATACGAAGATCCGGTTCACCGCCGCTTTCTTGACTGGTGCCGCCGGGAAAAGACGCGCCGCATGGTCGGGTTCATCGAGGGCAATCATGAGTTCTATGTCGCCAGACGTCATGCGGACGCCTTTACATGGGCGTCCGATCGCACATATTATCTCTCCAACGGGAAAGTGTGCCTGATGCACGGCGACTTGGTGAACGGATCCGACCGCGCGTACCGCCTGTTCCGTCTGTTCATGCGGAACCCGATGACCCGCTTCCTGGTGCGCCTGTTCGGTCCGCTTCTCGGGCGTCCCCTGTCGCAGAGAATTCTGCGCGGACTCAAAGAGAGCAACATGAAACACAAAAAGAATTTTCCCGAAAAATATTTCTGCCGTCTTGCCGACGATCTGGAGAAGAAACGGATTCCGCTCTGCCTCATGGGGCACTTTCACCAGGAGGCGGAGGTGCGCGGAATCTGCGTGCTCCCCGCGTGGGAGGCGGAGGACGGCGAAGTAGGGGTCTACGACTTTGCCGCGGAACGGTATTATCTCGCTCCGTGGCGTTCACTCTTCGCGAAGAAAGGATAATCGGATCATGGAACAGTTGCCGGAATCTCTTCATTTTGTCGGCGTCGGCGGAATCGGCATGAGTGCGCTCGCCCAGATGGCTTCGACGCTCGGCTGCAAAACATCGGGCAGCGACCGCGCACTCAATTCACCGGAAAACAGACGCATCGTCGATTCTCTCCGCGCAAAAGGCGTGCGTCTCTACCCGCAGGACGGTTCCCGTTACGCCGACCCGCCCGCGCCCGCCGCACTTGTCTACTCGACCGCGATTGAGGGAGACAACCCCGACTTTCTCCGTGCCCCGGATGGCGCTGCGCGGCTGCACCGTTCCGAAGCGATGCGTCTGCTCGTCGAAAAACTCGCCGCATCCGTTTTCGCCGTGACGGGAAGCTGCGGCAAGACGACCGTATCCGCCTGGCTCGCGGAAACTCTGGACCGTCTCGGAGCCGCGCCCGCGCTGATTTCCGGCGGTCTCGTCAAGCATTTCATCCGCGATGAATTCGCCGGGAATTACGCGCCGGGCAACGGAAAACTCTGTGTTCTTGAAGCCGATGAAAGCGACAAATCCCTTCTGAATTACACCGCCGACCACGCGATGATTCTGAACATCGGAACCGACCACTATTCCAAAGAGGAGCTCACGGAAGTTTTCCGCAAATTCCTGAGGCGGACCCGCATTTCCGCCGTGATCGAAGACCGCGTGCTCGACGCCGTCGGAACCGATTGCGTCAGACACCTTGAAGTCGCGCTCTTCAGCACCGCGCCGGATGCTCCGGCTGAAATGCACGGATACAAAGTTTTCCGCGTGACGGACTACCGTTCCGGAGACGGGAAGGTGACTGCGAAAATCGACGGACGCGAAGTTCATCTTCCGGCTCCCGGGCTGCACAATGCGGCAAATGCGGCGGCTGTGTTCGCGGGACTCTCGCTTCGGGGATTTGATCCGGAAGCCGTGCTTTCCGCTATCGAACGTTTCTCAGGAGTCTGGCGGAGATTCGATTTCGCCGGAAGAACACGGGGCGGCGCGGCGGTTTACGACGATTACGCGCACAACGTTGAAAAAATCTGCTCGTGCATCGAAGCCGCACACGAGGTCTGCGCCGGCCGCGCGGTGTTCCTTTTCCAGCCGCATGGTTACGGTCCGTTCGGGTTCATGCGTCCGGAACTGCTTCCCGCGCTCGAAAAAGTGCTGAAGAAGGACGACGTTTTCGCATTTCTGCCTGTCTACTACGCGGGCGGGACAACCTCGTTCCGTCCGAAAGCGGAGGAGGTCGCGGCGGAATACGATGCGCGTCATCCGGGCGGACGTTACCGCTTTTTTGCGACGCGTGCGGAGGCGGCGGAGTTCCTGCGTCCGCTCGGCGCATCAGACGCGGCGGTTGTCATGGGCGCGCGCGACAATTCGCTTTCAGACTGGGCGAAAGAACTCGCCGGAACCATTTGAATAACAAGGAGTTTTTCATGAAAAAGATTTTTGCGACCCTTCTCTCGATTTTCTCCCTCGCGGCATTTTGTGAAGACAGCGTCATCTGCACGATTGACGGACGCACGCTCAAAGTGGAGTCGCTCACCGCTCTTCCGGATTCCTCTCTGGAATATGCGCTTCCCGGTTCAAAGGAGCGGACGAGGATTGCATCCGGACAATATGTTTACGCTCGCATTCCGAAACCATCGGAGATTGAAAAAGCGGATGCGTTTCTGAAAAAAGGCTCGTTCGCGCAGGCGGCCGCTTCATATAAACTCGCGTATGACAAGTACAAACTGCTCGGGTGGGATCTTTACTGCATCGGACACGAGTCGGAGGCGCTTGCGGGGCTTGGCGAAAAAATTGCCGCGCTGAAAAAGCTGGAGTCGGTGAAAGATTACAAACTGCAGGACCGGACGCGGGATTCTCATCTCAATTATGTCCGGCGTCTCCGCGCGCGTCTCTGCGTTGAGCTCGGCAAGTACAAGGAGGCGGAACCCGTTCTCAACGGCATGGCGGGGGGAACCGATGCGTCCGACGCCGCGTTCGCGTTCATCCGCAAAGGCGATATTCTCCGCCGCGACGGCAAGCTGAAAGAGGCGTCACAGATGTATCTTCAGGCGTCGCTTCTGTTTCTTGATGTTCCCGAACGTCCGGAAGCGCTTGCAAGCCTGTACACCGTCCTGAAGGAGCTCAAGGACTCCAATGCGGAGAAGTTCGCCGGAATCCTGCGTTCCGAATATCCGGAGAATCCGTGGACAAAGCGGATAGAGAAAAAGTAAGATTTCCGTGATCGCTGAAAGCGTCCGGTCTTTCTTTTGCGGAAAGACCGGACTTTTTTTGTTTCTTCCCTTGATTTTTATTATTAAGGATATATATTTTATTATAAAATAAATAAGTTTCATTATAGATGAACTTTGGAGGTTTTTATGGTTCAGACAATTGAACGCTGCGACCGTATTTTGCGGATAGCTGCGCAGACGGAAGAGGGAATGAAGCTCACCGACGCCGTCGAACAGACTGGTTTGAAGTACACGACGGTCTACAATCTCGTCGCGAGTCTTGTTCAGTGCGGAATGCTGGAAAAAGGAAACGGCGTGTACCGTCCGGGTTCCGCATTGGGTGAATTGAACGCTCTGCGGCGGGAACATCTGTATCTGGAACATGTGCGCGGGGAGATTATTTGCTTGAGCAGGTTTTCGAAGCCGCATTCGTTTGTCTATTCCGTGCCGCGCGGAACGCAGATTCATGCGCTGCTGTGGAAGGAGATTGCGGATGCGGAGCCGCGGCGGGTGCTTCAGTTTCTGCCGCCGCTGAATTCGGTTGCCGGGCTTGTCATGCTGGCGTTTCTGCCTCCGCGCGAAGCGGAAAAGATGCTGAATGCGCATATTGAGGACAGTTTTTTCAAAAACGAGTGGAACGGGTCGATGGAGAAGCTGAAGGCCTGTGTGGCGCAGGTCCGCGAAAAGGGTTTTTCGGAGCTTCCGTTCGAAGCTCCCGGGACATTGCGGATTGCAGTTCCGGTTTTTGGAGACGGCAAGTTTCTCGGCGCGCTCACGTGGACGCGCCGTTCGACCGCTTTCAGTGAACGGGAAGCGATGCTTCCGCATCTGCTTTCCATTCGGGACATTCAAACGGAAAACAATCCGTCTGAAACAGAATTTCAGGCGTAAGAGAAAGGAATTGAATCATGGATTTCAAGGTGAACTGTGACGTCGCCGTGATCGGCGGGGGAATCGCGGGAGTTGCCGCCGCCGTGCAGGCCGCGCGTTCCGGGAAGAAAACAATTCTCGTGGAAAAGACGATCCTCCTGGGCGGACTTGCCACCAGCGGTCTGGTTTACATCTACCTGCCGCTTTGCGACGGATTCGGGCATCAGGTGACGTTCGGACTTGGCGAGGAACTGCTCCGTGCGAGCATCAAATACGGTCCGGGCAGGATTCCCGCGAGCTGGCGCGGCGAAAAGAATGCGGAAGAGGGCAAACGTTTCCGCACGGTCTTCTCCCCCGCCGCCTTTATGCTTGCGCTTGATGAAACGGTCCGCGATGCCGGAGTTGACGTCTGGTTCGATACGCGCGTCTGCGACGCCGTCGTCGAGAACGGGCGTGTTGCGGCCGCCGTGGTCGAAAACGAAAGCGGACGCGGCGAGATCCGCGCAAAACAGTTTATCGACGCCAGCGGCAGCTGCATTCTTGCGCGGCGCGCCGGAACGCCGTGCCTGAGTGAAGGAAATTTCTATTCTTTCTGGGCGCTTGAATACCGCAAGGGGGCGAATGCGGTGCAGGAAACGGATAATCTGACCGAGAGTGTCGTCATGCATTTTGACGGCGCGTGGGCGGATGGCAGCAGTGCCGTTTCCGATGAAAATCTTGCGAAATGCGGTTTCACGCGCGAAACTCTGAAGACGAAGCTTGTGCGCGAACCATCGGGCAAAGATGTTTCGGACTATGTGCTCGCAACGCGCCATTTCCTTCTGGAGTATTACAAAGATCTTTATGCTTCGGGCAAATACGACCGCAATTCGTGCTATGCCCTGAAGCTCCCCGTCATGCCGCAGTTCCGCAAGATCGCGTGCATCGAGGGCGCATACGTCCTGAAGGATAATGAGCATGCGACGCATTTTGATGATTCAATCGGACTTCTTGCCGACTGGCGCAAATCGGGTTATGTATGGGAGATTCCGTACCGGACGCTGTTCCCCGCGAACGGTTTGGGCGGGCTTCTCGCCGCCGGACGCTGCAGTTCCGCGAGCGGAGACGCCTGGGAAGTGACGCGCGTGATTCCATCCGCCGCGATGACGGGTCAGGTTGCCGGTCTTGCCGCTTCGCTTGCGATCGACGCAGGCAAAGAACCCGGCGAAATTTCCGTTTCAAGTTTGCAGGATGAGTTGCGGAAACTTGGTTTTGCAATTCACTTTGCGGATATCGGACTGTAAGAATCCGGCGGAGAGACGGGGCGCTGCCGACGCTTTCAGGCGGCGCCGTCTCTCTCACTTTTCGAGAGGAACATCCAGCGTGAGTTTTCCGGAGCCGATGATATACAGCGGTTTTGAAGTCAAGTCGGCATACGAAACGGCTCCGCCTCCGACTTCCAGCCGAGCTTTTTTTCCGGTCGCGTCGTAGACGGCATAGATTGATCCGTCGGAGGTCAGCGGAACGCGTTCCGCCTTCGCGTCGGTCCACAGCATCCATACCCGCTCCGTTGCGGAACGCTGCCAGAAACAGAGATGAATCGTCTCAACCTGCCGCGCCGAAATCTTTCCCGAAGGCGCGAGTTTTTCAAAAAACGCCTGCTCCTCCGTGCTTGCCGGCGGAAGGGCGGAACGATTCAATTCGATATAGACAGGACCCGTTGCGCAGCCGGTGAGAAGAAACACGGGAAGAAGAAACAGAAAATATTTCATTTCGCACCTCCGAATGAAGCTATTAAGAGGGAAACCAGTATGAAAACCAGCATGAGCACGCCGTATCCGCGCATGCAATGCCAGAATGCCGTTTGAAAAATGTTGCCTTTCCGCTCCGGTTGCGACCAGTTCGTCAGACGATGCAGAAGAAACAGAAAAATCACAATGAATTCCGTCGAAACAATCAGCGCGGAATGCAGCGCAAACATTATCGACGCCGTGAAGACGAGCGCGAAAACCGCGAACGCGTCCCACAAAAGGAAAAGTGTTTTCTTCAGATTCGGATTCATTGTTTTTCCTGTTCGAATTCATCGACAGCCTTCTGCGCGGTCTCCCGCAGGAAGGCGGCGTCGCGGTTGCCGATCATGTCGGGAACAAATGCAATTTCCGACGTCGGACGGCCGTACAGCATGGCGAACCAGACGCATGCCTGAAGATACTGTCCGCGCGCATTCAGGTGAATCGTATCGCGCCGGAGTTCCATTTCGCCTGTTTCCGGGTTTTTCGCCCACCAGATATTGCCGACGAATTCGGAAGCCTGCGGCGGGAGATCCGGCCAGCGGAGCGTATGCATCAGCTCCGGATCATAATTCGGGAACAGATCCTTCTGCGACTTCCGGGCGAGCTGAACGGCGAATCCCGTCGGAATGATGCGGCAGTTGAGTTCGCGCGCGAGTTTGCGGTACGCGGCCGTGAGCGCATCGTACATTCCGGTCTGGTCGATATGATACATGCCCGGCTGAACGGCAATGCCGCGCTTTCTGCAGGATTCGCTGAACCATTCGCTGATTTCCCAGACGCCGCCGGGACGGATGCGGGGGTCGTCGGCGCGGTATGCCCAGGTCTGCTGAATCACGACTTCCGCCTGCGGCGCATGTTTTTTCACGTAATCGTAAATGTATCCCGCAAAGGGCTGCATGGTTTCCGCGCGCCAGCTGAAGTGGCTCGCCTGCTGAATCGTAACGACGTCCCACGGTTCCCGCGCGAGGATTTCGCGCATTTTCGCGGTGTAGTTCTGATACATCCGGTAGACGTGGTCTCTTTCTTCGTTCGAGATGTAGTCCCAGTGGCGGTGCAGTTCGCATCCGCCGTGGTTTGCGCGTTCAAAAAGGAGTTCGCATCCGGCGGATTCCACAACCTGCTGCCAGAAGGCCGAAAGACTGTCCGTAAAACTGTTTCCGATGGTAAGGACTTTCAGATTCTGCTTCATTGCGCGGGTTCCTCAGCTGCGGGCGATTTTCATGATGTAAATGGCTCCGAATATCTGGTATAGCGCGGGGGGAATCCATACGATATACTGCGGAAACGCCTTGGCAAAAGAACTCAGGGAATCGGAAACAAGAACCGCGCCGAAGTAGAGTCCGGCGAGAAGCACGCTGAGGAAGAGTCCAATCGAAGTTTCACGGCGGGAAGTGCGGATCGCCATCGGAAGGCCGAGCAGCAGAAACGCCATTGGCGCAAGAGCGAGGGCAACGCGCTGGTTGAGTTCAGTTTCAATCTCCGTAATGCGCTCCTGGTCGTTGCGCTCCCGCTCGATGATGAGGCGTCCGTAAAGCCCTTTGTACCCGAGATGCTTGTCGCGCAGTGAGATTCGTTTTGAGTTGAACTGCTTGCCGTATTCAATGGAGAAGGACATTTCCTTGCTGAAGCTGCGGCGCGGATGCGTATCGGCGCTGTTTTCGTAAGCGATGATCGTGGCGTCGTGCAGGATGATGTGCATGACCTGCGCCTCTTTGTCAACCACGATTTTTCCTGCGGATGCCGTTACGTCCTGTTCAATGCGGCTGTTGTTTTTGTTGAGACGGTAGACCTGGATTCCGCGCAGTTCTCCGGTTTCGGCGTTCTTCTGGTCGATATACATATTGAGTCCGTTGAATTCGATCGGGATTCCGGGCTCGAAGAGGGCAAGGGGGTGGTCGACGGCGACGCTTTTCACAACTTCCTGCGCTTTTCCCAGGTAGCGCGGGCCGACGTCGAGCTCCAGCCAGAGGCAGCAGCAGGTGAGGGAGAAGGCCAGCAGGATGATCGGCGCGACAATCTGGAGGATGGAGACTCCGCAGGCGCGCATTGCGGTAATTTCGTTGTCCGCGGAGAGGCGCCCGAACACGAGCATGATGGAGACGAGCGCCGCCCATGGGATCGTGAACGCCATAGCGATGGGGAGCACGTAGAGCATGAATTTCATGGCGGTTCCGATATCCACGCCGTTGGAAATGTATTCAAAGACCTTGACGAGACGGGCGCCCGTCATGCCGAATGTCAGCACGCCCATTGCCATGACAAACGTATACAGAAAGCTTTTTGCGACGTAAAAATTCAGTGTTTTGAGCATTCTCTTCCCCGCTCTTCCTTGTCGTTAAAATTGATTCTTCCGGATAATGTAGCACACCTTCTGCAAGAATAAAAGTGCGAAAATAAAGAAAAAATCAAGATATTATTTAAAATATGCGGTTTTCATCTGGTAAATTTTAAAAGTTGCGCTAAATTATAGCTTTCAAATAATTTTCACGTCACCAATGGAGGACACGATGAGAGTTGTAAACTTCAGTGCAGGGCCGGCAATGCTGCCGACGGTCGTCATGGAACGCGCACAGGCGGAATTCTGCGATTACAAGGGAAGCGGATGCGGCGTTATGGAACACTCCCACCGTGGCCCCCTTTTCGACGAGATCATCGCCCGCGCCAACGGCAACATCCGCGAGATCCTCGGCGTCTCCGACGAGTATGACGTCGTCTACATTCAGGGCGGCGCAAGCATGCAGTTCGCCATGATCCCGATGAATTTCATGAAGCAGGGCGGCTATGCGGAATACGCCGACACCGGAACGTGGTCCTCCAAAGCCATGAAAGAGGCCAAACTTTTCGGCGAAGTCAAGACCGTCGCTTCCAGCAAGGCCGACAAGTATACCTACATTCCCGCGTTCAGCACCTGGGCCCCCACCACCGAAGAGTCCTCCTACCTTCACATCACCAGCAACAACACGATCTACGGAACACAGTATCAGGATTTCCCGGAGAGCAAGTGCCCGATGATTGCCGACATGTCCAGCGACATCATGTCCCGCAAGTTCGACATGAACAAGTTCGCCATGATCTACGCCGGCGCCCAGAAGAATCTCGGCCCCAGCGGCGTCGCGGTCTGCGTCATCCGCAAGGACCTCATCGCCAGAACCCCGGCGAACGTTCCGACCATGCTCCGCTATGAAACCTACACTGCCAACAACTCCCTCTACAACACCCCGCCGACCTATGGCATCTACATGATCGCCCTCGTCACCGACTGGATCAAGGAGATCGGCGGCATTGAGGCCATCGAGAAGATCAACAACGCCAAAGCATCCGCTCTCTACGCCGCAATCGACGGCTCCGACGGCTACTACCGCAACCCCGTCCAGAAGGACAGCCGTTCCAGAATGAACGTCGTCTTCCGCCTCCCGAACGAGGAACTCGAAGCCAAGTTTGTCAAGGAAGCCAAAGCCGCGGGCATGATCGGACTCAAGGGTCACCGCTCCGTCGGCGGCATCCGCGCCAGCCTCTACAACGCCGTCCCGATGGAAGGCGTCGAGAAGCTCATCAACTTCATGAACGATTTCAAGAAGAACAACTGAGTTTTTCCGTTGGAAAACGGCTGAGCCGTTTGCATTAACGACGAGTACGGTGCATATTAGATGAGTTTTAGTATGCACCGTCTTTTGATTGCGGGAGGATCGCACCATGCTTCAAAAATATTCCGTGATGAACGGCCGGATCGTTCAGGGCGATGAAGGATCCATTCAGGTGGAAGTCTACATCATGCCTGACGAGGCCGAGCGCAGCAGACTCATCAATGAATACGAGATGAACGAACACACCATTGCTTCGTCCATCGACCCCGACGAGACCCCGCGTATTGAATTTGAGGACAATCACACCGCGTTCATTCTGAAATACCCGAAAAATTATTCTGCGGACGACAATTTTCTTTTCCGCGTCAAATCCATGGGCATTTTCGTGTTCGCCGCCCGCGTCGTCATCATCATCGACGAGTACGTTCCGCTCTTCACCGGAAAGATCGCGAACAACGTCCACACGGTCCAGGACGTCATCATGAAGACCCTGCTTCTCACGATCCGTCACTTTGAAAGCCACCTGCGCGTCATCAACATGTGCAGCGACGAGCTGGAGCACGCGATTGTGAGCTCTTACGACGGCAAGGAGCTGCTGAACATGTTCACCCTTGAAAAAGGTCTGGTCTACTACGTCAACGCTCTCAACGGCAACCGCCGTGTGATCGAACGCATGCGCGCCGCCGCAATCAAGCTCGGTTTCACCGAAGAGAACATTGAGCTGCTCGAAGACATTTCCATTGAAAACCGCCAGTTTCTCGACCAGGCGGAGGTTTATTCACAGGTTCTTTCCGGCATGATGGACGCCCGCGCTTCGATGGTGAACAACAATCTGAACGTCATGATGAAAAACATGAACGCGATCATGATCGCGATCGCGATTCCCTCTTTCCTCGCCGGAGTCGGGGGCATGTCTGAATTCACGATGATGTTCGGCGGAAATTGCAAAGTCATCTATCCGGTGTTCCTGATTCTCATGACCCTGCTTGCGCTTCTGATTTTCTGGGTCATAAAGATGATCGCCAAGCACAATTGAAGTATCGGGGGCGCTCCCCCGGAAACGTGTGCTCCGGGGGGGCTTGAAAGAGATTTTTTAAATTGTTCCGTTGCAAAAGCACGAAAAAGACGAAAAAAATTGAGATTCTGCACTGTTTTTTCAAGAAAACCATTTGAAAAACAGGCATTTGTGATATATCATGTACCTTTGTGCAAATGTCCGCAGATTCTGCGGCCTGTTGAAAAGACTGTCAAATCATAAAAGATAAAAGAGTTTTCCGCATGAAAAACGGAAGACGGAAAGAAGAAGGGTGGACGAAGCATGACAATGGAAACGAAAAACTACTCCGCGAGCAGCAGACGCTCAGGGCTTGCCATGAAACTGGCGGTCTTCTCCGCTGTCTACTCGCTGGCGGTCGCTCTGCTGGCCGGATTTTCCGGCGGCGTATACGACTGGGCCGGATACGGAGCATACGGACTCGGCGCAATCCCGTTCGCCGTCGCGGCTCTCTTCGCTGTTGCCGCGGCTGTTTGCGGAATGCTGGCGGGAAGCGCGTCCGAAGAGGAATATGAAAAAGAGCTCCTCAGGAAACGCAAGGAGAACACCCAGAGTCTCCTTGATGTCGCGGAAGACGTCCGGTTCACAGCCGGAAGAACATACCGTAACTATGTGAAGTATGCTCCGTCGGTGTTTTCGCTTCTCGCATTTGTGCTGATGGTGTTTGGACTGTGGATTGCATGGTCGGTTGCCGCGACATTCGGCGAGGCAGGTCCCGCTCTGCCGAAAGAGCCGGTTGCCGTTTCGTTCGTCTGCGTTGTGATTGCGGTGTTCTCGCTCTTCTTCGGAGCGTTTCTCGCCGGGCAGTCCCGCGTTTCCGAATTCCGCTGGCTGCGTCCGGTCGGCGCGTGGATGGTTGCGGGCGCGGTGATTTTCCTTCTCGCTCTTGTTCCCTCGGTCGCTCTGCGCTGGGACAATGCGGGGCTCGAAATGCCGTTTGCGAAAATCGCTTTTGCGCTGATTGCCGTTGTCGCGGTCGAACAGCTCTTCACTTTCATCACGGAATTCTACCGTCCGAGGACGCAGCTTGAGGACCGCCCGGTTCATGAAAGCCGTCTGCTTGCGCTCTTCATCGAGCCCGGAAGCGTGGCGAAAAACATTACCGATGCGCTCGATTACCAGTTCGGATTCAAAATTTCCGGAACTTCGCTCTACCAGATGTTCTGCAAGGTCGCGATTCCCGCGATCGGCGCATGGCTGCTCATCCTCTGGATCTTCACCTGCGTGGCGGAGGTCGGCCCTGGCGAGCTCGGACTCAAGACACGGTTCGGAGCTCTCGTTGACGGGAAGCCGCTTCAGCCGGGCGTTTACCTGAAGCTCCCCTGGCCTTGCGAAAACATTCAGCGCATCGAAGTCGACGTTCCGCAGACGGTCACCATCGGCGCAGTCATCAAATCGAAGAATGAGGCGGGCAAGCCGATCCGCACGATTCTCTGGAACAACGAGCACAGTTCGGGCGAAAATCCGTTCCTCGTGGCGAACCGGGATTCCAGCGGCGACATCGGCGGCGCGGTCTCCATGCTCAACGCCTCCCTTCCGGTGACCTTCAAGGTCAATCACGAGAAGATTCTTGACTATGCGTTCGGTTTTGAAAACATCAGGGGATATGTTCTTGACATCGGAACGCGTCAGGCGACGATCTACTTTGCGAGCACCGACTTCATGAACGATCTCTCGGTCGGCCGTCTCGAAATCACCCGCAGGCTGCGTGAACAGATTCAGCAGGCGGTCGACAGGCGCGGTCTCGGCGTTACGATCCTGAACGTCGATCTGCTCGATACGCATCCGCCGCTTCAGGACGTCGCCCCGGCGTTCCAGAAGGTGTTTGTTGCGGAGGAGGAGATGGCGACCGCGGTCATCAAGGCCGAGGCGTACAGGACCAGGACGCTTGCCGCATCTGAGATCGAGACAATTGAGCTCGTTCAGCAGGCGGAGGCCTACAAGTTCAACGCGACCACGGTTTCGAGCGCGGAAGCCCGCCGGTTCTCCAGCCAGCTCGCCGCTTACCGCGGAATGCCTGAAATGTTCAAACTGCGCACCTATCTTTCTTTCCTGGAAAACGACTGCGCACCGCTGCGGAAGTACATCATTTCCGCATCCATTCCGACTCAGATTCTGGAACTGAATGCGGAGGAGAAGCCCCGCACCGATCTGACCGACACCGACCTTGGCGATTTAAAGTAAAACAATATAGAAGGAGAAATATAAATGGCGGACACACACCACAAGGAACACGGAATCAATATTCCGATCATGCTGCTCGGACTTGTCGTCGTGGCAATCTTCGGAATAGCGATCTTTTCCTATCAGGTCAATGAAACCGAACGCGCAGTCGTTCTGACTTTCAACAAAATCACCGGCGAACGCGGACCCGGTCTCCACTTCCGCTGGCCGCTCCCGATTCAGAAAATCCAGAAGTACGACATCCGTCTCCGCTGCTTCGACGGCAACATCGGCAAACTTGAGGAGATCCGCACGGCGGACGGCAAAAACATCACAGCGGGGATCTACACGGTTTACCGCATTCAGAATCTCGTCAGATTCCAGACTTCCGGCGGCAACATCAATGCGGCGGAAGACGATCTCTCCAGTCAGATGAGAACCGTCAAAAGCGCGGTGATCGGCAAATACAATCTTGACCGGCTGGTCAATTCCGATCCGGAAAAGATCATGATTCCGCAGATGGAAAAAGAGATGCTGGAACTCATTGCTCCGAAAGCCAAAGATCTCTACGGTCTGGAAGTCATTGCGGTGAACATCAAGACGATCGGCGTTCCCGAAACTCCGGCGAAGGCGATTGCGGAACGCATGATCCAGGAGCGTGACGCCGCCGCCGCCAAGTACAAGGAAGAGGGCAACGTCAAGTCCCGCAGAATCATGACCGAAGCGGACGCCGCCAAGCGCAACGCTCTTACTCAGGCGGAGGCGAAAGCGACCGCTCTGCGTGCGGAAGGCGACGCCGCGGCGGCGAAACACCTCGCGGTCTTTGCGGAAAACCCGGAACTCGCGGTTTTCCTGCGCAAGCTCGATTCCATGAAGCGTCTGATGGGCAGCCGCACGACTCTCGTTCTCGACACCAACTCCGCGCCGTTCGACATTCTGAAGTTCGGCGGCTCCGCGCTTGAAAAACCGGCGAAAAAGAACTGACGGAGATCACCATGCAGGATCTTGAAACAAGAATCAGAGCGGAACGGGCGGCGGAGAACAGTGCGTTTTCCTCCGGCTTCGAAACGCTCAATAAAAGCCTCAAGGCGGTGTTCACTCTCCTTGTCGCCGCCATTGCCGTGCTGCTGGTGTGGTTCTTCATATTCAGCGGCTTCTTCACCGTTCAACCCGATACCGCAGTGCTGACTTTCCAGTTCGGAAAGTTTCAGAAAGTCTGCACGGAAAGCTGGCACTGGGTCTTCCCCTATCCGGTCAGCCAGACCGTGAAAGTGAAAACGAGTCCTTTCAGCATCGAAACGTCGTCGTTCATGCCGGCGAACAGAGCGCTTATCACGAACCGGAAAGAGGCTTCGGCGATGGGCGGCGCTCCCGACGCCCTCAAGCCTGGAATCGACGGCTATCTCCTCACGGGAGACGCCTGCATCGTTCACACCGACTGGAAGATGACCGCCCGCGTCGTCGATCCGGAACGTTACTACAAAACATGCATGACGCCTCTCAATCCGGAGAAGGCGGATGACGTCATGACCGCTCCCGGCGGCGAACGCCGCGGGACCCGCGGCCCGCAGACTCTGCTCCGCGCCGTGCTCGACGACTGCGTTCTCCGCGTCACCGCCGGATGGAATGTCGACGGCATTCTCTACAACAACAACAGCAGCGCGTCGAAGTATCAGAAGACGATTGAGACGATGGTGATGAAGCGGGTCGCCGACCTCCGCATCGGAGTGGAAGTGCTCCGCGTCGACCTTGAACAGAAGAGTCCGCCGCCGCAGACGATCAACGCTTTCGACAATGTTCTGCATGCCCAGCAGCAGAGCAGCGCGGCGATTCAGAAGGCGGAGGCTTACAAAATCGAACAGCTCGCTCTTGCACAGTCCGAATCGGACCGCATTGTTTCCGAGGCGGACAGCTACCGCAAGCGCGTCGTTTCCGACGTTTCCGCGGATGCCGGTTATTTCAAGAGCATTCTCGCCGAATACGGAAAGAGTCCGGATACGGTAACCGTAACGCTCTTCTCTCAGGTGATGGCGGAGGCAATGGGGAAAGTCAAGGATAAATTCATCGTCAACTCCATCGGCAGCGGCCGCCAGGAGCTCCGTCTCAAGCTGAACCCCGAACCGCTGACCGCCAAAGAAAAGAAAGAGGCGGAAGAAAAGAATGAGGAGGCAAAGAAATGAGCTGCTGCTGCGGACATGACCATGATCATCACCACGAGGACGCCTCGATCTGCGTTTGCGGACAGCCGATGGGGGAGGGGGTCGGACACTCCCGTTCCATGGGCCGCGCCGGATTCGCCGTCGCCGGCGGTTTCCTGATACTGAATTCCTTCCTGCTTGAGTGGCTTTTCCCCGCGCAGGAATTCGCCTCCGAACTCAGCGCCGTGCTCGGTGCAATCGTTCTTGCGCTCCCGATTGTCTGGGCGGCAATCAAGGACCTCTGCGCCGGACGCGTCTACATGAACGAGCTCGTCGCGATGGCCCTGCTTGCGGCGTTCGCGGGCGGAGTTTTCCGCGAGGCCGGAATCATCGCATTCTTCCTGCTGATTACAATCATCATCGAAACGCGCACCGCGTCGGGTGCTCAGCGTTCCATTGAAGACCTGATCCGTCTGACGCCGCACACCGCACGCAAGCTGGTCGACGGCGACTTCGTCGAAACGGAAGTGCTTGATCTTCAGCTGGGCGACGTCATCAATGTCCGCCCGGGCGAAAACTTCCCGATCGACGGCGTCATCGTCAAGGGACAGAGCGCGGTCAACCAGGCGTCGATCACCGGCGAATCGCTTCCGGTCGACAAGGGCGCGGGCGATGAAGTTTATGCCGGAACCATGAACCTTTCCGGCGCGATCGACGTCAAGGTGACGAAGGTCGGCAACGATACCACGCTCGGCAAGGTCAAAGAGATGATTCTCGCCGCCGAAACGAGCAAGACGCCGATGGTGCGCATCATCGACAAGTACGCCGGGTTCTACACGCCGACGATTCTCATGCTTGCGGCGCTCACCTGGTGGTTCTCCGACGGCGATATGAACCGGGTGATTACGCTCATGGTCATCGCATGTCCCTGCGCCGTGGTTCTTGCGACTCCGACCGCCGTGGTCGCGGCGATTGCCGCGGCCGCGCGTCTCGGAATCCTCATCAAGAACGTGGCGCATCTGGAACTCGCCTCCAAAGTCCGCTGTTTCGTGTTCGACAAAACCGGAACGCTGACGAAGGGCGAACTGGAAGTCGCGCGTCTGAAACCGGTTGACAGCGTGGAGCCGGCGGAACTGCTCAAAACGGCGGTTTCCGTTGAAATCGCCAGCAACCACCCGACGGCGCTTGCGCTGCAGCGTCTCGCAAAGGAAGTGGGAATCGCGCCGGAGAAGGGCGATTCCTACGAGGAACTGCCCGGAAAGGGTGTTGAGGCGGTGATCGGAGGCGTCAAATGCATGGTCGGCCGTCCCGCCTGGATTCTTTCTCAGAACATTGCGCTTCCGCATGATGAGAGCGAGGTCGAAGGAATGAGCGTTGCGGTAATCGTGCGCAACGGCAAGTCGATCGGCTGGGTCGGCTTCCGCGACCAGATCCGTCCCGAAGCGGCGGAGATGGTGAAGGAGCTGAAAGCGGAGGGGATCCGCCAGTGCGCAATGGTCACCGGCGACCGCTCGGCGGTTGCGACGGCGGTTGCGGCGAAAGTCGGCATCGACGACTTCCGCGGAGACTGTCTGCCGCAGGGGAAAGTGGAATATGTGGAACAGGCGAAGAAGAACGACATCGTGGCGTTCGTCGGCGACGGCGTGAACGATGCGCCCGCGCTTGCCGCCGCGGACCTGAGCATTGCGATGGGGGCGATCGGCAGCGACATCGCGATCAACAGTGCGTCGATTGCGCTTATGACGAACGATCTGCGCCGCATTCCGCTGCTGATCACGCTTTCCAGAAAATCGGCTTCGGTCATCAACCAGAACCTTGTGTTCGGCATGCTGTTTGTGATCTGCGGCATCATCCTTTCGGTGTTCGGACAGATGAGTCCGGTTCTTGCCGCGGTGCTGCACACGGTCAGCACCCTGATTGTCATCTTCAACAGTGCGCGTCTGGTGAGAACCGGCGAGGAGATCACCCGCGCGGAAAATACCGCGAAACAGTAATTCAGGAGAGTTGAAATGGGAAACGTTGTGGAAGCGGTCGGACTCACCAAGGAGTTCAAGGATTTCTGGAACCGTCCGAAGGCGAAAGCCGTCAACGACATTGATTTCGAGGTCCGGGAAGGCGAAGTGCTCGGTCTGCTCGGTCCGAACGGCTCGGGAAAATCCACCACGGTGAAAATGCTGCTCGGTCTGCTCTATCCGACAGCCGGCCGCCTCACCGTTTTCGGGCGTTCCCCGCGCGACGTCGACACCAAGAAGATGATCGGCTATCTGCCCGAGGAAACGTATCTTTACAAGTACCTCACCGCGGCGGAGACTCTTGATTTCTTCGCTTCGCTCTTCAATCTTTCCGCCGAGGAGCGCAGGCTCCGCACGGAGCAGCTGCTCGACATGGTGGGGCTCTCGCACGCCCGCAACCGCCAGGTCGGCGAGTTCTCGAAGGGCATGGCGCGCCGTATCGGTCTCGCGCAGGCGATGATCAACGACCCCGCGTTCCTCATTCTCGACGAACCCACCTCCGGACTCGATCCGATCGGCTGCAAGGAGGTCAAGGACCTCATCCGCCTGCTCAAGAAGCGCGGCAAAACCGTCATCGTCACAAGTCACCTGCTCGGCGATGTGGAGGACGTCTGCGACCGCGTCATGATTCTGTACGGCGGAAAAATCCGCGCGCAGGGACCGATCAGCGAACTGCTCACCGTGAAGGGCTCCAGCCGCATCACCATGCCCGATCTGCCCGATGAGGCAATGGAACAGATCGTATCCGTCATCAAAAAGAACGGCGGAACGTATACGCTGGATCACCCGCGCATGAGTCTGGAAGATTTCTTCCTCGACGTCGTGAACAGGGCGAAGCGCGAAAGCGTGGAGACTTCGGGCGCGACTTCGGGAGGGGAAATCGCGGATTATCTCTCCGGCGGCGATTCCAAAGAAAAACTCGAAGTGCTTGCCGGACTCAGGAAGCCGGAGCCGCCGAAATCGGAACCGGTCAAAGCGGAACCGCGGGTCGACGAACAGCGTCTGACCGCTCTCGAATCCGATGACGTCCCGAAGGAGGAGCCGGAGGATGCAAAAGAGCTCAACGCCGCAAGAGAACAGCTCAATGAGGCGAATCAGAAGCTCAAAGATCTTCTCTCCGGCAAAAAAGATCTGTGACGCGGAGGAGTTGAAATGACTTCGTTTTCTGCCATTGTCAAGCTGACCTGCCGGAGCGCCGTGCGGTCGCATGTGTTCCAGTTCCTGCTCTTCGTGCTTCTGCTCGGCGTCCTGCTTGTGCCGAACACAATCAAAGGCGACGGAACCGCATACGGCTACATGCAGGTTTCTCTGGAATACTGCTTCACGTTCATCACCGTCATGCTGATGCTTTCGGGCGTCTGGCTCGGCTGCCAGACCATGACAGCGGATGTGGAGGACTGCCGGCTGCATCTGATCGTCGTCAAACCCGTCTCCCGCTACGTTGTCTGGCTCGGGAAGTTCACCGGCGTGCTTGCCGTCCTTGCGGCGCTGCTGCTGATTTCTTCCGCCGTGGTTTACGGCTTCATTCTCTATCAGAGCGGCCGTCAGGATTTCCCGCCGGAGGAGCGCGTCCGCATGGAAAACGAAGTGCTCACCGGACGCCGCGCCTACCGGCCCGAGCTGCCGGATGTGAAGGCGATTGCGCTCAAGGCGTTCAATGAAAAGAAGAATTCGCAGGGCGTGCTCATTTCGCAGGTGCTCACCGGGGACGCCCGCGCGAAGGCGATTGATGTCATATACCGTCAGATTGTCGCCGCAATGGCGGAAATTCCTGCGGGCAAGACCCGTTACTGGACTTATACGGGGCTTCCGGAGAAGATTCCGGAAGACAGTTCGTTCTTCATCCGTTACCGCGCGTATTCGGGCATGGTCGATGTTCAGCAGAGCCAGGATCACGGTTACGGTGTGTGGGGGGCTGTGGTCAATCATATCGAAAAGCCCGATCCGAAGACTCTGAAGCCCGGTGAAAAGGCTCCGGATCCGGTGCCGAGCCAGGGCTATGAGTTGCGTAAGCCGGAACAGATTCTCACCGCCGCAATGAACGAATTTGAACTTCCGGCGGACAATGTCATCGTGAACGGCGAAGCGGTGATCGGTTTCACGAACCTTGCGCCGAGCGGAAAACCGCTCGTCATCCAGGTGGCGGACGGTCCGACGCTGCTGCTGAAGGAGACCGGATTTTTTGCGAACTATGTGCGCGGCGTGTTCATGATTTTCCTCGGCGTGACGGCGTCGGTTCTGGTGGCGGTTTCGCTCGCCTCGTTCCTCTCCATGCCGACGGCGATCTTCATTACGATTTCGTACATGGCGTTCGGCTTCTTCGCGTCGTTTCTGATTTCGAGCGAGGCGACGTACGGCGGACTTGATATGCCGGCGATGGATCTTTACGGCTACTGGCTTGGACGCATGCTGCATTCCGTGATCATTCCGCTTCAGAAGTTCGGCATATCGGATGCAATCGCGAACGGCGAACTCATTGAGCTTTCCGTAATCGGTTCTGCGATTCTCTTTCAGATCGTGCTGAAAGGCGTTCCGCTCGCGTTGCTCGGTGCGTGGCTTTACAACCGCCGCGAGCTTTCGCTCGCCGCAATCCGGAGGTAAAATATCATGTATTTCAGACGTTTCCGAATCTGGTTTTTCGCGCTCGCCGCGTTCGCCGTTCTCATCGGCGCGACGCTTCTTGTGCAGAACCGGCTCGACAGCATCGTGAAGACCGACAAACTGGTCGATGAAGCCGGCATTGAGGGACTCCCCCCGACGGTCGCGTTCACCACGGTTGCGCTCGGCGGGTTCCGCGGCATTCTTGCGGATATGCTCTGGCTCCGCACAAACGGGCTTCAGCAGCAGGGAAAATACTTCGAGATGGTGCAGCTTGCATCGTGGATCACCAAACTTCAGCCGAAGTTCACCGGCGCAACCGCCTATCTCGCGTGGAACATGGCATACAACATCTCCGTCACCTACACCTCTCCCGTCGACCGCTGGCGCTGGGTGCAGCGCGGAATCGAACTCATCCGCGACGAGGCGCTCGACTACAACGCCAACGACCCGCTTCTCTACCGCGAGCTCGGCTGGATTTACCAGCACAAAATCGGCAACATGCTCGACGACGCCCAGCGTTATTACAAGTACATGATCTGCAAGGAGATGATGAAGGTTTACAACGGCGATTCCCCCGACTGGAAAGCGCTTGCCGCTGCGCCGAAAACCATTTCCGAATTCCGCAAACTCCATGCGGACGACTCCAAGCTCTTTGAGTCCGTCAAAGCCGCCGGATTCGAGAATCTGGAGGCTCTTTCCGCCGCCTTCCGCAAAGAGGGCGTTCTTCCGGAAAAGCTCGCGGAATCGCTTGCTCCCGAGACGAAAAACGGGCTTGACACCTTCCTCCGCGCCCTCTGGTTGCGCGAGTACTACAAGCTCCGCCCGGAAATCGTGCTGGAAATCAATCAGAAATACGGCGAACTCGACTGGCGTCTCTCCGACTCCTTCGCGATCTACTGGGCGACGCTCGGCATCATGTACAGTCCGAAGCGCGAGAGCATCGACTGTGACCGCATGATTACGCAGTCGCTGAAGGAGTCGTTCATCGCCGGCCGCATTCTGCTTCCGGGCAAGGAGCCGAGCATGAACTACATGCTCATCCCGAATCTCGGCATCGTCGACGCGGTCCGAGAGGGGTATCTCGACGCCTACAAGCGCAACGAAACGCTCACCTTCAAGAGCGCGCTCGACAACTTCATGAAGAACGCCGCCGTAACGCTCTACAGTTACGGCAAATACGCGAAGGCGCGCGAATACTTCCGTCTTATCCGCAAGGAACGCCGCAATGATCCGCGTTATCAGGATTTCGACACGTTCATTCTCCGCGAGTGGACCGAGGACATCAAGGACGGCAGCTACAAGCAGGTCCACGAGCTGATCAGCGGTCTGATCTTCCAGAGCTGTCTGCTGCTCGGTTACGACGACGAAGAGAGCGCGTCCGCGCATCTGAAACTTGCGGAAATCGCCTACAACCGTTTCCAGAAGGAGTTCGACGACGAGAAGGGACGCGTGCGTCTTCCGCCCTTTGACATGATGAAGACGGAGATCGCGCGCAGCGTCGTCCAGAACTTCCCCGCCATCGGAGAGCGGGTGAAAGCCTACATTTCCGCCGCGCAGGCGGAGAAATTGGAGAAGGCGGAAGCCCGGAAGTAAAAATCTTTTGGACAATATTGCGTTTTTTGCACCGAAAATCCGCTTTCCGGACGATTGTCCAAGCGGATTTCGCATTTCGGGTGTATAATATATGCGGAATCAAACAAGGAGACGTGTTATATGCACTTGAAGAATGTTACGCTGGAGCTCAGCTCCAAACCGTTCCGGGATGAATCGGAAGCGACGATGTATGCGGTTTGCCGCCGCATGTTCACCCAGTGGAAGCCGCTGACGGATGCCGCGGATGCGGTGTCCGTCATGCTCTGGACGTCGGACGGCAGCGAAATATTTGAATATTCGGGCGACCTTTCGCAGACGTTCGAGTGGGCGTACTGGGCGGGATGCGCGAATCACACGCCGTGTCCGGAGAACGCCACGGAGCGGCAGAAGCACCAGACGCATCATTATCCCGTCAAGGTCGTTCCGGACGCCGGGCCGCGCTCCTATGCCTGGCTCAAGCGTCTTATTGAAGTCGTCCGCGAGACCGGGGCGGAGATCGCGCGGAAGCCCATCCGCATCGGCGCAACCTACGACAACGGTCCGGAATTCGCCATTTCCAACTTCAAATACCGGAAGCATCCCGAAATTTGCCTGGGACACACCATGTTCGCGAACAGCGTGGTCACCTGCACCGCGCGTTTTCATGCGGATTCGGAGCGCTATGCGGCGTATCCGGACGGCATTCCGGAGGGAACATCGGTCGGAACCTTCCTTGCGAAACAGTACAAGGCAATGGAAAAAGACCTTGGGTTCGACTATCTCTGGCTTTCCAACGGCATGGGCTTCGGGACGGAGACATGGGGCATCACCGGAATGCTTTTCGACAAACACGCGTTTCATCCGGAAAAAGCGGGCGAGGCGGCGGAACTGATGCTTTCGTTCTGGAAGGATTTCTTTGATGCGTATCCGGAATGCGTCGTCGAGACGCGCGGCAGCAACTGCTCCGCCGGTCTGGAGATCGCGACGGACGCATGCCCCATCCGCGAACTTTACGGCAAATACAGAATTGCGCCTCCGGTCAATTCCCCATGGGCGGCTCTGAACTTCAACACCGGACTCGAAATCGTCGCGTGGATGTCCCACATCGCGGAACTTCCCGACGACCGTCTTCCGTTCCGCTATTACATCCATGATCCCTGGTTCTGCAACAGCCCGTGGCTCGACCGCTATGCGCGCGAACCGTGGGATCTCTACCCGGTTCTCGCGGTGTCCAGAATTGACGACAACGGCCGGACCGTCTCCGCCAACAGCGTCGCTCTGCTTTCGGTCGACAGCACGTGGGGCGAACTGCCCGACCAGGTGCCGCATGAAGTGATTCCGCACCTGTTCGAGGCGTTTGACCATGCGCCGGACCGGCCCTCGCCGCTCGTCTGGGTCTACCCGTTCGACGAGTATACCGATCATGTGCGCGGCGCGAATCCGCGCCCCGATATTGTGTTTACGGAGGAGATGTTCATCGGCGAATGCGTGCAGGAGGGACTGCCTCTGAACACCGTGGTCAGCACCCGCATTTTCCGCCGGCTGACGGCGGAGAAGAATCCGGCGCTGAAGGGAAAAATCCTTGTCGTTCCGGTTTCCGCCGCCGACGGGGCGAACATGGACGCTCTGGAAGCGCATCTTGCTTCAGGCGGAAAGATTCTGTTTTACGGCGTGATGCAGGGAGCGCCGGAGCGTGTGAAAGCTCTGCTTCAGCTGCGTGCGGATACGGCGATCTCTGGCGATGTCGCTGTCGAGACCCGCATGAAAGGCGATGGCTGCCCGGAAGAGTTTCCTTCGACGGTGCATATTCTTCCGCAGTATTCCTGCGGCGGGCTTACGGAGGTCCCGGCGGAAGGAGCATCGTTCCGGACGCGTGCGGTTGCACACTGCGGCGGAGAGGAACGTGTTGTTGCGTTGAGCCGGAGACTTGAGAACGGCGCGGAGATCGGATTCGTGCGCGCGGTTCTTCCCGCATCGAACGACGTATGGGACGGATGTAATTTCGATTATGCGAAAGACGGAGAGATTTTCCCTGTTCCGCGTCTGCTGCGCGATCTTGCCGGAGAATTCGGCTGGCGCTTCGGCTGTGTGCTCCGTTCGGCTGAATCGAAGGTTCCGCGCACGAGCGTTTCGCGTCATGACAATGCGTTTTTCTTCTCGATATATGCGCCCGATACGACAGCGGAAATGCACGTGAACACCCCGTACGGCGTTCCGCTGGTAATTGAGGGCGAGACGTGGATTGACGGATCCGGAAACGGCGTCTGGCATCCGGAGAAGAGCTGGCGCAAGGAGTGCCGCTGCTTTGTGAAACAGTCGGAATCCTCGGTCGTTTCATTGAAACTTCAGCCGCAGAGTTATCCGTACTACTCGCGGTGCGGGCATTTGATGTGTTCAGGCTTGAAGAATGCGGAAATCCGTTTCTTCCCGCCTCTTGCCGCGGAAGAGATGCCGGAGGTCGTGTGTGCTCCGGACGTCGGGGTATACAACATCTTTGACAAAACGCCGGTTCCTCTGGAATGGGAGCATACACCTGACGGTCCCTGTATTGTTGTGCGGAATGTTTCCGGCCGACTGATGTTCTCGATGGTTGCCCGAACCTGAGAAAAGTTGATTCAACGCTCTCAACGGAGAATCAGAGAAATAAATTTTTTGCTTGAACAGCAAATGAATTCAACCGAGGCCGGCGCCGATGATTTTTTTCGGCAGCCGGTCTTGTCTTTGATGCGGGAAAGCTGTTTCTAGAATTCGCACATGTGCGGCTGCATACGGAAAGTGCGTTTCAAGAGGTTTGTGAAGAGGTGACTTGAATTCGGATTTAAAAACAGACAATGGTCGGGATAGCGAGATTTGAACTCGCGACCTTTTGTCCCCCAGACAAACGCGCTAACCAGGCTGCGCTATATCCCGATTGAAGATAATGCATTTAATATATACCCGGATTGAAAAATTGCAAGCTCAAAAAAAAAAAATGTCTCAAGAATCTTGAATGACGGTGTGACGGACCGTCAATCCGTCATTTTTCAGATAAAACAGATTCGGGAAATGCACTGATCAAAACTCTCCTGTCCGCTCAGAATGTCAATTTCCACTCGCAGAAATTGAATGTCAATGTCGCGGCGGTCAAGACGCGGCATGCGGACGGCGTCTTTTTCCGTGGTGACGATCAGTTCGGCTCCGGCGGCTTTCGCGTCGTTGATGAAGTCGATCATCTCCTGCTGGCGGTAACGGTGATGGTCGGCGAAATGACGCTTCAAAACCAGTTCGCCGCCAAGCTCCTCAAGGAAAAACTCAAAGCTTGCGGGTTTCGCAATTGCGGAGATGGAGGCCAGTTTTTTGCCTTTCAGGGAGGAAAGCGGATAACGGCGGCCGCGGTCAAACACCGCTTCCAGATACTTCGGACGGTGACAGCATTCGATAATCTCGGCACGGTGGTTGTGCTTGTGGATGAACTCCTTCAGATGACGCAGGCGCGGCGAGCCGTCGGATTTTGTGAGGAAGATGTAGTCGGCGCGCTGGATGTGCTCGATCGGCTCGCGCATGAGACCGCGGGGGAGAACGTGGTGGTTGTCAAACGGCGAAGTGGAGTCGACAAGCACAATGTTGATGTGCGCTTTCAAACGCAGATACTGAAAACCGTCGTCGAGAATCAGAACGTCGGTTCCGAACTCGTCGATGGCGTAAAGACCGGATTTGACGCGGTCTTTGTCGACGAGAACGGCGACGTCTCTGAGATTGGAGGCGAGCATGTAGGGTTCGTCGCCGGCGGTGATGGAGTCGTGCAGCAGATTTTTGCCGTCGGAGACGACGCGGGGCGGAACTTCCATTTTCTTGGAGAAGAGACGTTTGCCGAGTTTCTCGAAGAATCCGCGTTTGTCGCGGCTGCGGTATCCGCGGCTGAGAATGGCGACGCGGCGTCCCTTCTGGGAGAGGGTTCGGGCGAAGATTTCCACAATCGGGGTCTTGCCGGTGCCGCCGCAGGTGAGGTTGCCGATGCTGACCACGAGACAGCCGATCGCGCGGTTGCGGATCATGCGGTTGTCGTAAAGCCAGATCCGTGTGTTGATCGCGCGCAGGTAGAAGCGCGACGCGACGAACAGGAAACCTTTGACAAACGAATCGAACGGGCCTTTCCGGCGTTCGCGGATGACTTCGATGAAGTACTGTTCGATATGTTCACCGAGTTCGCGCAGAGTCATAATGCGTCTCCGATGAGGGCGAGCTGTTCCGCGTGCGTGAACTGGATTGCGTTCCAGCCGCGCTTCCGGGCTCCCTCAATGTTGCAGAGTTTGTCGTCAAAATAGAAATCCGGGATGCCGTGACGCGTTTCAAAAAGTCCGTACATCGTGTCGCCGGGTTTGCGGACGCCCGCCTCAAAACTGAAGACCCCGTCGTAAATCAGGTGCGCGAACGGCAACATGCGGCAGACTTTGTGGAGGTGCGGACGGGAGATGTCGGAGAGATAGACGAACTTAACGCCGCTCTCCGCGTATTTGCGGATATATTTTTCCACGCCGGGGAAGGGGCCGGCGAGAATGCTGTTCCAGCCGTCGAGAAGACGCTCTTTTGTGAAGCGCCTTCCGAGCGAATTCCAGAGAACGTCGAGCCACTCTTCCGTTTCGATGCGTCCGCATTCGAGTTCGCAGAATGCGCGGTCGGCTTCCTCCGGAAGCGCGGCGCCCGGTTCGAGACCGGCTGCGCGGAATACGTTTTCATATTCCAGCCGGACACAGACGTTCCCGATGTCGAGCGCGACGGTGAGTGTTTTCCGCATGATTCCCGTCCTTCCCCTTATTTGCAGAAGCGCAGATAGGCTTCGACAAACTGGTCGATGTCGCCGTCGAGCACCGCCGCGGTGTTTCCGGTTTCGCAGCCGGTGCGGAGGTCCTTGACCATCTGATAGGGCTGGAGAACGTAGGAACGGATCTGGCTGCCCCATCCGATTTCGGATTTTTCGCCCGCAATCTGTTCGGCTTCGCGTTTGCGCTGCTCTTCCTGGGCTTCGTACAGACGCGCCTGGAGCATTTTGTACGCCATCGCGCGGTTCTTGTGCTGGGAGCGTTCCATCTGGCAGGAGACGACGATGCCGGTGGGAATGTGAGTGATGCGGACGGCGGAGTCGGTGCGGTTGACATACTGGCCGCCCGCGCCGCTCGCGCGGTAGGTGTCGATGCGCAGATCTTTTTCATCAATCTGGATGTCGAGATCTTCCTTGAGTTCCGGGAACGCGTCGGCGGAAGCGAAGGAGGTGTGGCGGCGGGCGTTGCTGTCGAACGGGGAGATGCGGACCAGGCGGTGGACGCCGCGTTCGCATTTGAGGTAGCCGTACGCGAAGTCGCCTTCGACGCGGAGTGTTGCGCTCTTGATTCCGGCTTCGTCGCCGGGCTGCATGTCGATGATTTCATCTTTGTAGCCCTTGCGTTCGAACCAGCGGCGGTACATGCGCAGGAGAATGGAGGCCCAGTCGCAGGATTCGGTTCCGCCGGCGCCGGCGTGGATGAAGAAGAAGCAGTTCATGCGGTCGAATTTTCCGGAGAGGAAGCTGAGCAGCTCCATTTTGTCGATCTCTTTTTCGAGTTCGACGAGTGCGGTGTCCGCCTCGGCCAGAAACGATTCGTCTTCCGCGGCGAATTCGGCGATGGCGGCGAAATCCTCGCCGTGTTTTTCGAGAGCGGCGAAGGGTTCGACGATGTTTTTTTCGGAGCTGAGCTTCTGGACGGTCTCCTGGGCTTTCTCTTTGTCGTCCCAGAAATCCGGACGTGCCATGACTTCTTCGAGGTCCTTGACCTGCTTCCGGTGGTCGGCGATCTTCAGAAATTTTGCCAGATAAGCAATTCTTTCTGAAATTTCTGTCGTTTTCAGTTTTAATTCTTCAAAATTCATGGTACATTTCCATGGGTTAAAATTTTTACCCGCGATTTTAAAGTCGCAAAGGCGTTACGAAAGCAAGAACTTTACGAAAGGAGTAATATAATGCTAAATGCCGCAAGTTTAAAGTTTTTTGATGAATTATTACGAACTTCCGGTCCGTCCGGGTTCGAAATTCCCTCCGCAAAGGTCTTCCGGGAGCGTCTGGAAGCCTTCGCGCACGAGGTTTACACCGACGTCTCCGGAAACACCATCGGGATTCTGAACCCCGATTCCCCTTTCCGCATCATGCTTGCCGGACACTACGACGAGATCGGTTTCCAGGTCGTCTACATTACCGGCGACGGGCTGATCACCTTCCGTGCGGTCGGCGGCATCGACAAGGTCACCCTTCCCGCGCTTGAAGTCGACATCCTCACGGCGAACGGCAAGGTTCCGGGCGTGATCGGGCGCAAGCCGATTCACCTTCAGACCCCGAAAGAGCGCGAAACGGTCATGGAGATCAACGAGCTCTGGATCGATATCGGCGCCGAAAGCAGGGAGGAGGCGGAAAAACTCGTCTCCGTCGGCGATCCCGTTGCGTTCCGCGTCAATGCCGCGCGCTTCGGCAAACACCGCATCATGTCGAAGGGACTCGACGACAAGATCGGCGCGTTTGTGATTGCGGAGGCCTTCCGTCTGCTCTCGGAGCGCGGATGCAAACTCGGAGTTTACGCGGTCGGCACGGTTCAGGAGGAGCTCGGGCTGCGCGGTTCCAAGACAAGTTCGTTCGCCATCGATCCGCAGGCCGCAATCGCGGTCGACGTCGGTTTCGCGACGGATGTTCCGGGCGTGGAAAAGAAGCAGTGGGGCGACGTCACCCTCGGCGGCGGTCCCATCATCTGCCGCAACGCCGACATCAACCCCGTGCTCTATTCGAAAATTCTCGCCGCGGCGAAGAAGAGCAAAATTCCCGTGCAGATCGAAGCCGGTCACCGCGCAAGCGGCGGAACCGACACCGCGCAGATCCAGCTCTCCCGCGCCGGAGTCGCCACCGCGCTCGTCAGCATTCCGAACCGTTACATGCACACCCCGATCGAGATGTGCGACCTGCGCGACGCCGAGAAAGCCGCAAAACTCATCGCGGACACCATCATGTCTCTTGATGAAACAAGCACCTTCATTCCGGGGATCGACTGAACATGAGCGGACGGCTTCACATCTTTTCCGGTTCGGACAACTTCTCCATCAAGGAGAGCGTCACAAAATTCATCCGCAAGCTCTGCGGCGATTCGCCGGAGGACAACCCGGCGCTGGAGATCATCCGCGGCGACTCCGACACCGAAAAGTATGAGGAGCTGCTTGACCAGCTGATCAACGCCGTCACGACTCCGCCCTTTCTCACGCCCGAAAAGATTATCTGGCTCCGTCATTTCGACAAATTTGACGCCGCCTTTGCCGAGTCGTCCGACAAAAAACGGAAGAGCCGGCTCGAGTATCTCGCCGGACTTTTCAAAGAGGGAATCATGGACGGCGTCACAGTCGTCATCGACGGTCCCGGCATTGACCGCAAGCGCACGTTCTACAAGGTCTGTGCGGCGGTCTGCAAGGAGAACGGATCGCTGGACTGGTTCGACAAAATCGACCCGAAAGCGCGCGACTTCGGCGTTGCCATGACCCGCCGGGTGCAGGACATGTGCGCGGCGGAGAATAAACGCATCGCCCCCGATGCGGCAACTTTCCTTGCGGAAACCTCTGCGGGCGACCTGCCGCGTCTGCGCAATGAGCTCGACAAACTTCTTGCGTACACCGAGGGGCAGCCGGGGATAACGCTTGCGGACTGCCATGCGGTCTGCACGGTGACTCCGGAAGCTCTTTCGTGGGAGTTTTCGGGTGCGCTTGCCGAACGCAACGCTCCGAAGGCGATCGCATTGATTCCGGCGATCATCGGAACGCTGGAACAGGGCAGTTCGGGCAAAGTGGAACTGGCGATCCTGGGGGCGGTTTCATCGGAGTTCAAAAAACTTCTGACCCTGAAATGCGAGGGCGAACGCTATTCGATTCCGAACAATGCCGGCCCGTCGTTTTTCGAGTCGCTTTTCGCCGATTTGAAAAGCCGGGGCGTGAAGAATTCGTTTGTTTCTCTGCATCCGTTCCGCGCGTTCAAGATGTGGGGAAATGTGAAACGCTTCACCCCGCGGGAGATGGCGGATGTGTTCGACGCCATATTCGAGGCGAACCGGGCGATTGTCACCGGTTCCGACGCCCGCCGCTGTCTGGAAAATCTTGCGATCCGGATCGCCGGACCCGCGAAGAAACGGGGTTGAGCGGCGGATCTTGCGGATCGGACGATCCGCATTGAAACGGAGATCCGCGGACGGCGGGCGATTTGTCCGGCTTGCGGACTTCCTTTTTCCCGGGCGGCTCCGGAGAAAAGAAACGGCATCCGCTTTGAAGAGAAAGTGTCTCTGAAAACACAGGGAGCGCCCGGAAAACCGGGCGCTCCCTGAAGCTGTTTTTCAGCGGTTGTCCCATCCCCGCTTGCGGAGAGGGGCTCCGGATAGAGTCCGGATGGTTATTTCGCCAATTCTATGGCCATGAACAGCAAACGGGAACTGGGGAAGCTTCCCGTGTAGGTCAGCAGACAGTCCTTGGCGTTGGTGGAAGCGCCGCGGTATATCTTGTTGTTTTTGATGGTGTAAAGCACCTTGCCGGGGATTTCCTTGTCCTTCAGTCCCAGAACGGTGTGCTGGGTAAGGATGGTGATTCCGCCGGCTTCGCGCTTTTCCTCGGTGTTTTTAAATGTGACAAAACCGTCGTATATGATGGCTTCAAGAACATTGCCGCGCTGTCTTTTCGTTTCGAGAAGCGTGGCGAAACAATCTTTTCTGTCAATGGAGAAACCCTTGTAGATGCGGTTCCCCATCAGGCGGAAAATGCTGTTGGAAGGAGAAGCGGTCGGAGTTCCTTTGGCGACCATGTTTCCTGGATGAGAGTAAAGAATCTGCTTTCGGGCGGCATCGCTGTAAAACTTTCCTCCCTGATAGTAGCAGATGACGTCTTTCGGCTGTTTGGAATCGCCGCGATAAATGGTTTCTGCGGCGAAGCATCCCATTGCGAGTCCGCAAAGCAAAGCCAGAGCAATCGTTTTTTTCATTTTTTCTCTCCAATGTGTGTGATTGTTTGAACATCGGGCTTTTACGAGTACCCTTACATCGCATTCCGATCCCGAATTCTGTTTATAAAATAATAGCTGTTTGAGGATTGTCAAGCAAAAAAGTCTCACCCGGTGAAATCTTTTTTGATTTTTCTCTGCGTTCTCCCGGCGATGAATGGGGACAATCCCGTTTCGGGTTGTCCCCATTCGTTTTCACTGCAATTCGATTGCGGAACGGTCTGTGATGAAAACAGGATAATTCGGCACATCGAGAACGGGAATGGAGAGGCCCCCCTCGCTGTACAAGGCGGGGAGGCTGTAGACCTTCTGACGCAAAGGATCAATGACGACGGGGTTTTTGATTTCGGGTCCGTCCATTGAACATTCAACGGCGCAGCGGATCGGTTCCGGGTTGAAAAGTATGATTTCCGGCGAGAAGATCGCAAACAGCGGAATACCGTTTTTCCGGAAGGCGAAACACTGAAGCGCGTTTTTCGCCAGAACCGATGTGTTGTTGAGCGGGATATCCGGATAAAGCCCGAGATCCGGCGCAATTTCCATGCCGTCGAACAGCGTTGCGATAGACTGCATGGCGTAATACGCCAGCTTTGGACGCCGCTCCTTGCGACAGTAGATCCCGGCGGAGGAATCGTTCCCGTTAGACCAGTAGCTTTTGAGATCGCTCATCGTGTAAATTGACGACAGGCGCATTCCGCATCCGGCGTCTGTGGTCAGACGTCGGGCGTTGTGCTTTGCCTGGGACAGTTCCGTTGCGGCGAAAAGTCCACTGAGCGTAATGGCGGTCGGATCACCCTTTGAAAGGCTTCCGCCTTCTCCCATCCACATTTCCTTCGGGCGGATGATTGCCCGGATCTGATTGTAATGTGCTTGGTCGAAGGCTTGTGTCGTGGCGTCATAGGTGTGGCACGCCAGAATGTCGATGACTTTGCCGATCCCCAGTTTTCCAAGTTCGCGCATATAGACGCCGTGGAGTTTTGATGGGCAAATGGCGATCCGCGCGTCCGGTCTGACGCTTCGAACCGCTTCAGCGGTTTGCTTTGTGAATTCGAAGAAATCGCGGGCGGTCCGTTTCTGCATCTCTTCGGGGGAGACGCCGGAATAAGGGGGAACGCTGTTGATTGCCCAGAAGAAATTGCCGTCCGGTTCATTCCAGACTTCATAATCACGGATGCGGTTCCTGTAATGCTCCGTTAGCGCGGAGACGAAACGGAGCCATGAGTTCATCGCTTCGGGACCATGGTAGAATGGAGTGTCGGCAACGAATCCGCGCAGAAATCCTGAAACAGGTTCCTCGCCGGGATGCTCCTTTTTGAATGCGTCATATTTCGAGTTCGGCGTATAGAGCGGATTTCCGAAGGACAGCTGAAGCCAGACTTCGACGCCTCGCCGAAGAAGGTTGTCGACGATGCCGTCCAGCCAGGAGAAATTGTAGACGCCCGGTTTTTTTTCGCATTTTCGCCATCCGCATTGAACGCGGGCGTGTTTGATGCCGGATTCGCCGAGTACATCGTACACGGTTTCCGGATCGAAGGTCTCGCGGTCAAGTGTTTCGAAACCGACGCCGACGATGGATTTGCGGATTTCCGAGCTGGTTTTTGTTTTCAGGAGTCCGAGGAATTTTGCACCGGGAATGCCGGAAAGCGGGTCGGCGGTCTTGTAGAACGTTTGCGGATCCGCATCCAGAAAATGCGGAGCGGAAATGGTTTCCGCAGGATTTTTTTCACCCGTTGCGCAGGCTGCTGCGACAACCAGCCAGATGGAGCCGGGCCCCGCGGTGAATTTCAGGGAACGGATCGGTTTCGGGCGGACGGGAAATGCGGAAAATCCGAGATTGCGGTAGCTCTGGCCGTCCATGCCGTACCATGCAAGTTTGTAGTTGACTGCCGTTTTCGGCTGGTGCCAGTCTTGGAGATCGCGACCTTTGAGAATTTCAAATTCTTCGCGGGTTGAATCCGCATATTCAACGGTCAGGTATCCGCAGGAGGAATTTGTTTCAAGCCATGCGCCGGTGTGGAGTAGTAGAATATAGTTTCCGATCCGGTTCGAGGTCTCTGTTTCCGCGGTCTGGGCAAAACCGGGGAAGCGTTTTGAGAGGGCGAGACACTGCGGTCCGCCTTCGGGAAGAATCTCAAAAGCGAATTGTTTTACGCGCAACTCCTCTTTCCGGAAGATCCGCATATCGTTTTCCGGTCCCTGATCGGTCCAGCCTTTCCAGGCGGAATCCGAAGCGAAAGTCCGGTTCGCAACAGACTTGATGGAGATTGGCGCGGAATCGAAATTGCGCACCATTGAGTGTGGGAGATCATTGTTCATACAAGGTCCTTTTCATTAAAGAGGGTTAAGAGTTTCATTTTCCGCAGCATATCCGCGTGTCGGCAATGTTCAGGGATTTCATTTTTTGTACCTGATATGGAGATCCCGGAGAATGATGTCTCCGTTTTCCGCGCTCCGTCGGAACTGGAATTCGACCAGACCGCGGATCTCATCGTCTGTCAGAAACAGTTTCAGCGGAATCGCGGCTTTCTGGAAGGATTCGGGATCCTGATCGAACGGGAAGTTCTTCGCAAAGAATGAGCGGAAGTTTTCTCTTCCGCGGCAGTCTGTTTTTTTGCCGTTCTTCATGTAGTATCCCTCCGCCAGAAAAGTCTGGATGCTCGGAACGGAGCCCCATTTGTCTTTGCCGACATTGTATTCAAAGCAGATGTAGGCTTCTGAAAGCTGTTCTGCGGAGAGGGGAAGCGGTGTGCGGTCGGGGGAAGCAATCGAGAGGGAGTGCGCCGGGGGAATGACGAAGCTGCCGTCGGCGTTTTTCGGAATGGAGGACTTCCAGTTAGCGGGAATTTCCATGCGTGCGAGAGTTTCCGTTTCATCGGCTTCATGGAGCGTGATGCCGACAACCAGCGGCGTGCAGTCGCTTTCCCCGTTGACGCGCAGGATGTCCAGAGAAACGACCTCTTTTGCGGGATGCGGGTTGATCCATTCCCAGCGGTAGAAACCGAGATTGGCGAGATTTTGCCATGCGATGTGTTTTTTCATGGTTTCCGATGCGTTTCCGAGTTTCCAGGAGTCGATGTTTTTTCCGACAACGACGGGAATGTCCTCATGGGAATTGTCCGCATAGTGAATTCGGTACGTCAGGACCTGTTCCCCTGGTTTTGCATGAGTCACCGCATGAAAGAAAGAGATTGAGCGGAGGAATCCTCTCGCGGGGATATTCCTGCTTTCCGTGAGACCGTCGGGGAGTCTTGCGGAACGGAAGGCCATGGTGGTTTTGTTGTCGTTGAAGTCGAAGCGGATGAGGTCGCAGAAAACCCCGTCGAGATGCATTGGGTCAATGGGGATTCCTCGGAGGGCGGGTTCGTTTCCTTCAAACCAGGCGATCCCTACGGGGAAATTCTGCTGGTTGTCGAATCCTTTGTTTGCGAATTTCCTTAAATTGACCGGAATGCCGGAGATGTTTTTCTTGCTGATTTTTTTGCTGAGTTCATCAAAGCGTTTTTGAAGCTCTTCGCGGGTCGCCTGCTTGAAGGACGCGAATTTTTCCTTTTCCCCGACAAGGATCACTGTGCGCCGGCGTGGCGGAAGGAGTGCGATGACCATGCCGTTTTCCCGCGGAAGCTGTTCTTTCGCATCGAAGATTTCCACGGCGGTATTTCCGGAAAGTTCGGGAGAATTCAGTCGGACGAGTTTCGGAAAAGGATCGGCGTTCATCAGATAGAAGCCGGTGATTCCGTCTGCGCTTGCTTTCCGCATTTCAACGTTTCCGGTGCGCTCGTCGCGATTGATTTTGAGCAGATTCGCAAGCGGTCTGATGCCGCAGGAGCGGAAAAGCGGTTCATACCACGGCATGAGCCCGTACTGAGAGGTGAAATCGGAGAAATAGATGATGGTTCCTTTCCCGAGTTTCCGTTCCAGCATGGCGGAATTGCGGCGCTTCCACGCTCCGCCGGGTACAGTTTCGCAGAACGGAATGCTTTTCCCGAATTCCGTCTGACGGATTTTCCGCTCTGTTTTTTTCGTTTTGAAATCCAGCAGCGGTTGCGGAAGCGGGTTGCAGTATTCATCGAGATCCATTTTGCCGAGGGCGGCAACGAGAGTCCCGCCGTTTTCCACGAATTTTTTCAAGAGTGGGGTGCTTTCCGGATAGAGGTTGCGTATTCCGTGCGCCAGGATAATTTTATATTTTCCCGCGCGTTCCGCAAGTTGTTCTTCGAAGAGGATGTCATACGGATAATGTGCATATTCCAGGGCGATTGCGGGAGTGTAGATCTCTTCTGAAATATTGCTGTCGCCGCCGCGTTTTTCCAGACGTGTGGAGGGGTTGGAAAAGAGAATCGCGATCTCTGCGGCGGGATGATTGGCGCGCGGAATGAAGAGGTCTGCGACCTGGCTGATTTCCCGTTCAGCATCCGCAATGGCGTACATTCCGGCGGGGTCGAACGCATAGGGGTTGCGCATGTTCCACGGGGCAGTCATCGCCGTTTCCTGCAGAGAGATGCCTTTTTTCCAATGTCTGCCATTCGACCAGTTAAACAGATAGGTGGCGTTGCGCCCGCGCGCAAATTCCGTCCATAAACGTCCGAAACAGGATTCATAATTTGTTCCGGCGTAACATTCGTTGTTGATGATCGGTTTCCCCTGTGCAAGCGAAAGAGCCATTCGGCTTGCGAGAATGGAACCTGAAACCTGCAGCGGTACGTTGGTGTTTTCGGCAATCGGCGAGGTTTCCGGTTTGCCTGTGTCGATAGCGTATTCCGAGCCGCCCGTATTGGAGTTCACAACGTCCATGGCTTCGGAAATACGGTAGAATTCCATGTTGTTGATTCCGTTGCGGGTCATGTCGCGTCCGTTCATCTGAACGCAAGTCTTCGCATTCGGATCGACGGAGCGGATGACGGCTCGTCCTTCTTTAATGTAATCAATGAGAGTGTCGCGCATGAACAGCTTCCAGTCCACATGGAGACCGAGCGGCGACCAGGGGGTTTTGAATGCGGCGGCTTCTTCAAATGATTTTTTCGAAGTATGCCAGCGGCGGTTAAGGGTTTCAAGGTCTCCGTGTCTGCGTTCAAGCCATTTTGCGAATGCTTCGCGGGCGGACGGGGAGTAGTCGACGCATTTCACTTCGTTGAAAAGTTCGTAGCAGAGCACATCGGCTCCTGCCGATGTGAAATCTTCCGCGACATGCTTCCAAAGTTTCAGATAAAAATCCCGTCCGGATTTTGTATAGAGGTTGAAGCCTACCTTGAATACCGTTCCGGAAAGATCCGTGTTGAATGCCGCCTTGCCGTCCGAAAAGAACTTTGCATACACGGAGGGCTGATTGAAAATAAAGTTGGCCGCGGAGGTTTCAATGTAGATGGGCATTCTGATGCTGCGGAAGAATTCGCGCGCCTTGCGGTAAATGTCAATGTAATAGTTTTCGTTGTTCGGGAAATGAACGCGCCAGCGGTTCTGTTTCGCATAGTTCGGGTCCGTATCGCTGTCAATGAATTTTTTATATCCTTCGAAGGCGTTTTCAGCCGCAAATCCTTTGTAATTCGGACTCAGGACGCGGTACATGGTGTCGTCCGGCATGGTGCAGATCGTATTGAATCCGATCTTGCGCAGGTTTTCCGCATTCGGAATTTCATTGTAGATGTAGTTGAGCTTTTCCGGGCATGGATTGTTCTTGTATTCCCGGAGCTGGGGATAAGCAAGAAAATTTTTCATGAAGGGGCCGATCAGGAAAATTTTTTTCCCGTTCCGTTCATAGGTTCCGTCCGCCGCAATTTTTACTGTCACCGCCTCAACAGCGAATGCCGTGAGAGCGCTGAACAGCAGTGCCGCAGTAATGATGTTCTTCTTCATTTTGTTGCCTTTCTTGTATGAATGTTCAGTTGTTGAATCCGAATCCCCAGATGTAATACTCCTGGCCGTATGTGCTTACGCGGTTTTCCGCGCTTGCCTTGGTGACCAGGGTTCCGCTGAACTCCGGGAGCGCCGGCAGACGGTTTGTCCGGCTCCGTGCATGCCCGTCCGCAAACAGGAGATTTACTCCTCCCCCATGACGGAAGGGAAGTTCAAGATCGTACTTGTAATACATGTCGCCTCCGAGGCAGTCCGATGCGCGCTGCTGGGCGCTCCAGGAAAAATCGCCGGCCAGGAGACGTGCGGACGGTGTTTTCACCTGCGAATACTTTAATCTGTAGCGATCCCGCCAGTAGGCTTCTGTCAGATCGGGTCGAGAGAGATTTTGATTCACTCCATAAGTTCCCCCCGGGTCATCTTTCTTCTGGTTGCCGGGACACTGAAAAACGGGAATAATGTCGACCGCCGTGCCGTTCTTGTAGAAATTTGTCATCCAGCTTTTTTGAGCGACCGCCGGCTTCCCCGCGATGTAAACAAGAAGAAGATCCTGCCATTTCAAAAATTTGGAGCTGTTTTCTCCTGTATCCGATCCCTGAAAAATAACGACCCAGTCATCGTTGTCGTTTCCGTACATGCGGAATGCAAGCCCCTGCTGCTTCAGATTTCCCATGCAGGATATTCCCTGCGCTTTACTGCGCGCCTTGTCCAGAGCCGGGAGCAACATCGCTGCGAGAATTGCAATAATCGCAATTACAATTAGAAGTTCTACGAGTGTGAATTTTCCGGACCGTCTCGAATTTCTTTTTCCAGAAGTAGCCGAACCTGTTTTTCCGTTGTTCATTGTCGCCGTTTCCTTTTTAAGTTTTGGGATGTTTCTGAATCATTTGTCTGCCTATGGATATATTATAGCATAAAACAGTTTTTTGACAAGAGATGTTTTCGCCATTTTTCTTTGGTTTTTCGCCAATTATTCTTTTGAAATTTTTTCTGTTTCAGTTGAAATTTTCCCGTTGCGATATATAATAACGGTATGCAACGACAACTTTATACAGAATATTTTGCGCGCTCTGTGCATCTTGTGCCGGAGATCCGTTCCGTGGGGCTTTACGGCGATACGGCGCAGCCGGAAAAGCAGACGCTGGAGGTGTTCGGCTTCGCACTGCGGTTTGATGGAAATTCTGCCGGAATGTCTTTCCGTATCAATGGGAAACCATATATAGCGAATTATCCGTATCTCGTTTTGAAAAGACCCGGGGAGCTCCATGAATCCCGCGGAGCCGTTTACAGGCAATCGCTCTTTTTCTCGTATCCGAAGAGCATGGCGGAGAAATTGCATGAAATCGGTTTTGCTGACGATTTCGTCATTTGCGAACTGCCGCAGAAAAAAAGCCTCTATGAGACGTTTCATGAGATCCGAATTCTGACGGAGCGTCTGGATGAATTCGGGGCAGTTGATCGGCTCGACATGCTCTGCTGGAGACTCCTTCAGGAATGTCTACTTGTATACAGGCAGAAAAAGAATCCGGTTTCCGCCGGATCCCGGCAGGTCATGAAAATCGTTTCCTGGCTTCAGCTCAACTTCAGGGAAACGCCAAACTGGGAAAAACTTGCTCTGCGGCACGGTCTTTCCTATCGTTCTTTTCTGCGCAAATGGAAACAGACGGGGCTTCCGCCTCCGAACCGGTTTCTGACCGAATTGCGCATGGAGGAGGCAAAACGTCTTCTGACCGAAACTGCCATGTCCATTTCCGACATCGCCGGAGATTTGCAGTATTGCGACAGCGCATGGTTCAGCGTCGTTTTCCGCCGTATAACCGGCAAAACGCCGCTGCGCTACCGCAGGCGTTTTCAATGACGGGCCTTCTCGTTCGCGCGCTGGGAAATGAGAAATGCTTCACTCCGCAGAAGATGGCGGATGTGTTCGGCGCCATATTCGAGGCGATCGGCGCGATTGTGACGGAGGGCGTGGTCCGCCGCCGTCTGGAAAACCTGGCAATCCGCATTGCCGGTCCGGCAAAGAAACGCATCTGAACCGCTGAAAGGAGAATCCCGGTTTTCGCCGATCCCGACACATCTGAAAAAATCCTCTTTTTTTTCATTTTCCCCTCTTGACATTTTTAGCGTTTTATGCTATAATTAAAGCAGAAACAAATCGAAACAATTTTATTTTTCGGAAAGACGAGCATGAAAACGACGATATACACACTCAGCCGGATTGCGAATGTTTCGCCTTCCACGGTCAGCAAGGCGCTGAAGAATTCGCCGGAGCTGAGCGAGGAGATGCGGCGGGAGATTCAGAAGATCGCGACGGAGATGAATTTCCGTCCGCGCGCGGTCCGCAGCAAAATACCGTGCATCGGCGTGCTTGTCCAGCAGTATGAGAACATTCCGCTGGATTTCAACTATTATCTCAGCAGCGTCCTGGAGGGCGTCGCGGAGTACTGCCATGCGGAAAAGCTGACCATGACTCTGATTTCCGGATCGGCGGAGGAGTGGACCCGCTACGACCTTGTCAAGGAGCTCGGGCGTCGCGGGATCGACGGCGTTCTCGCCATTCGCACCAACGTGGAGAGCGGATATCTGGAGACGCTGGAGAAGAACCGTTTTCCCTACTGCGTCATCAACGGAACGGCGCCGGACAGGAAGAAGAGCGTTTCGGTTGATTTTTCCGGAATCGGCAGAACGGCGGGGGAATATTTGCGCGGACTCGGTCACACGAAAACGGGAATACTGGTTTCTCCCTCGGATGCGCGCGGCGGAAAGGAACGTCTTTCCGGTTTCCTTGAGGCGTATCCCGATGCGGCGGTCGTCCGCGAGGAAGAGTTGGTGCTTGCAAAGCCGGACGGTTTTCTTGCGGGTGTGCTCGGCGTTGAAAAGCTGCTGGAGCGCGCTCCCGGTCTGACCGCGGTTTTTGCGACCGGGCTGGAGCCTGCGCTCGGCGTGATCGACGCGCTGAAACGCCGTTCCGTCCGTGTTCCGGAGGATATTTCCGTGCTGAGCTGCGACGACTTCCCGGTCATGGCGTACATGTCGCCCGCCCTGAGCACGGTCGCGGTTCCGCTGAAGCTGCTTGGAAATGCCGCCGCGGGCAAACTGCACCGTCTGATGCGCGGCGTCGTTCCCCGCGCCACAGTTACGCGTGCGGAACTCAGTGAACGCATCATCGAACGGGCGACAACCCGAAAGCTCCGGCGCTGAGCAATGAACAGAGTGTATATTTTTCGCAAAATAACAAAAGACAAAATGAAAGGCAGGCGGCAGAATGAAACGGAAATCACCGTTCCGTATGGAACACATTGCGGAAAACGCGCAAAAACAGAGGAAATACGAAATGACAAATTTCTATTTCAGAGATTCTCCCGAACTTAACCGGAACCAGAAAACGAAAGGCAGGTGACACAATGAAACTTCATTCAGCCAGAAGAAAGATTTCATATTTCAAGGGAAATTTCAACGAATTCACCCTTATAGAGCTCCTTGTGGTAATTGCCATCATAGCCATCCTTGCCGGGATGCTTCTGCCTGCGCTCGGAAAGGCGCGTGACAAGGCGAGAGCGATCAGCTGCGCGTCGAATCAGAAACAGCTCGGAACCTATACTTTCATGTATGCGGACGATAATGCCGGATTCCTGCCGATTGAACACCAGGTCGGAATGTACAAACCGGTCTGCATGACTTTGCTCTGGAGTTATGTTGCGAAGAAAGCGATCAACGGAAATGCAGACTTCATTGAGCGGAACAATGACGGACTGCACCGTCCGAAACTTGCAAGCATGAGATGCCCCGCTGTTACCGAATGGATTGATTATGCGACGGTCGGGAATCAGCATATCGGACCCAACCGCTTCATGTTTTCAGCGGACAGTGCATCCTATGCGCACCGCTGGCGCCTCACCGCGCTGAAGCGTCCGACGGAGCGTCTGCTCTATGCGGATATGAAGTCGGAGCGCGGCTATGCGCACATGATTTCTTATGAGGAGAGCAGCGGTGAATGGGCTCCTTCGGGCTGGAAGAATACGGGGGTAATCGCGTTTCGGCATCCCGGGCTGACGGCGAATCACACGTTCGGTGACGGTCATGTCGCGAATCAGCGGGTGCGCGTCTGGGCAAACGCGGGAGCGCGCTGGGTTTCCTGGTTCTGGGGCGCCAGTCCGGATGATTCTCAACTGCAGTAAAATAAAGGAGACAATGATGAAGCATAAAAAAACATTTTTTTTCGCCGCGCTTGCCGCAGGCTGTCTGTTCGCTCCGTTTCATGCGGAGGCCGAGGATGCTGCGCGTGCGGTGACGGTTCATGCCCCCGCAACGGTTTTCATTCAGGGGGAACCGCTGAAGTTCACGCTGAAATTACGGAATCCCGGTGAAGTGAAATGGAGTCTGCTCGACTGGAAGGACATCGAACTGCGCAGCGGAATGTTCGCTCCGGACGGAACTCTTGCCCTGGAGGCGTTGCCGAACGGATATTACAAACTGAAACTGTCGTCGTCCGATGCGGTGTTCTCCGGCGTCCGCACCTTCACTGTCGTTCCCGATCCGGCGAAACGCACGCACAATCCCGAGATGTTCTATGCGGTGGACAGCGCCCAGAGCTGGCTTGCGGAACCGAACCGCCGCAACGTAATCCATCCCGAAGCTGCATACGGGATTGTTTCGGAAGCTGCAAGGCGCGGCGGCATGACGGTTATCCGTGACCGTCTGCGCTGGACGGATTGCGAGCGCAAGCGGGGAGAATTCTCCTGGGGACGCTACATGCAGAATGCCGAACTGCTTTCCGCCCGCGGAATCGGGATTTCGGGCATGTTTCACGATACGCCGGTCTGGAACCGCGGCGGCAATGAAAAACTTCCCGCCGATCTCGGCGCCGTCTATGAATTCTGCAAAACGCTCGCAGTCGCTTTCAAAGGTAAAATGACGGACTGGGAGTTCTGGAACGAACAGGACATCGGTTTCGCTCCGGAAGGCGCCTGGGATTATGCCGCCGCGATGAAGGCCGCGTATCTTGGATTCAAAGCCGGCGACCCGTCGCTTCCGGTTGCATTCGGCGGGCTTGCGCGGACCGTGTCGCCTTATGCGCACTCCATGCTGAAGAACGGACTCCGGGATTATTTTGACATTTTCAATGTTCACACCTACGCGCCGCTTAACCGTTATCCGGAAATCTTTGCGAAGATAGAAGCTTTCCGGAAACAGTACGGCGTTTCGGAGCGTCCGCTCTGGTTTACGGAAAGCGGGTGCCGCGCGGAGGGCTCCGCGCAGGAGGAGAGCGGGATCCGCGGAGTCAAGCGCCATTCTCCGCGTCAGGAACTCGTTGTAGCCGAATATCTTCCGAAAATGATGATCGGAATGCAGAACCTCGGTGCGGATCGCGATTTTTTCTTTGTTCTTCCTGCATACAATGAAAACGGAGGAGCCAAAGACTGGGGGCTGATGCGGCGCGACTACACCGTCAAGCCCGGATACACGGCTTTTTCAAACCTTGCCGATATGCTCGGCTCCGCTGTCCTTGAGGGGAAGATGGAGGCTGGGAAAGAGATCAGAGCCTTCCTGTTCCGTCAGCCGGACGGATCGCAGACGGTTGCGTTCTGGAGCGTTTCGGAAGTCGATGAGGGCGGCGAGCGTCCGGAGATTACGGAAGACTCCTTCAGCCGTACGCTCACTCTTGCCGCCAAAGACGGGGTTTACAGCGGAACGGATATTTTCGGCACGCCGTTCCGTGCGGAGGCGAAGAACGGGAAACTGGTACTGAATTCCACGCGTATGCCCGCTTACATCAGCGGACTCGCGGGGCTGAAACCTTCCGTTCCGTTTGTGCGCGGCAAAAGAAATTTCGCCCCGGCGGAAACTCCGTACGACCGCACAATCGTCTACCGCGTCGCGCTTTCGGAAGATTTCCGGTTGAGTTCGGAAAAAGACGCGGTTGACGTGACGAAAGAAAAAGCGAAACTGACTCTGGAAGTCTGGAACCTCTCGGCGGAACCGAAAACGGGAATCGTTCATCCGGAGGGCGTTGAAGTCTCCGGTCTTCCGCAGACCGTGACGCTGAAGCCGTTCGGCAAAGCGGTTTTCCCCCTTGAAGTCGCGCCCGTTTTCCGGAAAGACTTCACCGCGACCATGACGGTTGCGGGAACTTTCAACGGCAAAGCGGTCAGTCCGCTGGTGGTGGATATGTTCAACAGCGCAAAGCGTCAGGCGGAATCGCGCGTGGTGATCTATCCGGAAATGCAGGACGCCGGAAACTGGAAGCGTAACAGTTCCGGTCGCATGACCATCACAAACGACCCTGCGGAGCAGGCGATCCGGTTTGAAACGAAATTTTCCGCTCGCGGCGACCGCTGGATTTATCCGACCTACGAGCTCCAGCTTCCGCAGGAATCTCTGAAGAACGCGAACAGCATTGTCTTCGATGTGAAGGCGGAACCGTCGGACAAGGTGCTGTTCATGCTCACCATGACTGTGTCACAGGATGAACAGGGGAAGTTCCGCACGGACCATCTCCGGATGCCGAAGCCGTCGGGCGACTGGAAGACCTGTCAGGTTTCCCTGAACAAAACGAATCCGGAGCGGATCGTGAAAATCCGCATCGGACTGAATCCGAACACCGATTCGATCACCTACTGGATCCGGAATGTCCGCATCCTTTACAACAAATAAGGAGAGTGAAAATGAAGAGAAAGATTATCGGAGCAATGGCCGCTCTGTCCATCGGGGCGGCGCTGTTCGCGGGGGAAAAAACTGTGGACTTCGCACGGGTGAACGACCCTTCCGCGTGGGATCGGAATGTGCCGGGAAAACTTAACATCGCCTATGACAGCGAAGCGCGCGGAATGAAATTTACGCCCGTTTTCCGCGACGATGTCAAAGATTTCTGGGTTTATCCGGGGATTCCGCTGAATCTTCCTGCAGAGTCGATGAAAAACGCGGTGGAGCTGAGATTCGAAGTAAAGGCCGTGCCGGCGGAGAACGTGAAGTTCATGCTTGTCATTCCCGTGTTTGTGAATGCGGAAGGCAAGCGCAAGTCGGTTCACCTGAACGTCGACGCTCCGACGGAACAATGGGAGGAACGTTCGGTTTCCCTGCTCCGCGACGATCTGAATCCGGAACAGATCCGGACTCTCCGCATCGGCCTGAATGCGAAGGACCGGAATATCGCCTACTGGATCCGCAACGTCCGCATCGTTTACGCGGATTAACCGCCGGTGCAAACGGAAGCGTCTTCGGATGCTTCCGTTTTTTTCGCCGTTTTGCGTATCCGTCAATCCGTCATTTCTTCTTGAAATGAGCGCAGTCGTCCATCGGATTGACGGATCGGCCCGTCAGCGCGCAGCGGAGCTGGAACGGGTGCGGAACCATGTTCGCGCAGTCCTTGCAGAAACGGCAGTCCTTTTCGGATAAATCAACTTTGACGGATTCTTCTCCGTCAGAACCGAGAAATTGACGGAACCGATCCGTCAAATCCGGTTTTTTTGATTCTGTTTCCTGTTTCGAACAGTCCTTGATGACGGCGGAGCAGGAGACGCATTTCAGCACTTCCCCGACTTTCGTCCAGCCGTCCATGACGGATTCCTTCTTCAGAAAAGAATCCGCTCCGCAATGGGGACACTTGATTGGATCGCCCGGTTTCATTGTTTTCTGCCGCCATCGTTTTTACAGCAGTTGCCGCAGCACTTTCCGTCTTTCTTCGGCATTTTGTGCTTTTCCGGATAGACGACGCGGACGTCGTCTTTGGAGAAGGTTACGTTGCGTCCGGAGTCCTCCAGAGCGACAACGACGGTCTGGGTGAGCAGGTTGCGGTCGACGATGCGTCCGCGTCCTTCCGGACATTCGCAGCAGTCGCCGCGGCGGGGCATGGTTTTTTCCATTTCCAGATAGCCCTCATGCTCATATTTGAGACAGCATTTGAGACGTCCGCAGACACCGGAAATCGTGGAGGGCGTGAGGGAGAGATCCTGTTCTTTCGCCATTTTCACGTTGATGGAGGCGAAGTCGCGCAGGAAGGATCGGCAGCAGAGGACGCGTCCGCAGGGGGCGATTCCGCCGATTGCGGCGGTTTCGTCGCGCACGCCGATCTGACGGAGCTCGATGCGGGTGTTGAGCGCGTTGGAGAGCTGTTTGACGAGTTCACGGAAGTCGACGCGTCCGTCTGCGCTGAACTGCACGGTGACGAGCTTTCCGTCGAAAGAATAATGTGCATTGATGAGCTTCATGGGAAGCTGGAGGAGTTCGACGTGCTGGGCTGCGACGCGCATGGCGGACTTTGCCCGGACCGCGTTTTCGGTGGCCTTGCTCTGGTCCATGACGGTGGCTTTGCGCTGAATGACGGGCGTTTCGGTCTTCTTGTCGGGTCCCTGGGGTTCCTGATGATGATCCTCGGGGGTTGCCTCGCGGCAGATGCGGACGACTTTCGCGATGTCCAGATAGAAATCTTTGCGGACGACGCAGAAATCCTCCTGCCTGAGCATGAGAGAATCGTCGCCGATCGCACGGTAGCGGACGCCGCTGTCGACTTGTACTTCGTATAACATTTCCATTTATTTTTCTCCAGTCTCTGGTGTGATTTCAACAGTCCGGGCGATTGAAATCACCAATCTTTATAGAATATCACGCGAACGGCATGAATTCAAATGCGAATTGGAATAAATCCGGAAAAAGGCGTCAGTCATCGGATCTTCCGCCGAAGACTCCGGCGCGGAAGAGGTAGTAGATGAGCGTGAGCAGAGAACTGATTGCGGCGGCAAGGTAGGTCATGAACGCCGCATTGAGAACCTGTCCCGCCTGTTCCTGCTCGCCGGCGGAGACGATTCCGCAGCGGACCATGAGTTTTTTCGCCCGCGAGGAGGCGTCCCATTCGACGGGAAGGGTGACGATGGCGAAGAGCACCGCCGCGCTGAACAGAATTGCGCCGAAGAGGACGAGTCCGGAAGACTGGAAGATGAATCCGGCGATCAGAATGAAATAGGAGAATGTTGAAGCGAAGTTCGTGACGGGCACGAGCGCGCTGCGCAGATACATGGGCTTGTACTCCGCGGCGTCCTGAATGGCGTGTCCGGCCTCATGACATGCGACGCCGATCGCGGAGAGGCTTGAGCTTGCGTAGACGCTTTCGGAGAGGCGGAGCGTGCGGCAGGAGGGGTCGTAATGGTCGGTGAGGAAACCGTTCACGGCCTCGATGCGGACGTCGCGGATTCCCGCCGAGGCGAGCATTTTCGCCGCCGCCTGCGCGCCGGTCATTCCGGATTGCGCCTGGACATGGGAGTATTTTTCAAAGGTTGATTTGGTCAGCATCGATGCGATTCCGGCGATGATGAGCCCGGGAATCATGAAGAGCAGATAAACGGGATCGAAAAACATGTTGCGGGTTCTCCTTTTTGTTGTGGTGAGGTAATATAATCATTTTCTTTGACAAATCAAACGGCAAAAAGTTGCGGACGGAGATGTTTTATTTAAAAATTCATTTAAAATTAATTTTCAAATAAATTTTAAAACCCGTTGACAAAAAAACGGATTTGTGTTATAATTCAAAGAAACAGAAACATCAAGGGATGGAAGATGACTCTTTGCAGGAAACCGAGAAATCTGAATGACCTTGCCAGACAGCTGAATGTCACGGCGGCAACGGTCTCGCTGGCTCTGCGGAATTCGCCGCTGCTTTCGGCCGAGGTGGGCGAACGGATTCGGCGTACGGCGGCGGAATCGGGGTTTTCGCCGCGCTCCTATACCCGCCGGGCAAAAGAGAAAACCGCTGTGAAGCCGGTGACCGGGACGGTTATGCTTCTGATGAACGATCATGGCGAGGAAGACCCCGTGCGGGATGGCGTCATGCCGATTGTTTCGCAGGGGCTGAGCCGTTACGGGATTGAGCACCGGTATGTGAACCTGAGCCGGCTGCTGGAAGAGCCGGAACGGCTTTCGGAGTTCCGGGCGATTGTTTTCTGCAACGATCTTCAGGGGTTTCAGCTGCCGGAAAAGTTCCCCGGGGTTCAGGTTTTCGGCTGGGACCCGCGCGGGGAGGCGCTTGACCGGATTACCGCGAACGACGATGAAATAGTCTCTCTTGCCGTCGGGCGGCTTTGCCGAGCCGGGGTGACCCGCGCGGCGGTGGTCTGGCAGCGGAACATGGTGCAGATTCCCGATCATCCGCGAATCTCTCTTTTTCTGAGCCGGATGAAAGCGTTTGGAATTCAGGCGGAACCGATGCCGTTCGACCGTGAAGACCCGGATTTCACGGAGCGCATGAGAAATCTGATTGAGTCGGGCGATGAAAGAATCGGTTTTTTCGGATTCAACGCTCTTTGCGGCGTGAAGCTCTGCTGTGCGCTGGAGAGCTTGGGATTGCTGCGGAAATATTCGCCGGACCGCGTGGTGGTTTGCGATAAATCGCTGATGCTGAGGGGGTTTTTCCCATGTCCGGTGATGATTGATCTGAATCTGTCCGTCATGGCGGAACGTGCGGTGGAAATGCTGGTATGGCGGCTTGCGAATCCGGAGGCTCCGGGCGTTCTGATGCTCCAGAGCCCGAAACTGCTGGATCCCCAAACCGAATAAATTTAAAATAATCGTAATTGCGATCATCGCAATCCTTGCCGGCATGCTTCTTCCAGCCCTGAATTCGGCGCGGGAGAAGGCGCGAGGAAGCACGGCGGCGGTCAATCTGCAGCACTCCGCGCTGGGACGCTTCAGCGTTGGACGAATGACGGGAGCATCTATCACAACACCGGGAAAATGAAGATGGCATCGTCTACACTCCTTGTCGGGGATTCATTCGCGCTTTCGATGAACTGCGGCATGGCGAACTGGCGTCCGAAGCGGAACGGGAGCGAACAGAATGCACTGTTCCTGCGCCACTCCGGACGGGTATGCCGTCGAGCTTTCCATTCCGCTGGCGGAGCAGTACGGTCCGTGGAGGAACCGCGGCCGCCGCGTCAGCGGTGCAGGAGCTTCCAGACACGGTAGTATTCGGTCATGCCCCATGCCTGGGCGTCGCAGCCGCGCTGGGTGTGCGGATAGTCGCCGTCCAGAATTTCGGCAAGCTGGCCGACACAGCCGTTGCGCATGATCATTTCGCACGAAGAGAGCAGCGACCGCGCGACCGCCGCGCCCGTTTTTTCGTACATCATCGCGTAGGCCTCGCAGTACGACGGGAAGGGCCAGGTCCATGCGGTTCCGTTGTGGTAGGCGAGCTTGCGGCGTGTATCCTCATCGCCCTCGTAACGGCCCCAGTAGGGATGCGACGGGTCGTTGAGGAGATTGCCGTTCGTGCCGCGGACGGGGAGCGGATAACGCGTCGGCTTGTCCGCAAGACTTCGGATTGCTCCGGGGATCAGCAGGCAGGCGGCGGTGTCCAGGATGGAGCGGCCGAGCTCCTTGTCGTCGATCGCGCCGAGGGTGATTGCAAAGATCTGGTTCGGGCGTATGTGGTCGTCCTTGACCGCCTTCGCCGCCGGCGTTCCGGCGGAGCAGTGCAGACAGTCGGAGAGATATTTGCCGTCGTCCGAAAGGAAGAGGGTGCGGATGGAGGCGCGGACTTTTTCCGCAAGCGTTTTCCAGCGTTCCGGAGTTGCGGAGACGGTCGAGAGGAATCGGAGCGCGGCGAACCAGAGGGCCTGGATTTCGACCGGGTAGCCCTCGCGCGGCGTTCCGGCGGGGTAATTCGTATCCATCCAGGTGAAGTGCGGCGGGCTGAAGACAAGTCCGGAGGCGGGGTCGGTTTTGATGCCGTTCGGAGTTCCGGCGATGAGGCAGGCGGCGATTTCCTCGAGCTTGTCGAGAATGGTTTTTCCGGGGCGGACTTCGGTTTTGAGGAAGTCGTTGGAGCGTTCGGCCTTGCAGAGGTCTTCAACGGCGGTGAAAAGCCAAAGCTGAGCGTCGCTCGTGTCGCGGTTGCCGACGGTGTCGCCGTGGATGATGTTCGGGATCGTGCCCTGTTCGGCAAACATGGCGAACTGGCGGATGATGGCTTTGACGTCGTTGCGGAATTCGCGTGCGGCAATGAGTCCGCGCGCGGCAATGAGCGTGTCGCGTCCCCAGTCGAGGAACCACGGATAGCCGGCGATGACGGTTTTGAGATCGCCGCGTTTGACGACGAATGCGCGCATGGCGTCGAGCATGTTCGTTTCGATGCCGGAGTCCGTTGCGGCGCGGAAGTCGGCGGACGTGACTTTGACGGGGGAGAGCGCATCGGGTTCGGCGTCGGTCAGAATGGAGGCCGCGATCTGCACGGAGCCGCCGCCCGTCAGATTGATTTCAAAATATCCGGGGCTGTACACGTCGGAGTAGGGATCAAGCCCGCGCGCCGCTTCGTTCGGCTGCCAGAGCATGTAGTTCCATTCGGCGGCGGGAACGAAGCGTCCGGAACTTGCGGTCAGGGTCAGAGTGCGGCCGGGAGCGGGGGTGAAGTCGAATCCGCGTTCGCGGAAGTTCACCTTGCCGGGCCAGACGGATTCCAGCCCGTTCGCCTTGGTTGAATAATGGAAGTTGCGGTCCTCGACGTCGGGGCGGACGATGAGTTTCACCGGATTCTCCGGCTCCAGATATTCGTGTCCGTGCGTATCGCGGCGCAGGAACGAAACCCTGGTCTGGTTTTTGCCTGCGACCATTTCGATTTTTAGGCTGATATCCGTGTAAAGTCCGTTTCCGGTCGGGACATGATAGTTCCAGATGCAGCTTCCGTCCGCCGCGCGTTCAAAGTTGCGGAGACAGACGAGCGAAACCTCCTGTGTCCGCGCGTGGTGAAGTACCCAGACGCGCAGACGGCGGAACATGATGTGGCGGTCCTCCGGGTGATCCGGGCTGAGGTTTGCGAGCATGACGGCGTCGTAGCGCGAGGAAACGTCCGGCTGGTCGAGACGCAGATGCATGAGCGCGCCGCGTCCGTTTGCCTGCATGCAGGAGAGCGGGGCATATTTGCGGATGTAGTCATGCGAGTAGCTGAGCGCGGTCGCGAGAATGTCGGGCGCAAGCAGCAGGAGATGTCCCTCCGACCGCTGCACTTTCCCTCCGGAGAACGCGGAGAAACGGATGACGGCGCGTTTGTGCGGCAGCTCCTGCGTCTGCGGATAGAAGATTGCGAAGTGGCGTCCCCGCGCGTCGACAAGACTGTTGTGCTCCTGCGGATTTCCGTTTTCGATGTTCAGGGAAGCGCGGAAGCGGAAGGGAGCGACGGCGAGGATGAATTTGCCGGGCGGAACCATTACTTTCCGGTGCGCATCCTCCGGCCAGCGCCAGGGAACATACGGATGATCCTTGAGATCCGGCTGGAGCGTTTTGAGGTATGCTTCCGGAGATTCGAGGAGCGCTTTTGCCGCGGCGTTCTGGTCGTCGTCGGGCTGAAGGACGACGGATCGGCGGAGGAACGCAATGCATTTGAGCGCCATTGCCTGCGCCTCCTGGACTTCGCTCTTGGAGAATCTGTCGAATATTTTCGCACTGGCTTCGCGGATGCGGAGAAGGTCCCGGGGCTCGCCGGAGAGACAGAGCGCTTCGCCCGGGGCGAGTTTGAGCTGAAACCGCATTGTGCCGACAGGTTTGACGGCGACGGCCCGGGCGGAGATCAGATCATAAGCCGCAAGTCCGCAGGCTCCGGCGTCGTCGGCGTTCCACTGGATGAGCGCCGGATGTTCGCAGTCGAGATTGACCGCGCAGAGAACGGTTCCGTTTCCGGAAGCGCCGGTGCGGCGGAAGACCACCGCGTTCGGCGAGCCGGAATTGAGGAACGTCATGCTTGCGCCGTTGTGGAACGCGGGAACGGTCAGCAGCAGGGTGTTGAGTTTGCCGATGAATTCGACAAGGTTCGGCGTAGCGCCCCAGGAGAGTCCGCACGATTCATGAACGTCGATTTTCTCTTTTGCGAACCATTCGACGCCGTTCGCGAATCCGAATGCGCCGTTGACGGAAGCGAGCGCGGAGAGTGCGGTGCGCATCCGTGCGTAATTTTCGGAGACGGCGGCCAGACGGGAGTTGTCGTGAGTCTCCGCGTAGTGAACCATGAGACCGTTTCCGTTGGATTCGCGCCACGCGTAGTTCAGGTATCCTTCGATCTGCTCTTTGGAATAGTTCTGGAACAGTTCGGAATAGGCCCAGTTCATGTTGGCGTAATCGAGCAGACGGGTGGTGACCGCCGGATCGCCGCCGAGCCCCTCAAGCAGGAAGATGATGTCGGGAAACTGTTCGCGCACGCGTGCGATGATGTACTCCCACGCGGGAACGGGGATCATATAGCCGGCGTCGCAGCGGAAACCGTCCACGCCGCGCCGGCACCAGATGATGAAGACGTCTGCAATATATTTCCAGAGATCTTTTTTTGAGTAATCGAGTTCGGTGAGATCCTCCCAGACCGTGCCCCATGCGCCGGGGGAGATGATGGTTCCGTCATCGCGGCGTTTGAGCCATTCGGGGTGGATTTCATGGATTTTTGACGCCCAGCCCGTGTGGTTGACCGCGATGTCGATGAAGAGTTTGCCGTTTTTGCTGTGAACCGCGTCGACGAGTTCGAGGAACTGTTCCAGCGGAGTTGCTGTCTTGTCGAATTCGGCGAGTTCGGGGTTGACTGCAGTGAAATCGAGCGATGCGTAGGGGCTGCCGAAGCGTCCCATGCGCCCGTAAACGGTCGGGGTCGGGTTGACGGGCAGCAGATGCAGGATGCGGCACTTCATGCGGTCGAAGATGTGATCAAGTTCGCGGATCAGCGCGCGGAACGTTCCGGAAGAGGGGATGACGGTGTAGTTCTCGTGGTCGAGTTCATTTTCCGCCATTGCGCGGAACGGACGGATCGAGCGGTCGGTGGAAGCGAGTGTTTTGTTTTCACCGAACTGGCGGATGAATGCGCAGTAGATGGAATTGGCGCAGCAGTAGGGCGCGGGGGAGACGTTGACATGGACGTTCTGTCCGTCGGGCCACAGTTCTGTGGTGGAATCGGCGGGAATGAAATAAGCTTTTGCCTCGAAGTGTCCGGTTTCGACGAGTGCGAGGCGGATGGTGAATTCGCCGTTTCCGAGATCGGTCATGGGAATGTCGTGCCAGTCCTGTCCGGGAGAGGCGAGACCGCGGTCGACGACGGAGATCGTTTCGGCGCGGCGGACGGCGGCGTTGCCGAGGTTGGTGCGGAGAAATGCGCGTCCCGCGCCAGCGGTTTTGAGCGTGACCTGAAAGACGTCGCCGGTATAGAGCAGCCGATGGATTCCGGGGGCGGGAGTCTGAATTGGTGTCATGATTTCATTCCTGTTCAGCGGATTTCTATTTCAATGGGCAGACTCTGCGCGGAGACGGACTGGAGATCCAGTTCGCCCTTCACGGCGTACCGTCCGGGCTTTTCGATGGTCCGGAGGAAGAGCAGCGGCACATCGACAAGCACCGCGTTGTTCGGCGCGAGTTCAAGCGGGTATCGCGGAACGGAATTTTTCAGCATGACGCGCTCGGAGACTTTCCATTGTTCCTTTGGAATATCCTTTGCCGAACCGCGCACGGGACACGGCGCATAGAGCACGCGGATATTTTCCTGTTCGTGCATTTTCCATTCATGGATGGCGAGCTGGTTCGCGCCCGCGTTTTTGACGGAGAACCGCAGCACCGGATTCGTTTCCGATCTCCGGTATTCGCCTTTTGTCGAGATGATGGAGAGATCAAGCGTATAGTTTTTGAGCTTCCGGTAGACTCTTTCCCCGCGGTTTTCCTTTTTGTCTTCGGATGAGCATCCGGCGAAGATGATTGCGAAGAGCAGACACGCCAGTATGCGGCAGATTCTTCTTATTTGCGGCTCATGCATGAGATAAATTCCTTTCAGATAATTTTTGATTCAATATATCATAAAAATCCTGAAATGCAATCTTTGGAGAAATACGGGAAGAGACATTTTTTGGCTGCGGAGCCGGAAGGGGGCTTTGCCGGAGCTGCGGACGCGGCTTCCGGAGAAGGAGACCGCTGCAACCCGAAGAACTTTGCTGCGCGTCTCACCGAACCGGAAATCGTGCCGCAGGAACGGAAACTCGTCTGACCGGAATTTTGAAAGACCGCAACAAAAAATCGTCTTTCCCTCAAGTTCGAGCTTGACAATCGCGCAATTCGGGAATACATTTCAGCGTTGCTTCAAAATTTAACGGAAGGAGACTGAAGAAATGAGACCAATCACTCTGTTTACCGGACAATGGGCTGACCTGCCGCTCAAAACAATGGCCGCCAAAGCCGCATCTTGGGGGTACGAGGGACTTGAGCTTGCCGCTTCCGGCGATCACCTCGACATCGACAAGGCCGCAACCGACAAGAAATACTGCAAAAAACTTCTTGACACTCTCAAGAAAAATGATCTCAAGCTCTGGGCGATCAGCAATCATCTTGCCGGTCAGCTCACCTGCGACCCCGACGACGACTGCCGCACCGACCGTTTCGCTCCCGCGAAGCTCGCAGGCAAAAAAGAGGCGAAACGCAAATGGGCGATCGAACAGATGAAGCTCAGCGCCCGCGCCGCCGCGAATCTCGGAGCTGAAGTCGTCACCGGCTTCACCGGTTCGCCGATCTGGCACATGCTCTACAGCTTCCCGCCCGTCACCGAGGACATGATCGACGCCGGCTACGAATTCTTCGCCAAGACCTGGAATCCGATCATGGATGAGTTCAAAAACTGCGGAGTGAAATTCGCCCTCGAGGTTCATCCGACCGAAATCGCGTTTGATATTTATTCCGCGAAACGCACGCTTGAAGCGATCGGAAACCGTCCGGAATTCGGCTTCAATTTCGACCCGAGCCATCTGCAGTGGCAGATGATGGATCCGGTCTGCTTCCTGAAGGAATTCCCGGAGCGGATTTATCATGTTCATGTGAAGGATGCCGCGGTTACGCTGGACGGCAAGACCGGCATTCTGTGTTCGCATCTTGACTTCGGCAAGCCGAACCGCGGCTGGGATTTCCGCAGTCCCGGACATGGCGACGTCGATTTTGAAAGCATCATCCGCGAGCTGAACCGCATCGACTATCAGGGACCGCTCTCGGTCGAATGGGAGGACTCCGGCATGGATCGCGAATACGGCGCCCGAAATGCGTTTGAGTTTGTGAAGAAGATCGACTTCATCCCCTCGAAAATCAAATTCGACGATGCGATGGACAAGCGGAAATAATCCGCCGCTTCGATGATCGAAAATTCGCCGCTGGACTGCATTCATGAGCAATCCGGCGGCGTTGTTTTTTACTGGAAAACGCCTCGGATATAACCGTAAATGTTATGGCCGTCATAGAGAAGCGGAACGGGTGTCGTCTTTCGGAAGCCCGAAGCATTGCGGTCGCAGCGGATCGGCATGAATTCGAATTCATCGCCCGGACGGATGCCGCGCAAATTCCATTCACCGTACAATGCTGCCAGCGGAATTGCCATTTCATAATTCAATTTTCCGTTTTCAATGGACGCCGCACGGAGAATTCCGAGATTCAGACGGTCGTTGATTGGCTGCCAGCGCCCCGTTTTCAAATGACAATGCATCATGTCCCATGATGTTCCCTCCGGATTCGTCAGAAATTCGTAATAGTGCTGGAATGCGGGCGACGGACGGAGGAATACTTCGAAGCAGTCCGCTTCATAAAGCGCTTTGTTTTTTACGCCGTATTTGCCGACGGTGTTCCAGGCGACAATGTCGCTGTCCTCAAATTGAGCGGAAAAGTACAGACAGTTACGGTCGTAGCCGATTCTCCATCGGCTGTTGCGCTCCGGGAGGGGCGTTGCCGAGTCGAGCGGATATTCCTCCCGGAATTCCAGCGCATCACGCCACTCGTTTTCCAAAACGATGCCGTCGATTTCAGGCGGATGCGTCAGAAAAGGGATCTTGAAGACGGCGTTTTCCCGTTTCCATTCGAGCCCTTTCCTGATGTTCCGGTAAAGCGCGGCAACTCGCGGAATGCACCAGTAATAGTTCTTTTTCACACGATCCTGAAGCAGACGGATGCAAACTCGCTCAAACTCCATCTGTTCCACAAAATATCGGGCTGGAGTATTCAGATGTTTTGCGGAAAAGTCGGGATCATCGGCGAGACGGAACGCTTCCGCAGCATCCTGTCCGCCCGGAATTCCGGAGCAGCCGGCGGAGAGCAGACAGGATGCCGTCAGAACGATTTTGAGAAACGGTTTCATTGTTTCGCCCGGGGAGAGAAACTGAATTCATCCGCATACAGTGTGCCTGTTCCGGAGTTTACAATGCGGCAGTAGAGCTGTTCACAGTTCTCCGGGACGGTGAAGGTCAGCGTGTATTCCTTCCAGTCTGCTGTGCCCGGCTGAATCTGCACATGTGCGATTTCGCGGAACGAACCGTCGGACTTCAGTTCTCCGACGACCAGCGCGCCGCTCTTCAGATTTTCCGTACGGAAAAATCCGCGGAAATTCCACGCCGATCCCGCCTTGAAGTAACTTTTTCGGAGCGGCTGAGCGGCAAAACGGGGAGTGGCGCCACCGGTTACGGCTAGACAGGCGACGCCTTTGTAAGGATGGGAGACGTCGACTGAGAGCCATGGCTGATCGGGCTGAACGGAGGCGGCTTCCGCGATGTGCGTCGACGGCGTGGAATAGTACCAGTCAAAGTACGGACGCAGGTTCTGAACGGTTTTGCGTACGGCGGAAAGGGAACAGAGCTCGAAGCCGGGGTCCATGCAGTAACGGAAGAGCGGCGAGGAGAGGTTTTTCGGCTGATCGGGGATTTGCCGTATCGGCGTCCCGAGCGTAAAACCGAAGAATTTCCATTTGCCGATCTGTTCCGGCGGAACGGGGCCGGAGAACAGAACCGCAGACTGTTTCCCGTCGGCGGCCGCAGGCTGTCCGGGGAATGGATGCAGCAGATTTCCGCCGTTTACTCCGTAATCGAACCGGACATTGAAATGATCCGAGTATTCGCTTGCGTTCGGGCGGATTCCGAGCAGAAATTCTGCGCTTCCGTCGGGTTTGAAACGGTATTCGGCAAGATAGTCGACAATCCGGTCAAGCCCCCAGAATCCGCTGCGCATGGTTTTCCGCGGAAGGGCGGCCATGCGGATGATGAGCGTTCCGTTGGGGAGTTTTTGAACCTGTTTCGAGGTTTCTTCCAGTGCGAGACTTGAGCGGAAATCGCTTTTGGTCGGCCAGAGTCCGGAGACGATGATTTCCATACCGGAAAGAACAGTCTGCATTTTTCCGTTTTTGCGGATGGCGAGATCGCCGAAGCCGTCGCCGCGGATGGTGAGATTTGTCTTGCCGTTGTCGAACTGCCATTTTCCCGGGAGAATTGAGAAACGCGGGTCGCCGGTTCCGTTTTCAAAAAGCGGCGGATTGTTCATGCCGCTCTGCCTGAAACGGATTTCATTTCCGGAGGTTCCCGGAAGAGCGCCGCGTCCGGCGCGGAAAGAGACGAACAGGTACGGTCCTTTTTCCGCCCCGGGGATATGATCCAGAATTGCGACATTGCCGGGAAGCATGGCCGGATCGAATTCAAAACGGATTGATCCGTCGGAGGTTTCGAATCCGATCCACGCTTCATTTGGAGTCAACCCGAACGGATTGGCGAGCGAGGTCCAGAGGACATTGCAGTCCTGCGGGGTGTAATAGCGCCCGACGACGCCGGTCGAGTTCGGGAAACGGATGCGCCAGTAGTCCTGATGCAGTCCGCTGACCGAGCGGGCGGTCCAGCTGCAGAGGTTGTCGTTTCCGACTGGAATCCGGAGGAGGAGTCCGCCTTCGGGCGGAGTGTCATTCCGCAGTTTCAGGATCATGTCTCCAGCGGATTTCTCAAGAGAGAAGTGCTTGCTGTCTCTGGAAATTCCGCCGTCCGGATTGAGGAAAAACACATCGGGAGTCAGGGTTTTCGCGCCCGCGGTAAAGCGGGTGCGTTCGACCTGGGCTCTTTTTTCCGTGAGGCGGAGAAGAGTCATGCCATAGGGCGGCAGTTCAACCGGAATGGAGATGCTGTCCGCATTCACGGAAACGGGAATTGCTGTATCGTTCCATTCATCGCAGATGTTTTTGAGATTTCGGCAGGATTCCGGCAGATCCCGCAGGGGAATGTTCACCTGAAAATGCTGTTTCCTGTCCGAGAAGTTGACGAGCGGAAGCGCGGTTTCATCGCCGCGGCGCAGACATGCCCAGATTTCATCGGGAACTTGCGGCGCGAGATAATCGGGCTTTCCGCTTCCGAGCTCCGGAAGGTCGCGGCGCAAACGGAGGATGCGGCGGAAGATTTCCCCGCTCCCGTTTTCCATTTCATCGCAGACGAGGGGGACTCCCCAGCTCCATGCGGTGACGGCGAAAAGGGCGCGCATCGGCGCGAGGTTCCAGCGCGGTTCCGCCTTGATCGTGTCATGACTTTCCACGTAACGCATTGTCAGCAGGCCGCGCGGCGTGGAGAGGTACTGTCCCTGCAGATAATCCCGCAGCAGCGGTACAAATTTTTCAGCCGGCATGGTTTTGAAATATGGGAAAATCTGGCAGTCGAGACCGAAATCATACAGCAGATCCGAGAATTGGCCGTGGCGGGAGCTTGATGTCTCCGCAAGGACCGCGCCGTCTTCCGGGCGCACGGCTTTGACTGCGTTGCGGATTTTTCTCTGCATTGCCCAGCCGCCGCGGTGATAGAAGAAACCCTCGCGGACGTCTTTTCCAGGACGCCAGTTGATGTGCGGCGTGTTGGTCACAGCGTCAATGCGCAGGCCGTCCAGACCGTACTGTTTCATGCACCAGACGGCGATATCGTACATATACAGCTGCCATCCGGGAAGATCATAGTCGAAAATGAGGGACGAGCAGCGTTCGCCGTTTTCCCGGAGTCCGGTCAGGTGCTCAAGCTCTTTTGCGCGCGGATTGATCTCTTTGCTGTTCCAGCTTTTATAGAGCATTCCTCCGTGGGGCACGATATCCTGAAAAACGCGTATTCCGGCGTTATGCGCGGCATTGACGAATGCGCGGTAGTCGTCGGGAGTTCCTCTGCGCGCGGGAAGTGCGCGGTAGTCAACCGGGGCGTAAAAATTATCCTCGACGGGGAGGATGTGATAAAGAGTGCAGCCCAGATCCCGGACATGCGGAAGATTGACGTTTTTGAGCTCCAGGAATCCGCTTCTTCCCTCCGGAATGCCTCCGATAGTTCCATTTGGATGCGTGCAGTATATGGATGCGCGTTCGAGCCATGCCGGACGCTTTGCGGGGAGGCGTTCCCCCTTTTCCTCCAGAAATTCATGGAGATTCCGCATGGCCGTTTCGAGTTTTCCCGGAACAATTTTGAGGATGAAATCACCGAGCTGCTGAACGGAGCCGGCATTGACCCACCCCATGGCGCGGCAGTCTCTTCCGATTTGGAATCCCGCCGCGCTTTCAATGGTTCCGCAAGCGATCGGGTCGCTGTGGTCCGGCTGAAAATCCGCATATTGCAGAATGGTCCGGCCGGGAGAGATTTCCGCAAGAAGAAACGTCCCCCAGCTCTCCGTTGCGCGGCGGACGAAAATGTCGCCTTTCCGATATTCCGGGAGTCTTCCTGCCGGAACCTTGATGCGGGATTTTTCCGTGAGTTTCAGAAACGGGGAACTCTGTGAAAAACGCTGAATTTTTTCGCGTCCGCTTCCGTTACGGGACACAAAGAAGGTCTGACGCAGTTCCTGCCCGGTGATTTTATAGCGGCAGACAACGGTCCATGTGTGCGTATCGGGCTTGCCGTCGGAGGCGAGCACTTTGACATCAAGCGTGTCTTGCGCAGTTTTTTTGATTTCCTGCAGTTCCGTTTTCAGAAGATTGCGGATTGCCGCCGGTTCGCCTGTTTTGAGATGGAATGCGTAGGGAGTCGAACCGTCCGCCAGAATTTCCCCGTTCGCGGAGAGTCTGCTCCAGACGCCGGTTTTCCCGTGTATGCGGATGCTGAGTTCATTTGTGCCGAACTGCCAGTAGATTCCGCGTTTTACAAGTTCCGGAGTCTCTGCGGAAAGCGCTGCGGCAAGTACGAGAAGCGCAGTGAATGCAAGATGTTTCATGAAACTTCTCCTGAATTATTCCGACGCGGTTTTCGCCTGAAGTTCGAAGAGAATGGTATCGCCGTCTTCCTCGACCGGGCAGGTGAAATAGAAGTCGCTGAAACTGTCGACCTCCATTGCGTTCATGCCGCCGGGACCGCCGTTCTTTACAACGCGTCCGTATTTTTGACAGACAAATCCTTTTGGACAGATGATGCCGTTTTTCTGCTTTTCCGTTTGGAGAAAGGTTCCGTTTTTGACAGGTTTTCCATTGATGCGGAAGTTCGCAAGAAGGATTTTCGGAGATTCTTTCCCCTCCGGCATCCAGCGTCCCATTGCGTGCAGACGGAGATAGCCGTCACAGGAGGTGTTGACTTCAAATTTATAATTTTGCCATTCAGCGGTAAGACGCGGACTGTCCGCATAGTCGATGATGAGAGTGGAAGGCGCTTTGTCTTTGGAGATCCAGTGGTAGCGTCTGGTTTTGACGTTGCTGTTGTCTCCGCGCTCAATCTGCATAATGCCGAGTTTCCAGTTCTTGCTGAATCCTTCGCAGGAAATTCTCAGATATGCGTCCTCGGCGAAAAGAAGTGCGGAGCCGAGAACTAGAAGAGAGATGATGTGTTTTTTCATTTTTCGTGATCCTTTCTTATTTTCCTGTGAGATTTTGCCAACGCCAGTAGTTCTGTCCGTTGATTTTGTGATTTGCAAGGGCGGAGGGGGAGTAGCTGCCGACATGCCCGTCGACATGCAGATAGTTGCCGTATCCGCTGTGCCGTCTGCTCAGTCTCAGAAGGAAATCGTTGAGCTGCAGACTGTCGCTCGTGGAAAAGGTTTTATATTGGAAGTAATCGTTGTTTCCGGGAAAAACCGTTTTGGAGACGCTGATGGAATCTCCGGAGAAGAGACGCTGGGAGGGAGTTTTGATTCTTACTGTTTTCCATCGGGGAACGCCGTTGTTTGAAATGTTTGCGTTCCACCAGTACCCGAACGGTCCGTTGTAATAGTTGACCGCAGAGGGATATTCGGCGATCAGGCGCTCCTTATCCCAGTTCGGGCAGCGGAATATGCCGGTGTTGTATGCCGGATGCAGATTCGCCTGTTTCCCTGTGGATGGAAGAACGGAAAAGAGATCGCCGGGCATGTTCGCTCCGATTTTGATCCCGCAGTATTCGCCGATCTGATACGCCCAGTATCCAGTCACCGCGCTGTTTTCAGGCATGCTGACAACGGGGAAGTAATCCTCGAAATCTCCGGTGTACATCTGTGTGGCGTTTCCGATCTGCTTGTAGTTGTTTGTGCATGAAATCGCTCTGGCCTTTTCGCGAGCGGAATTCAGCGCGGGCAGGAGCATCCCGGCAAGGATTGCGATGATCGCAATTACCACGAGGAGCTCTATAAGGGTGAATTTATTCTTCAACCTTCTTGGAAAAGCGTCAATCCGCACAATTTTCATTTTCCGGTTTCCTTTCACTTGTTTTTGTGTTTGTCTGCAGATATTATAGCACGAAAAGTTTTTTTTGACAAGATATATTTTCGCCAAAGAATATAGGATTCCCGCCATTTTTTTATTTTCTTTCGCTTGCATTTTTTCCGGAATGGGAATATAGTACCGGCATGATAGAGCGGACGGTAAAATTTCATTTGGAACACTTGAAACGCACCTTTCATACCGTACCGGCAGTGCGTTCGCTCGGATGCTACATCAACAATCCGGAACCGCGGAAACAGCTTTTCGAAGCGTTCGGATTCGGACTGCGTTTCGATGGGAATCCGGCGGGGAAGCTGTTCGGAATCAACGGGAAAACATATTCGGTGCGCGAATATCCCTATGTCATGCTCAAACGGCCGGGGGAATGGCACGAAACTTCCGGCGTTGTCTATTATTCATACCTTTTTTTCTCCTATCCGAAAACCATGACGGAAGCGTTGGTCAAGCTTGGGTTCTCCGATGATTTTGTCTGCTGTGAACTTCCGCGGAAAACAGCGTTTTATGAAATCTTCCGTGAGATTCAGACGGAAATTCTGCATTTGGGCGAGTTCGGAACAATCGACCGGATAGACATGCTCTGCTGGCGGCTCGTACAGGAATTTCTGCTGGTTTATCACAAAAAAGAGAATCCGCTTCCGGCGAGTTCCCGCAAAATCCTGAAAATTGTCGCCTGGCTCCAGCTCAATCTCAAGAAACCGATTCACTGGGAGAGCCTGGCCCGGCAGCACGGTCTCTCTTACCGTTCTTTCCTGAGACAATGGAAGCAGGCGGGGCTTCCGCCGCCGAACAGGTATCTCATGGATCTGCGTATGGAGGAAGCGAAGCGGCTTCTGGAACAGACGAATATGCCCGTCTCCGACATCGCGGACGAGCTTCTCTACTGCTGCAGTGCATGGTTCTGTTCCGCTTTCCGCCGCGTAAACGGCGAAACGCCTCTGCAGTACCGCCGGAAATTCCAGGGGTGACGGGTCAGACGGTGTAGCCCAGTTTCCTCAGAACTTTCTGGGCGTGGACTTTCGCGGAAAAATCAAAACGCGGGAGCTTCTGGAGAGTCTCTTCCTCAAGCTCTTCCGGAAGGTCGGTGACAACTTCCTCGCCGAAGGAGCAGACGGGAGTCAGACGGTCCTCGCGGATCTGGAGAATCAGAATGCCGTCCGCCGTGACGGCTTTGCGGATCTGTTTCAGGCTCTGTTCGACGATCCGGAATCCCTTGCGGTGGTCAAGTTCCATCGCGCCGCATCCACGGACGTTGTGCGTTGCGTTCAGAATCTTGCCGAAAACGAGAACGGTTCCGTCCTCCAGTCTGTTTTTGAGGTCTTCAAATGTCATTGCGGAACTCCTTTCCGAAGCGCGAGCAGTTGATTCACGGCATCAAGAATATGGTCGGCAACCGCATAATCGCGGTCGAGTTTTTCAAGAGTCTGCTCCGAGCCGTGACCGGTGCGGACGAGTGCGGCGGCGGGACAGCCTGCGGCAAACGCGGCGCGCAGATCGGAAAGCTTGTCGCCGATCATCACCGAGTCCGCCAGGGAAATGTCATGGTCTTCCGCCGCCTGCAGCAGCATTCCCGGATGCGGCTTGCGGCAGTTGCAGTCGCGCACATATTCCATGACTGTGCCTTTGGTGTGATGGGGGCAATAATACCATGCGAGCGGAAGCGGTGCGCCTCCGGCGGCCAGCAAGTCGCAGATCCGGCGTTCAACGGCGGCGACATCGGCAAAGGTGAAGTATCCGCGCGCGATTCCGGACTGGTTCGAGGTGACGATGATCTGATATCCGGCTCCGGCGATCTTGCGGAACGCTTCGATGCATCCCGGGCAGAGCCGGACCTTCGCGGGATCGGAAAGATAGTGTTCCTCTTCGACGATGACGCCGTCGCGGTCAAGGAAGAAAGCCTTATTCATCGTGTTCCCCGTTTTCTGCGCGCCCGTCTTTCTCCGCATCGCCGGATGCGGCGCCGATGATGACGACGCATTCGCCCTTCCATGTGCGTTTTCCGTGTTTTTCCGCGAGTTCGGCGGCTGTGCCGCGCAGGATTTCCTGATGAACTTTCGTGGCTTCGCGGACGATGACCACCGGGACTTCCGGACCGAAGTACCGCGGAATTTCATTGAGGAGTTTGGAAAGACGGTATGGCGATTCGAAAACAACCGCGGTCAGCTTTGTTGCTGCGATCTCCTCAAGCCGTGCGGCGCGTCTTCCGGATTTGACGGGGAGGAAGCCGTGGAACGCAAAGCGGTCGGACGGCAGGGCGCTTGCCGCGACGGAGAAAATGACGGCGGAGACGCCGGGTACGATTTCCGGCTCAATTCCGGCTTCGACGGCTTCGCGGACGAGCAGAAAACCGGGATCGGCGATGCAGGGCATTCCGGCGTCGGACACAAGGGCGATTTTTTCGCCGGAGCGGACGCGGCGAATGAGTTCGGGAGTGCGTCCGTGTTCGTTGAAGATGTGGTAGCTTTCGAGGCGCGAGGAGATTTCAAATTTCGAGCAGAGGATCCGGGTGCGCCGGGTGTCTTCGCAGAGAATGGTGTCGGCTTCTTTCAGAACGCGCAGGGCGCGGAGGGTGATATCCTCCAGATTGCCGATGGGGGTTGCGACGATTGACAAACTCCCGCATGATGGTGCATTTGCGGGAGCTTCTGCCGCGTCCCGGACATTGGTATCCCGATCCGCCACGGTTATTTCGAGTTCCTTTCGGCCCAGTATTCCATTTTTTTCTGTTCCAGAAGGAGCCCGACCTGATCGAGGTCGATCGGCGTGTATCCTTTGTCTTCAAGGGAAGCACAGAACTCAAGCCACGCCTGGTGATCCCACTCACCGGAGTGTGCACGGACGAAATCCATGGGAAGAGTTGTCTTCTCCAACCGTTTCAGATTGAATTCCGCATTTGAAGCCATGTGCGACCTCCTTTTATTTGCCAAAGAATCGTAATACATCCCATGCAATCCTATCCCGAACCAGGGAAGATTCCGGATTTGCACGCGTTTAAAATACCACGGAATTTAAAAAAGTCAAGAGTAAACGATTCAATCGTCTTAAGAAAAGCGCGGAATTTGCTCTTTTTTTTAAAAAATCTTTTAAACAGGGGGTTGACAAAATCGGGGGGATGTGCTATAATTAATACTGTTACAACGATGTAACATTTTAACAGGAGAGATCGGAAATGCGGGTCAGGATCAAAGATGTGGCGGAACGGGCGGGAGTTTCCACGACGATGGTCTCGCTTTATCTGAATCATCACCCGCTTTCCGCGCGGATGGCGGAGAAGACGAAACAGCGGATTGACGAAGCCGTGCGCGAACTGAACTATCAGCCCTCGGCCACCGCGCGTTCGCTGAAGAAAGGGAAAAGCAAAACGCTCGGGCTTGTCATCGGCGAAATCGCGGGAGTCTACTCAAGCTTCTATTCACAGATGCTTCTGGAGGAGGCGGAGAAGTATGACTATCAGCTCCTGATCTCCCTCACGCGCTACAGCCGGGAACAGGAACTGAAGTGTCTTCAGAACCTCTTTTCGCGTCAGGCGGACGGCATTCTGTGCACGCTTTATCTTGGGGCTTCGACGCCGTTTCCGGAGTATCTGCGCAACTATCCGATACTGCTGACGCATTACCGGAATCCGGTGTGCAATTCGTTCACGGTGAGCTATCGTGAGGGGATGCGGAAGCTGTTTGCCGAGCTTGGCGCACGGGGAATCCGGCGCGTGCTGGCCGTAGATGAAAACCCGCTTGCCGCCGCCGACCGCGAAGGGATCGTTCCGGAGGATGTCGTGTTTGCGGGCTGCAAATTCCCGGATAAAAATCTTGCGGGAATTCTGGAGGAGGCCCGCCGGGTGAACGCGGAGTGCCTTGTGTTCTTTTCGAGCGTTCACGCGCGCCGGTTTCTGCTCTGCTGCAAGGAGAACGGGGTGCGTGAGATTCCGCTTGTCGTGAACAGCTATACATTCCCGTACGATTACTTCGAGCATCCGCGGGTGATCGGCGCTCTGGTGAGTCCCTTCCGGGAACATGTCGCGGGGGAGATGCGGCGGATGATCGAGATGATCGAAAATCCGGAAGATCTGCGCCAGGAGACGGTTCCCGCGCAGTTTATGGATCGCGCAGGGGTCCGTGCGTATTATGAGCGTCAGAAAGCGGATCCCTATTACAGCGTTATTGTGCAGGAGCGCGCGGACAATGTCAGTCAGGAAGATCTGGACCGGTAAAAGGTTTTACAGGATAATAATACAGAATAACACAGAAAGGACGCAGTATGATTACCAGAACAAAGAAGAACGGAAAACGGAACGGTGCGAAGAAGCGTTTCACGCTTATAGAGCTCCTGGTCGTAATAGCAATTATTGCTATTTTAGCCGGAATGCTTCTGCCTGCTCTGAACAAGGCGAGAAAGAAAGCGCGGGAGACGGACTGCTACAGCAAGATGAAACAGCTCAGTCTCGCAACGACGTTTTATCTGGATGAAAACGAAGAAATGCTGTTTGTAAGGGAAAACTGGAATCCGTGTTATTGGAATACGGACGGATTTGCTTCTATTGTCAGGAAGGCAACCGGAAAAACGAAAAATCAGTGTCCTGCTGCAAGAGACGGAGTCTCTGCAAAATATTTCTGTTCAGAGACTTTTGCACAGGCTTCGGCGTTTCCCGGATGGACGACGCAATTTTATTGCGTGTGTCCGGAAAAACATTACGAATTCCGCTCGTTGCATGCGCTTCCATTTTTGGACGGACAACTCCTTTGGAGCGGCGATATCGGATATCTGAAGCCGTCCAAAGCGCGCCAGCCTTCTTCGAGTGTGCTGTGGGGGGAGGGGGTTTCGCAGCTCAAGGCTGGGGAGGCTTATAATCCCGGCATAGCGACGACAGGTGGGAATTGCGGACGTTTTGCGCATTCAGGGCGTTCCACGGTTGCCTTCAATGACGGACATGTAGGCAGCACGTCGAAAAGCATCATGGGGTGCAGTCATGGATCGCCGGACAGCAGCTGTCCCGGCTGCCGTTTCTACTTTGCATATATGAAATAACATTGACAACTGGAGGATTTCGCTATGAAAATGTCTGTTTTGTTTGCCGCTTTTCTCATGTTTTCGGCGTCTGCCGTTCAGGCGGATGAGGTGTTCAAAAGGTGGAATGGCGTTCCCTCGAAGGAAATCATCGTTTCGCAGTCTGCGAACGGACGCGGCAGTCTGGAGATGGCTCCGGAGGTGAAGACTCCGGACGGAAAATCCGCCATGATGCTGAATATTACGATGAATGAGGGAAAAAGAGAGCTTGATCTTGTTCTGAAATTTCTCTGTACCGATAAGTCGCTGAAGGCGGGAGAGGAGTATGAGCTGGCGTTTCTGTACAAGGCGAGTGCGCCATGCCGAGCGGTCGCAGTTGCCGCAATGGGCGGAAATCCGTCGTGGAATGAGTTTCAGAATGGACGCAAGATTCTCAATTTTAAGACGGAATGGCAGACTGCGGTGATCCGGTTTGCCGCGCCGGAAAAAGCTGTTCCGCCGCTGAATCTTCCGCGTGTCATGTGCGGAGAATGCCCCGCGGGCGTGAAACTCTATTTCGGCGACGTCGTGTTGAAAGAGATTGAAAATGATTTGTGAGACTGGGAAAATGAAGATCGTGAAAAAAATATTCTTGTGTGCCGTGTCAGTTCCGGTTCTGATGTTCGCGGAGAGCGGCACGGTAGTAAAAAAATGGGAAACGGTTCCGGCGAAGGATGTCTTTGTCAGTGTCGGGCCGCAATACCGCAGCGTTCTGAAGATGAGCCGCAAAGTTCTTTCGAAGGACGGAAAGCCGTGCATTGGAGTGTCGATTCAGCAGGTGCCCCCGGAAGGGAACGCGCTGGGACTTGTTCTGAAGTTCGAGTATCAGGGCGAGGCGCTGAAGGGCGGTGAGGAATACGAAGTTTCGTTTCTTTGCAAAGCTTCCGCGCCGTGCAAGGCGGAAGTTGCTGTCGCAATGGGAGGCAACCCGTCGTGGAAGGAGTTCAATCACGGCCGTCGCACGGTTAATTTTACGGAACGCTGGCAGCAGGTGAAGATTCCGTTCATTCCGGTTGAGGATGCGTCTGCGCCGTTGAACCTTCCGCGGGTCATGGCGGGAGAATGTCCGGCGGGGACAAAACTCTATTTCGATAAAGTTACGCTGAAGCGTCTTCCGAAAGTTCTGCCGCTCAATCTGAATCCGGAATGGAAAGTGTTTCAGCCGAAAGCGAAACTGGAGGCGTTCATCGGCAGCGCGGAGCATGATCTGTACTCCAAAGTTCCGGCGGAGCTTTCCGGGGCTGCACCGAAAAACATGCGCCTGGAAAACAATGTGATCGATCTTGGGAAAAACAGGAAGGATTTTACGCCGGGGGAATGCGCTTACTTTTTCAATCGGTTTGAAAGTCCCGCCGACGGCGAGATGCACATCGGGCTTGCCGCCGACTGGTGGTTCACTCTGTATGTGAACGGCGAGCGCGTTTATGATACTCAAGCGACGGGGAACCGGAGCAAGCGGTTCGTTCCCGACGACCATGTCGTCGCCGTTCCGGTGAAAAAGGGCGTGAATGTCCTTGCCGTCAAGGTGCTCAGCGGTTCCAATGGCTGGAAGTTCGTTTGCGGAAAACCGACGAGGGCCCCGAGGAACAAGGAAGCGTATACGCTGGTGGAAAATGAGGATTGGCGCAAAGTTGTGGTTCCTCCATGCGTGAAACCGGGAACTGTGCTGGATTTTTCATCGCTCGGATTTATTGATGCGCCTGCGGGAAAATACGGACGCGTTGTTGTCCGCGGTTCGCATTTCGAGTTCGAAAACCGCCCCGGCGTTCCTGTCCGTTTCTACGGAACAAACATTTACGGACATATCAATTTTTCAGACAGGGCGGGAGCGGAGCGTCTTGCCTCCATGCTCGCCCGTTACGGTTACAACGCCGTGCGGATTCATCACTATGACCGTATGCTTGCCCGCAATCCGGAAAGCGGCTTCACGGATTTGGATCCAGAGAAACTGGATGCGCTGAATTATCTCGTGAAATGTCTGAAGGATCGCGGCATCTACCTTCTGCTGGATTTGCATACAACGCGCATAGGGCTGCTCAAAAAAAGCGGACAGTCGATTCTTTATGAAGAAGAATGCCGCCGCAACTGGGAGAAGTTTTCCGCGAATCTGTTGAATTCGGTGAATCCGCATACCGGAATTGCATGGAAGGATGAGCCGGCGATGATCGGAATCTGTCCGGTCAATGAGAATTCGCCATTTTTCTTCATGGGAATTTCGGGAGACCTCAATTCTCCGTATTTCAGAGTTCCCGCCGGTCTCAGCCCGGATGAAAAAAAACGCCGGATCGCCAAGGCCGTTGTGGAATCTCAGAAAAAATACTACCCGGAGATATGCGGTTTTCTGCGCGGTCTCGGAGTCAGGGCGCCGCTGACCGACCAGAACGTGTCGAGTACGGTTTCCATGACGCTGATCCGGAATTCGTGCGACTATGTGGACAACCACTTCTATTGGGCGCATACATCCAGCGGAGATGAAGGGTCCAAATATATCCAGAGCGTTCCGACTGAAAGCGCGATGAAGAATCTGATCGGATCGGACAGTGCGTTCTATCCTCCCGACGCCTTTGCTTCACGCCTGATCGGCAAGCCGTATATGATTTCCGAATTCAACTTCTGTGCGGCAAATCAGTACCGTGCGGAAGGCGGCGCGCTCGTCGGAGCTTATGCCGCAATGCAGGACTGGGACGCTTTGTTCCGCTACGGTTTTGCGGAACTTCCGGCGCAGCTGATGAATCCGGAATGGCAGACAGTAGGTTTTGATACGGTCGGCGATCCGATGAAATTCCTTTCCGACCGTCTCGGCATTCTGCTTTTCCTGCGCGGAGATGTGCGTAAAGCGAAAGAGCTTCTGCCGATTTCCGTTCCGGACAACTACACGGATTCAAAAAGCCGTTTCTTCACGCGGCAAGTGGGAGGAGTCTACCCTCCGGTTCTGAAAAACTGGGGCTTTGTTTCCCGGATCGGTTCGAAAGTCGCGAATGACGGTCTGTTCTCCGCCGAGACTGACGAGCCGGAGGGAGAGACGGTTGAGAAAATCCGTTCATACCTCAAGACGGATGCCGGAATGCTGGATTTGAACCGGAAATTCGCAAAGAGTTCAACAGGAGAACTGACGCTGGACGGAGAAAAGGGTGTTTTCCTGATTGATACGCCGAAAACCGCCGCCGTTGTGTCGGTCGATGCGGTCAACGGAAGCGCCGGCGTTCTGAACGTGAACATCCATAAAGGGTTCGCGCTGGTCTCCGCCTCTGCAATGGATGGAAAAATTTTGAAGGAGTCCGGAAAGATTCTTCTTTTCCATTTGACGAACGTTCAGAATTTCAACCAGAGATTTTCCGATTCGACGCTGGCTCTGATGGAGACGTGGGGCGCTCCCCAGCATGTGGTCCGCCGTGGAGTCGCGGATGTTGAACTGACCTTGACTCCGGGTGAGACGCCGCGGGTTTACGGCGTCGACCTCTTCGGCGAGCGAATTGGCGAAGTGCCGTCAAAGTTCAATTCTTCGACCGGAAAACTTTTGTTCACGGCGGATACATTCGCACTGAAACATCCCTGCATGGTTTATGAAATCGTGCGCTGAAAACAAGGAACACCCGAAACCGGAAGTAAATGAAAACGATGGAACATATTTATTTTGTCAATGCGCATCCCGATGATCTCTGCGCCGTCATGGGGACGGCGCTGAAGCTGAGCCGGAAGAAAAACAGCCGCCTACATGTCGTCGATCTGACGCATGGAGAGCGCAGTCTCGTCGGGAAAATCGCGCCGGAGGAGTGCGCGAAAATGCGCAGCGCCGAAGAAAGCGAAGTCTGCCGGAAGCTCGGCGCGGACATCGTCTGGCTGGATGAAGCCGACGGCGCCGCGTTCGCCTCCGAATCCGGCTGCCGCAAACTTGCGGAGCTCTATCTCGCGGAACCTCCGCACGCGATCATCACCCAGTGGCCGCTCGACCGCCATCTTGATCATACCGCGGCCGCGGACACCGCTCTTCAGGCTTTGCGCATCGCTTCCGGACTCTCCGAGGGGCAGATGACCGGTTCCTGGCCCGAAGTCCTCTTCTATCATTATCTCCGCAACAGCATGGCCGATTCTCCGAACTGTTTCGTCCCGCTGAACGAAGAGGAGATGAAGCGGAAAGAGGAGATGATCGGCCTCTACCGCTCGCAGTCCCCCGCCTGGCTCTTCCGGGAAGAAAGGGAGATCAACATTTTCTACGGACAGAAGCTCGGTGTTCCTTATGCGGAGGCGCTGACGCGTCTTCAGCCGCTGACGCCGGGCAAGCTCTCGATTCTCGAAGCCCTTGAATCATAAGATAAGGATTCTTATCATGCCGGAAACAGTGCACTACACCGAAAACAGCCGTCCGTTCCGCCGGGAACTCGTGCCGGAACTCATTTATGACGCCAACCCCGCTCTCGTCGACTTTTATTATCTCGCGTGGAAGCAGGCGTGGGAACATATCTATGAAACGGAATCCCTTCCCTTCTCTCCGTACATAGGAGAGGGTTGCAAACGGGACCGCATCTGGATCTGGGATTCCTGTCTCATGGGCATGTTCTGCCGCTATGCGGCCGATGTGTATCCCGTTTGCAGCACGCTCGACAATCTCTACGCCTTGCGCGACGGGCGTTCGGGGTATCCGATCAACATCCACCACCTTGACAATCCGCCGCTGTTCGCGTGGACCGAACTCCTGCTCTACCGTCAGACGGGCGACGAGGCGCGGCTGAAGAAGATTCTCCCCGTCCTGATTTCCCATTACAACTGGCTCGAAAATCTTGACCCCGACCGCATGCCGTATCAGGCGGAACGTCCGGTCTGGCGTCGCGAGCGCGACGGCTACTGCTGGGCGGGCTGTCCCTCCGGCATGGACAACACCCCGCGCGGGCGCGGCCGTTACGACGCCATTCACTGGGTGGACGCTCCGGCGCAGCAGGCTCTTTCCGCCCGCTGCATCGCCGAGATCGGCGCGATTGCGGGCGACCGCGCCGCCATGGAACATTTTGAGCGGGAATACGCTGAAAAAACCGCTTTGCTCGCGAAATATTTCGATCCGGAAACGGGCTGTTTTCTGGACCGTTACCGTGACGGAAGCGGGTTCTGCCGCGTGCTGACTCCGGCGTCATTCTGGGCGCTTGCGGCGCATTGCGCGACAAGGGAGCAGGCGGAGTCGCAGATCCGTTCTCTGCTCGATCCGCGGAAGCTCGGCGGCGATTTCCCGTTCGCAAGCGTGGCGCACGACGATCCCGATTTTCGTCCGGAGGGAGCATATTGGCGCGGCGGAATCTGGCTGCCCGTCGCCTACATGTCCGTCAAGGCGTGCGAGGAATACGGACGTTTCGAACTCGCGGCGGAACTTGCGAAACGTCTGGTCGAGATGATGGAGCGCACTTTCCGCGAGTTCTCTCCGCACACGATCTGGGAGTGCTACTCGCCGACGGCGTACAGACCTTCGACGAACAAGGTGAATGAACTTGTCCGTCAGGACTTCTGCGGCTGGTCCGCGTTGGGGCCGATTGCGTTGATGATCGAAAATGTCGTCGGTCTGGTCCGGATGGATGCGGCGGAACAGCGGATTGAGTGGCTTCCCGGCGGAAGCGGCAGGATGGGGATGAAAAATCTTCCGCTTGGCGGGAACCGGATTTCGCTGGTTCTGGAGAACGACCGGATTTCGGTTGACTGCATTCAGCCGTTCCGGCTGATTTTCCGCGGACGCGAGCTCGCATGTCCGGCGGGGCGTTCCGTGATTGAGATTCTCTTAGGGTGATTTTTATTTTCCGTCGATGAAAAACGGAGGGCGCCGTGTCTTCCGTTTTTTTTTGATTTTTTTTTCAAAACAGGGGGTTGACAAAATCGGGGGAATGTGCTATAATTAAAACTGCTGAAACGATACAGCATATAACCAGCGGAGGTCGGATGAGAACAAGAATTAAAGATATAGCGGAGCGGGTCGGGGTCTCGACAGCACTCGTTTCGATGTATCTGAACGATCATCCGCTCGCGCGAATGGCGGAAGATACGAAGCGTAAGATTGATGAAGCCGTGCGCGAGATGAACTATCAGCCGTCTGTCACCGCCCGTTCGCTGAAGAAAGGGAAAAGCAAAACGCTCGGGCTTGTCATTGCCGATATTGCAAGCGTCTATTCCGGCTTCTCTTCGGAGATGCTGCTTGACGAGGCGGACAAACGCGGGTATCAGCTGCTGATTTCCGTGACGCGGTTCAACAAGGAAAAAGAGCAGAAGTGTCTGCAGAATCTTATGAACCGCCAGGCGGACGGGATTCTTTACACGCTGGATTTTGATCCCGAGAAGCCTCTGCCGGATTATGTGCGGAACTATCCCCTCCTTCTGACAACGGAGCATCCGGAATGCAATATGTTCCTGCGGGATTACTGCCAATGTTTCCGCGATGCGTTTGCGATGCTTGTGAAAAAGGGTATCCGCAATGTCCTTTTTGTGATTGTCGGCGACCAGATGCCGATCGGAGCTGCGAAGAAGTGCGGGACCGAATGCGGCGTTGCAGTGGATTTCATCCGGTTCGGATCGGCTCCGCAAATTCTTGCCGTTGCGCAGGACCGGAAGGCGTGTCTCTTCTTTTTGTCCAGCATCGTTGCGAGAAAATTCCAGATTTACTGTTACAGCAATGAAGTCCGGAACATTCCGCCGCTGATTAACAGTTACTCTCTGCCGTTCGATTATTTTGAGGCTCCGAATGTTCTGGGGGCGATGTTCGAGCCGTTCAAAGAAAAGGTTCCGCGTCTGATCGAGCGTCTGATTGAGATGGTGGAGAAACCGGAACCGCAGGTCCGCACCTGTTATCTGCCGATGGAATTCGTGAGTTCTGCTGCATTAAAAGACCGCTTTGGCGAACAGTGCAGAGATCCTTATTATGAAACAGTCATCGAAGAAAGGGAAAACGTATTACTCAGAAAGGATTTTGTAAGATGAAAACAGGAAACCCGCTCCCCCCTCAACACTTGACAGACAAAACTTTGAAAAGATACAATGAAAGGAAGGACAGCATTATGGAACTGAAATCAATCTTCAATCCATTCTGCATCGCAGGGAAAGCGTCTAGGAGATTCACCCTTATAGAACTTCTCGTGGTAATTGCGATTATTGCTATCTTGGCCGGTATGCTGCTGCCCGCGCTGAATTCCGCCCGCGAAAAGGGACGGGCGATTTCCTGCATGTCCAATTTGAAACAGCTCGGGACGGCGGAAATGATGTATCAGTCCACTTTTGATGATTATATCGCGCCTCCGATCGACAACAATAAAGCAAGGGCGCCGCATCTGTACACTCAACAGTATCACTGGGACTATGTTTTCGGCAAAAGCTTTCTCAATTACAAGGTTCGTTCCGGGGATGGCGGCTGGCCGGACAACAAGTGGAAGGTGTTCCAGTGTCCGACGGATTCCGGGCGTTTGGTTGAGAACGGAATCGGTTCGCCGCGCAGCTATGCAATGCTTTATTCGTGGGTTGATCTTACGGATTCCTCTGTTCTTGCGAGGCGTGCAGGCAAGATCAAGGCTGCGTCCAGGGCGGTTCTTCTTGCGGAGAACAACGCCGCCGGAAAGCGTCCTGTGGACAATTCAAGAAGCAGAGAGGCCGCCTGCGGTTTTTCCGGAGCCACCGCAGAGGTGGTTTTCTGGAGTTCGAATGAAATGGGCTGGAACCACAGTTTGAACACGAATATGCTGATGCTTGACGGTCATGCGGCGGCAATCAAGGTATTCCGGCCAACCTGGTACGACGGCACCACGCCGGAGCAGGATTTGTACTACACAAAATTGCAATAAAAACCTGAAAACACAGAAAGGCAGTTGAAATGAAAAAACTTCTCCCCGCATTCGCCCTGATGCTTTCCGCATCCGCCTTCGGATTTGTTTCCGACTGGAATGGAATCAAAATCGCTCCTGAAAAAACATGGCTGCAGACAGCGGAAAAGAAATATTTTGGGAATATTCATATCGACCCGAGGGCGAAGGCCAATTTGGTGAAACTGGAAATCAAGGACGGAAAGTTTGTGATTGACGTCCGCGAATTTTTCCGCGAAAACCCTGCAACGGAAGTGACCGTCCGGATTCCGCTTAATGGTGTTGTTCCCGGAAAAAAGGCGCGTCTGACAGTGGAAATGTCATCGGTTCCCGCAACTCCGTTTGAGCTCTTTTTCGAAGGACAGAATGTTGTCGACGGCAAGGGAGAGCATTTCTGGAAAGCCAGAAAATGCAATGCAAAAGAATCCGCGCAGAAATTTGAAATAGAAGAGCTTCTCCCCGCAACGGTGAAAGACGTCCGGCTGCGTCTGACCTTCCGCGCGCCCGCGGTGTATACGGTTGGAGCGTGTGATTTTCTTCCTGAGGTTCCCGCAAAGTAACAAGGAATGCAGGCGATGAAATTTTCTTTATCTTTACTGGTGGCGTTGTTTTCGGTTTCCGTGTTCGGATTTGTTTCCGACTGGAACGGCTACACGCTTTCTCCGGATTACGGAGCTCTGAAAACTCCGGCGGGCAAATATGCCGGCGGGTGTTCCGTGATTCCGGCGAAAAAAAGAGACCTTGTCAAAATTGAGGTCAAAGACGGGAAACTGGTGATTGACACGCGCAAGTTTTTCGGAACGGATCCCAAAGAGGAAATCACAGTGCGCCTTCCCGTTTCCGGCATGATTCCGGACAAGCGGGCGCGTCTGACTGCGGAAGTGAGCGCTGTTCCGAATGCGCAGTTCGAAATGTATTTCGAGGGACGCGATGTTCCGAAAGGCAAGGATGAGCACTACTGGCGCTCCAAGATCTGCCTGGCGTCGGAGGAGTCTCAGAAATTTGTGTTTGAACAGAATCTGCCGGCAACGCTGAAAAATGTCGGCCTGCGTCTGACGTTCCGCAAGCCGGGGGTCTACACGATCGGCGCGTGCGAGTTCACTCCGGTTGTTGCGGAGGAGAAGATCGACGGCGTCACGGAACGCATTGCGAACGGCGGTGCGGAGCGCGGGCTTTACGGAATTGCATATTCCGATATCAAATTCCTCGGTTCGCACAAGGACGGGAAGCATTACGACTATCGCGGCGTCGGTTTTTCCGGCACGCTGAAAGTCGAATCGGATTCCACGACTGCGCATTCCGGAAAGCGTTCGTTCAAGGTGACGGCTCCGGCGAACAGCATCAACCAGCTCTACCTGTTCCCGGTTCCGGTGAAACGCAATCAGCCGGTTTCGTTTTCCGCATGGCTGAAAGCCGACAAACCGACTTCGCTGTATATGGCGCTGTTTCCCTGCAACGGCGTGATCTATTCAAAACCGATTACGGTCGGGACGGAATGGAAGAAATTTACGCTGAACATCCCCGCTTACGGCAAGCCGGTTGACGGCGTGCGGATCGTCGGCAGCCCCGGCAGCGGCTACGGCGATCAGTACGGTCTTGTGTTCCCGCGCTTCGACGTCCCCGAAAATTCCACCGTTTGGATTGATGACCTTTCCTGCCGTCAGAGTCTGAATACGGAATTCCGTGACGACTCCGCGGTGTGGATTTCCGGAATCCTGAACAAGAACTCCACGACGTATTACACAGATGAACCGGTTGTTGCGAATTTGAATTTCGAATCCGCCGGGAAAGCGGAAAAAACGTCGCTCGGCTGGTGTGTGAAGGACGTCTTCGGAAAGGTGATTGCCTCCGCTCCGGAAAAGACACTGAACCTGCCCGCGAAAGAGAGCATTCTGGTGAAGATTCCGGAAACTGCGCGCGGCTGGATGACGCTTTATGTGACCGCGAAGACGGGCGACCGCATTGACGAGCATGTGCTCCCGTTCGGCGTGATCGAGCGTCCGCGCCCGATGGTCCGCCGTTTCGGAATCAACGTTTCCAGTGCGCGGGACCACAACATCAACGTCAGCATTGAGCTGATGAAACAGTTCCGTCTCGGTTCCGCCCGAATCTGGGATTTCGACGGAGCCGGGTTTGAGAGCGTTCCGCTCTTTCACAAGGCGGGAATCTATTCGCTGTACTGCCTGAACAACGTTCTGCGCGGAAAAGAAACGTTCTTCCTGCCGAAGGATTATTCCAAATGGACAGCGTATCTGACGGAGAAAATCCGTTCGGTGAAGGGCATGGTCGATACGTATGAGATTCTGAATGAGCCGAACATCTGGTCGGGGCGCACAGCCAATCCGGACCCGGCGAATCTGGTGGTTGTGGATGCGGACTCGGTGGCGCGCTGCATCAATGTCACGGCGGACGTCATCCGCAAGGAAGACCCGAATGCGACAATCGCTGGTCCCGACTCCTGCGGAACGACTGTTCCGTGGATTGAGACGGTGATCTCCAAGCCCGGCGTGGCGGAACGGCTCGACATCATTTCCGAGCATCCGTACCGCCAGCTTCCCGAGCTTCCGGACTACGGCGAGGATATGCAGAGTCTTCAGAAGATGGCAAAACGCTTCAAACCGAACTTCCGTTTCTTCTCGACCGAGGCCGGCCGCGTTTTCCCGCAGGCATATCCCGACAACCGCATCTTCCCGGAAGCGGTCGTCAACACGGCGCGCGACATCCGCAATGAAATCATCGGATTCGCAAACGGCGTGGAAATCTACTTCCATTTTGCAATGGGTAGCGGACACTGCCAGACCGCATGGGGATGCATCCGCCCCGGAAATGCGGAGAACGGCGATACCGTCATGCCGTCGCTCTATCTCTATGCCGTCCGTGCGGCGGCAGACCGGATTGAGGACGGAAAACCGGCGGGTCAGGTGAAACTCGGTGCGAACTACCGCTGCTATATCTTCGACCTCGGAACGCGCAGAACCGCGGTTCTCTGGAAGTGGAACGGCAAGCCGGAGAAAATCGAATTCGCAAAGAAATTCCGCGCCTACGATTTCATGGGTTCGCGGATCGACGGAACGACATTTGAACTCAACGAGTGTCCCGTCTATCTCGAAACCGAAGAATCCGCCGCAGAACTTGCGAAGCAGATCGCTTCCGCGAAACTGAACATCACCGACAAGGCGTTCCGGACCTCCGTGAAAATCACCGGACCGCACACTTTTGCAGTTGAGGTCGCAAACCTCACGGCGAAACCGCTCTCAGGCATGGTTTCTGTTCTGACTCCGGGGCTTGTCGACGGCGAGCAGAAGCTGGAATTCCGCGATATTCCGGGGGAAAGCACCCGCAGTGTTGCGTTCCGCACCGTTCCGGAAATCGGCATGATTCCGCGTGAAGCCAAACTGA
>ERZ1106963.174-NODE-174-length-102105-cov-8.244772_pt1 | contig 102105 bp, 75 predicted proteins | sample MGYA00403681_ERZ1106963 | MGnify/ENA primary metagenome ERZ1106963 (study PRJEB35170, sample SAMEA104062407) | human gut metagenome | biome: human gut; feature: human-associated habitat; material: faeces | place: Denmark | collected 2012-05-03 ...
GCCGAGTTGCTAGTCCTTCCCGCGACCGGGCGGACAGTGGACTTTCACCACACAATCACACGTGCGCTGCCGGGCGCACCAAAAAAAGAGGGCTCTCGCGATCTGCTGATCCTAGAGAGCCCAAAGAGGAAGAATTTAAAAATGCAGTGTTAAGCGGTTGGATCTCGCTCACCCGTCAAACCGTCGGCTGCCAGCGCATCAGGCGCTTTTCAACTTCCGTCACGATGCGGTCGAGGATCAGCGCACAGGCCGTCAGCACCAAAATGCCGGCCATCACAGTATTCATGTCAAAGGTCGTTTCGGCCTGCAGAATCAGATAGCCCACGCCTTCTGCCGAGCCCAAATATTCACCGATCACGGCTGCGACAAACGCCATGCCTACCGAGGTATGCAGGCTAGAAAAGACCCAGCTCATGGCGCTCGGCAGATAGACGTAGCGCAGGAGCTGCCGGCGCGTAGCACCGAGCATCTTGGCGCTTGCGAGAACATTGGGATTCACTTCGCGCACGCCCTGATAGACATTGAAAAAGACAATGAAGAAAACGAGCGTGAAGCCGAGCGCAATCTTGGAGGCCGGCCCGAGTCCGAACCACACGGCGAAAATCGGCGCAAGGATGACGCGGGGCATCGAATTGAAACCCTTGATGAAGGGGTCCGCCACGGCTGCCGCCACCGGCGAGAGCGCGAGCCAAAGACCGACAGCGAGCCCTGCAATCGTGCCGATCACAAAGGCCATGACGGTTTCATAAAGCGTAACGCCGAGGTGGCTGTAGATTTCGCCGCCCGCAAACCACTCCCAAATACGCTGAAGAATGATCACCGGTTCGCCGAAAAAGAAGGCGGCTTGACTGTCGTCGGAGAAGAAAAACGCCGGAATAAATCCGGGCTTTGTCATCGCCCACCAAAAGACGAAGATCGCTGCGAGGAGTCCCCACTGCCAAATTCGAATCTGAAAACCTTTGCGCTGCATGATGTGTCTCCCTCTCTCCAATCAGCTCGCCATCGTGCCGACGTGCGCGCGGTGTTCGCGGTAGCTCTTCAGTACCTCTTCGCGGAGCACTTCCCAAATAGCCGAATAGCATTCGTTAAAGTCCGCGCGGGTACGAATTTCGGCAACGTTACGCGGACGCGGAATGGCAATGGGAAAACTTCCCAAGGGGTGCGAAGCGGGACCTGCCGACATCACGACCACGCGGTCGGACATCGCAATGGCCTCATCCAAATCGTGGGTAATAAAGAGCACAGCCTTTTTCTTTGCCTGCCAGAGTTCCAGCAGTTCGTTTTCCATGAGCTGCCGCGTCTGAATGTCGAGCGCTGAGAAGGATTCATCCATGAGGAGAATGTCCGGGTCGGCAATCATGGTCTGGGCCATGGCAACGCGCTTACGCATGCCGCCCGAAAGTTCATGCGGATAGCGGTCAGCAAAACGTTCGAGCCCCACGCGTTCGAGCCAGTCAAAGCCCGCTTCTCGCGCCTCATTATCCGGGACGCCGCGGAACTTCAGACTCATCATGACGTTGTCAATCGCCGTCGCCCAGGGCATCAGGCTTTCGGCCTGAAACATGTAGCCGGCCCGATGGTTGATGCCGTTCAGGGCTTCGCCGTAAATCAAGACGCGCCCGGCAGCGGGCTTTAAGAGCCCGGCCGCAGCGTTAAGCAGCGTCGACTTCCCGCAGCCCGTCGGCCCGACGACGCTCACAAACTCGCCGTCGCCGATCGAAAAGGACACATCCTTCGTGGCGGTATAAACGCCCTCGGGCGTTTCAAAACTGCAGGTGACGTTTTCAAATGCTATGGCCGGCGCAGGGTTTCGAGCCGCACCAATCGGTTCATTTGTCTCGCTCGACATCAGACCGCTTCCTCTATGAATTTCTTTTTTGTTTTAGGGTTTTGCGCCTTTGCCGCACTTCCATGAGAGCGGCTTTGGAATATCGGCGCGGCCCGGGGGTTATTTCCCCGGGCAAAGTGTTGATAATGGGGTTAGAAATCAGGCCTTCTTCGCGGCATCCACGAAGCGGTTGGTGTACGCAGCCGCGGCATCAAACTTGAAGTCGGCCAGTTCGGGCTTCACCGATGCGAGCGCTTTGGCGGCGGTCTCAACGCACCCCTCCGGGAACCGGCCGTCAATCGACATGGCCGGGCGATTGCGCAGGAAGCATTCGGCGTAGAGTTTCGGATTGCCGAGGAAGGCGGCCTTGGGCACGGACTTCATGAGCTCCTCGGGCGTAATCGCGGCGATGGTCTTCAATGAACGAATAACCGCATTCGTCATGCGCTGAACCGTTTCCGGATTGCGGTCAATGAAGGTCTGAGGCGCGTAGAGGCAGCCCGCGACCATCGGGCCGTTATAGAGTGCGTCGCCTTCTTCCACGCGGCGGGTGTCGACCACAATGTCAATGGCATCGGCTTCTTCGAGCTGCGTGACGACCGGATCAAGCCCGACGAAAGCATCCACCTGTCCGGAGCGGACCGCGGCCACAGCGCCCGCGCCCGAACCAATGCCGATGGCCGAATATTCATTAGGCTTCACGCCCGCACGCGCCATCACGAAGTTGGCCATCACGTGCGAATGCGACCCCGGCGCCGTCACGCCAATGCGGCGGCCTTTAAGCGCGGCGGGATCCTTGACACCCTTCATAGTGCGGCGGTTAATGGCAAAAACACACTGCGGCGCACGATCCTGAAGCACAAAGGTCTGCATGGACTGGCGCTTGGTCTGCATCGAAAGCGTGTGCTCAAACGCTCCAGAAACCACATCCGCTGAGCCCCCTACTACAGCCTGCAGGGATTTCGATCCGCCCTGAAAGTCCACGACTTTGACGTCAAGTCCCTCGTCCTTATAAAAGCCCATCCAATCAGCGAGCGCCATCGGCAGGTAGTAGTAGAGATTCTTGCCGCCGACGGCAATGGTCACCGAGCGCTTTTCGGGCTCGGCGGCAAAAACGCCGCGAGGCGACGAGCAGACGATCCCGGCAGCGGCCATAGCGGCGGCAGCAATAAAGTCTCGGCGGGACATGAAGGCAAAAGACTGGAACATGACGGCATCCTCAGGAAAAGAGCTGGAAATCGTTTAATGCGGTCTTTCAGAAGAAAGACTGCAGGCATCGGGATGCGCTCAGCGCAGACCGCCGTTAATGCAGTCATGCAGTCAGGTCAACCCTCTGCGCGTTGGGGCGGGGCGGGAGGGCGGCCTCGAAAAGCTTGAAGCACGAAGCTTCAGCAGAAACCGTCCTCCACCCTAAGGTGCAGCGCCGACCGCGGCGGCAGTCGCAGCCCTAGGTGCAGGGACGGAAGCCGGAGACTCTGCCCGCCTGCAGCAGATGCTGCCGAAGCGGCATCAGTCAAATGCAAGGCAGTGAATTTCATCGCAGAATCTCCAAAATAAAAGACGTAGTCGATTGAGCTTTAAGGAAACTTCTTTTCGTTTCCATCTCTAGTGCAGTAATAGTGCACTTTTCCTCGATGGTTTTGTTTGCCGCGTCTAAGCACATCCGCTTAGGCGAACGGCATATTTCTCAAATTCCCCCGACATTCACTGCAATTTTTTAATAATTGCGTGCATGTTTCTTTATTAATCAATTAGATATATTGTTTAAACCGAATTTTCGCAGACATATCCGTCAAATACCCCTGCACTGAAGGAGGCGCCCAGCACAACATCGTCCCCATGGACGTACGCCGGCCCGGCGAATCGAAAGCAGCCGTCCGAAACCCCGAACTAAGCATTTAGTCTGTACGGCATATCTCCCAACACGTGCAGGAAAGGCGCAAAAGCCGTGCACGCCGGCGCAGGTTTGGCGCAATGAGCGCCGCCAACAGCCAATGAGGCTGATAGGCTCAAAGAAAACAACTTCCGGTCCCTTTCGGACCTCCGCTTCATGATCCCAGCACCATTGCTTCAATCGACCGATCCGGCGTCTGCGCTCGGTGAACCTGATCCTGACGGCATTTACCGTATTGACGAGACGGATTCGGTTCTCACGCTCGCCCGATCACTCTATGCTGCAGACCGCCTGCCGGTCTATGGCTCGATCTTTGCAAACCTGCAGACAGCAGGACGCGGACAGTACGGCCGCGCATGGGAGAGCGCCCGCGGGAATCTTCATGCCGGCGTCAGACTGCCGCTTGAAGGGGTTTATGCCACTCGGGCGTCCGCCGCAGCGACCGCGGCTTTGACCGCTGAAGCGCTTCGCAGTCTCGGCTTCCCGGTGCTCATGAAGTGGCCTAACGACATCATCTGTCTTTCGCCCAATGGGCCGGCCAAAGTGGGCGGCATTCTGCTCGAAGAAACCGACGGGCTCCTCACCGCGGGCATCGGCCTCAATGTCAACTGGTCGCCCGAAGTGTCGGCGCTCCGAGAGGGCGCTGCGCTCCCGCCCGGGCGCCTGGTGCCCCGCGGGGGAGCCGCAATGGATCCCTATGAACTTTGGCGGCGCATTCTTCGTCATCTGCGCGAAGCCGACCCCGTTCGGCTCACCGCCTCCTGGCGAGCGCTCGCGCAGGCTCACCTCCTTTGGCTCGGAAACGACGTGGCGGTTGAGAGCGCTGAGGGCGCTATGGCCGAGGGCCGACTTATTGGTCTCGCGCCCGACGGAGAGCTCCTTCTCGAGACCCCGTCGGGCGAAATGCTCACCCTCGATCGCGGCAGTCTCATCAAAGCGGCGCCTGCGCCGCATGCCGCAGAAGCGGCACCGCGAAATTGAGTGCCCGGGCGCCGGAGACGCATTGAACGCTCCCGCCCCGGGCGGCATGAATTCTTCTAAGGGGATTGAAAAGTCTCGGAAACTTGATCCTCAAAAGAGCAGCGCGTGAGACACGCTTTAACAATAAAGTCTCATACGCAACACAAAATCAACGCAAGCCTTTAAACAACTCAAGGGAAGGAATTCCATCCATGCAGCAACGAACTTTTGAGGAAGTACGCGAGAGTCTGCGCGGCAAGGTGATTTTGGTCGCCAACCGCGGCATCCCCGCACGCCGCATCAGCCGCTCGATTCGCGAGCGATTTGAGGCGATTGCCGCCATTACCGCGACCGACATCGACAAAACCGAACCGGCTGCCGCCTCCGCACAGGAACTGATTCTGCTCGGTGCGGACCCGCGCGCCTATCTTGACCTTCCGCGCATCATCCGCCTCGCCCGCGAACGCGGCTGCGTCGCCATCCATCCGGGCTGGGGCTTTGCGAGCGAAGACAACAACTTTCCGCAGCTCTGCGCCGAAGCCGGCATCACCTTCATCGGCGCTACGGCCGAAGCGATGCACCTCCTCGGCAATAAGGTCGAAGCACGCCGCGTGGCCCGCAGCCTTGGCATTCCGGTGGTCCCGGGTTCCGACGAATCCGTCGACGTTCCGGGCGCGCGAAAGATCGTTCATGAAATTGGTCTTCCGATCATGCTTAAAGCCGAGGGCGGCGGCGGCGGACGCGGCATTTTCCTCGTGACCAACGAGGATGAACTTGAAGACGCCTTTGAAAAGGCTTCAGCCATGGCGGAGGCCTCCTTTGGCAACCCTCGGCTCTTCGTTGAAAAATACCTTCCCAAGGTCCACCACATCGAAATTCAGGTGATCGCTGACCGCTGGGGCAATGTGTTTGCCTTTGACGAACGCGACTGCACGGTTCAGCGCAACAACCAGAAACTCCTTGAAGTCACGCCGTCGCCCTGGCGCGGCATGACGCCCAAACTGCGCGCAGAGCTCAAAGACTATGCCCGTAGGCTCGTGCTGGCTGTGGGGTATCACTCGGTTGCCACCGTGGAGTTCCTCGTGACCGAAGCGGGCGAACCCTACATGATCGAGGTGAACACGCGTCTGCAGGTCGAGCACGGCATTACCGAAAGCCGCTACGGCGTCGACTTGGTCGAAGAAATGATCGCCATCGCCTTCGGGAGCACCCTGCGCTTTACCGAAGAAAACACGCGAGCCTCCTTCCATGCCCTTCAGGTCCGCGTGAATCTGGAGGATCCTCAGGAAGGTTTCACCCCCAATTCCGGCCTCATCACCCGCTACGTCTCTCCGGGCGGACCGGGCGTGCGCCTCGACTCGAACCTCTCCGCCGGCTATGAATTCCCCTCCAACTACGATTCCGCCGGTGCACTCCTCATCACCTATGCCCGTGACTGGCAAAAGACGCTCGGGATCATGGACCGAGCGCTGCAGGAATACGTGATCGGCGGCCCGAAGACCACCATTCCTTTCCTGCGCCGAGTCGTGGCCCATCCGAGCTTCCGCGCAGGTGAAGTGACCACCACCTTCATCAAAGAGCACCCGGAGATTCTGCGCTACACGGATTTAGAGCCTGAAAGCGAACGGCTCGCCAAGCTCGTCGCGGAAATTTCTGCGCGCGGCTTCAACCCCTACGTTTCGCTCGGCGAATACCGCTCGAAGACCACGCCCAAACTGGCACACTTTCAGCCCTTCTCGCCCGAGCTCTCTGAAGCGGCGCGAAGCCGCCCCTCGCCCTATCCGCAGGGAGACCGAGAAGACCTCCTCGCCTTCATCCGCGACACGGGCCGCATCCACTTTACGGACACGACCACGCGCGACATGACCCAGTCCAACCACGGCAACCGCATGCGTCTTGCTGAGGACCGGCTGGTAGGCCCCTATCTGGACAGCGCAGGGCTCTTTTCCATCGAAAACGGCGGCGGGGCGCACTTTCATGTGGCGATGCTCGCCAACATGACCTATCCCTTCGAGGAAGCCCGCGAGTGGAACGCTTTTGCGCCGAAGACTTTGAAGCAGCTCCTCGTGCGCTCGACCAATGTGCTGGGCTACACCCCGCAGCCGCGCAATCTCATGCAGCTCACGGGCGAAATGATCTGCGAGCACTACGACGTCGTGCGGTGCTTTGACTTCCTTAATGAAGCCGACAATATGGCGCCGATCGCCGAAGTGGTCCTCAGCCGTCCCGATAAGCTCTTTGAGCCCGCCATTGCGCTTTCGCGCGCGCCGTGGTTTGACGTCAACTACTGCCTGCAGTCCGCCGAAGCCGTGGTCGACATGACCGCAAAGATCATGGGCGTGCCCGAACAGACCGCTGTCCGCCGCATCACGCTCGGTCTCAAAGATATGGCGGGCGTCTGTTCGCCCGCCTTCATGACGGCCTTGGTAACAGCGCTCAAAAAACGCTGGCCCGAACTTGTTCTCCACTACCACCGTCATGCCGTCGACGGTCTCTTCCTGCCGGCCTGTGCTGCCGCGGCTGCTGCGGGCTGCGAAATTCTCGACGCCGGACTGGGTGCCTCGGTGCGCAGCTACGGCCAGGGCGACCTCTTGTCGCTCGCTGCCTATCTTGAAGACGAACTCGGCATGAAGACGCTCTTGGACCGCGAGGCCGTCGCCAAAGCCAACTTTGCCGCCAAGCAGGTGATGCCGTGGTTTGACCGCTACTGCTCGCCCTTTTTCCAGGGCGTCGACTATGACGTCACGCGCTACCAAATGCCCGGCGGAGCCACCTCTTCTTCGCAGGAAGGCGCTGTCAAGCAGGGCTACATTCAGCTGCTGCCCTTCATGCTTGAATTCCTCGAGTGCTCACGCCGCATCGTGCGCTACCACGACGTCACGCCGGGCTCGCAAATCACCTGGAACACCGCTTTCCTGGCCGTTACCGGGGCCTGGAAGCGCGGCGGAATGCCTGAAGTGGAGCGGCTCCTCAACGCCGTGCGCACGGCGGGGAGCAAGCGCACGAACCTCACTCAGGCCGAGCGCGACGAACGCCTGATCATCTACATGGACTGCAACGAAGCGTTCCGCAATCTGCTGCTTGGCAAATTCGGCCGGCTTCCGCTTGGCTTCCCCGAGGATTGGGTCTATGAAAGCGCCTTCGGGGCAAAGTGGCGCGAAGCCCTGCGTGATCGCCGTGCGGAGTCGCCGCTCCTGACGCTAGCACCCGCCGACCTTGCCGGCGAGCGCGTGAAGCTCGAAAGTCTGATCAAACGTCCGGCCGCCGAAGAAGAATTCGTGATGTACATGAATCATCCGGCCGACGCGCTCAAGACCATCGAATTCCGCCGCCGTTTCGGCGACCCCAACGCGCTGCCGCTCGACGTGTGGTTTGAGGGGCTCCGTTCGGGTGAAACGCTCAACTTTTCGAGCTCAGACGGCAAACCCCACCAGATGCACATTTTGTCGATTGATTCGGTGACCGAAGAGGGTTTCTCCACGGTGCGCTATGTGCTCGACAGCGAAATCCTCACCTGTGCCGTGAAGGTGAAGGAAGGCACGGGACCGAAGTCGACCGTGCTGCGCGCAGAACCCGGCAACGTTTATCAGGTGGCCAGCCCGCGCAAGGCCGACCTTTGGATCGTTCACGTGGCCGAAGGCGACATTATCAAAGCCGGTCAGGAGCTTTTCAATGTCTCAATCATGAAGCAGGAAAAGGCTGTCTGTGCAGCCGTCGACGGGATCGTCAAGCGCGTGCTTAAGCGCGCCGACTTCGCTCAGACCCGCCGCATGGTCCCGGTGGAGGAAGGCGAACTGATTGTCGAACTCGCCCCGGTGCCTAAGCGCTGCACGGCCTGCGGCACACCCGCGGTCTCACGCGAATCGCTCTTCTGTTCAGTATGCGGCGCCAGACTGCCTGATGAAGCTGAGACGAAATAATCCTCCCAGTTAGTCTCTTAACGAAAACCAGCCCGAAGGACTTCTTGTGCTTCGGGCTGTTTTTTTGGAACAAAACGCTCGATCCATATTTACAGAAATTGCAGATTGACCGGGCAACTCTGGCGAGTAATCAACTCGCGACGGTTCTAGCGGCAATGCAGCTATATGCGAGGGCAACGCTAACACAGTACCTGTCATGTAAGCCGAGACCGCATACGTGCATGCTGCCGAAGGGCTCCACAGCAGCACGCAATCCGAGGATAACTTCTCCACCTTTGTCCCATTCATGCAAAGTTCATACATCCCCGTGACAGGCATACCGATCCCTACAGATCAAAACGCATCTAAATATTTCTTCGTCACCTTCCTCAGACTTCTGACTCGAAACCTCATCCCCGGCTTGAGTTTGGTTCTCTATTTGGACAATAGGAGAGAGCGCATAAATTGAAACTCCGGAAGTACGTGAGTTCGTTCATGCCAAACAAGATGCAGCGTAAAGGTTTGCTGAAGGAAATCTGCATCCAGACAAGAAATCAATCCTGCTTGACGCCACGGCTCCGCGATTATTTCTGGACAGATGCATACAGCGTCAGTACAGCGCGTAATCAAAGGCCCGCTCAGAAAGAAAGGTGAATCAATATGACCTTGAAAATTTAATGGCTCAGATGACAAGCATTCGTCAAGGTAACGAACATTGGCGAACTTTCGTGACTTCGAATAAAGACGAACATACGTAAACGGACGAAGGTCACCGATAGAAAGCATTCTGCTGGCATTTACTTCCTCGAGTGGGTGCCCTTTTCTCACCGCGACAATAGCTTTCCCTGTATAGATAGGATATGAATGAATACCCGAGTCCTCGGGCTCGGCTGCTCGGTATGAGAATCCAAAATCTGCCTCGCCAGATCTCAGCATTTCGAAAATATCGGACGTTGGCCTGACAATCCGAAGTTTCGCGTTTGGGCAACGCTCACAAAAATTCTGAAAGAATGCCTCAGGGATGAAAAAGAGGCCGTGGCTGTTCACTGCGAGATGAAAGGTGTTCCGAATTTCCAATGGCTCAAATGGCTTTTCAATACGTGCAGCTTGGTATGTTTGAACGATTGTCTTGATCTTCGGATAGAGATCTGCAGCACGCTGGGTCGGAACCATAAAGAAGCCTTTGGTACCGCCGCGCGTGAAAAGAGAATCACCGAAGGCCGACCGTAAACTCTTAAGTTTGCGTTCCGCCGTGGGCACGGAAATCTTCATTGCCTTTGCAGCATCAATGAGTTTTCTGTGCTCAAAAATCAGGAGGAAAAACAGAAGATCCCGCAATTTCACATCAAGAAGATCTTCATGAGGCGTGAAATGATCCATTTTTCCGTCCTGAAATATTGAATTAACTTTTAGAAAAATTTCATCAGACCCACTCTCGACACCCATTTTGTGCAGTCGCTGTTGTCGAGGCGATTATCGCCTTTCGAGTAAGTCGACGTACCGTAGAGAAGCAGGGTTTTAGACAACCGATAGTCAATGACGGCATTGATGCTTTGGCGCATTCCTTCTTCGTCTGCCTTGCCAGGGCGTTTATGTGAACCATCAAAGAGGTAATAACTGAAAGTTCCTCGCAGAGCATGCGTGAACCAGTAGTTAACTCCCACCATGGCACTGAGGCCGTCCACACCGTACTCCTTGTCCGATGCTGAACCACTGCCGGCATCGACCTTCCAACCGGCCACATTACGCCAGTTTTTATGATACTGAAGAGCGGTATAGAACTTCCAGGCGTCTGTAGGTCTATAGGTTGCACCGAGCGTATAGGCCTGAGCATCTGCACGCGTGTACAGTTTTCCGCGATCAGCGAGGCGGCGGAGGTCTTTCCGTGCCAAACATGAGTAGCACCAAAATAGACGCCGATTGAACCATCCTCGTAATTACCGCCTAATGCCAGAAGGCGGTTATTGCTGGTTATCTCCGGCTCTTCCTGATCTGTAGTGGCAAAGGAGTAACTTGCCCCAAATTTAAATCCCCTCATGCGTGGGGATACATAAGTCACAGTATTGTTTGCTCTTGGATCGGCTCCAAACATAACCGAGATAGAGGCGATGTCGTAGTAAGCCCCGTTCACTGGATCTAGCGGAAGCAAAACAAGACTGTAGGGCATTACTGCACTGCGCACTGATCCCATACGGCCAAACCCAATTTCACCCCATTTTTTAGAAGCAAGGGAGAGCACCGCATGGCGGTCAAAGATCATCTTGTCAAGATTGCCGCCACCGGTTCCTGACAGCCCTCCATCGTCTGAATTAAAACCCGACTCAAGCCAAATCTTGGCAGAGAGATCCGGGTTGATGTGCTCCTCAGTGCGTAACCCCCAGCGTGACCCTTCATTGTTCATGTCTACTTTAGTTGGTTCGCCATCAGCCTTCGTTACCCGTAGCGAAGTACTCACGCGGCCATAAATCATTGTTTCAGCTGCAAAAACGCCATTAGAGCAGACGATTAGAGCCGTAGCCGTCAGGAGAGCGGTCACTGCAAATTTGTGCAGATTGTTGCTTGAATTCATAACTTTTTCTCGAAAACAGAGGATCAGCAGGCAATCCCAGCCGACTTTGCGTCGGAATTGCCTGTACCCGTTAAAGGCTTACTTGGCGGGGGCAAATGCAGCGTTAACGCTGATCGGCATCGCCTGGTAACCGGCACAGTTTCCGAGCTGAATTTCAAGCGAAGGTTTGGATGCGTTCCATTTGAACTCCATCAGAGTTGGATTCGGAGCCGAAACCATAGCTCCGCGGTCATTCACCTTGGCACCGGAGTTTGCGGAGTAAACAAAGACAGAATCCTTGTCCTTCTGATATTCAACGATGGAAGTAATCGGGCTGTACCACTCAAAACCGCGATCTTTGCCATAACTCCATACCTGCTCAACAGTCATCTTTTTCTGATCAATCTTGTAGATGACGGCACGTGAGTACTTCATTGTCGGAAGCGCCGGCTGCTCCATACCGCGAGCGTCGCCATTGTCAAATATGGAGAGATAAAGAATATCGCCTTTGCTCTTCGAGTCGATTTTGAATGCTGTGTGCTGTGTCCAGGGGTAGTCAAAATCGCCCTCACAAGTTGAGCCTTCACACTTCAAAGGATTACCTAAATGATCGACAGGCGTGAGCATCTTCTCACGCCAGGGAGATTTCCAGCCCACCGGTGAACTCAAGATCCATTTCACTTCCTTATCTCGTCCAATTTTGATCGCAGCGGACTGGTGACGAGAACTGATGATGATCGAGTCGTCTTCGGCATCATGATCGACGGAGTTCACATGCGCCCAGTTGCGTCCCGGCCCTGTTCCCAGAATGTCTCCAAAGGTATGGATTTTGGCAAGGTCTTCGGCAGACATTGTTTCTCCTGCTTTTGCGGCATCAATGTTGAGACAGACAGCCCCCTGATCCAAGGCCTTAAGCACCGTGTCACGGTAGGGATCGAGGATGTCAAAGAGCCTCCATTCATCAACCACATTGCCCGTCGCGGGATTTACTTCAGCAATGACATCGCGAACCGTGCGCACATGTTTGTCGCTATTGGGGAACTTGTAGTTCGAACTCGCTACGCGCAGGAAATAGTTACCATTGGGCGAGTTGTCCATCGAATGCGAAAAGTCGTTGTAATTGTCTGGCAGGATACGATTAAAAATTGTCCTGCCCATCAGATCAATCTTTGCATAGCGTTGACCGTATCCAAAGCTAATTTGCCCATCATCATTCTGGCGGAACCCCATGAAGCAACCTGCATTCCAAATGGAATTGATGTCGTAGATAGAAGAGGCATCCATAAACCATCGGATTTCACCTGTTGTATCAATCACAGCTACCTGCGGCTCGAAATTCCACTCGAGAGCGCCGCCTTCAGGGTTGTTCCAGGAAACACGTGTTCCTTTTGAAGATTTGCCCTGAAAATTGTTAATCAGATAAAGCCGGTCAGCAAATTCAGGATCCACCTTTTTGACCTTTGCGTCGAAGAAGGGCTGCGGAAAGCGTGCCATTCCGTTAACGTTGGCATAGGTCGGCCCCGTGTAAATCTGATAAGTTTCTGTGATTGTTTTCTTTTCAGCTCCGTCAATACGTGTATAGCTCACTTCAACTTTATTCACGTAATCCGGATAAAGGCCGAAAACGGGGATACCGGCATAGGTCATCAACAACCCATTCGAAACGTCATATTCAATCGTTTGCCCCTTCATCTTCGGCAGCACTTTGACGTGAGCATCTTGGACGACGTAACCGCCATTACGGATGACAGCCGTCAAAGGCGCCATATTGTAGGGATTGACAATAACCTCACCAAGCTTGCCTGGAATTGGAAGGGCTACAGCCGGACCACTGTGGCCACCTGCGGCGTAGACGGCAAATGAAAGGGACATTGCTGCGATCAGTACCGCAGATTTTGTGTAATTCATACATTTCTCCTTTGATAAACGGCTTGTGGCCGCTCTATTAAGTATCGGAGAAATTCATAAATATCAAAATGATAGCTTACAAGGAAGGACTGAACGACTTCGATAAAATCGGTTGTCGAAATATGAGTAGATGGCAGGGTTTGAAAAAGAGTGGGGAATTCACCAAAAATGCAATGCCATCCAAATCATTTTTAATCATGAATAGCCCGAAGTACCTCTATCAATACTTCGGGCTATTTGGATGAAAAAAACGCTCAGATAATCACCACATCGCCAACAGACTGACTGAGCGGTTCAGATGAGCAATCAACTCGCGACAGTTCTAGCGGCAATGCGGCCGTAAGCCAGTGCTTTGCCAAATGCAGTACCTGTCATGTAGGCCGCTCCATGCACGCCGCCTGTGGCCTCCCCCGCAGCAAGGAGTCCAGGAATAACTTCTCCGAACACACCGATAACTTGTGCCTTGTCATTAATGCGAAGTCCACAGTATGTGCCAATCATGCCGGCGGTAGCTGGCATGATGAAATACGGCCCATGATCAAGCGCTACAGGTTTGCCGTATCCTGAAGAAAGTGATGTGCGTCCAATCGGGTCCTTCCCCTGAGGCGCCGTCTCGTTATATTGCTGAATGGTTTCGGCCAGAACCTTTGGATTCAACCCTGCTTTCTGAGCAGCTTCTTCAATCGTTGCACCTGAGAAATAGTAGTCAGCAGTCTTTCCTTCATCAAATCCGCCCCAAAGCTTCTTGTCGATAGCACGGAGCTTCATTTGTGAACGACGAATGGCATCGTCAAAAACAAGCCAAGACTTATGCTCAGGCTGCGACAACGCTTCATCCCCAAGGAGTTTGTAGGAAAGCGATTCGTTGACAAAACGCTTAGCATCCTTGTTGACGATAATGGCGCCGGCGTAATAAATCGTTGTCATGTCCGAGATGCTCGATGGATTGAGCTTGAACCCATAAGACGCCTTGACGTAATTGGTATCCAGCACGTCCGCTCCGCAATCCTGTCCTAACAACATGCCGTCACCGGTGGTTCCCATACCCGCAATGACGGCCGCCCATTTCATTGGGGGCGCATATTTAGCCAAGAGCTGCGGGTTGCGAGAGAAACCTCCCGCTGCTATCAGCACACCTTTGCGGGCAGCAACAAAAGCCGTTTGCTTGGCGTTGCGGACTCGAACACCTGCGGTTCGCCCGGCGTCCGCATCCCAAACAAGCCGATCTGCCGGTGTGTTGAGTCGAATATCTACGCCAAGTTTCTTGGCGTAGTTCAAATAAAACGCAATCACTGCTGCGGGATCAAAGCGGTGAGCTCGGGGAACGCTCATACCGGACGCAATAGCTACCGTCGAAGGCTTAACCCCCTTGCTAAGAATCCATTCATACTCTTCTTTTGAGGCTCGTACAAACGCACGCACAAGTGCTGGATCGTTTTCATTTTGTCCTGTCTTCATCATATCGGCGAAGAATTTTTCCTCGCTGTCTTCGATGCCTTTGGACTTCTGAAGCTCGGTTCCTCCAACAGACCAAGCACCGCCGCAGATAAGTGAAGATCCGCCCACAAGACTCATTTTTTCGAGAACCAGCACTTTAAGACCAGCTTCTGCAGCATGACAGGCCGCGCTTAGTCCCGCACCGCCTGCCCCAATAATTACCAAATCAAAGCTTTCATCCCACTTGGAAGGAGCCTTGACCGGCACAGCCCAGGCGCTGCCGGCCACGGCGGCTCCGGCTGCTGAAAAGCTTGCTTTCAAGAAGTTTCTGCGGTTTGTCATAACGGACTCTCCTTTGGAGGTTGGCATGAACATGTTTATGCAATTGCACAACGTCAAACAGCGGAGCTGATAATTGGTCGGTTCACCTCCGCCTCTTTGCAATCGAGTCTCAAATTTGCTGTACCTAGGTACAGTGACTGCCATCAACGGAAATTCGATAAGTGAATCAACGCTTTGGGAATCCGTTACAGTGAAAGCATCGATCATCCCGTTGTGAAGTCATTCCCCGATGCAGCGACGCACATTGTTTCCATTAGCTGGCCTATCCTTGATCGGTCCCTTAGGCAGCCTGATCACCTCCAAGGCGAAAGCTGTTGTCTGCATGCCGGACAGAGGGTCCTTAAACCTTCAACTGCCGCCGCGATGCCAAATTCTGATCATCGGCTCTGGAGCGGCTGGCTTAACGGCTGCAGTCATGGCTGCCGAAGCCGGAATTAAAGATATCGTTGTACTCGAAAAGGAGCCCATTGTCGGCGGTTCTTCGATGATCAGCGGCGGCCAGTGGGCTGTATCCGAAACAGAATTACAGCGACGCAATGGCATTTTGGATACGGACAGCATTTTTTACGCTGACATGCTTCGTATTGGGAAGAACCGCAATGATCCTCAGCTTGTTAAAAAACTCATTCAGGTCAGCCGCGAACAATACAACTGGGTTCTAGAGCACGGCGTTGCTCCGTTGGCATTAAGTGCAGCTTCAGGCATGAGCAGACCGCGTGCGCACACATTTGATGCTGTGGCCGTCATGAATCTGCTCCTCAGAATGGCGGCCAGACACAACATTCCCATCATCACGGGCGCCAGAGCAACAGAGCTTCTCATGAGCAACGGGACAGTGCATGGTGCCGCGGTTGAATATGCCGGTTCTCATCAGCGAGTACAAGCCAATGCTGTTCTTTTGGCATCCGGTGGGTTTGCGCGAAGCACTGAATTGATGGCGAAATATGCTCCAAACATGCAGCGAGCCGCCAAAATTTGTGGCATTGGCTCCGACGGTGACGGCCTGCTGATGGGAGAGGCTGTCGGTGCTGCCTTGAGAGATATGAATTTTGTGAGTGCATCCTATGGTTTTGTCCGCACGCCGGCCAGAATTTCCGATATGACGCTCATCTACTATGCGGGAGGGATTATTCTCAATCAAGCAGGGAAACGCTTCGTTGATGAATCGCTTTCGTATAAAGAACTCGGTACAGCCTCACTCACCGAACCCGGCTATTCAACATACATCCTGTTTGATGACGCAATGAGGCGCGAGCAGATGAGGCAAAGACCTAACGACTGGCGCCTCTGGCATTTAATTGACCAAGGCAGAGTGCCTGATTACGTTTATAAGGCCGACAGTATTGAAGACGCCGCAGCCGCCGCCGGTCTTAACCCAGCAGTCGTCACATCTACGGTGGAGGAATACAACCGTCTTGCCCCGCACGGTAAAGATCCCTTGGGAAGAACCTCTCTCTCCTCGGGATGGGGAACCCCGCAAGAGATCAAATCACCGCCGTTTTTCATCATGCCCGCCGTTGCCGCCGTCATGGGAACATACTGCGGTCTTACCATCACGCCTGATGCTGAAGTACTTAATCAAAAAAAACAGATTATTCCTGGTCTTTATGCTGCCGGAGAAGTGACCGGGGGGTTCCATGGTGCAAGCTACATCACCGGCACGGCATTTGCCAAGGCACATGCTTTTGGCCGAATTGCCGGAATGGCAATGGCCCGCCGGCTGCTTTAAGGAGTCTGCCGGATATGCGTGCAGTATTTCGACTCCTCATCATTGGATGGTTGGTTCATTCTGCATGTGCCACATCACTCGCCGCAGCATCTTCATTGGCTGAGCCGGCGCCGCTTACCCTCTCGATAGGCATCTCTGCCGAGACAGCCAACAACCTTCCCGAAGATCTTCTAGAGAAGACCATTTCCAGCATATCTGCAGACCTGCCGGAAACCTCAATCAAAATTATCACGTTGTCTGAAAGAGAGCTGCATCAAAAGATCTCTGGACGTGAAGTTGAGCTCTTCATCTCTTCAGCAGAATTTTTCCGTCAGAACAAAATGCAGGGAGTGCGGGACATTGCGGCACTTATCTCTAAACAGGCTCCGGATCCCAACCATGTCGACGGTTCCGTCATTCTCGTTGACACCCAAAGGGTAGGCCTTCAGCATCTGGAGCAATTAAACGGCAAAACACTTCTAGTCAACCCGGCATTCGGCTCATCATATCTTCATTACCTCTTTGGCGAAGATGAAAGCCCAAAAATCGGACGAATCGTAGAAAAGCGAACCTCCATCCCTCAGCTTATTGACGCTTTGCTTCTCGGTCAGGCGGATGCTCTCGTTTTGCCGGCCTGTAAATTGGAGGAACTTGCCGAGATCAGTGCTCTTAACACTTCAAGACTTAGAGTGCTTGATTCCAAACAGTATCCACAGCTGCATTGCTTCAACTCCACGTCGCTATACCCAGGAACCACAATCGCCATAACACCCGCTGCGCCGAGCGGAATTATTCGCCCCATTACCTCTGCAGTGCTTGCAATGACGCCGACCTCAAACGGACTGCTCTGGAGCGTAGCTTCAAATTACAGCCGTATTGACGCATTGCTTAAAAAACTTGACCTTGACGAAAATGCGGAACTCAGAAGATGGTCGCTTCCGCGCTTATGGAACGAATATCTCTCGTGGTTCATCGTCGCCATACTTTCGCTTTTAGGGTTATGCCTGCATAGCTTTGTCGTTTCTTATCTTGTGCGCCACCGTACACAGGAACTATCTGATGCGCTGAATCGACAACGCGAACTCGAAATGGAAACTCGATCCGCATCCACACGACTCGAGAAACTTCAGCGAATAGGCATCATCAATCAAATGGGAAGCATTTTTGCACATGAGATCAGACAGCCTCTTTCAGCGATTGGATGCTTTGCCTATTCACTCCGTCGTCTTATTGAACGCCGAGGGAGCAGGCAAGACATGCTCGAAGCCATAGAAGCCATTGAAAAAGAAACCGATCGTTCAGAGGCCATCGTTGAACGCATCCGCACTTACGTACGAGAACATAAACGGCGTTTAAAGAGCTGCCCATGGGATATTTTGATTGACGATGCCATCGCCAGCTTTAAGACTTCATCACGTATTCCCATACCTGTTCGATGGATCAATAAAACTGATGGCCGTGTTTTAACCGATCCCTTTGAAATGGAGCTGGTTATCGTCAATCTGCTTCGCAACTCTGCTCAAGCGCAATCAAGCATTGACCAGCCAGAAATACAGCTGGACCTGACCCAAAAAGAACACAGCTTATGCCTTGTCATTACGGACAATGGGCCCAAACTGCCAAAGGAAGCCCTGCAGGAGCTCGTCGGCAACTTCGGTTCCGGCAAGCCACAAGGATTCGGCATGGGTTTGATGGTTGTTCAATCCATCATCGAATCACAAAATGGAACCATGACGCTTTCATCGAGTCGGCTCGGAGGACTTGCCGTAACCATTGAGCTCCCGGAGGTTACAGATGAATCACTCGACTGAAACACCGCTGATCCGGATTGTTGATGACGACGACGCTATCCTTACCTCCGTTTCTTTCCTGCTGAGACAGGAAGGATACGAAGTCAAAACTTGGGCCAATCCACTCACTTACTTTTGCGAAGATCAGCCTAGCCGTCCCGGCTGTCTCTTGCTCGACATTAAAATGCCGCAACTCAATGGACTTGAAGTACAACGGCAGCTTGCCAGACGGGCGATTACTACTCCAGTCATTTTCATTTCTGCTCATGGTGATATTGAAACAGCCGTCTATACCATGAAAGTCGGCGCTTTCGACTTCATCACGAAACCCATTCGCCCGCTCAAACTGCTCGAAGCTGTAGGAGCTGCAGTCGCTTTAGACGCTCGCCGGAAGAAAGGCGTAATTGACTCTAAGGAAGCCCATCGTAGGCTTTTGAAGCTCACATCGCGTGAAGAACAAGTGCTTCGCTTAGTTCTGGACGGACTGTCCAATGCAGAGATTGGTGCACGCTTGGGGATTACAGAACGAACTGTGGAGAATCACCGCGCCAACGGCTACCGTAAAGTTGAAGTGCAGGATGTTGAAGGTTTGGAACTCGTCTTCAAAGGCGCTGAAAAAATAGTTTCTTGATCTGTACGAAACCACAACGAATCGGCCCGCCGCATTTCGATGCTGACGGGCCGATTGTTATCCGAACTCGCTGAAGGTTATTTCTTCAAAGCCGCCAAAGCTGCGAAGGGATTGGGGCGCTTCTCTTCCTGCGGTTCTTCCCCGTCGCTCCATTCGCGCTTTTCTTCGCAGGCATCATGCACGACCATGCGCGGCAGCGCCAGAATGGCTTCTTCTTCAACCCACTTTTCGAGGTCGAAGTTGCGCGATCCTACGAGGACATCTTCGTCCTCTTCGTCATCCTCAATCGGAAGCGCATTGGCTTCTGCTTCCGTTCTTACCAAACGAAAGACTGCTCCGGAAGCAATGTGCACGGACATGGGCTTGAGGCATCGGGCGCAGGAAATGTCCACGTCGCCTTCCATATCGAGATCCACGGCAGGAAGTCCGCGGCGTTCGCCGAGCCCCGTCGCGACGAATCGGAGCGTGCCGTTTTCCGTGGCGGTGAAGCCGAGCAAATTGGGAAGATCCTTCACGGCAACTTCGCCTTCAATCGTCTCACCTCGGCGGGCGAGCTCAAAGATGTTAATGAACTGCGGCATGGCTCAATAGCTCCTCAACAAAAGTCTGCCTTCGCACAGCGAACTCCCCATCGAGCCTTGGTATGTATATGGCTCTTTGGTTCGAGCGGCACCAAGTCTAGCCTATCCGCATCGAACCGCACTTTAAATGCAGTGTCTATAGAGGCTTGCGACTACAATCCACTACACCATGAAGCCTCTCCTTATTCTTGCCTCAAGCTCCCGCTACCGGCGCGAGCTCCTGGATCGACTGTGTCTGCCCTATGAATCCATTTCTCCGGATGTGGATGAAAGCGCTCAGCCCGGCGAAACGCCGCGCGAAACAGCCCTCCGCTTGGCCGAACTCAAAGCGCGTGCCGTCTGGAACCAGCATCCGGGATCCGTTGTCATCGGCTCCGATCAAACGGCCGACCTGCACGGCGTGCGGCTCGGCAAACCCCATACCCGCGAAAATGCGGTGAAGCAGCTCAGCGCCATGCAGGGTGAAGAGACCGTCTTTGCGACGGCACTCTGCGTCATCGACGCCCAAGGACATGCTCACACTGCCGAAAGCCTCACACGGGTGCGCATGCGTCCTTTGAGCCAAAGCGCAATTGAAGCCTATATCGACCGCGAAAAACCTTTTGACTGCGCGGGTTCAGCGAAAATTGAATCGCTCGGCATTGCACTGATGTCTGCCGTATCCTCAGACGATCCCACTGCGTTGATTGGGCTTCCGCTGATGAAGCTCACGACACTGCTTAAAGAGGCCGGCATTGAGGTGCTTCCCGGCCTATAAACGCAGTCATTGCCCGAAACTTTCATTCAGCCTGCCCGTTTTCCCCTTTTTCTAAGGACGCCGTGATGTCTGGTCAGCTCTATCTTCTGCCGTGCCCCATCAGCGAAGCACCTGCGCTGGATGCGCTTCCGGCGTCGACCGTTGAAACGGCCCGCCGCATTGATCACTTTCTCGTTGAAGCGGCCCGTACGGCCCGTGCAACGCTTAAAGCCATGGGTCATCCCAAACCCATTGCTGAACTTGACATTGTTGAAATTGGTCATGATCCGGCCCCCGAATTGATCAGCGAATGGCTCCAGCCGGTGCTTGACGGCGCCGATGCGGCCGTTCTTTCCGAATCCGGCTGTCCCGGCGTTGCCGATCCCGGTGCGCAGATTGCCGCACGGGCGCATGAATTGGGCATTCGCGTCGTACCGCTCACCGGCCCCAGTTCGATTCTCTTGACGCTCATGGCTTCGGGGCTCGACGGTCAGCGCTTCCGTTTCTCGGGCTACTTGCCTAAGCACGATGCTGAACGGCGCGCTGCCATTCTGGCTGCCGAAAAAGCGAGCCGCGCAAGCGAAACACAGCTCTTTATCGAAACACCGTACCGCAACACTGCGCTCCTCGATGCGCTCCTTGAAACACTGGCGCCCGACACACGGCTCACGGTAGCGATTGACGTCACGGGACAAAACGAATCCATCCGCACATTAACGGCTGCTGCCTGGAAGGCGATTCCTAAAGCAATGCGCACGCTGCCAAAGCTCCCGACTGTATTTGCTTTCCTCGCTAAACCAGGCAACAGAGCACCTCGGTATGCACCGGAATGTGCCGGCGGAAAGCGTGCCCATACCGCACCGTCCTCCAAACCTGCGGTCCTCAACAATCGGCCAAAGCAAGCTTTCAAAACGCACCGGCCTGAAGGATCGCCCGTCAAGACACTCAAAGGAGGTCGTTGATGGACGCCATCATCGAATACGCATCAACGCCCGAAGGCATGCTCATCGTTGTCGGTGTTGCCTTCATAGGCATCGTTTTGCTCCTCACGGCGCTCATTTTCTGGATTGGATCGCTCCTGCGCCGCCGCGGCGTCAAGATCGATCAAACTCCCGATACGGACGACGAGACCGCTGACAGCTCTCCTTCGGCGGACGAGTCTGCATCTCAAGATCCGCTGGCCGCATTTGATCGTGAAGCCGCAGAACAATCTGCCCGAGCCGCATCCAAAGCCCCTATTGCGCTCGCCCGTCTGCGGGCTGCCGGTCCTGACATTACCGCCGCTGCCGAACCCAAGCTGCCGGAGCCCGTTTTGGAACAAAACCCGTCCGTTCAGTCTGCTGCAGCTCCGGAATCCGCCCCCGCCGTCTCGGCTTATGCCGCAGAAGTGCAGCCGCCGATGCCTGCAGCTGCCGCACCGGCTTTTTGGGAATCCCCGGCAAAACTGCAGCCGAAGGCGCCCGATCCGCTCGCCGGCACTCGCTTTCTCCTCACACTCCCCTTTGAACGCCGATCGGGCTTATCCATGGCTCACGCCGACCTCTGCGGGATTGGCGTAGAAGCGGTCTTTTTTGATCCGGAACCGGTTTCCCGTTTGGATGAAGACGCAGTGAGACTGGTGCCGTTTCTTCCGGCTAACGCGGCGAAGCTTCTTCTGACGGAATCGGACCGCGAAACGTTCAAAGCCGGCGCACTCTGCGCGCAGCCCGATGCTGTGCTGGAGCTCCCCGCCGGTCTCATTGCACTGGAATACAAATCTAAAGGCGGGCGCTTTGACGATCCGCTGCGCTGGGCTGAAACCATGCGCACCAAAGACCTGATCCAGACGGTGCTCGCCGCAGCAGCGCTTTCCGTCGCTGCGGGCCGCCCCGCTGCCCCGGTGCTTCGGACAACCAATGCCGTTTTCTTCCTGCGCCCGACCAACGAACTCAAAAATCTGCTTTCGGCTCATGTCCAGGAAGCCGAGAGCTTTCTGCTCTCCACGAGTGAAGGTGCGGGACGCCCGGGCATCAGCGCCTCGGACTACGCTGCACTGATGATTCCTGCGCTCGAAAAGCTTTATCCGCGGGAACCAAGTTCCGGATCCGAAGCCGGTGAAGCTGCGCATCAGGAAATGTTGAGAACCCGATAAACGACATTCTCAAAATATTTCTCGCAAAGCGAGCATATTTATGATGTTTTTTTCAAATAAGCATCTTCATTTGGCCGCCTCTGCAAGCAGCCGCTCGCTGAGGCACATCAATCCATCAAATCGGATTCCACACACTGCTTTTGTCGGTCAAGCCGAACATTCAAATTAAAGGCGTAGCGGTCACCGGGATGATAAGAAACGGTGATCAAGAGTGTTTTTCCGCGAGCTGAAACATAACGGCGGCGAATCCTCAGGCAAGGTGTTCCTTCGGATTCATTGAGATTAGCTGCCGCTTCCGCTGTAAGCGTTGTGGCCTCAATGCTTTGCCTCACTTCAACACATGTTTTGCCATACAGCTCGGCAATTAACTCAATTATGAGTTTTTCAGGATGTTTAAGGGCTTCATTCAGGTGAGGAGATTTTTCACGACAAGGTCCATCAGCGTGACCAAATCGAACTTATGTCTTGCATGAAGTCACAGTGCAATACCTCATACTAAATCACTTATGTTTTAAATTTCAATAAGGTAGCCTTATGTCCTATGTGTACAAATGACATAAAAGAACGGACGTATACAGCCTTCGCTGCAAGACAGATGAATACAGGGTTTAAGAACAGCATTCCATAAGAATAAAACCATACATAAATGTATATGTACTATAGCTGTCAAAATCCTCCTTCCTAATGAATTAATTATCTTCAACCATAAAGAAAGATCCGCTTGAATATCAGGTCTATAATTTATTGGTATATCAATACTAAGTACTTAACCACATCAATCTTGAATAACAAATACTTTGAGTAATATAAATTTAATTATCTGTTACTCAATGCAGATTTGGCATCGCCTTGCATCACAAGTTCCAATCCGAAATTCACAAACATGACCTCCAACCATGCGGGATCGCCGCAAAAACTGAATCACAGGTGTTCCCATCGGCAAATGCATTAGATTAGCTTGTACCGGCGTCAACAATCCGCCGCGAACACGCTCGCTGGCAGCAGTAATCAAGACTCCGTCGGTCTTCTCATAAGTGCTGTAAAGACTTTCACCTTTTCCTCTATTCTCAATATCCTCATATTTGAGATTTGGGAACAGTTCTTTCGGCAGCCAACACTCATCCAGTCCTGTCGGCAAGTTGTCAACATAAAAAAGACGAATCCAATGGATTACAGAAGCTCCGCATGCAATGTTGAGTTCATGCGCGATATTTTCTTCAGCCTTTTCATGTTCAAAGGTTAAAAGTTCAATACGGTAAGCAGTAATAATGGTTCCATCAAGGCGTTGAAATCGTTGATATTTATTCCAAAATCCTTGATTCGAATAGCTTTTAACAAAAATCCCACTGCCAAAGCGTGTAGTGCAAACATCGTCATCAACAAGCTGTTCTACGACTTTTCTTAATGTACCTACAGAAGTACCGTACTGTTCCGCAAGCTGCTTGAGAGAGGGTAATTTATCTCCTGGACGCCATTCTTTGGCATCAATTCTTTGTTTGATGCTGCGTTTGATTACAACGTATTTCGGAATATCTGTCATCACAGTTCTCTCAACCTTGACACCATTCGGCTTGCTAGCAAGGTGCCTAACTCAAAATGATATTCAATAATATTTTTTATGAATATCATAATATTTATCTTAGATTAAATTTTAACCTTGCTAGCAAGGTTTCTCTTCATAGTTAAAAATCAATTCTGCTTTTTCCATAATGATCCCATCTCGCTATCACAAAAATTCGAAAAATCATCATGGAACCCAATATAAAACCCTATCTCAGCACTCTTGCGCCTATTCGCGAACAACTGCATCGACGTCCTGAAGAGGGATGGACAGAATTTGAAACAACCTGGTTGATTACGAACTACCTTAGGAAACTCGGTTTTTCCGTCAAAGTCGGACTAGCTAACATACTGCCTTCGGCAGTCATGGGGCGCAACGAGGCTACTGTAGAACAAGCCCAGCAACGCGCACTCCAGAATGGTGTTCCAGTCGAATTTCTCAGTGAACTCTCCGGCTACACCGGTGCAGTCACCGAAATCAAAACCGGTCGCCCAGGTCCTACAACGGCATTACGCTTTGATATGGACTGCGTGCCGATTACAGAAACCGTTGACCCATCACACATTCCGAACTGCCGAGGCTTTGCTTCTGAACGTCCCGGTCTCATGCACGCCTGCGGACATGATGCACACACTTCGGTTGGTCTGGCGGTAGCAAAGTGGCTCTCGGATCATAAAGACGAACTTTCTGGCACCATTCGCCTTATTTATCAGCCTGCAGAAGAAGGAGCCCGAGGTGCTGCTGCGATGGCCGCTAAAGGCATTGTCGACGATGTCGACAACTTTATTGGCGCGCACATAGGCAGCCGCGCCAAATTGGGCGAACTGCTCATCGCAACAGGCGGACTCTTTGCTTCATCCAAAATCGATGTTTCTTTTACCGGTGAAGCCGCTCATGCCGGCGCCGATCCTGAGAAAGGCCGGAATGCACTTTTAGCTGCCTGTGATGCCGCACTGCTCATTGCCGCTATTCCAAGGCACAGCGCGGGAGAAAGCCGCGTCAATGTTGGTCAGATACGTGGCGGTGAAGGCCGAAATAGTATCCCGGCTCATGCCGAATTAATGGTTGAAACTCGTGGAATCACCTGTGAAGTCAACGATTTTATAGAAAACAAAGTTCGAGCAATTACTAACGGCATCGCTCAAGCCTACGACGTCACCCCTAACGTGACTCTGAAGGGTAAGGCTCTAACTATTGCAGTCTCCCCCGACCTGATTGAAACGGCGCTTGCTGTGGCAAAAACCATCCCCGGCATCCGAAAAGTTGCTACCGAGAATCGGCCTACTGCAAGCGAAGACTGCACAGTCTTCATGCACCGCGTTGTTGATCACGGCGGTCGTGCGCTCTTTTTTTATTACGGCGCCAACCACCAAGGACATCACCGAAGCAATTTCGACATTCAAAACGAAGCAATGTCGTATGGCCTAGAAATGTTTATCCGCATGCTGCTCAAGCTAAACGGCCGACTCCATTAACGACCCATTTGCGTTGACCTCAAAAAAGGAGAACTGATCCATGAGTTGGACTATTTGGGCGGCGATCATCGTCGTCGCCGTCGTTATCTATGCACTCGTCAAACGTTGGGAAACCAAACTTGTTCTGCTTGCTGCCGGCTTCTTTCTTGCTGCTTTGTCACTTGACCCAATGATGGCTTTCAAGCAGTTCGATAAGTCAATGACCAACGGCGGCCTCATCGTTTCCATCTGCTCCGCGATGGGCTTTGCCACCGTCGTATCACTGACCAAATGTGACGTTCACCTTGTCACGCTTCTCACGCGTCCATTGCGAAAGATGGGCATTCTGCTTTTGCCTTTGTGCATGATCGTGACCGGCTGCATTGCTGTGGCTATCCCTTCTACAGCAGGTTGCTGCGCCGCAGTTGGACCAACACTTATTCCGCTTCTAATTCGTTCCGGATTTCGTCCGGCAATTGCCGGCGCAGCCGTCGTCGGCTCCATTACGCCAGGCCTGCTCAACCCGGGCAGTGCACATAATGTATTTATTTCAAAGTTGGCAGACGTTGAAGTCATCAACTTCATTGGCAAATTTGCCGGTTATACGCTTGCAGCTTCTGCATTCATCATTCTTGTCGTCTTTATCCTTTGCCTCATTTATCACGACTACAACGCCAACCAAGATTCGACAGTAAGTTCTACCCAAACCCCTGATGGCGAGAGTACCGTTCAGCCGAATCTGCTCTACGCGGTTGCACCGCTCATTCCTGTAATCATCCTTGTTGCAGCATCCATCTTCGCGCCGGAACTCAAAATGAGTGTTGCCACAGCCATGCTGCTGGGTTCCGTATATGCCATAGCAGTCACACGCACCTCACCGGAAAAAGCGTGCAAAGAGTTCTTCAACGGCATGGGACGAGGTTATGCCACCATTCTGGGCATCATCATTGCCGCCGGCGTATTTGTCGCCGGTCTGAGAGCCGCTGGCGTTGTTGACCTTTTTGTCAATTACCTGCAGCACGCGAACGAAGTGGCCAAAATCGGCGGCGCCACTGGTCCATACCTGCTTGGTCTTGTGACCGGATCAGGAGATGCCGCCACGTTCGCCTTCAATGAAGCAGTGACCCCGCACGCCGAAAAATTCGGCCTTTCTCGAGATTACTTGGGTTATCTAGCCATGCTCTCGGGACATCTTGGGCGTCTTTCATCGCCATTATGCGGTGGCCTCATCCTTACGGCCGGTCTGGCAGGTGTCAACCCCCTCGAAATTGTCAAAAGAACATTGCCTGCAATGCTGATCACCCTCATTGCAGCGTACTTCATCCTCTAATCTCAAGGAGACACTCATGAAAATGAGGAATATTCTTCTCGGAGCCTCTCTCAGTGCAATTGCACTTTCGGCTTCTGCCGCTGATGTTCGCCTATACGGTGTTCTGGACTATGGCTTCACAGTCAGCAGACAAACCGGCGATGGGGGCAGTACTCAATACAACGTCTCAATGAAAAGCGGCGGCCGAAATGCATCTCGGTTTGGGCTCAAAGGCAGTGAAGACCTCGCCAACAACTTGAAAGTAAGCTTCATTCTTGAAAGTCAGTTCCTCGGCGATACTGGTACATTGCAAACCAATAACCGGTTATGGGAGCGTGAAGCATCGCTTGCGATTTCTGGCGGCTTTGGCAAACTCACCGTTGGACGTCTAGGTTACATGAAGGGGTCCGTCAGTTCCGTAGCGCTTTTGAATGCCTATCGCGTGAATCCCTTCGGCGGCATTCAAGATCAATACATTACAGGTTTTAAACCCTACACAACCGGTACGACATGGTCTGTAGACAACTCCGTCGTCTATGCCACCCCAAAATTTTCCGGTTTTACCGGCTATTTGCAATACTCCAATGCGACAGACGGACAGGAAGGTCGCACCAATAATGCAAAAAATCGATATTTTGCCGGCGCCATACGATATGAGAACGGTCCGGTATTCGCACAGATCTTGGTAGATACAACCAACCTCGGCAATGATGAAGTTGTCAGTGACCGCACCCATAAAGACCCTTTCTCAATTGGCGTACAAACTACCTATGATTTTGGATTTCTGAAAACTTTTATAATGGCGGAATATTTCAAAGAAAGTTACCTTAACAATTGCGGCGAACTGAAACCAGCGAAGCAAAATTATGATGGTTTTGGAGGAACGATTGTCCTGCAATGGCCGCTCGCTGGGGGCAAAGCCAAAATCGGTATGGGCTATATGAGTGCAGAACGTTCCAATCAGACAAACACGACTGATAAATATGACGTTTCACGTTGGGGAGCATCTATCGGATATGATTACGAACTCACCAAACGAACTCACATCTACACGGATGCAGGTTTTGTAAAGCAGACCATTGATACCTCGCCAAAAAGTGAAAACAAGAAGGGGTATGAATATATTTTAGGCGTTGTACATTACTTCTAAAAAATAGACCATCAAAACAAATGCAGGGCGTAAGAAACAATCTCAGCCCTGCAAAACATCTATAGTTTCTTTAACAGGATCACGGAACTTTGAAATTGAACTGGTGACATTGGTCGCAATAGTTCTCTGTTGGTCCATGCTGCAGATGGCAGTTTGTGCAGTCTAATTGGTCCTGATAATGCGGCGAAACGTGAGGATTCGTCGGTTTTACACTCTCCGTCTTCGCAACAAGCTTTTTGAGATCATGACATTGCGTACAGGTCTCAATTGTGGGCATTTTCGGATTTGCAGCATCCGAACCATGACAAGCCGAGCACTTAACGCCTGCCGCTGCATGCCGATCGGCACCAAAGTGCTCGGCACTTGCAGCCGTACCGCAGAACGTGAGGATGGAGAATAAAACGAGAAGCACGGGGGAAACGCGTCTCATGGTGGGTCTCCTTAAGAAATGACGGAGCGATCAGATCTGACCGTTCCGTCGCGAACGCAAGTTTCTCAGCGAACGTTAACCTTTGACGACTTCAGCGCCGATGATGTAGCCCGCCGTGAAGCAGCGTCCCATACCGTGCTGTGTTGCACCGCCAGCAGATTCACCACCACAGTAAAGACCGGGGATCACTTTGCCTGCCATATCGACAACTTGGTTCTTACCGTTAACACGCAGGCCCGCATACGTATCATGTGTGCAGACAGTGCACCATGCAGCATAGAACGGTCCTTGCTCGATCTTGTAACGAGGCTTCGGTTTGTCAAAGTCTTCATCTACTCCCTTCTCAACAAAAGCGTTGTAGCGTGCGACCGTTTCCGCTAAACGACCCTTAGGCAGTTTGAATTTCTGATAAGGATTTTGAGTCAGTTTTTCCTGAAGTTCGTCGAGCGTGTCAGCCTTAAAGAAGTAGCCTTCTTCACCTGAGTTTTCGTCGATTTTCCACTGCTCACGCTTAATAGCTGCACTATCAAAGATCGCCCACTGCGGACCCGCTTCCCAATCCGGTCCCTGAGAACCTTCATTGATGGCACAAGCCGCATCGATGTAGTTCCTAAACTGCGGCTTGATCTTCGAAGAGTTGCGCCAGTCTCCGTGCACGTATCCGCCGGATTTATCGAAGAACCCAAAGCAAGTGCCGTTCGGATAAGCTGGCTTGGTTTCATCATAGAAACGCTTGCCGGCCTGATTGACAGCAATGCAGTCCTGCCAATTGCCGACAAAGAGTCCTGTCGCTTTAACCTTTCCCCAGATCGGACTCTGCGGCTTCCAGGCAACGTAGCTCGTACGCGAGCCGACAAAAGCGCCGCGGCGCAGTGCGCCATTGCGGTTCATTGCCTGATTGCAGCATCCCCAGAGTGCGGCGCCAATCGCCATTGCAGCCAATTCGCCAGAACCATCCTGCGGGGACCACTCGCCGCCGCCCAACTGGAATTCTGAGGTAAGGCGGGGATCAAACATTCGACGAAATTCAACGTTGCCTGTATTGCCTCCAGTAGCAATCACAATACCTTTGCGAGCCTTAACGGTGACGGACGGTTCATGGAAATCAATATTGCCGTCCGTCTTCCAACTCACAAGAGGTTTTGTCTGGCCTGGCAGAATGGTTGGGGTGTAATGCGCTTCGATACCGAGGACCCGACCTTCAAGCGGCTGTTCGCGGAAGATCCGATCCATGTGATAGTTAAAGAGAAAGCGGATGTTCTTACGCTTGCGTGCAGACTCATCGAGCGGCCGCATAACGGAGGTGCCGTTAGTGCCAGTAGGTGAAGGACCGCCCACGCCGTTCTTCCACTTGACGTGATGAGAGCGCAGTGCCGTTACGCCACTGGCGTGGTTTGCCTGGAAGTTGTCTGGAGCCTCATCTTCAAAGGGCAGTCCATTTGCAGCGAGGAAGTCATACACGGCAGGACCGTTGTATGCGAGAGCATGCTGTACGGCACGGTCTGCGAAGCGATAGTCGGGCATGCCATCGACTTCTGTGACCGACCAGTCAGTCAAATCTTGAAAATATGTTTCCGGATCATCCTGAATACCGTATTTCTTCTGTAAAGCCGTTCCTCCGCCCAATGCAATAGAGCCAGCTGAGAGAATGGCATGACCGCCGACATCATAATTTGTATCGACGACAAGTACATCTGCACCGAAATCCGCCGCACGAATAGCGGCTGCCATACCGCAGGCACCTGCACCGATCACGACGACATCGGCCTCAAAATCCCACTTCGTCGGAAGCGGCGCGCAGCTGTTTGGGACGACTTGGGCAGCAGCGCTGGGAATGAGCAGGTTTGCTCCGGCCATAAGTGCGGTGGAGCCGAACAGTGTACGGCGAGAAATCCCTTTCTTGCTCATGGTGCATCTCCTTTGATCGTGGACCCTGACTGTCGAAGATCGGCATTGACCTTCCAAAGGATCCGTGCGGTCAGAATAGAAAAAATAGTTCTTTCGACCTACGTACGTAGGTTGAGAAGAACCAAAGCAAAAGCATGAGCCGCGGGTTTATGCCTAGAGCGTCCGGTTCTGATCCTCAATTTCGGAAAGCACAAGTGCTGCTTGTGCAGGCGTTTGAATCTGGAGTTTTTTAAGTCCAGATGCCCGATGGACTTCGACGGTCCGCTGACTAATATCGAGTTCAATGGCAATCTGTCGGCTCATGAGCCCTTTGGCGACGAGCTTGACGACTTCTCTCTCTCGATCAGTCAAAGAAGCCCATCGATCCGACCAAAAAGGACTTCCCACAAGACCTTCTCTTCGTTTGCGATCTATCTTCAGTGCATTGACGACGCCGGCAAAAAGTTTTTCGGCAGCAACAGGCTTCACGAGATAGTCAACTGCCCCTTTCTTCATAGCGGTGACAGCGGATTCAATATCACCGAAGGCAGTCATAAATAAAACGGGATGAGGATAATTGCGATTGAGCAGTTCATCAAAAAGCTCCGTCCCCATCATATCGGGCATACGGATGTCACTCAGCAGGCACCCTGGGCGGCTCGGGATATCGTCCACAAGAAATTCGGCTGCAGAAGAATAAGCGACCGTTGAGTAGCCTTCGCACTTCAGCATGAAATCAACTGCTTCCAGCGCTTGTGCATCGTCATCAATAATTCGGATCAAGGGAGGCTGAAGGGGCTTCTTCATAATTGGAGCTCTTGTTGTTCAGATGGTGAAACGGGAAGGTGCACCCTGCACAAAAGTCCGCCCGTTGGAATCCGCCTAAAAGCGATCGTTCCGCCGCAACGCGCAACGAGTCCTTGAACAATCGGCAGCCCAAGACCTAGACCGCTTTTTTTAGTTGATGACAGTGGGGCATTGAGGCGTTTCAAATCATCTTCGGAAAGTTTGGGGCCGTTGTCCGCTATTTCAACGATAACGTCCTCACCGGATGTGGTAATGGCTGCGGAGACTATTGGTGCTTTTGCAGCAACCGCCGCCTCACAGGCATTCTTGATAAGGTTAAGGAAGATAAGACGCAGCTCCAGCTCATCAGCATGAATCTGCACGGCACCTTTAGGTGCATGAAAACGCGCCACCACGTCATGCTTCCGCGTCTCCCTGAGAAGGATTCCCTCCAGAGCAGCTGAGGCGTTCAGCCATTGACGTTCGCCTGCATGCCCTTTAGCGTAGCTGCGTACCCGGTCAACAATGCGGCCGATTTCGTGCACCTCGGATTCAATCTTCTCCAGACCTCGCCTCATCAGATCGGGAGAGCCACTGCCTGAATCAAGTGATCGAAGTAATCCGTGGCTGAAGCAGGATACAGAGTGCAGCGGCTGCTTAATCTCGTGCGCAAAAATATTAGAAACCTGCCCCGCAATTGCCGCCCGCTGAAATTGCTCAAGTCGGGCTTCTGCTTCCTGCGTTTGGGCCTTAAGTGCTTCCTCTCGCAAAAAGGCATCCTTGAGTTCTCGAGTTCTGCGCTCGACAAGAATTTCAGTTCTGCGGACATGGATTAAGAGTCCGACAACCAGCAGCAGTCCCGCAAAAATATAGAGCCGATACTCTTCCCAAAAGCGTGAGAGCGTCCAGCCCCGCAGAAACGCATAAGGACCTATGCGCAGATCCTTCATTAAACGATCCGTCGCACTGAAGTCAGGCGCCAAGGACCAGAACATTCCGCTTGATGTCGGCGGCATCTGCAAAAGGATTTCAAACATACGCCGCAACTCTGGCGCCGTTAGCGAAGGGACAGATGAGATGGTCCAATTCGGATAAAGCTCAGTTGACCGGCTGCAGGCAAATTTCGAGTCGGAATAAGGTTCCACGACTTTCAGCGGAAGAAGCACTCCTTTATGCGTCGTAAGATCTTCTAAAAAACAGGTGCGCACAACGCCTGCATCAGCTCGTCCATCAATCACTTCCTGGACAACGTGTTGCATAGCAAGCTTCGAGCTGCTTCCTACAAACGTAACCGCAGAGAAAAATTTCTCCGGATCGTAGTTGCGTTTGAAGATTTCCCCCATCGCAGCCTGATACCCTGTGAAATCACCTAATGATGTCGCCGCGAGTTTTCGACCTTGAAGATCGGCAATCTTCTGCACATTTTCATTGTCCGAACGAACAAAAATGACGGAACCCTGACTGCTCGCAGGATTGGGATGTCGTTTGGAAACGGCTGTAAGAAACGGCCGTGCTCCTTCACTGCGCAGTCGAGCTGCGGCACCAGCTTCTGTCAGCACAATATCGATCTCGCGGTTTTGCACGGCCTTTTCAAGCGATGTGACATCGTAATAACGAAATGTGGCGCCATCAGGCCAATGTTTCTCTACCCATTTGTAGGTCTCCGTGATAAATGGCAAACACGGATCCGGTTTGGGCATCTCTGCAGCCGCAAAGCGAAGCGGGGCCGACTCGCTCGCAAAGCTAATAGCACAGAGGAATAGGATGAGAAGTACGTTGGCATACCGCATGGGAGAGCCTCCATGAAGAGCTTCATCCATTCTTGCGCAAAAAGCGTTGGCCAAGATAGCTTTTTATCGTTGACTTTTGAGTTTTATGCCCTCTTTTCTGGTAAGCATGAGATCACGACAGACACTTTCGGGTCTGCTCTTAACAGCATCCATCCGCAAAGACTGGATCTTCTTTTTCTTTGTGTAAACCTTCTCCCTTTTCCTCTGATTCATTCAGAGAATACTGCTATATACACAACAAATAGGACATCCTTCATTCACGATTTCGCTTTATTCAATTTTCGCTTATAAAAATACTCACAATAATTTGTTTGCACAAACGTATATAAACCCAGTGACTCTGTTTTCATGACAAGTGCTCACGATGTCTTGTCATAAACCCGATATTGGCAGGCCAGATGCTTGGAAAGCATGCTTATATGTCCATTCCTTGCATCCATGCCTCGACGGTTTGATCTCTGCGGGCTAAGCTTGAAGGACTTATGCTTTCTTTCCGTGGAGTCCGCGCATGCGTTGCTTCAAGCCTTTGAATTCTTCTCCTTCGCTTCTCGTCTGTGCCCTCGCCGGCGCCTTTGCCTGCGCGGCATCGGCCGCTCCGGCAGCCAATGACGTACAAAGCATTTGGCTTGCTCCAACAGGGACTTCACCCTTAAGCGCCAAAGCGCCGCTTCGCATTGAGATTTCCCCAGCGGAAAGTCAATGCCGTGCCGCCTACGGGGACGAATGGTATGAACGGTGTCAGCTGACGCTCGGGAAGCCCGGAACTCGAGTTCAAGGCGTGCAGCTCACGCCGGAAACTGCAGGGGAATGGCGATGGGCGTCACCAAGCACTATTGTCTTCACTCCGAAAGAGGCCTGGCAGCCCGGTAAGCGCTTCCGCACCTCCCTCATTGGTCTGCCGATGCCGCTTCGTGCCTCACTGACGACCAATTTCCTCACGGTGGAAACACCCCCGCTCACTGCCGTGACCTCCCGTGCTCAAGTTTGGATCGACCCGCTTGAGCAGAAAAACCGTGCCCTGTCTTTTGAGTTTGATTTCACGACTTCCGTTTCCGCGGCAGTCAAGACCCGCATTGAGCAGAATTTCACGCTTGACTTTGATGCGAAATCTGGTTTGAAGCTCGGCAAGCCTAGCTTTGTCTGGGGAGAAAATTCAGAGAGCCTTTACGTTAAGGTGCCGGTGATTGAACTCGCCGACAGTCCGGTCGTTGCTTCCGCCTTGGTTAAAGGCGCTGCTGGGCGGGCAAAGCTTCAAGACGGCCGCTTTACCGTTCCCAAAGGATTTGAAGCAGCCAAAGCTTCTGTAACGGTTCCCGGACTTTCCACGCTCTTCCAAATTACGGAAGCTTCCATTCTGCCGGTGAAGGATGACGGGCTCAACGCCGAGTATGAAATCACTATCGCCTCGTCTTTGGCGCTTGACCCAACAGAGCTCTCCAAGCGCATCCGAGTGCTGACGCTGCCGAAAAAACTCGATTCGACGGCTGCCTCCGACACGGTCTGGACCGCTGCGCCGCTGATCGATGATGAAGTTTTAAAGCGAGCTTCCGCGCTTGAAGTTCGCCCTGATCTGGAATGGAGCACCACCGGGCGCGTAAAGCTGCGCCTGAAAGCAACGCCGGGCGACTACATCTATCTTGAGCTTCCCAAGGGCTTTGGCCCTGCCGGCATGCCGGGGCTGGAGGACGGCTGGAAGAGCGTACTGCTCCTGCCGCAGCCCTCCGCAGAAATCACGTTCCTGCAGCCCGGAAACATGCTCACGCTGGCGGGTTCCTGGGAACTCTCCCTCTTTACAGCCGGCATCGACAAGCTCAATTGGCGCATTGCCCGTGTACGCAATGAATTCCTTTCGCTCGCCGCCGACGGCTGGAATGTGATGAAGTCGATTGCGCCTGACAGCTGGGTCACGGCTTCATCGGGGAGCACTGACCTCGGCGAAGTCAATCCCAAGCGTCCGGGCGAAGCGCGCTTCACAGCGCTTGACCTCTCTGAAGCCGTCATGGGAAGCGGGCCTGGGCTCTATCAAATTGAGCTCACCGGCACACGCATGAAGGACGGCAAGCCCGAAACCGTCGCCAATGCCTCTAAACGCATTCTCATCACCAATATCGCAATGATCGCCAAGACCTCGGCGAGCGGCGCACTGGACCTCTTTGCAGCGAATTTCGCTGACGGGAAACCAGCAGCCGGTCTCAAAGCCATTCTTTTGGCAGAAAACGGCACCGTGCTGGAAACCACGGAAACCGATGCGGACGGACGTGCTCACTTCAAATCGACCCGCGGCTGGGAACGTGAAAAGAAGCCTGCCGCCGCCGCACTCCGCTCCAAAGGCACCGACCTTGCATGGCTTTCGCTCAAGGACGGCTCCAACGTTGCAGAAACGCTTCGCTGGGATGTCGGCGGCCGTTATACGGGCGGCACGGGGCTTTCGGCTTTCAGCTTTGCCGACCGCGGCATCTTCCGCACGGGAGAAACCGTGCATTTCGGCTTCGGCGTACGCAAACTTGATTTTGACCGTCTCCCGGAAGGCACCCCCATTGAACTCAAGCTCACCAATGATGCCGGCCGAGTACTCGAGAAGCGCACGGTAAAACTCAATGACGAAGGGCTGGGTTCCTTTGACTGGAAGATTCCCGACGGAACACTTCCGGGCACGCTTCGTCTGGATCTTTTCGCGGGCGGCGAAGAACGCTCCGCGCTCTCCACTACGAGCGTCTTTATGGGCGACTTCTCCCCTGAAACGCTTTCACTCTCGGCTGAGCTCCCGGCTGAAGAAGCCAAAGCCGGCTGGGTCAAGCCAAACGATCTGCCGATTTCAGCAACGCTGACGAGCCTCTTTGGCGCAGGCGCTCAAGGTCGGCGCGTAACCGGCACAGCAGAAGTAACGCCCCTCTCTGAAGTCAAATTGCCCGGATGGGAGGGGTGGCTCTTCCCATCTCCCGGCGCCGCGCCTTGGAAGGCGCTACCGACAAGCCGCACCTTAGACATTGAAGCGGCCGTTACGCCCGGCTCCGGTTCAATAGATGCGATGGTTCCGCTTTCGCTTTTAGAGTTAAACGGCTTTGCCGACGTGGATCTCACGCTTACCGGTACCGAAGCCGAAGGGGCTGGCGCTGTTGAACGGCATCTCTCCTTCATTGCATCGCCTAACGACATCGCCGTGGGCTGGCGGATCGAAGAAACGCCGCAGCCCTCCTGGTTCCTTTTGACGGGTGAGCCGGCCTCCATGGCTTTGGCCGTGATTGACCGCAGCCTCAAGCCTAAAGCTGGCACGCGGCTCAAAGTCACTATTGAAAAAAGCCGCTGGATCACTACGCTGAGCGAAGACAGCTCGGGACGCTTTACCTATTCGGACGATGAAGCTCCGGAAGTTCGGCAAACGATTGACGTCACCGCGGATGATCAGGGCATTGCTCGGGTCAAACTGCTCACGGGCGAGCCCGGCAATTGGATTGTGCGTGCGGCCGATGAGTCCGGCAAAGAACTCCTCGTGATTCCTTACGGCACTGCCGGCGGCCGATTGGCTGATTTTGCCGACGGCATGCTGCCGACGGCAGAGCTTCGCGCCAAACTCGAAAAAACGAATCTCAATGCCGGCGACACCGTACGTGTCTCGCTGCTCTCCCCGGTATCGGGTTTTGCCCTGGCGAGCTTTGAGTCGGCAGAAGTGATTTCCACCAAGTGGGTGAGCGTCAATGCTGGCGAAAACCTGCTCGAGCTTGAAGCTCCTGCCGATTTCACCGGGCGGGCATGGCTGCGGCTCTCTGTCGTGCGCGGCCAGACAGACGCCAAGAAGTTCCTGAAGGGTTTTGCGGAAACCGCCGTTCCCATTGAGCTTAATGCCTCCGCCAAGACCCTGCCCGTCACTATTAAGGCGCCCGAAAAAGTCGAAAACGCTCGCCGGATACCCATTCAAGTTTCCGCGGCTGCCAAGGCGAAAGTTTTCCTCTTTGCGGCCGATGACGGACTGCTTTCGCTCACCAACTGGCAGACACCCGACCCGATTAAGACGATGCTGCTCGATCGAGCGCTCGAAGTCGATACCCGTGAGACGCTTTCACTCCTCATGCCGGACGCCGGATCGCTTAAGGATCTCATCAAAGCCCCTGTGGGCGGCGACTTCATGGCGAGCGCCAAAGCCGCTGCGGGCTTTGGGAGCCCCTTCAAGCGCGCTTTCGGACCGTCAACGGTTTGGTGGGGCGGACTCGTTGAAGTGGGGCCTGACGCTCAAACCTTTACTGTCGAACTGCCCGAAGGCTATGCCGGCCGAGTGCGCGTGAGCGCTGTGGGGGCGGCCGAAGCTTCTGCAGGTTCTGCTCAGGCGCTCATTGTCGCTGCGCCCCCGCTTGCTCTCTCTCCCGCTCTTCCCGGGGTCTTGTCGCTTGGCGACATCTTCCGTGCGGGAGCGGTCGTCACACCGAACATGCCCGCAGAAGCCGCGAGCTTAACGATTACGCCGCCTGCGGCATTTGCTGCTGAGCCCGAAGTACTTCCGCTTAACTTCCCTGCTGTCGGCGGCATATCGGCCTCGGCTCAGTTCACGGTTCCCAATCAACCCAGTGCGCTCGGCGAACATCCATTTATCCTCAAGGCTGACGCGCGCGCAAAAGAGAATGGAGCGACGCTTTCCACCCAGCGCAGCGAATCCATTGTCGTGCGGCCCGCATCGCTGCTCCAGACAAGGCTTTACGCAGGCCGAGCTGAGCATTCAGCGGATAAATCGGCATACGAAGTACCGACGGTGCTCTACCCGATCAATGACCGCACCCGCTTCATTGCGGCTTCTACCCCTGCAGCGCTCGCTCCCGAACTTGGCCGCCCCTTCCAGACGGCTGACAACGATTTCGGAGCGGTACTTCCCCGGCTGGCTGCATCGCTGCCGGAAGTGTTGCTGGCGCTCAACACGGACGCTGCACGCCTTTTGCCGCAGTCGGTTTTGACAACGGACGACTCGGCCGCCAAGAAGGCTGCTCAAGATGCTGCCCAACGCCGCGAAAAGGTTTATGCCGCGGTGCAGAGCACCCTCACTCGCGAAGGCCTGAAAGCGATGCCTTGGAGCGAATTCGATCCCTTCCTCAGCGCCTTAGCGCTCGACTATCTGGTCGACGCTCTTCGGCTTGACTCGAGCGCGCTCGAACCGCTGCAGCTCCTGCGGAGCCGCCTGGTTCGTTCAGTCAATCTGGATCCTCAGACGATTGATGACGCCCGCACGAGCGCCTACACGCTCTGGGTGCTCACCCGTGAGGGCACCATGACCACCGCGCAGCTCGAAGCGCTGCGCGCCTCCATGACGTCGCGCTTTGAAGGCTGGGAGCGTGATGCTGCCGCCTCGTTCCTGGCTGCCGCCTATTCACGGCTTCGCCTTCGTGACGAGGCTCGCTCACTGGTGAAGTCCACGCCGTCGACGGCTCGTGCCGCCGGTGCGTGGACGCCGGAAACGGCTGCCGCCTTGGCAGCCTCGGCGCTCTCCGAAGCCGGCTTGGGACAAGAACCCGCTGCACGGTTCTTGGTGAGCATGGCCGGTGAAGATCTGGCCCGCACCTTTGCCGCCGGCATTGTTTCACCGCTCTATGCCGCTGCGGCCGCTCGTGCTGCGCTCACGCCCGAAGTGGGCGGTCTCACGGCCGGCGAATCGGCCGCATCCCCCGATTTGGTCTGCACTCGACGTGCGGACGGGTTCCCTGCTGACCAGGATCGTCTGGTGCTGGGCGCCTGGGGCGCGCTCCTGGATGCCCCCGGCTGTCTGGCTGCCGAAGCATCGGGTCTCCCGGCATCGCCCTATGTTTGGTGGCAAGTCGAACAAACGGGCTACATCGTGCCCGATGACACGCAGCCGGCCGACCGCTCCGCGCTTGAAGTCGAACGCACGTACCTTGGCGCCGACGGCAAAGCCAAGACCGAATTCACCGCCGGCGAACGCGTGACGGTCCGCGTCAGAGTGAAGAGCTTTGCGGGCGAAAGCGCCGTACGCGACGCCGTTGTCACCGACCTCCTGCCGGGCGGCTTTGTCTGGGCCATGCCTGCGGGGGCATGCCCCGAAGGCGCACTCGAATGCCGCCGTGCCGAAGACCGTGTGCAGTGGGCCGTGCCTGCGCTCACCAACTGGGAGCCGCTCACTTTCACCTACACCGTGCGGGCAGCCTATCCGGGCGTTTATAGAGCGGGCTCCGCAGCGGCAGAGTCCTTGAGCAACCCCGCGCTGGCAGCTCAGAGCCGCAGCGCCAAGATCCGCATCACGGCGCCTGAAGAGCCTTCCGGCACGAACGCTCCTCAGCCGACCACTTCCACAACGCCTGCGAGCGCAGTCCAATGACCGACGACCTTTCACACAAACCCGTCGATGCCAGCGGACAATTACCAGCGGCCGGCGCAGCGAATACTGCGCCGGCTGAGCAGCCTGCCGCAGCGTCGCCGCAGTCTTCTCCCACCGCAGAATCTGCCAAAAGCGAAGAGGCGACGGCGTCCTCGTCTTCTCCCCAGCCCATCGAAGTCGGCCGCAGCCCTGCCGTTGTTTTTTTGCGCCGCACGGCCTATGTCGTTCTTTCTGCGGCGATCATGACCGTGGGTTTATACGGCGGGTACGCTGTTCTCAAAAATCGCGCGGCCTCCGAAGCTGCGCCGCCGCTCCTCGAAGGCATTCCATTTTCGAGCGTGCTTTACTCGCGAGAAAACGTCCTCCTTCGCATCGTACCGGCCGCTGACGGCATTTTCCGCGTTAAAACGTCCCTCGAATCGATCGACCCCGAACTGGTTGAAGCCACCATTGCCTATGAGGACCGGAACTTCTACAAGCACCCGGGCTTTGATCTTCTGGCGCTGATTCGCTCGGCCGTCAGCACCTACATCGGCGGCTGGCGCACCGGCGCGTCGACGATCACCATGCAGCTTGCCCGCATGCGGCTCCATCTGCAGACAGATACGCCCGACGGAAAACTTCGGCAGATCTGGCATGCGATGCGCTACGAAGCGCATTACACGAAGCGGCAGATTCTTGAGGCCTACCTCAACCTCGCGCCCTACGGCAGCAATGTAGAGGGCGCAGAAGCTGCCGCAGCCGTATGGTTCCATAAAGAGGCTTCCCATCTCACGCCGGCAGAAGTCGCGGCGCTCGCCGTTATTCCGCAGAATCCCGTCAAACGGCGCCCTTACACCCAAGGCAGCACGCCGCTCGATACCGCGCGGCTGCGGCTTGCACGCATCCTCGTGGAGCAAGGCGTTTATCCGCCCTCGGCCGCCGCAGCGCTGCGAGCGCCGCTTGAGGTGTTCGGTCCAGAACACCTCCCTTTTCTCGCTCCCCACTACGCGCAAACGGTTCTGAACCGCATAGTGGGGACCCCGGAGCGGTCAGAACCCAACGCTGACAAATTGGCTTTCAAAGCGGGAAAACTCAAGGGCACGCTCTCGCTCGACGTTCAATCGGCAATGGAAGCGCTCGTTCGCGAAACCATTGCACGGCTCTCCCCTTGGGGCGTGAAGAATGCCGCCGTTTCAGTGGTTGACGCCCGCGACCGTTCCGTGCTCGCCATGGTGGGCTCGGCAAACTTCTTTGACCCCTCGATTCAGGGAGAGGTCAATGCTTGGACAGCCAAGCGCAGCCCTGGTTCAATGCTGAAGCCCTTCACCTATGCGCTGGCGCTCGATCAAGGGCTTATTCACGAAAAGACGGTCCTGATCGACAGCCCGATCGCCGTCGGCGGATGGGCCCCGGACAATGCGGACGGCAGCTTCCGGGGACCGCTCTCCGCCGAAGATGCATTGGTGCTCTCACGCAATATTCCGGCGGTCGATTTGGAAAAGCGCCTCAGCCCCGGGCTCTATGAATTCCTCAAACGCGCCGGTGTTGAGCTCCCCCATGACAAAAATTGGTACGGGCTCTCCCTTGTTTTGGGGGGCGCAGAAATCACCATGGCTGACGCCGCCAAGCTCTACGCCATGGTCGCGGGGGAAGGGCTCCTTCGGCCGCTTAGGCTCCTCGAAGCTCAAGCCTCCCCGGCCGAGGCCGATGTGCTTTCGCGTGAAGCGCAGTTTGTCCTCCGCCGCATGCTGGCTTCGCGCGGTGAATCGGTGACGATTCGCGGCGCGAGACGCGAACTCCTCTATAAAACTGGAACCAGCAACGGCTGGCGCGATGCATGGACCGCCGGCATGGTCGGTCCCTATGTCATCGTCGTGTGGCTCGGAGACTTTGCCGGACGTCCCAACCCGCAGCTTCAGGGAGCGCATCTTGCCGCTCCGCTCTTCCGCGCGGCGGCTTTGCGTCTGGGGAACATCCCCGCACTCGACTGGCCGGCCGCCGTCAGTGCACAGCAAGAAGCCGAAGACAAACATCTAAAAGTCGCTCTTGAACCGGTCTGCGCGGCAACGGGCGACCTGAATATTCGGCTCTGCAGCCGCCGAACCAACGCCTGGATCCTTCCCGGCCGCACATCCGTGCGGGATTCGGGTGTTTTTCGCGAAATTTGGATTGACAAAGAAACCGGGCTTCGGGCCTGCGGCCCCGGTCCCGGCATTGAAAGACGCGTTTGGGAATTTTGGCCGACGCACTTTCAAAAGGTCTTTCTGGCGGCGGGCATTGCCAAGGAGCCGCCCCCGCCATACACGGCCCAATGTGCTGAACGTCTGGGTGTCCCAGGGGGCCGTGCACCGGTGATCACCTCTCCCAAAGCGGGAGCCGCCATTTACTCGCCTGCCGGCTTTGACGCAGCCCGTGTGCTGCTCGCTGCGGGGGCCGATCCGGACGCCGCCATTCTCTATTGGTATGCCGACGGCGCATTTCTGGGTGCCCGCCGAGTCGGCAAGGCGCTCGAATGGTCTGCCCCTGCCGGTACGCATGAACTCGCCGTTGTGGATGATCTCGGGCGCACGAGCACGATGCGGCTTACGATCAGACGCCGGTAATCACGAGAACCTCGCACGGCCAGCTGTCTGCGGGCCAAGGGTCTGGAAGAACCGATTGCCGCAAGGTCTAACACTTTTTTATAAATTCCTATGTTTGACCTCAGCGTTCCCGCACTAACCTTGTCATATCTGAACAATGATTCAGAAATCGCCGCAATGGCTATTGCAAAGAAAGGAGCTTTGTTATGAAGAAGAGGTTTGCTGCAGCCGCCGGCAGCGGCTCCGGATTTCGACGCTCGCTCGGCGCTTTGGCTTTGATGCTCACCTGCGGCGTCTTTGCCGCTTTCTCCGCCCTGCCCGCACCGGCATTGGCCGGCCCGCCGCCCGGCATGCACCATCCCGGACCCGGCTTTGGCGGTCCTGGTCATCGCCCGGGCTTCCGCCCCGGCCCGCCTCCGCCCCCGCCGAGATACCATCGCGGCTGGCACCCTCGTCCTTGGTACCGCAGCTGGGGTTTCTGGGTGCCGACGATTACGGTCGGCACGATCCTCGGCGCAGAGCTCTATCGCTCCTCCGCGCCGCGCTATGTTGAAGTCCCGGTGCAGACAGTTCCCGTCACACCAAGCACGTCCTATGCTGCCGCGGCTCCCGCAGCATCGGGCGCTGCCGGATCCGGCAGCTATCCGTGGTATTGGTGCTCGAGCGAACAAGGATACTTCCCGACCGTTCGCTCCTGCCCGCTCGGCTGGGAGACCGTGATGGGTTCGAGCAGCACAACGCCTCCCGCGCCGCCCGCTCCCTAAACGGCAAATGCCCGCCCGGAATCACGCAATGATTCCCGGCGGGCATTTTCATGAGCCCACACGACTCTCGTTCAGCTCCGACAAGAGCATTCGGCGTTATTCGTTTGCGCCTTCGCCTTCTTCATCGTCCTGAGCCTTGGGCTGAGGAGCGGCCTGAGCCTGACTGAGGCGATCAAGATATTCGCTCGTTACGTCGCCCGTGACATAAACGCCGTCAAAGCATGAGCAATCGAAGGCCGGAATCGACGGATTCAAATCCGAAAGCGCATTCTTCAGGCCGTCAAGCGTCTGGAAGATCACCTTGTCGGCGCCGATCACTTCAGCCACAGCGTCCGCATCCTTGCCGTCGCCGCAGATCAGTTCCGACTTCGTCGGCATATCAATGCCGTAGACATTCGGGAACATCACGCGGGGCGCAGAAGAAGCAACATAGACCTTCTTTGCGCCGGACTCGCGCGCCATGCGGACGATTTCCTTCATCGTCGTGCCGCGCACGATGGAGTCGTCAACAAGCAGCAGGTTCTTGCCTTCAAATTCCACTGGCATGGCGTTGAGCTTTTGACGCACGCTCTTCTTGCGGGTCGTCTGCCCGGGCATGATGAAGGTGCGGCCGATATAGCGATTTTTAATGAACCCTTCGCGGTAGGGGAGCTCAAGCTGCTTAGCGAGCTCCTGCGCGCACGGCCGAGAGCTGTCCGGAATCGGCATGACGACGTCAACATCCTTGAGGTCAATCGTCTTTTTCACCGTTTCAGCCAAATAAACGCCGAGATTGAGGCGGGCGCCATAGACGCTGATGCCGTCAATGAGGGAATCCGGACGCGCAAAATAGACGTATTCGAAAGCGCAGGGATTCTTCACCGGATTTTCGGCGCACTGACGCGTTTCAACGTTCCCCTTGAAATCGATCCAAAGCGCTTCACCGGGTTCCAGATCGCGTTCGAGCTTAAAACCGAGCCCCATCATCGTCACCGATTCAGAGCTCACCATCCATTCGCGCTCGCCGTTGGCAGCAATCGCCGAACCGAAGCAGATCGGCCGAATAGCATGCGGATCACGGAAGGCAAGGAGCCCCTTGCCGGCAATCAGCGCCACCACGGCGTAAGAGCCCCGCACGCGCTTATGCACGGCCGCGACGGCCTTGAAGATGCCGTCAGCGTCAAGCCCCCGGCCTTCGCAGACGCGGGAGATTTCATTGGCTAAAACGTTGAGCAGCACCTCCGAATCGCTCGTCGTGTTGATATGACGATGGTCGTGCTCGTACAGATCCTGCTTGAGCGCTTCGGCATTCGTCAGGTTGCCGTTGTGAGCGAGCATGATGCCGTAAGGCGCATTGACGTAAAAGGGCTGCGACTCCTGATTCGAACTCGCACAGCCCTGCGTCGGGTAGCGCACGTGACCGATGCCGACATTGCCCGTCAGATCACGCATGTTGCGCGTACGGAAGACGTCGCGCACCAGGCCCATGGCCTTATGAATGTGGAACTGCAGACCGTCGAGCGTCGCGATGCCCGCCGCATCCTGACCGCGATGCTGCAAAAGGAGCAGCGCGTCGTAGAGGCGTTGATTAACAGGTTCATTGGAAAGGAGGGCAACAATGCCGCACATGGATGTAATCCTCGATTAGGCCGGGGTGAACGCCCGAAGAGAAAATAGGAAAAAAGGGAAAAACAGTAACTTTGCGCGCATGGCCTAAAACGGCAGAATGCGCAAAGCCGCCCGGACGAGTCTCGGAGCGGCTTTGAGTGAAAACTTGCACATGATATGAATGAGCCCTGCCTCTATCAGCTGCGGCGATAAGACCGGCGCATGTCAGCGAGCCATGCCGGCAGATAAGGCATCGACCAATTGATGATCGTTTCCGTCGGTCCGATCAGCACGGACTGCTGCCACATACGGCTTTCATGGATGGAAGCGGGCATACCGAAAAAGAAGACACAGGCGCAGACAACCACAATGCCGCGCAGGAAGCCGAAAACGGCGCCCAGAGCGCGGTCTTCAAAGCGCAGCGCCGCCGTTTCAAGCAGACGCCGAATAATGGCCGAAAGCAGTCCCACCACAAAGAGGCAGGCCACAACGATCAGGACAGCCGCAATGATGACGCGCGGCAGCCATCCGATGCTTTCAAGCGGAATGTGTTCGGCGACAACCGCGGAATAGTTCATCGCCAGAAAGATGCCTGCAACCCAGCCGGCAATGGCCAGCACTTCACGCAGCACGCCGCGCATGATTCCAACGATGGTGGAAAGTGCGAGAACGGCAATGATGATCCAGTCGATTTCCGTCATGAGTGCGCTGCAGGCGGGAGAGAAATGAGTTAGAGAAAATGGGGAGCTTTACGACGCCCGTTTCCGGCTGCCCCAAGAGCGACGCCGGACTTCTCTTAAAAGGGCTACATTGTACCGAAAATTGTCTGCCGGACTTTCGATTCCCTCGGAGGTTTTGTGACCCCGAAGCCACCTGCTGTCCGGCCTCAAAGCATTAATCTTTTTTCGCCAGATAAGGCTTTTGAGCGATGCCGTTAAGCATGATCGTACCCCGCACGCCTTCGGCTTCAGATTTTTCAGCATAAAGCCCCACGCGAACCTTCCAAAGTGCGCCGCCCTCATTGGTACGGTAGGCGGGGAGCCCCAGGTGCGCTAGCTTTTTCACTGTGCGCTCCGCGGCGGCTTCGTTGCTCGTAGCGACAACCTGCACATACCAGCCCTTGCCCGTCGGCGGCGCGATGCCGGCTGACTTCGCGGCCGGCTGCGGCTTCTGAGCCGGTTTCTGAGCCTTTGGATCGGGCTTTGCCGCCGTCTTCTCGGCAGGTTTGGCAGGCGTTTTTTCGACCTTTTCAGATTTCGCCGCCTGCGTTGGCGCTGCCGTCTTGCCGGACTGCTTCGGAGCGGCCTCGGCGGCTCCTTTCGCTTCACGCTCAAGATTGGCTTTAGCAGTCGACTCCGCGCGGCCCATAGACGTATCCGACACATCCACGTCGCCCGCCTGAGCACGATCCCCGTGAGCCGCCGGCGGCACATTCAGCGTTGTGCTCGTCTCGCTTTCTTTAGGAATATTGATGTCGGTACTCTCGAGCTTAGACGTGTCGATCGGCGGTTCGTTGTCGATCACGAAAGGCGCGGCGACCACCGCGGCCATCAGAAGAACAGCCGCTCCCACCATGCGGTGCTTAGTGCGTCGGCGGGCAAGCAGCTCCGCATCCGTGAGCGGACGACGAGCCGGACGTTCAGCGGCGCGTTCACGTTCGGCCTGAGCGCGCACTTGTTCGCGCGGCACGGGCTTCAATGCAGGTTTAAGGGCTTCCGCTTCTTCAGTCTCAGCTGTGGCCGCAGGGAGCGGATCCGGTTCCTGACGCGGTTCAGGCATGACGAAAGGCGCCTGCGCAGCCGGAGCGCCTGCGGCCTCGGGCGCCAGAATCGCAGCAGCCTCCGGCGCAGAGACGATTTCGCCTGAAGCACCCAATTGGGGCTCATTTTTATCTGTCGTCGGCGCATGAATACCATACGGATCCCAGGGGGCTGCCTTGGGCGCAGTAGGCGCTGCGGCTTGGCGTTCCGGCGGCTGAGGAGGAGCACTTTGCTCCCCAGCGGTCTGAGCCGCAGGTTCAGCAAAGTCAAAGGGCGGAGGTTCCGTCGGCTGAGCGGACGGTGCCGTCTGCCCGCCCGTCTGCGTTCCCTCATTGAATCGTCCTAATGACGGCTCTGTTCTCGGTCCAAAGGTGGGTTCGGCATGCGGCGCGGCAGTGCCAGCCTCTTCCGGTGTTTGCATCGTCGCGAGCTTCACCCCTTCAGGGCGTTGATTTTTCCGGAAAGGATTAAAGAACGACATGGGAACGCCTCGAGCATTACAAGCAATAGAAACAGTATGAGCTTCACCGCTCGTCCTCTTCTATGACCGAAGACAATGGTGAAGCTCACAAAATTCTATCAGCGGTCCTGTCGGCCGCCCTGTCGTTCTAACTTTTCGATAAGAAGAAATTTCAGTGCCACGGCGCCTTTTCTTCGCAAGGCATCCCGTCGGTCATCGTAAAGCCCTCGAGACTGCCGGACTTCGTTTGAATACAGACAAAGCGCATAGCCTCGGTCGGCAATGCCCGAATGGCGCGCTTAGCAGCCGGCGCCACACGGAGCCAGTCGCCGGCACGAAGCGCAATCACCTCGCCGTCAAGCCAGATTTCTCCCGCGCCGGAAAGGATCCCGTAGAGCTCTTCATTTTGCAGGTGCGCATGCACAAACGGTACGGCAGCACCAGCCGGCAAGTCATTGACGGAGACTTCACAGCCGGTCAGCCCAAGCTGGTCATGGAGCTCCGTGCGGGCGTCGCCTGAAGCATGAATGAGGGTGTAGTTCTTCTTGGATGAATTCATGATTTTTTCCAATGGTGCAAGGGGGAAAGGTCATTAACGAAGGGGGGGTGTTCTCTCAATAGTTCGATATCGAATTATCTATTTCGTTAAAAGCCGCTCTGGGGTTGGGAGCGGCTTCGATCGTTATGTTAGTTCGATATCGAACTTTTGTCAACGGATAAATATACCATCTCCGCGAACCTGCGCTTCCTCGTGCAGACTCGTTGAGACTCGCGGAGAAACTTCAATGACCTCGGACGCCGATGATCACCGGCGCAATCCTTCCTTAGCAAAGACCTCAAGCGCTTCGCCGACCGTCACGAAGGATCCGAAAATAATGATGCGCACTGGCGCGGCGGGCTCATCCTCGGCTGAGAGGCGAGCCGCATAGAGCGCGTCGGCAATGGTCGCAAAGGACTCAATCGCACTCTCCTCTACGCCCCCCTCGAGCATCTTAGCTTTAAGTGCCTCGGCCGAGCCCCCTCGCGGACCGGGCAAGCCGGCAATGAACCAGCGATCGATTTCCGGCGCTGCCAGCCGGACCACTTGAGCACGATCCTTATCTTCGAGCATGCCGAAAACGGCCAAGGTCTTTTCTCCTGGCTTTCGGGAGGCATGAAGGTTTTCTGCCAAGACACCCGCCGCCTGAGGGTTGTGCCCCACATCGAGGAGCGTCGTGCAGGGCTGGGTCGTAATCTCTTCAAAACGCGCCGTGATGCGTACCTGAGTGAGGCCGGCAGCAGCGGCGGCTTCCGTCACGGGAAGACGATTGAGGAGCGAAATAATCGCCGCAAGGGCGCCCGCCGCGTTGCGGTATTGATTTTCGCCCTTGAGCGCAGGCCGCGGCAGCTGCCAGCTGAGGTCGCCCATGCGGAATTGGAATGACCCGTCAGGATGCTCCGTCACACTGAAATCGCGGTTGATGAGCAGAAGCTTCGCGCCGATTTCGGCAGCGTAGCCAACCAGCGTTGACGGCGGATTGGGGTCCGAGCAGATGGCCGGCCGCCCGGAGCGGTAGATATGCGCCTTCTCGACGGCGATTGCTTCTCGAGTGTTCCCCAGAAATGCCGTATGGTCAATGCCGATCGCCGCCACAATAGAAACGTCCGGATCGACGGCATTCATGGCATCGAGCCGGCCGCCCAAGCCGATTTCGAGGATCACTACGTCTGGATGCGCATTCTGAAAAAGTTTGAGCACCGCGAGGCCGGTGTATTCGAAGTACGAGAGCGTCATGCCGCCTCGTGCGGACTCCACTTCGCCAAAGGCAGCGATCAGCGCCTCGTCCGAGACTTCTTGCCCATTGAGGAGCGCGCGTTCATTGAAGCGAATGAGGTGCGGCGACGTATGCATGGCCGTACGGAACCCTGCCTCGCGCCAAATGCGCTCCATGACGGCGCAGGTGGACCCTTTGCCGTTCGTGCCGGCAACCGTGACGACGGGACATTCAAACTTAATCCCCATGCGGGCGATCATCGTCTGCATGCGCTCCAACCCCATATCGATGGGCTTATCGTGGAGCTTTTCAATGAAATCGAGCCATTGATCAAGCGAAGCACCAGCAGCAGGCGCCTGATGCGGCGCAGAAACAGAGACTACGGGGATAGTCATAGCAGTGAAATCCAACTCATCGAAAAAACAATAAAGACACGGGCTGCGGATGCATGCCCGTGTCAAAGAAACTTACCGCATCGGCAGCCGTATTCCGCTTCAGCGAATGTCTGACGTATTCAGAAACCCGTCAAAAAGTTGCGTCCGCAAAACGAACGGGCGGAAGATGCACCCGCCGCTTTGGAGCGGATAGCAGAGCCGCAGCAGCAGCTCAGCCGCAGACGATCGGCGTCAAATCCCGTTGATCGGCTGCTTCTTCATGAGAAGCTGCGTAATGACGGAAATCTGCGCACGCATATCGCGGCGGTCGACGATCTTATCCACCTGACCGTGCTTCAACAGAAATTCGGAGCGCTGGAAACCCTCTGGGAGCTTTTCACGCACGGTCTGCTCAATCACGCGGGGACCGGCAAAGCCGATGAGCGCCTTGGGTTCAGCAATAACCACGTCGCCAATAAAGGCAAAAGAAGCCGAGACGCCGCCCATTGTCGGATCTGTCAGCACAGTGATGAACGGAAGACCGTAATCCGCAAGACGGCGCGCAGCGTTGGTCGTCTTGGCCATCTGCATGAGGGAGAAAAGCCCTTCCTGCATGCGGGCTCCGCCGGAAGCGCAGAACACCACGAAGGGTGCGCGGCGGCGAATCGCTTCTTCCACGCCGAGCGCAAACCGTTCACCGACGACGCTGCCCATGGAGCCGCCCATGAAACCGAATTCAAAGGCCGCAGCCACCATCGGCTCACGACGAAGAAGACCCGACATCACGACAAGCGCATCTGTTTCGTGCGTCGAAGCTTCCGAAGCCGCATGGCGCGCCGGGTAGGGTTTGCTGTCGACAAAGTGCAGCGGATCCTTGGTGCGAATCTCCGCGCCGATTTCCACCGCCGTAGCGGGATCCAGAAAGGCATGCAGACGCACGCGGGCGCCCATGCGGAAGTGATACCCGCACTTTGGGCAAACGCGCAGACTCCGGTCAAGCTCCTCGGTATAGAGCGCCTGCTCGCAGCCCGGACACTTCGTCCATACGCCTTCCGGAATGGGGCTAGGCTTCTTCGGGGCTTCTTCGCGCTTGATTTTGGGGAGAATGTGATTGATCCAGCTCATCGACGTTTGCTCGAAACAGAAAACCGAAGCAAAAATTATACGAGGTGCAGACCTTCAAACACGCGTCACTGAGTGCCGCTTGAGGCTAGCACGTTTGGTCGACCATCCCGCGTTCGGATGCGCCTCCAAAAGTCTCAATCAAAAGACTTTGCCAAAAGGTCCTGACGAAAGCTGAGGCAAATGCGGATGCTCGGGATAGCCCACTCCGGTGAGATAGAGCCCAGCCGGACTGAAGGTGGGCGCGGCTGCATCACGAGATTTGGCAGCCAGCACTTCGGCAATCCACTCTGGCCTTTCCCGCCCCGTGCCCACATAAATAAGCGCGCCAACGATGTTTCGCACCATGTGCTGCAAAAAGGCATTGGCCGTAATGCGTACGCCCACCAATGCGCCGCGCCGCACGATCTTGAGTTCGCTGATCGTGCGCACCGGCGTTTTGGCTTGGCACTCTGACGCACGGAAACTCGTAAAGTCGTGCTCACCGATCAGCGCCGTCGCGCCCCTCTGCATGAGCGCCTCATCGAGCGGCCGAAACACCCACCCGGCTGCCCCTTCAAAGAGCGGCGAACGGACGGGATCGTTCCAGATCCAATATTCGTAGGTGCGAGAACGCGCGGAAAACCGCGCATGAAACTTTTCGTCCACCTCGCGCATCCAACGCACGGCAACGCTCTCGGGCAGGATGGCATTGACGCCGCGGATCCATCCCGCCGAAGGTCGGCGAGCGACGGAGGTAAAACTCACCACTTGGTGAGTGGCGTGGACGCCGGTATCCGTTCGTCCGGCACAGATTACAGAGATCGGATGATCTGCAAACTGCGAAAGCGCTGCCTCAAGCGCCGCCTGAACGCTCGGGTGATCCGGCTGCACCTGCCAGCCATTGAAGGCGGTACCCCGATACTCAATCCCGAGCGCAAGCGTTTTCGGTTCGCTCTTGACCAAGGCCATCAGCGGGCACCAGCAGATTTGCCGTTAACCTCATCGAGGAGGCGCTGTGCGGCAGCACGCTGAACTTCTGAGCCTTCCTTTTTCACCTCCGCGAGCAGCTCGAGCGCCTCCTTCTTGGCGTCCAGACCAATGAAAGATTTCGCCAGATTGAGCTTGGCATCAATGGCTTCGAGACGCGCGCGCTCCTTCTCATTAGGCACTGGCGCTGCCGGCTGGGCCGCAGGCTGCGGAGCCGGCGCCGCCTTCACGGGTGCGGCAGCGGCTTCCGTCGGAATGGGTTCCGGCGCCAAAGGCGGCACATAGGCGGGCGTCTGTGCATCCAGGTTGAGGTCGACGCGCTTTAATTTTTCTGCGGTCATGCCTGCCGTCTGCTTGGCAGTTCGCTCTGAGCTTTCGCGCTCTTCGTCGGAAAGGGGCGGCAGCTCCTGATCGTTTTCATCAGCCTTCAGCCACGGCTGCTCCTCAACCTGCTTTTTCGCGGTGGCGGCTGCGGCTTCGGCGGCTGCGGCCTGCGCATCGGCCTTCATCTGCGCCTCGGTGTAGGCCATCGCGCCCACCCCCATGGCTCCGGCCGTCGTGCCGTTCTTCACGGCTTCATCAACCGTAGCCTCCACCGCTTTCAGCTGAGCCTCGCCTGCGGGCGCCACGTCACGCTGAAAAGCCACGACGCCCTGTCCCTTTTTGGCTGCGGCAACCGCTTCCTCGGCCTCTTTAACGGCCTTCTCGCGGCGCTTGCGCCAGGCGATGGAAGCAATGATGGCGATGCCGACAATAATGAGGAGATATGAAATCAAGGGGCGCTTCTCTTCGGCTGCGGGCTGCTGCGCATCAGCAGCAGACTGAGCCGGCTTGGCGTCCTCAGCAGGCGCCGATTCGGTCGGCGACGGAGCCGCCGCCTCCGTCTTCGAGTCGGTTTCTGCTGTCGGCTGGGCTGCAGCACCCGTATCGGCCGCGGCTGTCTCGGCCTCCGAAACGGGCGCGGCCGCCGGCGGGTTGGCTTCGGCTGAGGCTTCGGCAGGCGCCGCTGACTCAGGGGCTTCATGAAGAGCGGGAGCGGCTTCAGCCAAAGCATTCACTGCAGCCGTCGGAGCGCCTGCAGCAGCCGCCTTCTTTTGGTCACTTTCCCAAGCATCCAGCGCCTTGCGGCCGGTCTCCGCCACCTGCTCCACACTTTCACCGCGGCTCAGTGCGGCGATTTGCGCCGCAGCCGTTTCGCCGGCAGCTTCGCGCGAGCGGTGCTGCGCATCGATCAAATTCTGTGTCGGTCCCGGCACCGCTGCCGAAGCGCCGTGCACAGCGCGAAACGCCTCCATGGGATCAATGGCAAAGACTTCGTCGGAAAGCGGCGCCGAAAGCGACTGCCCAATCACAATGCGCGACGGATCACCGTCAACGAAAGCACTCGGATTCTTCTGCGTCAGCGCAACCGCAACCTGTTCGAGAAGGGCGCCCGGGCAGCTCGGCCAGTAAAGCTTCGCAATCGACCAAAGCGTCATGTCGCGCTGCACCGTGAACGCATCATTGGGATTAAATCCGTTCAAAGCCACATACTCGCGGACAACATTCGGTGCATAACGTCCTGTACGATGCCCGCCCTTCTTGCCGACCTCAAGAGACTTAACCAATTTTTCTTTTTCTTCAATACGTTGCGTCGTCTTTGGGTGGGCTTCAGCAGCCGCAAAAGCCGTTTTTTCCACAGGCTTTTCGGCAGTCTCAGAGACCTTTTCAACAGACTTATCCACAGCCTTCATCGACTGTGGAGCGGTCTCGGCGGATTCCGCAGCCGGCGCAGCAGACGACTCTCCCCCGGCGGCCGCCTTCGGCTCAGCTGCCGGCATTTCCTCTGCAGCTGAAACGCGGAAGGTGCCGTTGACCGGATCAAGCCGGTAGCTGCGCACGGTGACCTTTCCGCCGGCATTCATTTCAATAAGCAGCGGAAAACCTTCCGAGAGACTCTGGCCGCCCACGACTTTAACGCGGACCTTGCCGGCTTCGCCGCCCATGCGGGCCATCTTCAGATCCTGCGCTTCACGGGGCCACTCCACGCCTTCACGCAGATAAGTGGCTGGCGGCGCTACGCGCACCAGAAGGGGCGAAATCGTGATGTCGACGTCATTGACATCGAGCACCGCTTCAAGCGGCTGTCCAGGCTGACTCACCACTTTAAGGTCGCCGAGTTCGACGGCCTGGCTCAGTGAAGGGAAAACGGCAAGCGCTGCGGCTGCAGCCGCAGCAAGCATGGAGAGCTTCTGATGAAACATTGAACAGAACAGCCTAGAAAATTTTGAGCTTTGCAGAACTGCCGCAAAGCGCCTTCAGGAGATCCTGTGAATGATACCGCAGGGCCTTGCACCCTCGAGAGCGGCACATCACCCCAGAAAAGCCGTGCGTTCTCTCGCGGTCGGCGCCGCCAGAGCTCAAGTCAATCGGTTTACCAATTGTGAAACGGCTTTCTTGATGGAAAAAATGAAGCCCGCGCTTTGAGACGCGGGCCCTGCGATTTGGGATTTTAGAAACGCTTATGCCACAACTTCTCGCCCGACGAGATCGTGCTCTTCGTTGGCAGTGATGCGCACCGGGACGATATCACCCGGAACGAGCTTACGGTCAGTCGTGACGTAGCAGACGCCGTCAATGTCCGGCGCATCAGACTTAGTGCGGCCGACAGCCACACCGTCTTCATCAGGCTCTTCGTCAATGATTACGTCTTCAATCCGGCCGATGCGGCGAGCGAGTTTGCGAAGCGAAATTTCCGCCTGCACTTCCATGAAGCGGCGGCGGCGCTCTTCGCGCACTTCGTCGGGCAGCGCGCCGGGGAGATCATTGGCAGCCGCTCCGTCGACGGGCGAATAAGCAAAGCAGCCGACACGGTCAAGCTCCGCTTCACGCAGGAAGTCGAGCAGATACTCAAACTCCGCCTCTGTCTCTCCGGGGAAGCCCACAATAAAGGTTGAACGGATGGTAATGTCCGGGCAGGCTCTGCGCCAGGCCGCAATGCGCTCAAGATTCTTTTCGCCGCAGGCCGGACGCTTCATCAGCTTCAGAATCCGCGGATAGGCATGCTGGAAAGGCACATCGAGGTAGGGAAGAATTAGTCCTTCGGCCATCAGCGGTACGATGTCATCAACGTGCGGGTACGGGTAGACGTAGTGCAGACGCGTCCAAAGATCGAGTCTGCCCAGTTCGCGGCAAAGATCAATTAATTTCGTATGCACCGGCCGGCCGCAGGCGAAGTCGAGTTTGTAGCGCTTGTCGACGCCGTAGGCAGCCGTGTCCTGACTGATGACGAGGAGTTCCTTGACGCCCGCGGCCTTGAGGTTCATCGCCTCGCGGATGATGGAATCCATCGAACGCGAATTCAGTGAGCCCCGCAGGTGCGGAATTACGCAGAAAGTACAGTGATGGTTGCACCCTTCGCTGATCTTCAGATATGCATAGTGCTTAGGCGTCAGACGAACGCCTGCCGCCGGCACCAGATCATCCCAGGGATCGTGCGGCCGCGGCAGCACGCCCTCAACCATGGCGAGGACTTCATCCACACTGTCAGGTCCCGTCACGCCGATCACCTTCGGATGACGCACCATGATGAAGTTCGACCCGTCAGCTTCCGTTCGGCCGCCGAGGCAGCCGCAGACGATGACGCGGCCGTTTTCTTTCAGTGCCTCAGCAATGGCGCCCAGAGACTCTTCAACCGCTTCGTTCACGAACCCGCAGGTATTAACGATCACCACATCGGCATCTTTATAGGTCGAGCCGATGCGATAGCCGCGGGCGCGCAGTTCGGTAACGATCCGTTCGGTGTCGACCAAGGCTTTGGGGCATCCGAGTGAAACGAAGCCGACGACGGGAATATGGCGTGAGGTCATGTTTTTTTGTGGGAGTCAGCGGGCCTTGGGGAAAAAGCCCGGAATGAAAAAATTTGCGCCGCGGATCATAGTTGAAGATCTGCGGCGCTGCAGTGAATTCAGACGCTCTTTATCAATGACCGCCCTTCATCACCAAAGGCAGACATTGCTTAAGGCTTCGGATCGATCCAAATCAGTGCGGCATGACGGCCTGAGCGTTCACCATCACGGCGAAAGCTCCAGAACTGTTTCGGATCTCTATAAGTAGAAAGCCCGCAGTCAGCAATATCTGAAGCATCAATGCCGGCCGATTCAAGCGCGGCGTAAGCCAATGCGCCCAGGTCGGCATAAAACTTTCCTTCCGCCGCAGCGGGTTTGAAAGCGCGGGCGACCGATTCCTCGGGGAGGTGCTGACACATGGCTTCGCGAACATCTTCTCCCACCTCAAAGGCATCTGCCCCAATTCGCGGTCCAAGCCAAACGGCAGGCTTCAGATCGGAGGAGTGGCGGCGGACTTCTTCAACGGTTCTCTGCAGAATGCCGTCGGCAAGGCTGCGCCAGCCAGCGTGCACAGCAGCAACAATGCGGCCGCTGCGGTCAGCAATAAAGACGGGCAGACAGTCTGCCGTCATCACGCAGGCCACAACCCCGCTCGTCGAAGTCCATTGCGCGTCGGCTTCGGGCGCAGACTGCGCCGAATCAATATCGTCGGCGCAGAGCACTGTCGTGCCGTGAACCTGAGTGAGCCACTTTGGTTCGCTCGGACAGCACTGCGTCACAATCGAACGATTCATCATCACGCAGGACTTAACGTCGCCCGTATGGAGCGCGAGATTGAGTCCCATGATGCCGTTCGGGCCGCCGTAAGGGCCGCTTGAAACCCCGCCGGTACGGCAGGTGAAAAAAGCCTTCACGTGCTTCGGAGCACCCTTGGTCCAATTGGGAAGAATGCTTTCAAGCTCCGGCTTAAAGAGTTCCGCCATGACAACTGTCCTCGCAATCCGCTACTTCTTTTCAAAAACGGTAACTGGCCGATCCCAGGGACCAAAGCCGAGCTGCTCCATCAGATCAATCATGTCCTCGGGCGGCTCGACGAACCACTCCATTTCTTCACCGGTGGCCGGATGGATCAGCCCCAGGCGAGACGCATGAAGCGCCTGACGGTGAAATTCAAGGAAGTTCTCAACTTTCACGGCGATGCCGGGCGCACGGCCGCGATAGAGCTGATCCCCGATCAGCGGCAGATCCTCTCCGGTAAGGTGCACACGGATCTGATGCGTGCGGCCGGTATCCAGGCGGCATGCCACCCAGGAGGCCGGAATGCCGTCCACCGACGACCAGCCCACTGCGCGGGCACGGGTACGCGCCGGTTTGGCACGCACGCCCGTGGAACCCGGGAATCCCTTGAAGCGGATGCGGCTCTTCGGATCGCGTCCGATCGGTACGTCGACCACGAAATCCTCCGCCGCGGTGCCCATCGTCAGCGCCCAGTATTCACGCTTGACCGTGCGTTCCTGAAGCTGACGAACCAAATTCGTCTGCGCGGCGAGCGTGCGCGCTACCACCATGAGGCCGGTGGTATCTCGATCCAGCCGATGCACGATGCCCGCACGCGGCACGTCTTTTAATTCCGGAAAATGGTAAAGGAGGCCATTGAGAAGCGTTCCGTCGGGGTTGCCTGCGCCGGGATGAACCACCAGCCCGGCAGGCTTATTCACGACAATGATCGAGGGGTCTTCATAGATCACCTCGAACTCAACGAATGACTGCGGCTCGAAAGCGAGCGCTTCGTCGAGCTTCGGCGGCTCGAGCAGTTCAATTTCGTCGCCTTCGGTAGCCTTGGCGCGGATTTTCGTCGTTACCGCGCCGTTGAGCTTCACGGAACCGTTTTCGATAAGCTTTGCCAATCTCGCGCGTGAAACGTCGGGCAGATGCGCTGCCAGCACCTTATCGAGACGCTCTCCCCAGAACCCTTCCACCCTGAATTTCGGCAAGTCTACTTGTGACAGAGTTTGAGGTTGCGTTTCCTCGAAACCATCCTCAAAATCTTCATCGTTATAATCGTCCAATCCTAAATTGACCTTTTCTGTCGTCATGAATTCTGCCAATCCCTTCAAAAGGCTCCTGATGCGCGGTTGCGCGCTCCTCTCCGTGACGCTCGCCACGGCATCCTGCTCATGGCTGCAGAGCCTTGACAAGGATCAGACGCTCGATTGGAGCGCCGAGAAGCTCTACAGCGAAGCGCGCGTAGCCCTCGATGATAGCAACTGGACGCAGGCAAAGGACTACTATCAGAAGTTAGAAGCCCGCTATCCCTTTGGTCAGTACGCCCAGCAGGCGCAGATTGAACTGATTTATGCCACATGGAAGGATGGCGACGCACCGGGCGCCGTGCAGGCTGCCGACCGGTTCCTGCAGACTTACCCGAACCACGCCAACGCCGACTACGTGATGTATTTGAAGGCGCTTGCGACCTTGAACGAAACCGACAGCTGGTTCAATAAGCTCGCGGGCGAAGATCTTGCCGAACGCGATGCCAACGCTTCGCGCGAAGCTTTTGACATCTTCAAAGAACTCGTCATGCGTTATCCCGACAGCCGCTTCACGCCGGAAGCGCGCCGCCGCATGCACGGACTCGTGCTCGCTCAGGCCGAGCATGAACTCAAGACCGCCCGCTACTATTTCGTGCGCAATGCCTATGTGGCGGCCATTGAACGCGCGCAGCGCGTCGTGCGCGAATTCCAAAACACACCGATGCGCGACGATGCGCTCGAGCTGATTGCACAAAGCTACGAAGCTTTGAAGCTTACCGAGCTGGCTGCGGACACCCGCCGCATCATCGAACTTAATAAAAACGGCACTATCGCTCAGCCCTCGCGTTAACCGCTCTGAACCCTATCCGCAGGCGCAGCAGATTTTTTTCTGACTGCGCCTTTTTATTGATCGCAGAAAGGCAAAAAAACGCGCTTTCTTTGCATTCGGCTGACGGATCACGCCGTCCCCTGTCGTTTTCCGTTCGGGCGAGATCGGCCGCTGTCGAACGTCCTTCCTGCCTTTCGACTGATATGGAGACCGATCACATTAATGGTCCGACGTCGTGCCGCGTGAAGCGGCATCTGTTTCCTCAGCAACTCGCCGGCCGCGCTCAAGGTTGACAGGAATAAGCGCCAAAACGGCCGCTGCAAAGAAGAGCCCCGTCACGCAGATCGCCAGACGGTGATCATTGTTGGTGATCCAAGTCACAGAGCCATAGGCGAGCGGCCCCACGATAGCTGCGAGCCAAAGCGCCATATTCCAAAAGCTGAAAAATTCGGCCGAGCGGGTCTTCGGCGACAGAATCGCCACAATGGCACGCCCCGCTGACTGTGAAGATCCCATGGCCAGACCGGCCAGATTGGCGGCTGTCCAAAAGACCGGCCGATTCACGGCCATGGCGGCGAGCACAATCATCAGCACCCACACTATCAGCGTGATGCCCAGAGCGCGCTTATGTCCGATGCGGTCCTGCAGATAACCGAAACCGAAGGCTCCGACGGCAGCCGTGATGTTGACAAGAAACACCAGCATCAGCGTATCCACCGTCGTGAACCCCATCACTTCAGCGGCATACACCGCCGAGAGCGTGATCACGACGGCAATGCCCGACTGATAGAGAAAGCCGCAGAGCGAAAGCCAGGCAAAATCTCTGAAGCGTCCAAGGCTTTTGAGCGTGCTGCAAATTTCTCGAAAGCTCTGACCGGCGAGCGTCCAGAGACCATCCGCGGACGTTAATGCCCCTAAGCTCGACGCTCGCGGCTGAGCCCGCTCCTTGAGAAAGAGGAAAATCGGCGCGGCAGCAACGGCGAAAACAAGGGCCGTAATGAGCATGGTGCCCGCGATGCGCTCATCCATAGTGAGTCCCCAGCTGCCGCCCAGCTGCACCAGAGCGAGTGATGCACCCAAGGTAACCAGTCCGCCGCAGTAGCCGAACGACCATCCCCAGCCGGACACTTTGCCGACGGCCTCCGGACGAGCGATTTCCGGCAGGAAAGCCGAATTAAGGGTTTCGCCGACGTTGTAGCCAAGGTTCGAAAGAATCACCATCACGGCCGCCAGAACAATCGTTCCCGGTCCGCAGAAGGCGAGCCCTGCAGTGCCGAGAATGCAGATCGCCGTCGCCCCGAAAAGCCAGCGCTTTTTTTGCGCCGAGGCATCAGCGATGGCGCCTACGACAGGCATCACGAAAATGCCGACCGCATTGCTCACCGCAATAATGAGCGTCCAGAGAAAGGTCGCCCAGGGGGCATCAGCGGCCACAACACTCACAAAGTAAGCGTTGAAGACCGCCGTGAGCACCACCGTGGTGTAGCCCGAATTGGCAAAGTCAAAGGCTGACCAAGCCCAGACCTCTCGGCGGGACACCCCCGGCATCAATGCGCTTTTATCAATCATTTTTCAGAAATATCGTTGGAGTCATCTTCAATTGGGGTCTTTGCAAGTTTCCGCCGGGAGCGGGTTGCGGATGAGTCCCTGCAGATGTGTAAAGACGCTGCGCGCGAGCGAACGGAGCTCATAGCCGCCCTCGAGCACGCTGACCAGACGCCCTTCACAATAAGCGAACGAAGCTTCAACGAGCAGACGCGTCACGCAGGCATAGTCCATTTCACCGGCCTTAAGCTGTGCAATCCGCTCTTCACAATGCGCGTCAAATCCGGCCGAGAGAATCATCAGATCCGGCTGAAACTTATCGATTTCCGGCAGCCAAACGTTCTCCACCACATTGCGGATCTCTTCTCCGCCGGCACCGGCCGGGAGCGGTGAAAGGACGGCATTGCTCGGCGTCGGCTCCATGCGTCTGTGCGGAAAAAGCGGCCATTGGAAAAGCGACAAAAACCGAACCCCAGGGCGGTCCGCCAGTATTTCTTCCGTGCCGTCGCCGTGATGTGCGTCGAAATCAAGCACCATCACGCGCTCGGCTCGCCAGCGCTTTTGCGCCCAGAGCGCGCCGATGGCCGCATTGTTGAGGTAGCAAAAACCGCTCGCGCGGCTGCGGGACGCGTGGTGTCCGGGCGGCCGAACGGCGCAGAAGGCATTTTTAACTGACCTTCCGTAGATAGCATCCACCGCACGCACCACGGCGCCCGCTGAAGCCATCGCACAGCTGAAGGTATCCTCACCCACCCGGGTATCGGGTTCGGTAAAGCGCTTAAGCGCCTCAGGGTCGCCAAGCGAAGCGTGTTCAAGATCGTCAACGTATTGGGAATCGTGCGCGAGCAGCACTGCTTCGCGCGGAGCCGGACCGCATTCAACACGCCGCACGCGCCCTTCCAAGCCTGCAAGCATCAGTCGGGCCTCAATCGCTTCAATACGATCCGGTGACTCAGGCGCATCATCAAGGGGATTGGGCAGCCCGACGAGCTGATGCGTGAAATAACCTGTCGGCAGGAGTCTCCAGTCTTTTGGGAGCGTATCTGGCATGCGTTTATGGAGCTGAGGAATCTGCATCATCGCTTCGGGTGGAGCTGCGCGGATGCAGTTTCGCTCTGCAAAGAGTTGGTAGTGCCGAAAGGCTAGCACATGAGCGCCGCCGCTCTTGAAACACCGCAAAAGACTTCAAATCTGCATAAGCTCCGAAACATTTTCGCCAGGAACGTATAACGGCCGCTTCACGCTGCCCCGCTACAATGCGCCGAAGTATTCCGTCTTCTTCGAAGTTCCGCTGATGTCTAATATTCTGCGCCCGCTGCCTTGCGCCTCGCGCCTCATGCTCCTCTTCACCACCTTGTGCGCGCTGTCGGCCTGCACCGCGGTGAAGTCAGCTCCACCCACTCCTGAGACGACTGACACAGGAGCAGCGCCTGCCGCTGCCGCGCCGCAGGAAACGCCGGCCGCTCTCCCTGCAGCCGCGCCGGCAGCATCGACGTCTTCTAAGCCCGCTGAAGCGCCGAAAGCCCCCGCGCCGCGCATGCCGACAAAATCCGCAGCCGAGTCCGTAAAGGGCAGTCCCGCAGCAAGCGACTATGTGGAACGCACCGATGTGCAGGAATACCTTAAGGACATTTCGAATAAACAAGGCATTCCGCTCGAATGGCTGATGAATGAAGTGGCGCTCGCTCGCTATTCGCCTTTGTCCGAGCGCTACACGACGCCGCGTCCCAATGCAGACAAGAAGACGACGGCGGAAAAGAACTTTCTGCTTTACGAACGCAACATCGTCAATGCCGAACGCATTGAGCGCGGCACCGCCTTTCTGCGCGACCACCAAGAAGTCTTTGCGCGCATTGAAGAGGAGTCCGGCGTGAGCCGCTATGCCGTGGCCGCCATCATTGGAGTGGAATCGATATATGGCCGCAATATGGGGCGCTTCCGCGTGCTCGACGCCTTGATGACGCTCTCCTTTGACTACACGCGGCGAGCCAAGTACTACCGCTCGGAACTTACCGATTTCCTCGATTTCTGCTGGAAGCAGCAGATTTCTCCGGTCTCCGTCACCGGTTCTTTCGCCGGCGCCATGGGGCTCGGTCAGTTCATGCCGGCGTCGCTTCGCGCTTACGGCAAGGATGGTGACGGCGACGGTCACATCGACGTGGTGAATTCCCCTGCCGACGGCATCGCTTCAGTAGCCAATTACCTGGCAGTGCACGGCTGGGTACGCGGTGAACGGCCGCTCTATCGGGTATCCGCTACTGACGCCATATTCAAGGCCACGGGCTCAGGCGGCATTAAAACGCATACCACCGCCGGCGCGCTCTATAAGGCGGGCGTGAAGCCGCTCGAAGCCATTCCGCTCAAAGACGATGAACCGGCGCTTCTCGTTGATCTGCCTTGGATCAAAAGCAACAACGAACGCGGCGTCGACTACTACCTCGGCACGGGTTCCTTTGCAGCCATTTTGCGCTACAACCGAAGCTACTTCTATGCTGCGGCGGTATCTTTGCTCGCCTCAGAGCTTGAAGACCGCGATGCCCAATACCTTGAGGCCGTCCAGAAGCGCGCTCGCCAAGCGATCGGTGAATCCCCCGCAGCGCCCGAAGCCGAAAAGCCCCTGGAGCCTGCCCTTCGGCCAAACGACCAACAGAATTAGAACAATCGTCCGGCATGAATTAAAGCCAGACGATCTTCACCGCAGCAGCGCGCCGCGAAACAAATAAGAGGTCCATCATGCATTGCGCATCCGTCTACCGAGACCAAATGTCAGCGCTTCGCCGCCGTGTTCACCGACGCCCCGAAGAAGGCTGGACCGAATTTGAGACGACAGCACTGATTGTCAATCATCTGCGCAGCCTTCAATTCGAAGTCCGCTGCGGACGTGCCGTCATCCATCCGGACTTCGTCATGGGACGCGATCCTCATCTCGTCGCCGAGGCGATTGCCCGAGCCAAAAGGCAAGGCGTCAGTGAAGAGCTGCTCAGCGAACTCGACGGCTTTACCGGCGCCGTTGGCATTTGGGACTCTGGGCGGCCTGGCCCCGTCACCGCTTTTCGCTTCGACATTGACTGCGTGCAGGTCGGCGAAACATCCGATCCGGCTCACGAAGCCAATGCCGGCGGTTATGCCTCGGAACGCCCCAACCTCATGCATGCCTGCGGTCATGACGGTCATCTTGCGGTCGGGCTTGGCGTCGCACAGTGGATTAAGGACCACGCAGACCAACTCTGCGGCAAGATCAAACTGTTTTTTCAACCGGCCGAAGAAGGAACCCGCGGTGCTCGGCCCATGGCCGAGAGCGGCATTCTCGATGATGTGGACTTCATTGTCTGTACGCACATCGGCTCAAGCGTCCCGCTGCATCAGGTTGCCGTCTGCACGCACGGCTATCTGGCGACGACCAAACTTGATATTTATTTTGAAGGCGTGCCGGCCCATGCCGGCGCTAATCCTGAAAAAGGCCGCAGCGCACTCATGGCAGCCTGCTCCGCCGCCATGATGCTCGTCGGCATCCCTCGATCCGGCGAAGGCGATACCCGTATCGCTGTGGGACGCCTCACAGCAGGCGAAGGCCGCAATGTAGTTCCTGTTCATGCACGCCTGCAAATCGAAACACGCGGATCTACTGCAGATGTCAATCGCTATATGGTTGACTGCGTGAAGCGCATCACGGCAGGCACTGCGCTCGCATACGACGTCAAATCCCGAATTGAAAAAGTCGGCGAAGCCTCTGAACTGATCACCGATCAGGCCGTGACAGACGACCTGGCGAGCATTGCGCGCACAGCCCCAAGCATTGAAGCCGTCGAGCTCTGGGACGACATCCGCGGCAGCGACGACTGCACGATTCTCATCAATCGAGTCCGCGCGCACGGCGGCAAATCCGGTTATTTCCTTTTTGGCTGCAATCAAAACGGGCACCATCGTTCTGACTTTGCCATTCAGGATGAGGAAAGTCTTCCGGCAGCCTTTGAACTCTTCACCGGATTTCTAGAGCTTAAGAACGGTTTGAGAGCCACATGCGTTTGATTTTTTTAAGCGCCGGGATTCATCCTATTGAATAAATTTACCGTTTTTGCGCTCTTCCTATAGGGCTGAAGATGAGTTACCTCTTGTAATATGCAAATACTATTTTTACTAGTTTATTGATAACATTATTTCTAGTATATATACGTATATAAGCCTGCATTTGCAGTCTTCCATTTGTATGTCTCAATGGATAGATTTGCATTTAGTCATGAAGTAAGCATTATTCCCTACTATTCTATGCGTAGTACTGAGTGATACCATCAATTCAAGTTCAAAGAGTCGGACGACGGGGCAACTCTTGAGGAGTCGGAGGCGCCGCAGACTGACATCCCCCCTTTAACTGCAGGTCTGACCGTCTGCCCAACTCGATGAACTGCGGCTCCCGGCAAATCAGCCGGTGAATGCTGCGGCTGAGGCTTCATGACCAGCTTCACCGAAGATCTCCGTGAGGTCTTCAGGAGGCGAAGGCTCAGCCCTGCGGCAGCGGACCGCGATGACTTCCCGCTTTTCAAAGCGGACCGCTGATCACAAAATCCGCATTCGAATGAAAGGCGAATGCATTCGGAAAAACTGGCTGTTTCTCAATCATGCTGTTAGGCGTCCTGCTCGGCGTTGCCGCCGGTGCCCTCTGGGGGCTCATCTACATCGCCCCGCTTGCAGTCCCCGAGTACAACCCTGTGCTCGTGGCACTGAGCCGCTTTATTGCATTCGGCGTTATTTCGCTCCCCTTCCTCTGGGTCTTCCGCCGAGAACTGAAGGCTTTCACGCGCGCCGACATTTGGGAGTCCTTCAAGCTGCCGCTCTTAGGCAATGTGCTCTTTTACTGCCTGCTGACGATCTGCATTCGTCTGGCCGGCGCGCCGCTCGCAGGCATGTTTATGGCCGTCATTCCCGTGCTGGTGGCTATCGCCTCCAACATCCGCTATGCGGGTTCCAAGTCAGCCGTTGCCTGGAGCAAAATTCTTCCGCCGCTCGCCGTGATTTTCTTTGGTCTGATCGTTGCAAATCTGACCGAGTTTGAACGCGCTGCTGCCGCCTCTGCTGAGGGCGGCATGCAGTACTGGATTGGGGTGGGCTTCGGCTTGGCTGCCGTTGTCTCCTGGACGTGGTTCTCCATCATGAATGCCGAATGGCTGCTCAATCACCCCAAGCACAATGCCGCAGCCTGGACGGCGCTTCAGGGCGTGACGGTGCTGCCTTTTGCCGCCTGTCTCTTCGGCATCCTCGCCTGGCCGGCGGGCTTGATGGATACCGGCATCACGCTGATGGGCGCTGCGCCGATGAAGTTTCTGGCCGTAGCGCTCGGCATCGGTCTGCTCTGCTCTTGGGTCGCCATGATCTGCTGGAACAAGATGAGCCAGATTCTGCCTGCAGCCTTGGGCGGACAGCTGATCGTGTTCGAATCCGTCTTCGCGGTCATTTATGCCCTGATGTGGCGCGGCGAAATGCCGACGCTGTCGATGACGATTGGCTTCGTTATCTTGATGGGCGGCGTGCTCGGTTCGCTTCGCGTCTTCCAGAAGCACACGGAATCCTCGACCGACGACACCCCCGAACACACCCTCAGAACTGCGGGTGTTGCCAACCATGCCGAACTTCAGGCGGAAGGCACCCACGACAATTAACTGCCCCGAGCTCTTCTTGAGAAACTTCAGAGGCGGAATGGATGCATTCCGCCTCTTTTGATTGGCGCATTCCACTGAAGCGCCCAAGCCGCAGCCTTCGAGCCGCTGGACTCGGTCATCCGCCGTCGGCAAATATCAAAGCGCGGCAGCAATCTCCACCTTAAGCGTACCCACTCCGTTCACGCCGCCCTCCAGACGGTCGCCCACCTGCGCTTCAGGCACATTGACCGGGGCGCCGGTGAAGATAATGTCACCCGGACGAACTTCCCAATAGCGGGAAATGAGCGCAATGAGCTCTGCGGGCGGGACAATCATGAAAGCCGTGCTGGCCGACTGCTTTTTCTGATTGTTCTGATAAAGATAAATCTCGGCCGGCGCCGGCATCGGCGTGCGGTAGGCTGGGCGCACATGTGAAACAGGGGCGCCTCCATCGAGCGTCTTCATTAAGTCCCAGGGACCGCCCGCCGGAAGATCTTCAGGCGCAAGGCGGCGCGTGAAGTCAAACCCTACGCACCATCCCCAAATGCACTCTTGAGCTTCTTCAACGGAAAGATTGCGTCCGCCCTTATGGAGGCACGCCACCAGTTCGAGCTCAGGCACCATCCTGGCGGTGCGAGCCGGCATGGGCCAGCGGTAGACTTCCCCGTCAGCAACGGGGTGAATGGAGTCGGGCGACTTCATGAAAAGAGGCGGTACAAAGCCCGCAGCCGCTGCGCGCTGCTTTTCATCGGCCGCATAGTTCTTCGCGGCGCCGTAGACGCGGTTGACAGGGAAAAATTCATAACGTTCATCCTGCACAGGGATGACGGCCTGAGGCGGCGGAGCGAAGAGAAATGGCATGAGGATGCGTTCCTTCGGATAGGACGGCTGAAAGTTGAGGAACATCATTTTAGACCGGCTCAGCACTTGCGCGGCGGCGCTCCGCGTGCCGCTCCCGTGCGGTCGGCCCGGAGCACATTTCGGAGATGAAGCCCTTCAGCGCAAAAAGCGGCTCAAACCTCAGTATTCCTCGCCATCACGCATCGGCGGCAAACTACTGCGACAAATCCGAATGAGCACAATGCTCTGCGGCCGCTACAATGCAGGATGCTTCAATTTAGACGCTCTGCCGGGCATAAATGTTTACTCGGATCAGCGTTTTTCCCCTGAAACGGACATTCATTCAAACAAGATGACATCGCCGCAAATGCCGCGCCGCGAAAGCCTCGCCTCGATTAGTCAACGCCGCCTGCAGGCGGTGAAGTCCAAGAGCATCTATGTGCTCCCCAACGCCTTTACTGCCGCAGCGCTCTTTGCGGCTTATTACGGCATTATCCAAGCCATGAACGGGCATTTTTCAGAAGCCGCCATTGCGGTCTTCTTTTCAATGCTCTTTGACGGCATGGACGGCCGTGTCGCTCGTCTTACGCATACGCAGAGCGAATTTGGCGTTCAGATGGACAGTCTCGCCGATGCCGTGAGCTTCGGCATCGCTCCTGCGCTCATCGTCTATGAATTCGCACTCGTGGAAATGGGCAAAATCGGCTGGGCAGTCTCCTTCGTTTATGCGCTCTGCGCACTTTTGCGCCTGGCCCGCTTCAACTGCAATGTGGGCGTGGTGAGCAAGAATTACTTTCAGGGGCTCCCTTCCCCTGCAGCCGCGGCCTTGGTCTGCGGCTTTGTGTGGCTAGCGGTTGAAAACCGTCTGCCCGATTGGCTTTTGCCGCATCAGGGCACCATCGCTGCGGTTGTGACGCTTTACGCTGGTCTGACCATGGTGAGCAATGCGCCGTTCTTCTCTGGGAAGAGCTATGCCGTCGTCCGCACGATTCCTTTCTGGGTGATCATTGTCTGCGCAGTGCTTTTCATCATTATTTCCAGCAACACGTCGCTTTCTATCTTCATTCTTTTCTGTCTCTACGCACTTTCGGGTTTCGTTTATGAATTCTGGTGTTGGTGGCGCGGTCGTCCGAATCCGATTCAGGCTGACCTTGCCGCCCAGCAGGCAGCCCTTGACGCTGAAGCAGAAAACGAATCCTGCCCAACCTGCGGCAGCACTGCGCAAAAGCAGTGATTTTTCACAACTCCGCGCCTCTTTCCGTGCTGTAGCTTGACTTTCCCCTGCAGCACGGTGTAAACCATGAGCGATGCTCCAGCGCTGTCGCTCCGGCTTATCTGAGCCACCAAAGACAGAGAGGACGGAACTTCTTACAAATCACCGAACGCCCGAAGTCACCAAATGAACGAAGACACCGCTTCCTCCACAATGTTTGAAGATGTGGTCACAATGATCCGCATTCTGAGCCTGATCCCTCAGGACAGATGGACCACTGTCGCCGAAATACATCAGGAACTTGAAGACCGCGGTGTTGAGATACACCGCCGCACACTTCAGCGCTACCTGAAGACGATCAGAGATCACAGCGATGTTTTCCCCATTCATGTAGAGACTTCAGGGAAACCGTACGGCTTTTGCTGGGATCCGCAGAGCGCAGGGTTTCATCTGCCCCAGCTCGGCGTGGAGCAAATGCTGCTGCTTCGCATTGCTGAGGAGCGGCTTCAGAGCCATCTGCCGCCGCAAGCCATCACCCCGATTCGGCCTCTTCTGCGTTCAGCCCGCCGTGTCATTAAGTACGATGATGAAACGGAAGGCACATGGCTTCGTAAAGTCAAGGTGCTCGAAGACGCTCAGTCTTTCCAGCCGCCGGTCATTCGTCCCGGCGTTTTATCTGCCATTGCTGACGCGCTCTTCATCGATCACAAAGTTTTGCTGCGCTGCCGTTCGGCGCGCAGCCGCAATACCGAAGTTATCGTGCGCCCGCTCGCCATTATCCAAAAGGGCGTGCGCACCTACCTCGTCTACCAAACCGATGCCGGCGACTTTCAGCACATAGCGCTTAATCGCCTGGATGCGGCCGAACTGATGCAGGATGCTTTTGAACGTCCGGAAAATTTCGACCTGGAAGACTATTCGGCCAAAATCCGCCTCAACGATGCCCGCGGCAAAACGATGCGGCTCTCTATTACATCCGATGACCCGGAATTTGTGCGCATCCTCTCCGAATCGCCTTTTAATCAGACGCAAAAGATTGAGGACGAACCCGGCAAGACCGGCAGTTGGGTGATCACGGCTGTCGTTGAAGATTCTCTGCTTCTCGACGGCTGGCTCGCCGAGCACCGCGGCTCCATCATCTCGTCGACCAAGACTGCGCTGCGGCAGGAAGAAGCCACTGCGATGCTGCTCACGCCGCAGACCGAAAACAACGCCGAAAAGCGCTCGAGCCGCCCTCGTGCCGCTCGCACGCCTTCAGGCGAAGAAATCAACCTGACAGCGCCGGCGCAGAAATCCTACGAAGTAGCTGCGGCTGCGCTCAATTCCGGCGCCGAATTTGGTCTGGAGGTTCCGGCCGATTTAAAGAGTCCGAAAGCCGAGTTCAACATCAAAGATCACGAAGCAACGGCCAAATGATGCTCCTAAACCGGTGAAAGGAGCATTCGCCGTATCCAGCAAAAATCCCCGCTCAGTCACCGCTGGCGGGGATTTTGCTTAAATGAGAACGGGTGTGCCGACAGACACCAAGCCCCAAGCACATCAAAGACGCGCGATCGTGGAGGAAACCCCCGTCATCTTGTCGCCGATCTGAGCAACAATTTCGGCGTCAGCCGGCAGATACACGTCAACGCGGGAACCAAAACGAATAAAGCCGTAACGCTCGCCGCGGGCCAGTTCTTGACCGATCGTCGCATAGCAGATAATGCGGCGAGCCACCAAGCCCGCCACCTGAATAAACGTGATGCGGCGGCCGTCAGCCATACGCACCGTCACGGCGTTGCGCTCGTTTTCTGTGCTGGCTTTGTCGAGGTCAGCATTCACGAAAAGACCGGGCGTATAGGTCACTTTCTCGACCACACCCGCAACCGGAGACTTCTGGCTGTGCACGTTGAAGACATTCATGAAGATGGAAACCTTCACAGCATCTTCACCCGTTTCCGGATTCGTGCACTTTTCAACTTTGCAGACACGTCCGTCCACAGGACTCACGACGGCCCGAGGATCTTCAGGCGCTTCGCGAGCCGGATCCCGGAAAAACTGGAAAGCAAACACCAGGAACACGAAGAAAAGGAACGTGATGATTCCGAGGTCAAGCATCCAGCTCACGATGACGGCGATCAGAGCTCCCGCGAGAATAGGCCAGCCTTCACGGGCAATGATCGGATGGGGATAAATGCGGTTGGACAAGGATGAGCTCCTGATGGATAAGTTTAGTAATTCACTATTTTAAAAGGTCAAGCGCAGCGTCGTCTCGACCCGGGAATTATTCAATTAGCGTTCAATCGAAAAAACGCCCGCAGGCAAAATGAGAGTGCGGGCGGCGGATCATACCGAGTTTTGTCACTTAGCTTGAATTTATTCCGTCTTTTCCTTTTCTCGATCAATCGGCCGGCGCGAGAAGATCCAGTCAAGGAAGCTGCCTTGGCTGCGTGAGCTGAGAATAACTCGGCCGCTGCCGGAGAACTTAAGTACAAAACCTTCTCCGGTAAGCTGACTGCCGATCAATCGGCCGGCAAGACCGCTTCGTCCCGTCTGAAGCGTGATTTCATAGTCAAGCGATGCGTCCCAAGCGACCAGATGCCCGTTGTCAATCAAAAGCGGACGGTCGGGCGTCACCTCTACTTCTTCCAAAGAGCCGAAACCTGAGACCGCGAGCGTGCCGGCACCTTCGGCCTTCATAATAAAGAAGCCGCCGCTGTCGGACAAAATCGCCCGTCCCAGCCCCTGAGCCTTGGCTGAAATGTCAATGCCGGCCGTTGCCGCGAGAAAGCAGCCGTCGGCAATCATCACGCCGTCATCCTTGACATCCAGGACCTTGACGCCGCCCGGCAGGCTTGGCGCTAAATAAGCGGTGCCGGCCTGATCCTCGGCGGCAATCCACTGCTGAAAAAAGGTTTCGTCATTGAGGAATTTGCGCGCGAGCGACTTGAAAAAGCCTCCGCGGGTCTTGCCTTTCAGGATCAATCCTGCATCCATCATCACCATTGATCCGCGCTCCGCGGCGACTTCGTCGCCGGGATCGAGGTCAACGCGCAAAAGCGGATCAATACCGGCCTGTGCAGTGAACTTTGCCATCTCTCAATTGCTCCAGCGCTAAGCATTAAGGCGTGATACGCACGGTAAGGCTGACGGTCAGAGCGGTGTCTGCAGAACCTGCGCTCACCACCGCTTCAGCGGAATCATTGGCCGCCGCAGCACGCATCATCATGGGCTGCGCATAGTAGCGCGGAGAAGGACCGGCTGCGCCGGAAACCTGAATACCCTCAATACGTACGTTTTTCTCTTCGAGTCCGAGTGCCTGAGCTGCCGTCACAGCGCGCTCCGTCGCACGCTTCACCGCTTCGGCAAGGAGCTCATCCTGCGCGGCTTCCCGAACCGCACGAGAGACGGAGAAAGTGACGCCGTCATAATTCATGCTCTTGCCCGCAGCGCTCATCACCGCCGACGCAAGCTTCAGGTCGCGAACAGTGACGCGCAGCGTCTGCCGTGCACCCCAGGCTGCGATTTCAGAGGTTTCTCCTTCTTTGGCCCGAGTTCTCACCGGCCAAGTTGAAAAGTCCGCGGTCTGAACCTCGACTTGCCCGGCAGGCGCATTGATGGCATTGAGCGCGGCAATCGCGGCGTTGCCCGCCTTAATGATTTCGTCACTGGCGTCCTGTGCCTGCGGGCGCTGAGCTTCCGCCGTAAAGGTGATCACTGCTTGATCATTGGCCAGCAGTCGATTGGCTTCGCCCGTGACCGTCATAACGAGTCCTGCGTCAGCCACTCGCGGCATGGCATAACCCGAAAGCGGCGCAGCCAGCGTCAAAGCAGCCGCAGCTGCACACGAAACCTTCATCCATTGTTTCTGCATGATTGATGGCCTTTCAAACTGAGTGGTAAAGCAGAGTGCGAAATAAGTGACTCAAGCGCATCTCTTTATATTCATCCTATCGAAGTCCCGTGCCGCTTATCGTTTGCAAATGAAACTGCAATAGACAAGGACTAAAGCAACAACGCTTCTGCATGGTCTAGTTACAATTGCCGACCTCGTTTATCTGTACGCACTGCTTTTGCCGTTCACCATGTCCGTCCCAACCTCTTCTGCCCAATGGAGCTCCAGACTCGGCTTTATCCTGGCCGCTGCCGGTTCAGCGATTGGCCTCGGAGCCATATGGAAATTCCCATATTGGGCAGGTGCCAACGGCGGCGCTGCATTCATCCTGCCCTACATTCTCTTCACCTTTACGGCGGGCGTCGTGTTGGTCATGGCAGAACTGGCGCTCGGCCGATCCGGCCGCGGTTCCGCGGTTGAAGCTATGCGCCGTGCCGGCGGCAGAGGTTTTGCGTGGTGCGGCGGCATGGCAGTACTCACGTCGTTTCTGATTCTTTCCTATTACGCCGTGGTGGGCGGATGGTGTGCGGCCTATCTCGCGGAAGCCTTGATGGGAGAGGCAGCATCCCCAGATCCTGAAGTGCTCAAAATGCGGTTCGGTGAGCTCGTGAGCTCGGGCGGGCGCAATATTGCCTGGCTTTTTGCCTTTTTGGCTGCCGTTTGCTTGACCACTGTCTTTGGTGTTCACCGCGGCATCGAGCGGCTGTCCACCTGCCTGATGCCGATCTTCTTCCTCTTGATGATTGGACTCGCCGCCTATTCACTCCTGCTGCCCGGATCGGAGGCAGGACTCGCATATCTCTTTCAGTTTTCCTGGTCGACCGTAACACCGCAAGCCATCTTGAACGCCATGGGCTTCACGTTCTTTTCGCTGTCTCTGGGCGCCGGCGTTCTCGTCACCTACGGCGCTTATGTCAATAAAAGCACGCGGCTGCCTGCCGCTGCCATGTGGGTAGCGATTCTTGCTCTTCAGGCAGCCATTCTGGCAGGGCTTGTCATCATGCCCGCTGTGTTTGCTTACGGCCTTGAGCCCGATGCCGGGCCCGGCCTCGTCTTCATCACGCTGCCCATGATTTTTGCGCAGCTCTCGGGCGGCAGCGTCGTAGCGGTGATCTTTTACTTCTGCCTCTTTGTGGCTGCGCTTACCTCTGCCGTCTCCCTGCTTGAAGTGGCCGTCGCTTTTTTGCAGAACGAATGCCGGTTCTCTCGTCGAGCCGCCGTTTTTCTCTGCTTTGCTGCGCTCTTTATTTTGGGCTCCGTTTCGGCGCTTTCCTTTGGCCCCTGGAGCGACTGCCTCATTTTCGGGCGCAGCATCTTTGACTTTCTCGACTACGTCTGCACAAACTTCCTGATGACTATCAATGGACTGGTCGTTGCTTTTGTGGTCGGATGGAAGGCTTGGCCCAAGGCCATGAAGGAACTGAGCACCTGCTCGCCGGAAAACGGCGTCGTGACCAAAGGCACGCTTTCAGCCATTGGCTTCGGTCTGCGCTGGCTTGCGCCTCTCATGGTACTGGCATCGTGCTGGCAGGGGCTTGAAGCGTGAATAAGGTTCAGCCGCTCACGGCCCCTTATGACGGACTGCCGGCAATCCTTTCAAGCAGAGAAAGTTTCTCAACCATTGTCCCGACAACTCTTTCTCTAAGACTAAAGCGCCAATGGGTTCAGGTTCCCTGAGCATAAAGTCGCCTAATATTGCCTACACGCATGAGACCGTCATCAGGCCGGCTCCGCCTCGGAACGCCTTGATTCTGTCTATGCAATTCAAATAACCATCCAAAGAACATCATGGCTCAAGAACGCATCACCTGGACGAGCCGAATCGGCTTCGTTCTCGCTTCTGCGGGCGCCGCCGTCGGTCTCGGCGCCATTTGGAAGTTCCCCTATATGGCAGGCACAAACGGCGGCAGCGTCTTTGTCCTGCCTTTCATTCTGCTCACCTTCACCGTCGGTCTTGCACTCCTTATCGCTGAAGTCGTTCTCGGACGTCTCGGCAAGGGCGGCATCGTCACAACCTACCGGCGCTTAGCCGGACCTGCCTTTCTGCCGGCAGGGTATCTGGGCGTTCTGACCGGTTTCTTGGTGCTCTCCTTTTATTCCGCCATCGGCGGCTGGACCTTGTCGTACTTCTGCGAAGCGCTGGTGGGACAGGGACTGATCACCGACCAGTCGCAGCTCGGAGCCCACTTTGGCGAATTCACCGCCAACCCCGTGCTGGCGCTCGGCTTTCAGTGGCTCTTTTTGCTCCTCAACGGTCTGATTGTGGCCTTCGACGTCACAAAGGGCATTGAGCGCGTGAGCAAGGTCCTGATGCCGCTCCTTTTCTTCATGATGCTCGCCATCATCATCCGCGGACTCATGCTTCCCGGAGCATGGGCCGGCGTGGAGTTCCTCTTCAAGTTTGACCCGCAGGCCTTCACCTTCTCCGCGCTCCTACAGGCCATGGGCTTCACATTCTTCTCGCTCTGCGTGGGCTGCGGCTGCATGATGACGTACGGCAGCTACTTGGATGACAAGACCAACGTGCTCCGCTCCTGCTCCTGGATTGCCTTCCTTTCCGTGATCGCCTCCATCATGGGCGGCCTCATGATCATGCCGTCGGTCTTTGCCTTTGGGCTGGATCCGACTGCCGGTCCGGGCCTCACCTTCATCACCATGCCGGCCGTCTTCGCGCAAATGCCGATGGGACAGCTCTTTGCCGTGATGTTCTATCTCTGCCTTGCAGTCGCGGCCATTACGTCGTCAGTGTCGATGATTGAAATTCTCGTCTCCTACCTCGTTGACGAACAAAAGATGTCGCGACCCAAGGCTTCTGTGCTCTCCACCATTGCTCTCGCCGTCGTAGGGATTCTGCCCTGCCTCTCGTTTGGCCTGCTGAGCGACGTGAAGATGTTCAACGGCCGTACCTTCTTTGACGTCTTTGATTTCTTTACGAGCAATCTGTCGCTGCCCCTTGGCGGCTTGGTGATCCTCTATCTGGCGGGCTACACCTGCTGGGACCGCGTCAAGAATACGGCGCCGGAAAAGTGGCAGTGGCTACTGAAGCTCATGCTTCGAGTGTTCTCCCCTATCCTTGTTCTCGTGGTTCTTATCTCGGGACTCATCTAAAATCAAACATCTGCGTACGGCCTGCAAGCAGATTGTCTGCTTTTGCAGACCGTGCGCCAGATCAATGATGGATAAGCGCGGAGCGGCTCATCACCGCTCCCGTTTTTTATTTTTCCCGCAGATTATTCTCATGCCTCAGACATCCTCACGCTCCGCCTGGACCTCGCGATTAGGCTTCATCCTCGCCTCAGCAGGCTCTGCCGTGGGGCTTGGCGCCATCTGGAAATTCCCTTATATGGCGGGCACGAACGGCGGCTCGATCTTCATGCTGCCGACGATTGCTTTTTCGCTCACGATCGGTCTTGCGCTCCTCATTGCAGAAATGAGCATGGGCCGCGCTGCACGAGGCGGCGCCGGAACGGCCTACTTAAAGCTGGGCGGGCGCGCTTGGTCAGTGATCGGCTTTATTTCAGTAGCCACCGGCGCATTGGTGCTGGCTTTTTATTCCGTCGTGGGCGGCTGGTGCACGCATTACTTCATCGAATCCATCATGGGCCGCGGCATCACGGACGATCCGGCCGCAATGCGCAGCGCCTTTGAGGCCTTTGCAGCCGATCCCGTACAGTCCGTCATGGGGCATGTCATCTTTCTCACCACGACCGCAGGCGTTGTGCTTTGCGGCGTCGAACGCGGCATTGAACGAGTCGGCAAGATTCTCATGCCGCTCCTCTTCATTTTGATGCTCATCCTGATCGTGCGCGGATTAATGCTTCCCGGGGCCATTGAGGGTGTGAAGTTTCTTTTCATGCCTGACCCGGAGGCTTTTACGGGTGAAGCGCTCCTCAATGCCATGGGCTTTGCCTTCTTCTCGCTTTCGGTGGGATCCGGATCGATGATGAACTACGGCAGCTACTTGTCTGACAAAGTGAACGTCGGCACCTCCACCGCCTGGATTGTGGTGCTCGCCGTGATGTCATCTATTCTCGGCGGCCTGATGATCATGCCGGCCGTTTTTGCCTTTGGTCTGACGCCGGATGCCGGTCCGGGACTGACGTTTGCCACCATGCCTGCCGTCTTCAGTCACCTGCCGATGGGCGGACTTTTCGCCGTGGCGTTTTACGGCTGCCTTTTTGTGGCAGCACTCACATCGGCCATTTCCATTCTGGAAATGGTTTCGCAGCACTGCGTCGACCGCTGGGGATTTTCGCGGCGCACCGCCGTGCTCACCGTTTCGACGGTGCTCGGCATCATCGGCGTCTTCTGCGCGCTCTCCTTCGGGCCGCTTTCAGACTGGAAGCTCTTTGGGCGCACGCTTTTTGATCTGCTCGACTACGCCACATCCAATATCGGCATGCCGATCGGCTGTGTCGGCATCGGTCTGGTGGCCGCCTGGGTAGCCTGGCCGACCATCCGCAAGCAGCTCGAAATGAACGCCAAATGGTCTGCGGCAGGTCTCAAAGCCTTCAGGATCCTTGCGGGGTGCGCAGCCCCCATTCTCATCCTCATTGTCGCCGCCAAAGGCGCCGGACTCTTTTAACATAAGCACGCTCACGCAGATCCGCCTAACGGCAGAGAACCTCGGTGCGTGAGAACGCTTGTGCCTCTGACAAGCCTTAAAACAACTAGGAATTGCTTCTCCATGTCCACCCATACGCCAGCAACCTGGGGCACGCGCCTCGGCTTCATTCTGGCTTCCGCAGGCTCCGCAGTCGGTCTCGGCGCCATTTGGAAGTTCCCCTACATGGCCGGTACGAACGGCGGGAGCGTCTTCATGCTCCCCTACATCTTCTTCACGCTGACGGTGGGCGTGGCGCTGCTGCTCGCAGAATTCGCAATGGGCCGAGCCGGCCGCCGCGGTGCGGTGGGAAGCCTTAATCGAGCTGCCGGCAAACCTTGGGGGATCTTCGGCGGCATCGGCGTCTTTACGGTGTTCCTCATTCTCTCGTTTTATTCCGTAGTAGGCGGCTGGTGCATCAAATATCTTTGGGATGCCATGCTGGGCATCGGTCTGACCACTGACGCCAAAGTTTTGAACGCCAATTTCGGCAGCTTCGTTTCCGACATGGTCTCCTCCTACGGCTATCTGCTGCTTTTTCTCTGCCTGACAGCCTACGTTGTCATGAACGGCGTACAGCAGGGTATTGAAAAGATCGCCAAGATTCTGATGCCGCTTCTATTCATCCTGATGGTGATCCTCATCATCCGCGGCGTGACGCTGCCGGGCGGGTGGGCCGGAGTGGAATTTCTCTTCACTCCGCGCTGGGAAGACTTCAACGGCACAGCGCTCTTTAATGCAATGGGCTTTTGCTTCTTTTCGCTCTCGCTCGGCGCCGGCACCATGATCACCTACGGGTCCTATCTCAACCCGAAGGCTGATCTGCCGTCCTCCGTGGGCTGGGTTGCCTTCCTGGCCATTCTTTCGTCCATCTTGGGCGGTCTTATGGTGATGCCGGCAGTGTTTGCCTTTCATCTGGATCCAACCGCCGGCCCCGGCCTCACCTTTGTGACGATGCCCGCAGTCTTTTCTCAGATGCCTCTGGGGCAAGGCTTTGCCGCAGCCTTCTACGCCTGTCTGACGGTTGCCGCCTTGACGAGTTCCGTGTCCATGCTCGAAGCCTGCACAGCTCTCCTTACTCAGGAGGCCAATATTTCGCGCAAGAACGCGATTCTGCTCACGCTCGCGGGCTGCGCCATCGTGGGCTTTGCCGCCAACATGTCGTTCGGTCCCTGGGGTGACGTCAAGCTCTTCGGCAAGAACATTTTCGACATCCTCGACTACGTCACCTCCAACATCGGCATGCCGCTGTCGACTTTCGGCATTGCTATTGCCGCCGCTTGGGTAGCCTGGCCGGTCACGAGCCGCGAGCTGCAGTCCGTGAAGCCGCTTTCGGACACTTCGCTTAAAGCTGCACGCCTGCTCATCGGTGTCCTTGCGCCGGTCTTCGTGGCGATCGTGGCGCTGGGCGGTATATTGTAATCGTCGAAAAATACTTTCTTTAATGAACGGCGAATGACCACTTCTCACCCGACTCCATCTTCACAGACGTCCGCAGCGGCTGAGCCGCCGGCTGCGGACGCTGCGCCTGAACCCAAACAAACGGTGCCCGATGCGAGTGACGCCGTGAGGGAACTGCTCCAGCGCGAATGGACTGCGCACAAATCTTTGTGGCTGGGCGCTTTGGCTTTGATGGCTGCAGTAGCCGTCGTCGGCGCCTGGCTGCAGGGAGCAGACCCATACTGGGCCGGCGCACTCTATAACCTCTGTACGGTGGTGCTCCTCGCAGCGCTCTTTGGCTTTGCTGCGCTTGGACTGGTCTGGCGCACGGTGAAGCGCATGTCTGAGCGTCTTCACTTTGAAGCGCGCGGCAAATTTCAGCTTGAAGCCTCCCGAGCGCTCTTCAGACGCTCTGGGGTACTCGTCGGCATCGTCATTGCGGCAGAAGTCGTCATGTACATGCTGCGCCTTTGGGCCGCCCGCTGATGGGCCGCCGTCATGCGCTGGGGGCGGCCGCAGAGCGTCCTGAAGTACTCACCGATGTGCTCATTACCGGCATCCACGCTTCAGGAGCCGGCATCGCGCGTTTGAGCGACAGCTCCAACAGCAGGGATGTCCCGGAAATTCTCGTGCCCGGCGCACTTCCCGGTGCTCGAGGCGATCTTTTCTGGAACCCGCCCAAACCCGGCGGCCATTGGGGTCTCGCCGTGGAATGGCGAGAAAGCGCTCCTTCGCCCGACGCGGATCCTTCCCGTTGCCCGCATGCTGCGTCGATTAACGGCGAGCCCGTCTGCGGCGGCTGTCCTTTGGGGAGCCTGAAGTATTCCGCAGAGCTTGCCCTCAAAACCAAACTGCTCATTGAAGAGCCGCTCCGCCAGGCCGGACTCTGGCGCGAAGGATTGATTGAGCCGCCGTCGGGGCAGCCCGCAGCGTTTGCTCAGCATTTTCGCAACAAAGCGGTGCTTTATCCGAGCGTCATCGACGGCATCGGTCGTTTTGGCTATTACGCTGCACGCAGCCAAATACTTGTCCCGGCAGAAGACTGTCCGCAAACGCCCGTCTGGATGGAAGAAGCGGCTCGTGCTCTTGCGCCGTTTCTCTGTGAACCGGCACTTACGCCTGCTCCTGAAACCGCCGTATCCAACGGCACTGGGGTGCTTCGCAGCCTCCTTCTTCGTGAAGCGCCGGGCAGCGGCGAGCGGATGGCAGTACTCGTGGTTCGAGCGCTGACGGCCGATCTGCTCGCCGCTAAAGAGAAGCTCATCGCGGCACTCGCCCCCTGCAAGCTTCAATCGCTCCTCGTCAATGTCCACCCCACCCCTGGGAGCGCTGTACTGAGCTTTGCGCCGGACGCGCTGGTTGTCTGGGCGGGGCGCTCGAGCATTGAGGCCGAGCTGATGGATCTCGCCTTCACCGTCGGACCGCAGACTTTTCTGCAGGTCAATACGCCGCAGACGCCGGTGCTCTATGAAAAAGCGCTTGACGCCGCGGACGTACAGCCTGGGGATCAGATTCTCGACCTTTACTGCGGCGTCGGCACCATTACGCTCGCCGCCACGAGACGCGCGGGTCCGCACGGCCGAGCGCTCGGCGTTGAACGCGTAGAGGCCTCTATTGTCTGCGCCCGCGAAAATGCAGCGCGCAACAGTATCCCGCAGGCGGCATTTGTGGCTGAGCCGACAGAAACCTTCCTCTCGGCGGCGCTCAAAGAGGGCTTCCCCGACGGCTTCAAACCCACCAAGATCATCGTCGACCCGGCCTATCAAGGCATGGCCGGCGGAGCCGCAAAAGCGCTTGCAGACCTTTTTTCGCTTCCAAACGGCCCCAAGCGGCTCGCTTACGTGTCCTGCAATCCCAAGAGCTTTGCGCGTGACGCCAAGGAACTTGCCGCCGCGGGACTCACGCTGGAAAGCATCTCTCCCGTAGACCTCTTCCCCGGCGCCATGCATCTTGAACTCGTTGCAGCGTTTTCCTGAAAAAAAACGCTGTGCGCAGCCTGACGTATCCTGAGGCGAACGTGCGGGCACGCTCTGCCCCCGCCGGCGTCAGCGGCTATTGACGATAGATCGTCTTATGCCACGCTTGCGGACTGCGGAAGAATTCCAGCGCCTTTTCCAGACTGCGCGTACGGAAAAAATCCGGCAGACTCTTGAGAATCGTCCGTCCATAGGGTTTATCTGCCACTCGAGAGTCGCAGAGCATAAAGACACCGCGGTCAGTTTCCGAGCGAATCAGCCGCCCAGAGCCCTGCTTAAGCGCCGTTACCGCTTCGGGCAGCGCCATCAGGGCAAAGGGACTTTTGCCTTGTTCACGAAGCGCATCGGATCGGGCGGCATAGACCGGGTCATCGGGCGGCGCGAAGGGGAGCTTGTCAATCACCACCAGCGACAATGCCTCTCCCTGCACATCCACTCCCTCCCAGAAACTCATGGAGCCCACCAGAATGGCGTTGCCGTGCTCGCGAAAGGCGTCAATCAGCGCTGCTTTGGGCATGTCGCCCTGCACGAAAAGCGGATAAGGGTTCCCTGCATGGTCAAGCAGCGCCCTGAGCTCCTCGGCCGCTTTGCTGACGGCCACAAGTGAAGTACAGAGAAAAAATGTTCGGCCCTTGGCCGCGCAGACCAGCGGCCAGGCCGCATCGACCACCCGTCCGGCATGCTCAATGGTATTGGTGGGCGGCGGCAGCTGCGGCAGGTAAAAGCAGCCCTGCTCCCAATAGTTGAAAGGACTTTCCCAAGTCCCGGCTTTAGCCTCCGGAATCCCCGTCTCAATCGCAAAGTGCGTGAAGTCTCCTGCAGTCGACAAAGTGGCCGAAGTGAACACCCACGCACCGCCTTCGGCTTCCCGCATCTGCCGGAATTCATCGGCAAACTTGAGCGGCGTATTGTTAAAGCGCAGGCTCGAAGGCGCTGCGGAAATCCACTGCACGGCGTCTTTCTGGAATCGGAAGGCGCGTTGGGTACCCCCTTGCGCTGCGTCTGCATCACCCCGAGAGTCAGTGCTTACTAACGTATCTTCAAAGCCTTTAAAGCCTTCCAGAGGAATGTCAGCCGCTTCTTCAGAAGCATCTTCGGCTTTTCCCTCCGAGTGCGCGAAGCGCTTAAAAAGCGTTTCCCACTTCGCCATCTCCAGATCCACTTCGCAGGCATATTCACAAAGTGCATCGAGATCGTCGCTGCGGTCTTTATTGGCTCTCATCGCTCGAATGAGCTGACCGAAAGCTGCGAGCATTTTGCCAAAAGGCTCAGTCAGCTCCTCGAAGCGCTCAATGGTCTTGACGGCGAGCCGGTCGCCCGGCTCGATGCCGATGCCTCGGGCGGCAATGACAAGATCGCGGGCTGTTTTCTGAACGGCATGGCAGAGCGCATCCCAATCCGCGCCGTCATTGGCATGACCGCGTCCGAGCGCACGCGCCTCGTCGGCAATCGACTCGAGCTGCCAGGTGGTAAAAGTAGTGCCGAAGAAGTCCGTCGCAATGCCTGGGAGCTGATGCGCCTCATCAATGACCGTGAGATCAGCGGCCGGCAGCATGCCGTCAATCTGCCCATTCGCCTCGCGCTTGAGCGCAAGCGAACTCAAAAACAGATGGTGATTCACCACGACGATTTGGCTTTTGAGCGCTTTTTCGCGGGCGGCGCGCACGAAGCAGTTTTCCCAATGTTCACACCGCTCTTTGCCTAAACAATTTTCCCGCGTACTCGTCACCAGCGGCCAGAGCGGATCGTCCTCCGGCACCGTCGGAAGCTCCGCGCGGTCGCCCGTGGCTGATATCGCCGCAAACCGCTTGATCTCCCGAAGCTTGCGGTAGCTGTCGCGCTCAGGCAGAAGGCCTTCGGATTCCGTCCGTTCAAGCCGATAAGGACAGACATAGTTGCTTCGGCCTTTGAGGACGGCTGTCGGCACATTGACGCCGAGCGCAGCCGAAAGCGCCGGTATGTCTTTATTGAAAAGCTGATCCTGCAACGGCTTGCCTGCGGTCGAAATCACGACCGTCGAACCCGAAAGCAGCGCCGGCACCAGATACGCAAAACTTTTGCCGGTGCCGGTGCCGGCTTCGGCCAGAAGCGTTTCCTTATTTTGAATGGCTTCGGCCACGGCCTGTGCAAACGCAAGCTGCCCCTCACGAGGCGTGAAGTTGGTCTGACGGCGAGCCAGAGGGCCGTCAGCCGCGAAAGCGAGTGCGGTGCGCTCTTCGAGCGGGCGAGCAGCGTCAAAGAGCTCCGCCCATTGATTTTTTTGGCTTGGAGAGGTCATGGACAAGCGTCAGAAATACTGCATCAGGTTGCTTTTGCGTTCCTTCTGATTGGCCTCATAGCGCTTTTGCGCAGCTTCGCGCTCATCCAAGCTCCTTTCGAACTGCTGCTGCTTGGCCTCACGATCCGCTTTGCGCTTGGCTGCGAGCTCTGCGGCTTCTTCCATGCGCTTTTGAGCTTCGAGCTGTTTTTGCGCGTAGTAGGCCTCGTTGGCCGCTTCGGCAGCGGCTCGCTCAGACGCCGCATCGTGAGGCATTTCACTGCCTGGAATCGGCGTCGGCGCCGCGGCGTCTTTAACCGTTTTCTTTTCCCATTCCACGGGAGCGGAAGGCTCTTTGACGGTCTTGGGCGCAATATCTATCGGCTGGCTGGGTGCCTTCACAGACTTAGGCGTAATGTGCATAGGCTCCGGAGGATCGGTTTTCACCGTCTTAGGCGCTATTCTCATGGGCTCCCGACGAGGTTCAAGCGCATTCTTTTCCTGTTCTGCGCGCATCTTTTCCACTCGGTCGAGACGGATGATTTCGTCTGCCGCCACAATGATCTCGCGGACCTCGCGTTCGCGGTCAAATGAAGCGCGCCGAGCGTCATCAATGCAGCTGTTGACAAAAAACTTTTTGCCGCACCAGCTGCGCTGGACAGCCAGCGCCTCTTCAATTTGCTTGAGCACGCCCTCAGCATCGCTCTTCACCTGAGCAGCCGTTTTCACTGAATCGATCGCTGAAGGCTCTTTCCACCGTTCATAAAACGATCGATCCGCGAGCACCTTCTCGGCTTGTGCTGCGCGCGCCTCCAACACAGCTTCATCTTCGGGCGCGGATGCGGCCAAAGCCCCGCCAGCGGTCCATGCGTACAAAGCGCAGAAAACCGAAATCAGGGAGCGGGAGCTGCAAAGCGATTGAAGAGCGTAGCGCTTCATTCCAAATTCCTCAAAGAAGGCCATCGTATGAGTGCGGGCGACGCCATTTTAGCCGAGTACACGTCAATCTAAGACGCTGAGATCCATCGGATGCCGCAGGAGAACGCTGCCGCGTCTTTGAGCTGCGGCAGCAGAGGACGGGCAGCTTTTTAAAGAATCGTTGCTACGGCATCGAGCGGGAAGCGGGATTTCGGAGCGTCCGCATTCCAATCGTCGCTGCTGCGATAGCCGAGCGCGCAGGCCATCACCGATTTCTGTCCCTTGGCGGCAAGTCCGAGAATTTCGTCAACCTTCTCGAAATGCATGCCGCCCAATGTCGTGGCGTCAACGCCCATGCCGGCAGCTGCCAAGAGCAGGAAACCGAGCGCAATATGGCACTGGTTGGCGGCCCAGCATTCACCGCGGTCCGCGCCGGAGCAATAGGCCTTGACGCTTGCGCAGCGGAAAGCCTCGAGTTTCGCTGCAAACTCGGGATCAGCAAACTGTCCGCGAAAGCGCCCGTCCGCGGTTTCCTGAGCCATCAAGCGATGGACATATGCATCGTCGAGGTGCTTCTCGATGGCAAAAACAATAATGACGGGCGCATGCTCCGTACGCTCGAGATTGAAATCCTTGACGGCCGGACGAATGGCATGGAGTGCTTCCTTCGTCTTCAAGGCATAAAAATGCCACGGCTGGATGTTCACCGATGATGGCGACAAACGGAGCACTTCCAGAAGATCGTTGAGCGTCTCATCGGAAATGGGTTTATTCGCGTCATAGCGCTTCGCGGTATAGCGGTGCTTCACCAATTCAAGCATCGAACTCATGGCATCCTCTCTCTTATGAGGTGTGATCTCAGACATCAAAAAACCGGCGTACTGAACGGACGCCGGCTTTTTGCAGTTCCCTGCGCATAAAGGCACTCTACGCCTACGCGCTGAGTTTGGACTTAGTCAAGCGACGTGAAGAGCTCATCACGGGTCAGACGGGACTTCGGACGCTGGGCATTGCCGTCCTTCGGGCTGCGGTACCCGAGACTCACGGCAGCAATCGCCGTCAGATTCTTCTCGTCAAGCCCGAGAATTTCATTGAGCTTCGGAAAATCAATGCCTTCGAGCGCCGTCGAGTCGATGCCCATGCCGGCCGCGGCGAAGAGGAGGAACCCCATGCCGATGTAAGCCTGACGAGCCTCCCACGCCACGAGCTCTGCTTCAGACCCCTGATGCAGGCCCGCAAAATAACGGCGCCCCTGATCCTGAGCGTTCTTCACTTCTGCATTGGGGAAGCGTCCGTCACTTTCCTCTTTATCCAGTACGCGGCGCAGATGCGCCTCCGTCAGCGTCTTGGGTACGGTAAAGACCACCACATCGCTCGCACCGGTAATGCGGTCGCGGTTGAATTCGGGAAAGGCGGGGAGCAGACGTTCACGGGCTTCCTGTGAGGTCGCCGTAAAGTAATGAAGCGCCTGAGCATTGACCGAAGTGGGGGTCAGACGCAGAATTTCAAGCAGCGTATCAAACTCTTCGCGCGGAATCTGCTGACCGTTGTAATGCTTAGTCGTATAGCGTTCCTGCGCGAGACGAAGGAAAACGTTGTTCTGCATGATGGGATGTCCTTTTCTTGAAAATTGTCGTTGGGATGCTGCTCTGCGGTCCGCTCAAGCGCATTGCGCCTCGCGGACGCCGGCGCTTCATTGGAAGCAATCGACAAAGCATCATGAGAAACGCCAGCAGCCTCAAACATTCGTGGAAACCTTAGCACAAGACGATGCTGTTAGTTCGACGTCGATCGAACTCTTCTGTATCACGAGATTGCTTGACGGCTTGAGCGAAAGTCTGGCGCCTATGTCTTGATTGGAAAGAGGCTTATGGCTTTGAACTTCTGCGCAAAGGGAGTTCCTATTGATGATGGTAGTTGCTAGACTTTGCGCGATGAAAAAGAAGGCCGGGTCCCTGCCGGCCGTTCAACATTGAAAAAAGATTTGACCATGAAGAAACCCATCCGCGTTGCCGTTACCGGACCAGCCGGCAACATCGGCTATTCTCTCCTTTTCCGCATCGCCGCCGGCGACATGTTCGGGCCCGACCAGCCCGTTATTCTGCAGCTGCTTGACCGCGCCTCCCCTGAAAGCCAGCAAAAGGTGACAGGCGTCATGATGGAGCTTGACGACTGCGCCTTTCCGCTGCTGGCCGGACTGGAAAATTCCCCGGAAGCGACGACCGCCTTCCGCGACGCCGATGTCGCGCTGCTTGTCGGCGCCCGCCCTCGCTCCAAAGGGATGGAGCGTGCTGATCTGCTTAATGCCAATGCTGAGATTTTTGTCGCTCAAGGCCGTGCGCTCAACGAAGCCGCCTCACGCGACTGCAAGGTGCTCGTGGTCGGCAACCCCTGCAATACCAATGCCTGGATCGCCATGAAGAGCGCTCCGGATCTCAAGCCCGAAAACTTCACCTCAATGCTGCGTCTTGATCAGAACCGCCTGATGGCTCAGACGGCAACGCAGGCCAAGGTGTCGGTAAACGACATCACGCACGCTGCCGTTTGGGGCAACCACTCCCCGGCGATGTTCCCGGATCTCGACCATGCGCTCATCAAGGGACGCCCTGCGCTCGAACTCGTCGACCGCAGCTACTATCAGGAAACGATGACCCCGATCGTCGCCAAGCGCGGCTCAGCCATCATTGAAGCGCGCGGCGCAAGCTCAGCGGCCTCTGCCGCTTCCGCCGCCATTGACCACATCCGTGACTGGGTCCTCGGTTCGGGGGACCGCTGGGTAACGATGGGGGTTCCCTCCGACGGTTCCTACGGCATTCCCGAGGGACTCCTCTTCGGTTTCCCCTGCACAACGAAGGACGGCCGCTGGGAAATCGTTCAGGGACTTGAACTCTCTGACTTTGCTCGCGCGACGATCGCCAAGTCCGTCGCGGAGCTTGAAAGCGAACGCGCTCACGTAGCGGCGCTCCTCGGCTGAGGACTGACGACGAAAGACTCCGAGACTGGAGTCCTCTCGCTTCGCCTTCTAAAGGCTTCGACCGATACGGCCGAAGCCTTTTCCTTCTTTTGACGTTCCGCCCCCCTCACCCGCACCATGTTTCCTCCCGAGCTTTACGCCGCCGTCAAGCGGATCGAAGCCTCTGCGGCGCCGCTCCTTCGCAGCTCCGCAGAACGCATTGTCATCCTTGACACGCACGTCGTTCTTGAATGCACGCTCTGGCGGGATGAGAGCGAATCGGATTCGCCGCTTGGCTGCGCACTCAAAGCTGGGCGGATCGTGCCGGCAGCTTCCCATGAAACGCTCTTGGAACTTGCGGGGGTCGCCGCTCGTCCGGTCAAACAAATGCTCGAAGCAGAAGCGGCCGCGCGCGCACTCACCATGCTCGAACGCTGGGGAAAACTCATACGCATGCCCTCAAAAGACATGCTCACAGAGGCTGCTCAGGCGCTTGACTCTGAAAATGTGCGCTGCCGAGACCCCGAGGATCAGAAGTTTCTCATCCTCACGAAAGCCGCAGCCAATATCTGCGGCGTCGGCAGCACGGCGCTCATCACTCGGGACAAACTGCTGCGAAAAGCAGCTAAGAAGCTCAGGGCTGCCGAGCGCGGAGGCGCGATGCTGCTCCTTCCCGAAGACTTCACCGAATAAGGCTTTCCTTATCGCAAGACATACCAGATCATGCTTACGACAGCATTGATGATCCAGAAAGCACAGGCGGCAAGGCAGAGCCAAATAAGAATTCTAATGATGCGGGCAGCCATGAGATCAGCCAAGATTTGTGGAGAAAACCGCATCATACACGTCTAACAGCAGCTTGGGAGAGCACTCTCAAATTGCCTATTTTTCACTTTTCTAGGCAATATATCCCTCACCTATACAGGGGATGAGCAAAGAGAAAACACATCTGCACCTCCACCTACAATCAAAGATCCGGCTGCAACTGGGAGCCGGCGCCAACTATCAATAAAACCAGAGCGGCGGTCGGCCGCATGAGATATCCAGCCAAGAATGCCTCTGCATGTCGGCACAGCGGATATGCCCCCAATCTCTCGGACGGGCGCAACCCGTGGGTATTGCTTTCTTCGACCATCGCTCCTGTAGGAGGAATCGCCCATGGAAATGGACGACTTTACCCAGCTCGTTCAGAGTGTCAACGGACTGCTCTGGGGCATGTACTGCCTAATCCCGCTTCTGGTGGGCACTGGCATTTATCTCACCATCAAGCTGCGTTTCATTCAGATCCGCCGCTTCGGACAAGCCTTCCGCAAGGTCTTCGGCGGCATCACACTCTTTGGCGACAAAGCAGGCAAGGACGGTATGAGTTCCTTCCAGTCGCTCGCCACTGCGATTTCCGCACAGGTCGGCACCGGCAACCTCGCCGGCGTTGCCACAGCCATTGCCATGGGCGGTCCCGGCGCCATCTTCTGGATGTGGCTTGCCGCATTCTTCGGCATGGCTACGATCTTTGCTGAGGCTACGCTCGCTCAGGTATTCCGTGCCCGTGACGCACACGGCCAAATTATGGGCGGCCCGGCCTTCTATATCAGCCGCGGCCTCAACAACAAGCCCCTGGCTGCGTTCTTTGCCGTCTCGATCATCATCGCGCTCGGCTTCATCGGCAACATGGTTCAGGCCAACTCTATTGCCGACGGCTTCCACAAAGCCTTTGAAATTCCGCAGTGGGCTACCGGCATTTTTGTCTTTGCCATTGCCGGCTTCATCTTCATTGGCGGCGTGCGCCGTATCGCAAGCTTTGCCGAAAAGATGGTGCCGCTCATGGCTGTGGTGTACATCCTCGGCTCTCTCACCATCATCTTCAGCAACTACGACATGATCCTGCCTGCTTTCAAGGAGATCATCGTCGGCGCATTCGATCCGTCTGCAGCAACGGGCGGCATCATTGGCGCGAGTCTGAAGGAAGCCATTCGCTACGGCGTTGCCAGAGGTCTTTTTTCCAATGAAGCCGGCATGGGCTCCACCCCGCACGCACATGCACTCGCACAGGTTAAGCACCCGTGCGAACAGGGCCTAGTGGCTTATGTCGGCCTATTCTTTGACACCTTCATTGTGCTCAACATGACCGCACTCGTCATTCTCACGACTGGCGTGCTTGACGGCAAGAGCACCGGCATCGTCCTCACGCAGGCCGCCTTTACAGCCGGTCTGGGCGACATCGGTCCGGGCTTCGTTGCGATCTGCCTCTTTTTCTTCGCCTTTACGACGATCGTCGGCTGGTACTTCTTCGGCGAACAAAACGTCAAGTATCTCCTCGGTCTGCGCTGGGTGCAGAGCTACCGCGTGCTTGTTCTGTGCTTCCTGATGCTCGGCTCCTTCCTCCACGTAACGCTGGTTTGGGAACTTGCCGACTTCTTCAACGGCATCATGGTGATCCCGAACGTGATCGCTCTGCTTGCGCTCTCGGGCCTTGTCGCCAAAGTTCTGAAGGATTACGACACGAAGTTCATGCTGGGCGAAACCCCCGAATACGGGGCGCTTTCGCCGAGCGGCGGAGAACCTTTCTCGCTCGAACCCTCGCCGCGCAAGGGCCGCCGTTTCAGCCGTCTGAAGCTCCGCCTGCGCCGCAAGAAGACGCCTCCCGTCAATCTCGACGAAATGGATCAGCTCAAGGAACGCGGTCTCGACCGGTTCTAAAAACTTCGGTCTCAAGCATTCAGACTGCTCAATAGTCCCAATGCTGGTGATCCGCAACGCCGCAGACCAATGCCGTCTGCGGCGTTTTTCATTAGATTATTCACGCAGATGAACCGCGACGCGCTCGGCTGCGCAAACCGATAACGGCAGCGGCGAGCTCGGCAGCGATAATGATCACGATGCCGACCGTGGCGAAAGACTCGAGTTTCTCGTCAAAAAAGAGCCAGCCGAAAAAGACGGCAAACAAAATGGCGGAAAACTGCAGACAGGCGCAAAGCAGCGGCCGGCCGCGTCCCCATCCTAATGTCTGTGCGAGCTGAGCGCCCATCGTGCAGATGCCCACGGCAAAAAGCATGGGGTCCGTAAAAAGGTCCTTCATAGAGGCTCTGCTCAAGAACGCCTCCGCCACGGCTGAAATGACCAGACTCGCCGCAGAAAACCAAAAGACCGTGCGGAAAATCGGTTCGCCCGCCGCGCCGAGACGCTTCAGGAACATCGCTGAACCTGCAGCCAAAATCGCCGAAAGCACAGCCAGTACGGCATAGGGCAGTTCATGGCTTCCGCAGGAAGGCTGCAGCACCATGCAGATGCCCGCAAAACCGCAAAGCACAGAACCGACCAACACCCAGTCGGTGCGCTCGCCAAGACGCATCTTTTCAATGATCACAAAGAGCGAAACGAAAAGCGGCATGGTGTAAAAGAGCGTCTCAGCCGTGCCGATCTGCAGATGCTGTACGGTCACGATGTTGATCAGCAACGCGAGCATGCCGCATATCGCTCGGCCGATATGCGCCTTCGGGATCTTTGTTTTGAGCGGCGTCTTAGCAGCCGCCGCCATCAGAACGGCAAAGAAAGCCATGTAGCAGGAACGGACGAAGAAAATGTCCCAAATTTCGTACTGCGGCGGCACCCACTTCACGAACACATAGGTGAGCACCGTAAAAAAAGTGGCCGCAAGAATCCATAGCGAATGCAGCATAGCTACTCTCCTGCCGGCCGCCCAAAGCGCTTTTGAATCAGCGCCAAGAGCTGCGCGCGGATGAGCTGCGATCCCGGATCGGCGTGCGTACGCTCGTGCCAGCCCAATCGAACGGTGAGTTTTGGCGCGGCATCGGAAAGCTCAAGGATCGCTGTGCGCCGCGGGTCGAGTGCGAGTTCGGCCGTTGCCTTGGGCACAATCGCGTAGCAGTCCGTCTCTTCCAGACAAAGTGATGCCGCAAGAAAGAAGGGCGTCACCAGTGCGATGCGGTCTGGATTTTTGGGATTAAACCAGCCGTTGCCGGGACTGTTGGGAGCACGGTAGCGGTCGGGCTGGGCATTGATGAGTACCTGCGGGAAGGCTTCAAGATCTTCGCGTTCAAGGGGCCCCAAAGCCGCCGCACGTTCAGAGAGAGGATGTCCGCGCCGCACCAGACAGACGTACGGCGTGGTGAGGAGCGCCGCAGAATGAATATCTGGGTGGAGTCCCTGCCGGGCAAAGAACACCAGATCGAGCAGATCCTCACGCAGATAATCAAAGAGATGTTCATCGGCCTGCGTGGCGCGCAGCCGCACATGCGGCATGCGGGCCGTAAAGTCAGCAAAAATCGAGGCAATGCAGAGCGCAAATGCATTGTCGTAGCAGGCCGTGCGAACCGTGCGCGAAAGGGTTCTTGGATCCAATTCGTCGTCGCGCCGCAGATCCTCAAGCACATGCATGAGGGAAAGCACCTTGTCATAACGGCGTTTGGCCGCTGTGGTCGGCTGCATCAGAAATCCGCTTCTCACAAAAAGCGGATCGTCCCAATAGGTGCGGAGCTTCGCGAGCATGCGGTTGGCGCTCGAGAGACTGATGCCGAGCTGCTCGGCCGCACGCGGGAGCGTTCCAGTACGAAAAAGCGCCAGAAAAAAATAGAGCGCTTCAGCATCCACGCCGCGGACAAAGGCCGGCAGGCCATGCTTGTCGAATGCCTCGAACGCCTCGAACGTCTCGAGCGTATCGACGGCATCCTGAGCGCCTTGGCGTTTCCGACTAAGAACCGGTTCCGACATTGATTGGCTCCGAAATCTGACATTCAAACACGTAAATTACCTCATTTTCCGAAGACAGCGCTATCCCTAGAATTTGTCCGACTTCTTTAGAGCAATTCCACGTCTTATGGAAATTCGGCCAATGATTCATCCTTCTGAACCCGTACTCTCCGCCGCGGCAGCCGCCGTTCTTCTTACTTTTGCAGCCGCTTCCGCCGCAGCGATGACGCCTGGCGTCTATTCGGCCGCTGTGCCCGCCCGCAACGGTGAACTTGCCGTAGAAGTGCAGGTTTCCGCCGACCGCATCGAATCCGTCAAAGTCGTCCGTCAGCAGGAAACGCCGGGCATCGGGTCGCTTGCTGTTGAAGCGCTCCCTGCCGCGATAGTCGCCCAACAAACCAGTTCGGTGGATGTCGTGAGCGGCGCAACGATGACTTCCAACGCCATCATCAAGGCCGTCAGCGAAGCGCTTAAGCAGGCCGGCGCCGACGCGTCTTTCTTTAAAAAGAAAACCGACGCCAAGTCTTCAGACAAAGCGCTGCCGCTGGAAACACAAGCTGATGTCATCATTGTGGGCGGCGGCGGAGCCGGCATGGTGGCTGCAGCCACCGCCGTCGAGCGCGGCGCCAAGGTGATCGTGCTCGAGAAGATGGCCATGCTGGGCGGCAACACCGCCCGCTCCGAAGGCAACATGTCCGCCATGGATCCTAATCCCGAGAAGCTTCTTGACATGACGCAGGCCGTTCGCGACATCGTGACGAAGTACACCTCGATGAAGCCTTGCAGCAAGGCCGTAGCCGACCTTCAGGAAACGGTGAAAAAGCAGCTTGCCGCGCATGATGCCGCCGGCAAAAAGTACATCTTCGACTCGCCCGAACTCTTTGCGCTGCAGACGATCGAGGGCGGTGACTGCCACAGCGACCCGAAGCTTGTTCTGACAATGACCCAAAACGCCACAGCCGCTATGAATTGGCTGGAATCACAGTCTGACATGACGTGGTTCCACGTCCCGCGTCACTGGATTGATGTGGGCATCGGCGGCCTCTACCCCCGCGGACAGTGGCCGCGTCAGGCTGACGGCAAAACGCCGATCTCTACTTACGATGCCTACATCGCTCCGCTCGCGAAAAAAGTGAAAGCCGCGGGCAGCACGATCTACACCTCCATGAAGGTGACCGAGATCGAACGTGATCCGTCGGGCCGAGTGACCGGCGTGAAAGCCGTTGATGTGAAGGGTGCGCCGCATATCTTCTCGGGTAAAAATGTCATCCTCGCCGCCGGAGGCTACGGCGCCAATCTCCAGATGGTGAAGAAGTACAACAACATCTCCGTTATTGCGACTTCGAACCAGCCCGGCACGACGGGCGAAGTGCTTGAAGCCGCCGTCAAGGCCGGCGCTGCGCTCGAAGGCATGCAGTGGATTCAGATCCATCCGCACGGCAATCCGAAAAACGGAGAACTCGAATCCGCCATTGCCGGCCGTCCGCAGGATACGCCCTACGTGAATAAGCTCGGACTGCGCTTCGTGGATGAAACGGGCCGGCGCGATGAAATTTCTCACGGCATCCTTGAGCAGCCCGGTCAGGTGGTCTACTCGATCTTCGATCAGGAAACCATCAACCAAAAGAAAGTGCGTGACGATCTGATGCAGATTGCCCTCTCGCACGGCTATGCCTATAAAGCCGATACCCTCGAAGATCTGGCCAAAGCCGCCGGCATTGACGAAAAGGGCTTCGCCCAGACCATGAAGGCCTACAACGCTGCCGCAGCAGCTCAGGACACCAAAGGGCTTTCGGTTCCGAAGATTCTGATTGGCATGCCTGTGACAAAGGCACCCTTTTATGCCGTTCCGCTCACGACCACTATCCATCACACGATGGGCGGTCTGCGCATCAACGAAAAAACGCAGGTGCTTGACGACAAAGGCAACCCGATTCCGGGGCTCTACGCCGCAGGTGAAATCACCGGCGGCATCCACGGCGGCAATCGCCTCGGACGCAATGCGCTCACCGACCTATTGGTCTTTGGACACATCGCGGGTCTGGAAGTCACAGCCCATCAAAATTAAGGCTTGATACACCAATCTTCCTGCTGTCCTCGAAGTATTTCTCAATGCTTCGGGGGCAGCTTTATTTTCGCCGCTGGGAGAAGTGCTGCTGCGATTAATGCTGACCGCAGAAATCTTTTGGGAAGCCGAACTTCGTCCAAATCGGCGTCAGATCTGCCGGCACCTGCGGCTGACTGCCCGGGGTCGGACGGGGCGAGCGAGGCGAATGCCAGTCTGACCCCGTGCTCGCGAGGAACCCGTACTGCTTCGCCTTGGCCGCAAAGAGCACATCATCATCGCGGGTCTGCGAACCCGAGGCCACTTCAATCGCCTCTCCGCCGGCTCCCTGAAAGGCCGTCAGCAGTTCGTCAATCATCCATCCTTCTTTGAGGTTGTAGCGCCCGGGGTGAGCGAGAGAGGCCGTGCCGCCCTCACTTTTCACAAAACGCACGGCGTCGCGGATTTCCGGCCATTCAATCTGCACGTAGCCGGGCTTGCCGGGCTTGAGGTACTTATCGAAGGCTTGGGTGTAATTGTCCACATAGCCGGCATCCAGAAGCCACTGTGCAAAGTGCGTACGGGAAAGCGATCCCGGATGAACGGCGAGCGCCATTGCGCCTTCAAAGGCCCCTTTGCAGCCGCAGGCCGCAAGGAGTTTACCCATCCGTTCTCCGCGCTCAATGCGTTTTTTGTCAACGCCTTTGAAGAAAGCCTTGAAGGCTTCCGTATTCGGATTGAGGTTATAGGCCGCCACATGAATCGATTTTTGTCCCCAGCGCGTGGAAATTTCAATGCCGGGCACGAATGCGATGCCAAGGCGTTCGGCTTCTGCACGAGCCTCCTCAATGCCTTTCATCGTGTCGTGATCGGTGAGGCTCATCAGCTTTACGCCGTTGCCGGCACAAAGACGAACAACTTCTGCGGGCGGAAGAATTCCGTCCGACGCATTGGAATGCATATGCAGATCAATAGTCACGACAAAGCTCTTGAAAGACTGGACACGTTTTGCCTCAATTGAGGCAGATGCGTTGCGGTCTAAAAAGTTTATCGATTTAGCCGCACCGCTAAAATACTGAACCTCAGGTTTTTCATTAATAGGTTTCGTCATTGTCATGGATGCTCTCCAAAAACTGCTGTTCCCGCGCGCAAATGTGCGCGGTGAAACGGTTGTATTAGGCGACGCCCTTGAACAGGCCGTCGTCAATCAAAACCTTCCCGTTGCGGCCCGCCGCCTCGCGGGCGAAATGGCCGCCGCAGCGCTTCTCACTGCAGGCGCGCTGCAATTTGACGGGACAGTTGCCCTGCAAATTGAGGGCGACGGTCCCGTTCGCCGTGCCTTGGCGGAAGTGCGCCCCGGCTATGCCTTCCGCGTGATGGTGGAGCTTGCGGCCGGCACGGATCCGGCAAAGCTCGACCCCAACGCCAAGCTCAAAGATCTCGTCAATGTCTCCGGCCGCGGCCGCTGCGCCTTCATTCTCGACAGAGCTCATCGCCCGGCCGATGAGGCGCCGTATCAAGGCGTTGTGGCGCTCGAAGGTGACACGCTTGCCCAAGCGCTTGAAAACTACTTTCGCCATTCCGAGCAGGTGGACACGAAGCTCGTGCTGGCTGCCGACGACAAGACGGCGGGCGGCGTATTCCTGCAGAAAATGCCCGCCGAAGGCGGAAAACTCCCCGCTGACTATGACCCGGAAGGCTGGCAGCGGCTCACGATGTTTGCCGGCACGGTGAAGAGCGCCGAACTGCTTACGCTCTCACCCGAAGACATCAACCGCCGGCTCTTCTGGGAAGAGTCTCCGCTCGTCACGCACGAAGCGGCGCCGCACTTTGCCTGCACGTGCTCTAAAGCCCGCTTCGACGATCTGGTACGTTCACTCGGCCGCGAAGAAGTCGACGCCATCATCCGGGAAAAAGGCGCTCTTGACGTCGCCTGCCGCTTCTGCGGCGCCAAAGCGCACTACGACGCCATCGACGCCGCAGCGCTCTTCACGCCGGGCGTGCAGACGCAGAAGGCATAACGTTCGTTCTTTCTGAGACTAAGAATGCTCACCAACGGCGCGGGGATGGCTCCGCGCCGTTTGTTTTGCCCGGGGCGTCAATCTACTGACGTCGATCCCGAGCCTTCGGCGCACGCTGGTTCTTGGGCGCGGAATAAAGATCCGACTTCTTAGGCGTAAAGGTCGGTTTAGCCCCTGCAGCAATGTCCGGAGCGTCGACGTCCGGCATGGATGCTGCTGCATCGGATTTGCGTGCCGCTTCTTCCGTCGTCTCAATGCGGAAGAGAATTTCATTGGGCTTGACCATATTGAGCTCGCGGCGGGCGCGCTCTTCAATGGCATCTTGATTGTTGGCGAGCGAATTGAATTCGGCCTGCAGCGCTTCATTGGTTCGGCGAAGCGATTCATTCTCCTCACGCTGGGTATTGAGTATCACTCTCAACTCAGACAGTCTACTCCAACTTGCCCGCCCAAGCCACAGCTGGTACTGCGCGGCGCAGATGCCGAGAAGCAGAATGCAGATGAATAAGCGGACCATAGCGGCGTGGAGGCAGTGACTGCTGATTTTGCAGTTCAAAAAAAACAAACCGGACAGCTCTCTATTGTAGATAGCTGTCCGGTGATGGAAGGTCTTCCCGAGCCTTAAATATGCAGCGCGGCAAGGATCTTTGCTGCCGAACCCGTTATAAACGGGCTCCGGCAGGTTTTATGCCCTTCAGCCGCGCAGCGCCTTGAAAGCGGTGCGGCCCGGATAGACGGCGGCACCGGCAAGGTGCTCTTCAATGCGCAGCAGCTGGTTGTACTTAGCCATGCGGTCCGAGCGGCTCATCGAGCCGGTCTTGATCTGACCCGCATTGAGACCCACGGCGATATCCGCGATCGTGCTGTCTTCCGTTTCGCCGGAGCGGTGCGAAATGACGGCCGTGTAAGCCGCGCACTTGGCCATATTGACGGCTTCGAACGTCTCCGAAAGCGTGCCGATCTGATTGACCTTCACCAGAATTGAATTGGCGATGCCGCGCTCAATCCCTTCCTTGAGGATCTTGGGGTTGGTGACGAACAGATCGTCACCCACGAGCTGAATGCGGTCGCCGAGCGCAGCCGTCAGCTTGGCCCAGCCTTCCCAGTCGCCCTCGGCCATGCCGTCCTCAATCGAGACGATCGGGTAGCGGCCGCACCAGTCGGCAAGCACACCGATCCAATCTTCAGCGGTAAGCGAATCGCCCGTGGACTTCTTCATCACATAGCGGCCGTTGTCAAAGAATTCCGACGAAGCGCAGTCGAGTGCGAGACAGACATCGCGTCCCGGCTCGTAGCCGGCGGCGGCGATGGCGTCCAGAATCAGATCGAGCGCTTCTTCGTGCGACTCGATCACCGGAGCGAAACCGCCTTCATCGCCGACAGCCGTGGACAAGCCGCGGGCATTGACGAGCTTCTTGAGCGCCTGGAAGGTTTCAGCGCCGCAGCGCAGCGCTTCACGGAACGTCGGAGCGCCGACCGGCACAATCATGAATTCCTGCAGGTCGAGGTTGTTGTTGGCATGTGCGCCGCCATTGATGACGTTCATCATCGGAACGGGCAGCGTTACGGCCCCCATGCCGCCGAAGTAGCGGTAGAGCGGCAGACCGGTTTCCTGAGCGGCAGCGCGCGCCACGGCCATGGAGACTGCGAGCATCGCATTGGCGCCGAGACGGCTCTTGTTTTCCGTGCCGTCCAGATCAATCATCAGACGGTCAATGTAGACCTGATCGGACGCTTCTGCGCCGAGCACGGCATTGGCGATTTCGCCCGAAACGTTTTCCACGGCCTTGAGAACGCCTTTGCCGCCGAAACGAGCCGGATCCTTGTCGCGGAGTTCAATCGCTTCGCGCACGCCGGTTGAAGCGCCCGAGGGAACCGCCGCCGTTGCGACAACGCCGCTTTCAAGCCAAACTTCCGCTTCAACGGTCGGATTGCCGCGGCTGTCGAGAATCTCACGGCCGATGACATCGATAATGGCGCTCATGTATGTGCCTCTCAGATCTATTTACGAGTGGAAATGATGGTTTGCTTGACGGCGCTATTCAGCCCGTCAGGCTTGGGTTGATAAAGAGCTCTCCGGCACCGCACTCCTTTGGATCAGCGAGCCGGCAGGAAATCAGGACGCAAAGCTCTCTTCAAGGTAGGGATGCGCCTTAACCAGACGATCGATCTCAACGAGCTCAGCAAGGAGTTCCTTCATGCGATTGAGCGGAACGGCATTGGGACCGTCAGAGAGTGCCTCTGCAGGATTCGGATGCGTTTCCATAAAGAACCCCGCAACGCCCACTGCGCAGGCCGCGCGCGCGAGCACCGGAACGAACTGACGCTGACCGCCGGAACTCGTGCCGTTGCCGCCGGGGAGCTGCACGGAATGCGTCGCATCCATGACAACCGGCGCGCCGGTCGCACGCATGATGGCCAGACCGCGCATGTCGCTTACCAGGTTCCCGTAGCCAAAGGACGCTCCGCGTTCGCAGCACATGAAGCGATCGGGATCAAGTCCGGCTTCCTGAGCAGCCGCACGGGCCTTGGCAATCACGTTCGCCATGTCGCCGGGAGCGAGGAACTGCCCCTTCTTGATATTGACGGGTTTGCCCGACTGCGCACAGGCCCGGATGAAGTCCGTCTGGCGGCAAAGGAAAGCCGGCGTCTGAAGCACATCCACGACCGCCGCGACCGCCGGCACTTCCGCTTCGGTATGCACGTCCGTGAGGACCGGCACGCCTACTTCAGCGCGCACCTTGGCGAGGATCTCGAGCCCCTTTTCCATGCCCAGACCGCGGAAACTCTTTCCGGAGGTGCGGTTGGCCTTGTCGTAGCTGGCCTTGAAGATGTACGGGATACCGAGTTCGGCGGTGATCTCCTTCATCTGATGGGCAATGTCGAGCGCCATCGCTTCGGATTCGATCACGCAGGGACCGGCAATGAGAAAGAACGGACGGCGGTTGCCGACTTCATATCCGCAGAGCTGCAAAGCGCGTCTCCTTGAAGGGTGAATGAATTTCAGAAAAACCGCCCGAGGTTCGGTGGAGAATCCGGGCGGCTTTTTTGTCAGGCGGGTTTTAGGCCTCAGCCTTTTCAGCTTCTTCCGCAGCTTCGCGATGCTTTACGGCAGCTTCAATGTAAGCCTTGAAAAGCGGGTGGCCGAAGCGCGGATTCGAGGTAAATTCCGGATGGAACTGTACCGCGAAGAAGAACGGATGATTGTGGAGCTCCATCATCTCGGGCAAGTGTTCGAGCGGGGTCTTGGCGCTGATGACCATGCCTTTTTCTTCGAACTGCGGGACGTAGGAGTTGTTGACTTCATAACGGTGACGATGGCGTTCGGCCACAACATCGCCGTAAATCTTGTGCGCAAGCGTATTGGGCGCAACCGGCACTTCCTGGCGGCCCAGACGCATCGTACCGCCCAGATCTGAACTTTCGTCGCGGCGCTGAACCGCACCCGAATGATCCTTCCATTCGGTAAGGAGCGCCACCACGGGGTGAGGCGTGCCGGGATCGAGCTCTGTCGAATTGGCGCCGCCGAGACCGCAGACGTGACGGGCAAATTCGATCACCGCACACTGCATGCCGAGGCAGATGCCGAGGAACGGAATCTTATTGACGCGAGCGTATTCAATCGCCTGAATCATGCCTTCCGTACCGCGCTTGCCGAAGCCCCCCGGCACGAGAATGCCGTCGAGCCCCTTGAGGCAGTCCGTCCCGTTTTCTTCGATCTTGGTCGAGTCAATGAAGCGGATGGAAACTTTGGTGCTCGTATGGATGCCGGCGTGCGTGAGCGCTTCGTTCAAAGACTTGTAGCTGTCGGCGTAATCGACATACTTGCCGACCATGCCGATTGTGACGTTATGGATCGGGTTCTTGAGCTTATGCACGATGTCGGCCCAGGCGGAGAGGTCAGCCGGCTTGGTTTCGAGACCGAGCTTCTTGCAGACGATTTCGTCGAGATGCTGAGCATGGAGCATGAGCGGCACTTCGTAGATGGTCGAAGCATCGGCCACGCTGATCACGTTCTCCATCGGAACATTCGAGAAGAGCGAGATCTTGGCGCGTTCATTCTCGGGAATCATGCATTCGGCGCGGCAGAGCAGCACGTCGGGATAGACGCCTTCTTCGCGCAGCTTCTGCACAGAGTGCTGCGTAGGTTTGGTCTTGAGTTCGCCGGCGGACTTGATCCAGGGGCACAGCGTCAGATGAATGAAGCAGGTGTTGTTGCGGCCCACGCGGAAGGACATCTGGCGGACGGCTTCCACAAACGGCAGCGACTCAATGTCGCCCACCGTGCCGCCGATTTCCACGACGCAGACGTCGGGCTTGCCGCCGTGGGCAGAAGCCGCACCGCGGGCAATAAATTCCTGAATTTCATTGGTGATATGCGGAATCACCTGCACGGTCTTGCCGAGGTATTCGCCGCGGCGCTCCTTCTTCAGAACGCTCTCGTAGATCTGACCCGACGTGAAGTTGTTGGGCTTATGCATCTTCGAGGAGATGAAGCGCTCATAATGGCCGAGGTCAAGGTCAGTCTCCGCACCGTCTTCCGTCACGAACACTTCGCCGTGCTGGAAAGGCGACATCGTACCCGGATCCACATTGATGTACGGGTCGAGCTTGATCATCGTAACCTTGAGGCCGCGAGATTCGAGAATGGCCGCAAGCGAAGCTGCGGCAATACCCTTGCCGAGCGAGGACACGACGCCGCCGGTGACAAATACGTACTTGGTCATAACCTTCCAACCGATGAGAGAAGACGGAGAGATAAAAAATTTAAAGCGGGCATTATAAGCGGCGGCAAAAAGCTTGCCGCCAATTCACGCAGCGGATCGCTCGCCAAGTATTCCCATGCGTTAGGGATGCACTGCAAGTTAACTTATTATTTTAATGAACTTACTGCGTTTTCTTCGAGCAGATTTTTTCGGACTGCCCGCTGCAGTGTTCTGCTGACTAAAAGAGCGTGAAGGCTGAGGCGGCCTAGTCTCAGCCTTTTGAAACGCTCTCCGGACACCCGCATCAGGCGCGAAGCGCTGCCGGCTGCGGCGCCGGCGCTGCATGCCGGCATCCTGAGCAGTTCGAGCAGTCAGCGCGGCGGATCACGCGCTCCGTACCTTCACAATTCCAGCACGGTCCCATGCCTTCCCACTCGGGCTGAACCGTAACGTGGTCGATATTAAAGCGCCCCTTGATGCCTTCGCGAACGGCGTGCAGGATCCGCGGCCAGCACTGGTACGAAGCAATGCGCACGTGGCACTGCAAAGCATCATGCCCCGGGGTAATCGTCCATATATGAAGATCATGAACTTCATCCACACCGGGCACTGAGCGGATGTATTCGCCGACAGCATCAAAGTTCGTTTGTTCAGGCGTGCCGTCAAGCAGAATTCGTACGGATTCGCTGAGCACTTTCCAGGTTGCGCGAAGGAGCAAAAGACCGACAAACATCGAAAGGAGCGGATCGACAATAGCCGGACCGCCCGCCCAAATGATGCCGCCCGCGGCGATAGCCGCCACTGAACCCAGCAGATCTCCGAGCACATGCAGAAGCGCCGCACGCGTATTGACGTTCTGGCGGTCGCGCGACAAGGACCAAGCAACAGCCACGTTGATTAAGAGTCCCGCAAAGGCAATCACCATAACGCTGCCGCCCGCAACGGCTGCCGGCTCACGGATACGTTCAATCGCTTCATAAAAGAGCCAGAAGGTAACGCCTAAAAGCGTCAGACCGTTGACAAAGGCCGCAATCACTTCAACGCGGCCGTGTCCGAAGCTGTGCGCTTCATCGGCACCCTTCATTGCAAGACGATTGGCGACCAGTGCGAACAAGAGACTCATGGAGTCTGTGACCATATGGCCGGCGTCACCGATCAGGGCGAGTGAATTCGCCCACCAGCCGCCGACCAACTCAATAACTGAGAAGCTCAGCGTGAGGAGCACGGCAAAGCCAAGAACCGACAGACGGGTCTTCTCGGCAGCGTGTGAACGTGGGCTGTCTCCTTCCCCATGACTGAAGAATTCACTCGGAGATTCCAAGGCCGTGGGATTGTTTGTGTCCGCTTCCAGAATTGCTTCGTTCTGAATGCCTGCGGTCGCCGGCGTTTGGGTTTCGATCTTCGTCATATGCGTCTCTCCCTCGGAGAGCAGTCAATATATTTTTGTGGCTTTGTCCTTCAGTTCTTCCTTAACAAATGAGAATCACTGCCATTCTGTAATCCCCATAGCGGAACGGCTCCGTTTCCCAAGGCGGGAACGGAGCCGTTTTTGAACGCGATGCAGTTTAGCGCGAAGTGAAACCTCAGGCTAAATTGAATTGCAAGAATTTATTTCGCGTAAATGAAATTAATTCGCATTCTTTCCGAGCAGCGGCGTCATGTCGGTGCCGGCAAGGAGGCCTTCCTTCGAGTAGATGCCAAGCTTCTGACGCGTATCGACGATGTCGAGGTTGCGCATCGTAAGCTGACCAATACGGTCTTCGGCGGAGAACATCGAATCGCCCTTTTCCATCGTCAGGCGTTCGGGTTCGTACGTGAGGTTCGGGCTCACGGTATTCATGATCGAATAATCGTTGCCGCGGCGCAGTTCGAGCGTGACTTCACCGGTAATGGCGGAAGCAACCCAGCGCATGGCGCTTTCGCGGAGCATGATCGCCTGGCTGTCGAACCAACGGCCCTGATAGAGATAGCGGCCGAGCTTGATGCCGTTGATGCGGTACTGCTCGATCGTGTCTTCATTGTGAATGCCGGTGACGAGACGTTCGTAGCAGATGAAGAGCAGCGCCATGCCCGGGGCTTCGTAAATGCCGCGGCTCTTGGCTTCAATGATGCGGTTTTCGATCTGATCGGACATGCCGAGACCATGACGGCCGCCGATGCGGTTGGCTTCCATCATGAGGGCGACCGGATCGCTGAACGTCTTGTCGTTAATCGCAACCGGCACGCCGTCCTTGAAGGAGACCTTGACGAGTTCGGGTTCAATTTTGACGTCGTCGCGCCAGAAGGCCACGCCCATAATCGGATCGACGATCTTGACGTTGGAGTCGAGATGTTCGAGATCCTTGGCTTCATGAGTGGCGCCGAGCATGTTGGAGTCGGTCGAATAGGCCTTCTCTGCGCTCATGCGGTAGTTAAAGCCTTCTTTCTGCAGGAAGGCGGACATTTCAGCACGGCCGCCGAGTTCCTTGATGAAGGTAACGTCGAGCCAGGGCTTATAAATTTTCAGGCTCGGATTGGCCAGCAGACCGTAGCGGTAGAAGCGCTCAATGTCGTTGCCCTTATAGGTCGAACCGTCACCCCAGATGTTCACGCCGTCTTCACGCATGGCAGCAACGAGCATCGTACCCGTTACAGCGCGGCCGAGCGGCGTGGTGTTGAAGTAGAGCTGACCGCCCGTCGAAATATGGAAAGCACCGGACTGAATAGCAGCGATGCCTTCGTTCACAAGCTGCGCACGGCAGTCGATCAGACGGGCTTTTTCGGCGCCGTATTCCATTGCACGGCGGGGAATCGCTTCGTAATCGGTCTCATCGGGCTGAGCAAGGTTGGCCGTATAGGCATAGGGAAGCGCGCCCTTGGTCTTCATCCAGCGCAGCGCGCAGCTCGTATCGAGGCCGCCAGAGAACGCGATACCGACCTTTTCGCCAACCGGCACGCTTTGCAGAATCGTTTGAGACATGTTCTTCTTAACCCGTAGAGAAATCTGTTCGTATTCAACCCGAATTCGGGACGGACACATTATGTGCAGGCTTTTCGTGAAAAAACATCCCAGAAAACCTGACGCACGCCTTTCTTACACGGCCGCAAAGTCGATAAGGCATATACCCTACCTCACTTGTGCGAATGTCCGTGATTTGTCGACAATTATGTGCACCCAAGGCGACGGATGCCGGGCATTTTTAACGCATTCGGGCGAATGATTTTTGCTGCGTTTGGAGTCGGCTGCGCCCAACTTCAAAAGAGCCGTTTGAGCGCTGTCTGCAAAGCGGGCAGCACCTTGCGGTCATTAGGCCGATTCAAAAACGCTGCCAGTTGATCCGCCGGCACAAGACTCACCGCTTGACTCTCCCATCCCATATCAGCAGGCGTTCCCGCCGCCCGAAACGCAAGGTAGTAGCGCGTGATGGTTTTGGTGCGTTCAATGTCACAGAGCCATTCAAGCGGCCGAGCATCCAATCCGCTTTCCTCCCAGCCTTCTTTCACGGCATTTGCCGCGAGGGTTAGCCCGGGCTCCAACCGACCTTTGGGAAAAGTCGCCTCCACTCCGCCGAATTGATTGGTCGGATGCACGAGCCAGATACGCTGATCGGGTTCAATGATGACAAGGCCGCTCGTTCGGCGCTTATCCGTTGCCGGGAAAGGCGGCTCCGCTACGGCCGGCAGTTCATGCGCAAAGCGCACCCAATCCAAGCATTCAAACGGCGCATGCGTGAGTGCAATGCCGTTAAGCACGGCTGGAAGAAGCGTCGGATCGGTTATGGAGAAAGTAGCTGCTGCCCCAGAATCGCCCCAAGCAGAGACATGACTCGATCTTGTCGGACGAGACACGGCGACGGGTTCGCCGTTTTCATCAAGCTGAGGATGAAAAATCGTCATCGTTGTTTTTTTCATTAAGCCCACTGCCGAGCAGGCGGCCGAGCTGCGGAGACGGATGACGTGCGGTTGTTTTGGCCGCGCGAAAGATGAAATATTTGATTGTGCACGTCTGAATGTATTTGCACATCAGTATCAACACTAAGTTCGTGCACGCCACCATTATCAGGTCAATGGATTACGTCGCAACCCCCTACTTTTGAATCAGCCGTCATACACTTCAAAAACCAACAGATGGGCTTTCGGTAAACGAAATATCTTTAGCGTTAATCCCTTTTCCTGTCACTGCGCTCAGGACCAAGAGCGGCATTGACGGGGCGCTGCGGATACAAACCGGACCGTGAGTTTGTCAGGACCAATCGGCAGTAAAGGGCGGCGCCTAGTGA